>Ga0102944_1000481_pt1 | contig 30857 bp, 23 predicted proteins | sample SalPonD_shore_MG_FD_78172 | JGI IMG/M metagenome (GOLD analysis project Ga0102944, IMG submission 78172) | Salt pond soil microbial communities from South San Francisco under conditions of wetland restoration - Salt Pond MetaG... | ecosystem: Environmental > Aquatic > Marine > Intertidal zone >... | reverse complement strand
TATTCTATAACAGGATTGATACTTTTTCAAATGCTGCTGGGAGCAGGAATTGAATATTTGGGGGTCCCGCCGGCTTATCAAATATTACATTTGACCGTGGCGGCTGTGTTGCTATGTGTGGAATTTTATTCGTTATTGCTGTTGTATAGTGAGGATGTTGTAATCGGTAAGCAGTGAACAGTAATCAGTAATCAGTAATCAGTAATCAGTAATCAGTAATCAGTAATCAGTAATCAGTAATCAGTAATCAGTTTTCTGTTTTCTGTTTTCTGTTTTCAGTGGTCGAAGGTCAGTGGTCCGTGGTCTGTGCTCATTGAAACTGTCATTTCGACGAATTAATATGAGAAGAAACCTATTTCCTTCAATCTCGAACCTCCGCACGCGGGGGTGAGAGATCACGCTAGGTGATTAAAGACCACTTTTTAACAACCCGCTTACGCTCCCCTAAACGCGAGGCCGGCTTTCTCAGCCCCGCAAGCGGTATTCGAAAGGTCGACGAGCTCGTCTAGTCGGTAATCTGTTTTCAGTGTTCAGTGTTCAGTGATTGTCAAGGTTAAGGTCTGTGGTCATTGCTCATTGCTCATTGTTCATTGAAAAGCTTTATGTATCTTCTGAGTAATCCCTAAATAGTGCAATAGGTATTTTTATTTCAGAAATCAGGTTTGGAGGTAGGAGGGGGGATATTAAAAAAGCCGGCTTGAGCCGGCTTTTTTAAATTAATTTGTCGGTAACGTTACGTGGTTGATCAGAAAGAGGGGATGATTTCTGGTCGGAATAATACGTCAACCACGGTTAATCCAATCAATAATGCCAGGAATAGAATAGACATAACAAATAGCATGGCATTAAATCGTTTATCCCAGTACAATTCCATGAAGAAAGCGGCTACAAGGCCTGCTTTACCGAAGGCGATGACAAGTGCCGCGATTACATTGTAAGGTGACGGAAGATGTAAATCCGATACCAAAACGGTTAATGCGGTCAGGAAAAATAGGGCAGCCCCCACCGAAAGCAGCAACTTAACAGAAGAAATATGGTGCGAATGCGAATGTTCTTGCTCTGTAATCATAATACGATCTCGAAATTTTTTATTTAATTAAATAAAACAGGGGGAACAGGAAGATCCAAATGATATCAACCAGGTGCCAGTATAAACCGGTAATCTCAACAGGATTGTAATAATCGCTGGTTATTTCTCCCTTCTTGGTTTTAATGATTAACCATACCATTAATCCCATTCCTACGAGTACGTGTATACCGTGCAACCCGGTCATCAGGTAGTAAAAGCTGAAGAAAATATGAGCTTTGGGGTTGTCGATACCGTCAAAGGAGTAAAATTTACCGGGATAAATGCCGAGTGAAAATTTGTGTTCCCATTCGAAATATTTAATGGTCATAAATACAGCCGCCAGAATAATGGTGGTTACGAGATAGGTTATGACCCTTTTGGGTTTTCCAACCTGTGCCGACCGAATGGCTAGTGCCACAGTTACGCTACTGGCAATAAGTACCAGCGTATTTACGGTACCCCACACTTTATCCAATTCTATGGATGCCTGAACAAAGAGTTCAGGATACAACATGCGGTATATTGTATAACCTGCAAATAATCCACCAAAAAACAGGATTTCGGTAACCAGGAATACCCACATTCCCATCTTAGCCGAATCCAGCTGTTGATTCGCATTCACAAAATGGTGTTGTACATGCGAATCATGCTGTGTGACTGTTGTTGACTGTGCCATGATATTATTAGAAGTTTACCTGATTATTTAAAATTAATACTTCAGTTTCAATCTCACTTGACCGGATAGGTTGAAAGCTTTCCATCCAATAATTTTCATCCGGCAATTCACCTAATATATCTTTTACCGGTTGAATACATATATCGTAAAATGCTACTCATAGCAGATGACATGATCATCTGTTTATGTATTACATCTACTAATAATCAATGCAATGTAGATTGTAATGAAAAATAATAATGCCTAATTAGATTTATGCAATTTAAAGGGCCATGTTTATCGCCAAAATGGGAAGAACATTCACATTTCAGCCGCTTACAGCGTAAATTTATTATTTTTTGGTGTCGACAGCCACTAAATTTATGGCGCTGTCAATGGGGATGCGGTATAACCCTTGTTGTTCGTCCACAACTCCAAAACTATTCAATACTTTTTTGTCGTTTTGACGAAGTTGATTGATTAAGGTCGTTTGTCCCGTGGAAGCTTCTTCAGTTGAAAGAAACTCGGTATAACCAAAAAATTGAATCAATGATACAAAAAATATAACCAAAACTACGATACCAACACCACTCCAGAACAGGAGTTTTTTGTAGTTGAGATCGTCGCTCATTACGCCTTCTTCGACGGAATGGACGAATTCCTGGTCATTGGACTGAATATCTACTGAATTTTCCTCTTCAGGATTCTGCGGGTTTGTTGGTTTATCAGCCATAAGTTATAAAATATCTTTATCGTTCTTTATAAATGTTTATTTACAGATTTGGCTAATTTGGGATCGTTTTTCGGTAAAATACTGTGCTTTTTAAACTTATTGAAAAAGAGTCCGAAAAAGATGCCACCTAATCCAAGGAATGTTGTTACATCCATCCAGTTGAAATGGAAACCATGTTCGTTGAGTCCCGGCATAATGATCCAGAATAGTTCAAAGAAATGAACAACAAGAATTAATATGGCAATGTACTTAACGATGGTTCGGTTTGATTTTGCCTTATAGGGAAGCAAGACCAGGAATGGGATCGCAAAGCGACCGAACAACATGGCATAGGCAATAAGTTGATAACCCCCCTGCAGACGGTGATAGAACCAAACCGTTTCTTCCGGAAGGTTGGCATAATAGATCAGCAAAAACTGACAGAAAGCGATGTAGGCATAAAAGATCGTGAAGCCAAACATCATAATTCCCATATCGAAAATATGAGACTTGTTGATTGTATTCTCCAGGACTCCGCGTTTATTCAGGTACAAAACAATAAGTATCAACGCTGCAAAGAAGGCCTGGATGCTCATTGCGAAGAAATAAACTCCAAAAATGGTGGAATACCAGTGGGGATCAACCGACATAATCCAGTCGAACGCGGCAAAGGGCACGGTGATCGCAAATAAGAAGATACCCGGACCGCTGGTTAAGCGTAGCAACGTTTGAAGGCCCCAGTCGCCGGTTTCATCCATTTTAAGTGAGTTTTTATAGAGCCTGAAACCCAGGAAACCCCAGATGCCGAAGTAGATGAACTGTCGGATAACGTAAAAGGGGATATTCAGATAGGGCGCTTTGCCTTGCAGAATTGGATCGTGTGCGACGGCACTTTCATGAGTCCAGTGATAGATATTATGCATACCCAGCAAGACCGGTATCAGAAAGATGGCCCATACCAAAATGTTGGAACTGATGGTTTCCGGAATCCGGCGAATAACGACACTCCATTCAGACCTTGTTACATGCTGCAGCATCACGAAAAACAGAGATGCCAGGGCAAGACTCATAAAGAAGGTCCAACTGGTAAGGTAAGAGAAGAAGAATTGTTCCTCATTGATAAAATAACCTACTGCACTGGCGATTAATCCGACAACGCCTAAGCCTATGAGTGATTTTGCAGGTCGTAAATTAGAGGGAAATTCCAGCGAATCGGTTATGTTGACTTTACTCATGATATATATTATTCAATAATTTTCCTTGAAACTTCGCTTCTGTCGAGTTACTTGAGAGTTTTAATATATTCAACCAGTGAGTTGATATCTGCATCACTTAACGAAGAAGTCAGATTCGGCATCACGGGTTGGAAACCCTGAACGACTTTTGCATTGGGTTGACGAATGGATTCTTCGATATAGCTTTCATCAGCGGTAACGGTAGAACCATCGTTCAGCGTGGTTTCGTGTCCAAATACACCTTTCAATGAAGGGCCAACACCTTTTGAGCCATCGGTTGAATGGCAGGTGTGACATGCATTTTGTTTGAAAATCTCTTTACCGTGTTCAGCTGATACTTCTGCACCGCCCTGCTGTTGTTGCTGAGCTTTTTGAGCAGAATCTTTCTTTGCCTGAGCCTGTTGCCGCTTCTCATATTCCTGGTTTAGCTTCTCAACAGATACTCCAAAACTTTCTACTTCCTCAGTCGTGGCATGTTCACTCTTCTGAAGAGCACGAATATAGGCAACAATAGCCCAACGATCACGAACAGGCACCTGCGATCCATAACTGGGCATGGTACGGACCCCGTTTTTAATAACATCATAAATTTGTCCGTCCGGGAAGTTTCGAATGCGGTCGGTATGATAGGAGGGAGCCGGGACATAGCCGTATTGCCCCACCATCACAATACCTTTACCGTCACCTTTTTGACCATGGCAGGGCGTACAGTAAATATTGAAACGATTTCGCCCGCGATTGATAAAGGCTTTGGTCATTTTGATGGGATTATCATTTACAAAGCTTCCGTCTTTGTTCTTACCATCATAATAAACCGTATTATTTTTCAGATGACCGCGTGAAACCGTACCCTCGGGCGGTTGCCGCATAGAACGGTTATCGGCAAAAAATTTGTTGACTTCCTGGGCTTCCATCCGCTTTTGCTGATCCATATTCGGATTAAGATGGATAGGCTGCTTCTTAAAGGGTTGCCCCCGGCAGGAAGACAGTATAAAAGCAATAGTTAATATGGCTAAGATTCGTAATGGCTTCAAAACGTTCATTTCAGTTTCTTTGCTGATATTGATTCAGGTTATTCGAAGGAACTACTCGTATACTTCATCGATATTTGCAGCTCCGGCATCGCGGAACAGTTTTTTCACTTTGTCTTCGGCAAATAAAGCGTCTTCGGCCTCAATGCAAATGAAGAACCCGTCATCCGATGCCTTGTCAAAGCGATCTACGTTAAACAGGGGATTGTGAAGCCGGGGTAAGCCGTTGAGGAATAACATCCCGAAAGTAGCACCGAAGGCCGACAGCAGAACCGTCAACTCAAAGGTAATGGGGACATAAATCGGGATATTGATAAAAGGCTTACCACTGATATTCAACGGATATTCATAACCCATCACCCAAATCATTAATGTGAGGGCACCAAAAAATCCGATTAAACCATGCAGCAGTACAATCCAGCCTACTTTAGACTGTTTCAGACTCATGGCTTTATCGAGCCCGTGAATCGGAAATGGCGTGTAGGCATCATAATTTTTATAACCGGATTGATTCACCTCTTTGGCGGCATCAACCAGTTCCTTTGGATTTCGGAATTCAGCAAGTATTCCGTGCAACTTATTTTGCTCTTGTTTGTCCTGATTACTCATAATTTCAAATATTCCTATTTGTTTTCAACCTCAACAGCTTCAGTGGATGTCTCTTCGCCTTCATCTGATTCGTAATAATGCGGATCGGCCTGTGGCATTACTGCTTTTACTTCGGCAATGGCAACCATAGGCAGGAAGCGCAGGAAGAGAAGGAAGAATGTGAAGAAAAGGCCAAATGTTCCCACGTAGGTTAGCACGTCGATCCAGGTCGGTGCGTAAAAATCCCAGGAGGAAGGCATGAAATCGGTAGCCAATGAGGCCGTGGCAATCATAAATCGTTCGAACCACATCCCGATGTTGGCAATAATGGATACCATAAATGTCAACGTTACATTGCGTCGGACTTTCTTAAACCACAGGAACTGGGGATTTATCACATTACAGAACATCAGAACCCAGAAGCCCCAGGCATAGGGACCGACGACGTAGAGATAAAAAATACCTTGTTCATAAATATAGCCACTGTACCAGGCCATGAAGCCTTCCATCAGGTAAGAGAAAGCGACCAGGTTACCCGTGGCCATCATCACGATGTTCATTCGCTCCATGATATCAATATTCATGATATCTTCGAGCCCATAAATTTTTCGCGCAATAATCATCAGGCTCAATACCATCGCAAAGCCCGAGTAAATAGCTCCTGCAACAAAATAGGGCGGGAAAATGGTACTGTGCCATCCAGGAATCAGGGAAACGGAAAAGTCAAAAGATACAATGGTGTGAACGGAAAGTACCAGTGGAGTAGCCAGACCGGCCAGAATCATATATGCCTTTTCATAGTTCCACCAGTCGCGGAAACTACCCGTCCAGCCGAGAGAGAAGATACCGTAGGCCATTTTGGCCATTTTCGATTTGGCCCGGTCGCGTAGGGTAGCCAAATCAGGGATCAAACCCACATACCAGAAGATGAGTGAAACCGTAAAATATGTACTTACGGCGAACACGTCCCACAATAAAGGGCTGGAGAAGTTAGGCCATACCATCATCTGGTTGGGAATAGGAAACACCCAATAGATTACCCAGATACGTCCTACGTGAATTGCTGGGAACAAACCGGCACACATCACGGCGAAAATTGTCATGGCCTCCGCAAAACGGTTAATAGCCGTTCTCCAGTTTTGTCGGAACAGGTAGAGAATAGCGGAAATAAGCGTTCCTGCGTGACCAATACCAACCCACCATACGAAGTTGATAATAGCCCAACCCCATCCTGCGGGATTGTTAAGTCCCCAGACCCCCAGACCTTCCCAGATCAGGTATCCGACGAGTGCCAGCATCATTAATAATAACAGGTTCGCAAAGCCAAAAGCGACATACCAGAGTTTAGGTGTCGGCTTTAGCGGAGTATCGCTGATAAGAGCCGTTATGCTCCCGAAGGTATGATCTCCTTTTACTAAAGGTCGCTCCGGTACGAATTCATATGTTTTACTCATATCAAAAACAGTTTCGAATTAGGCCAAATTTGGGTTAGGATTTCGAAGCTTAGCCATATAAGATGTTCTAGGCCGCGTATTCAATTCTTCAAGCAATAAATAGGTGCGCTCATTCATCTTATCGGTAGATACAATGCTGTTGTTGTCCGTCAAATCACCAAATGTGATGGCATCGGCGGGGCAGGCCTGTTGACATGCCGTTTCCACCATTCCATCCGGCGGTTTTATTGAATGACCGGTTTTCTGCTTGGTCTTGATTTTAGCGTGATTGGTTCGCTGTGCACAGTAGGTGCATTTCTCCATAACACCACGGAATCGAATAGTAACATCGGGATTCATTGCCATTTGAACAATCTCTGGGTCGGAACCGGATGTTAGAAAATCTTTCGAGAAGTTGAAGAAATTGAAGCGACGTACTTTATAAGGACAGTTGTTCAAACAGTACCGAGTACCTATGCAACGGTTATAAGTCATTTGGTTCATACCGTCGTCACTGTGGGTAGTGGCAGCAACCGGGCAAACCTCTTCGCAGGGTGCCAGCTCGCACTGCATACAGGGTACGGGTTGATGTACGGCTTCGGGATTATCGGTTGTGTCCCCTTTATAATAACGGTCGGTACGTATCCAGTGCATTTCGCGACCTTCACGCACATCTTTCTTTCCAATAACCGGAATATTATTCTCGGCCTGGCAGGCAATGGTACAAACCCCGCAACCGATACAGGCGTTCAGATCTATCGACATGCCCCATTGCGGTTCATAATCAGGATAGTTCAGTGCATCAAAAAGTGGAATCGGGAAATCTTCGCCGGCAGCTTTTGCTTCTTTCTCGCCGGGAAGTTCCGCCCCGTGATAAGCTTCTTCATAAGAAGAATAACCTGGGTTTTCACGATATTCGTCAAGTGAAGCTTCCCGGATGAGCGCACGACCTTCCATGCTTTGATGATCCTGCGTGCAGGCCAGAGCATAGAATTCACCGGTTTTGCTAACTGAAATATCGGAATGATAAAACATGTTGGAAGTGGTACGCAGTGGGTAAGCATCCACACCGTTATCGTTGCCAACACGTCCCGATTTCTTTCGTCCTTGACCGGCCATGATAGTGATACTGTTATCAGCATGTCCCGGCTGAACCCAGACAACGATCTTCAATTCACCATTATCTGTTTTCACATTGATCTTGCGTTCACTGTCAACACCGAGTTTTTTCGCGGTATTGACACTCATCAGGGCAACGTTATCCCAGGTGAGCTTGGTAATGGGCTCCGGTAATTCCTGAAGCCATCCGTTATTAGAAAATCGCCCGTCGAATAGTTGGCTGTCGGGGCGAATTACCAGCTCAATTCCGTTATTTCCGGATTCAGACGTGGTAAATTGCTTTGCTTTAGAAGTAAAATTCGAATCAAGTGAAGGGGTTACGGCTTCAAAATGTCCGCCGGTATCCACTCCATCGTGTAAAATTTTACGCCACTTGTCATGGAATCCGTTACTGTAATATCCTTGCCAGGTTTGTTGAACCAAATCGTGACCACTGGCATTCTTGCCTTCTGCAATGGCATTTAAAAATTCAATTTCACTTTTCCCGGAGAACAGCGGGCTAATCAGCGGTTGAACAACCGATCGTGTTCCCGAGAATGAATAACCGTCGCCCCAGGCCTCAAGAAAATGAGCCCGGTTAACGTGCCAGTTCACTTTATCAGAAGTCTCATTTACATATTGTGATAAGTGAATGCTTTGATCCACATTCTCAAGGGCAGAAGCAAAATCGAGATCAGCCGGAGCGGTAAAAACCGGATTGGTTCCCACCATGACTACCGTATCGTATTGACCGGCTTTCATGTCGTTTACAACCGAGGCAAATGCTTCGCGGTTGTTTTGATCATCAAAATGCGGAACGTCATGATAAGTAACGGTATTTCCGGCATTTTGAAGCGCGACATTTATCGCGGCTATCGTACTGTGCACTTCCGGTGCATGCTCGTAACCGGCTGATACAATGGCTTCTCCTTTATGTTCAATAAGTTCTTCAACCAGTGAATTGATCCAGTCATGAACCCGTTCGTTATCGGAGAAATTCGCGTTGTAGCCCGAAAAAGCTTCAAGACCGCTGACATGGCCGGAAAGTTCGGCAGCCAGGTTGTATATAAGTTTATCAAGTTCTGATGCTTTGAGCGGCAGGCGGTTATCGGCATTTGAGCCGGTGAGAGAGAATGTACTCTCTACCATATATAGCCGGTTCATTTCGTCTTCGGTAGAACGGACCCGGCGAGCCTGGCTGAAATTATAAATATCTTCAACACTATTTTTGTTTTCGGACGGGTTCATGAAATCATCGTCCAGAGAAACCACGACTTTTGCTTTGTCGTAATGATTTTTGGTTCTGAGACGCTGTCCGAAAGCAAGCTGGGTGCCTTCAATTCGGTTATCTTCACCGAAAGGCTCATAAGTAACCCACGTAGCGTTACTAAACTTGTCTAATACTTTTTGTTTAATTCCATTATAAGTAGGAGATGAGTTCGCTTCCGAAATAAACGCAATATTACGATTCGTATCAGAAAAATGCTGGCTGCAGAAGGAAACGAAATCATTCCAGGAAGAACGCTGACCGCCTTTCCGGGGGTAATGAGACCGATCCGGATCATATAAGTTCAGGATGGCGGCTTGTCCATATATATTCGTATTCCCATGACTCGAAGGATGTTCAGTATTACCTTCAACTTTCGTGGGGCGGCCTTCATGCGCTTCAACTACAAGGCCCGTTAAAACATCCTGAAAGGGCATGGCCGATGCATAATAGATCGGTTCGCCCTGTACAATATCTTCAGGTTGTTTGGTATAGGGAAGAATTTTTTGAACCGGACGGCGACATGCTGCAAAACCGGCCAGTGCAATAGATGCTCCCATTATGCGCAAAAAACTCCGGCGGGAAACGTCAGATGACAATTCTGAAGCGTTTTCGGGAAATTCACGATGAAGAAACTTCTTGTATTCTTCGTTTTCCGCCAGTTCGTTTAAGCTTTTCCAATAATTCGGATGTGTTTCTTCCGTACTCATATTTTATACACTGTTCAATTTAGTCCAAATTCGTAAAAGAAATAATGGAGTAAAAATCTGTTTATCTGTTATTAATAATGGCAACCCTGACAGTACGTGGGCGGATGTATGTTTTTCTCAGCGACCAGTCGTTTACCCATTTTTAGTTGGTTTTTGGGCTTATACCCCATGGTCGTAACTTCATCTACCGGACGTACATTCTTTTCCGGGTTACGGTGACAATCAAGGCACCAGCTCATGCTAAGAGGTTTAACCTGACGTACTTCAGCCATTTTATCTATTCTGCCGTGACACGATTCACATCCCACGCCCGCATTCACGTGCGCACTGTGATCAAAATAAGCATAATCGGGGAGGTTGTGAACCCGGACCCACTCAATGGGTTCACCAGTTTTCCAGCTTTGACGAATTTTCTTGATTTGATCCGGTCGCTTGGAGTCAATCTGACTGTGGCAATTCATACAGGTTTGAGTGGCCGGTATATTGGCCTGTTTAGATTCAAAAACCTGAGAGTGGCAATACTGACAATCGATGCCCAGTTTGCCGGCATGTATTTTGTGACTATAAGCAATGGGTTGTGTGGGCTGATAGCCAACATCTGTATATTGAGGTGAGAAAAAGTACCAAACTCCGAATACTATTGCATTGAGTAGAACAATTGAGCTAATCATTAGGCGTTTAGGAACCTGATTCGCCCACTTCGGAAAAATCTGAGCCATGGTTTAACTTCTTGTTTTAATGGTTGCTAACTTTAAGCAATGAGTTCTTAATAAGTCCGGTGAGAAAGTATGTAAAATCTTGCTCTAATAGTAACGATTTTGTCACTATATACTCTATTTATACTAAATCTAAATAGTTGCACTTCGTACTTACACCAGACCTGCAAATAGAGCCTAAAATAAGACGCATTTATCAAAAATGCTCATAAAAATTGGTTGGTTAAGCTAAAAAATTCTTTCCATATCCCCCAACCCGAAATCAGTTTTATTTCATTTAGACTAAAAACAACGAGTTACCGGGAATATAAAATGAAATAAATCTTAGATATTTTACATTGAGTGCTAACGACAGGACGGTATTATTGCATAAATAATTATCAGATCAGTGTATTTATATTATTCACAACACGTTTTGCGGTTGAATTATAGGATTAAATAGCATTTTAAAGCTCATAATGGAATTTATTTTCCAATAATCCCCTCTTGAGAGGCTGTGAAAAAATACAAAATCAAATAAAATGGACTTAAAAAATTGAGGGTATTTGACTTTGTAAACGCTATGGTCATCCCCCAAACCCCCTTCAAAGGGGGGACTTTTACGAATTTTGCTTACAAAACGACCATCCGACTTAAAAAAATTAATTTCAGTTTAATTTGCGAACTTATTTTTTCACAGCCTGTTGAGCGGGGTGTATCTAATAGGGCGAAATATAGCTAATTCATCAGGTGTAAGCTTCAAAACGCTGCGTGGCTCCCTTTTTATAAAGGCTTTGTTTTCAACGCAACATTTGGCCTTTTGTTAGTTTATGGATCTTCAATTAACAAATGGTATGAATTTTATGAGTTTTATTCTGAATGGACAACGGGGGTTCTCAAATTAAGATTTTAACCGTATAACGTGTTATCCACAGTATGTATAATTCGATTTTTCAAATTTTTTACTGAAAAAATGGGTTAAGTTTTTTTACCTTTGCAGAGAGCCGGCCAGAATTCTGGATAGGCGGGCCACCTGATATCATCAGAAACATTATATTTATAGTAAAGACATGACGGTTAATTATCTTCCTCTTTTAAATGCGGTTTTGAATTTTACATGCACTCTGTTGCTGATCGGCGGATTCATCAATATCAGGCGCGGAAAAATAGCGGTACATAAAAAGTTTATGCTATCCGCATTCGGGGTATCTATATTATTTCTTATCAGCTATCTGATATTTCATTTCCAGGTGGGCTCGGTGGGATTTGACGGTACGGGCTGGATTCGTCCGGTTTACTTTGTCATTCTTATCTCCCATATCATCCTGGCTGCAGTTATTGTTCCCCTGGTACTGATTACCCTGTTCCGCGGATTAACGGAAAAATTCGATAAACACCGCAAAATTGCCAAATGGACCTGGCCCCTCTGGATATATGTTTCTGTAACCGGAGTTATCGTCTATCTCTTCATGGAACTCTCCGGAAGCTATGATAAACTACTGTAGTCAATGATCAATGAACAATTATCAATGAACAATTCTTCAGTAAACAATAAACAGTAATCAATTATCAGTTATAAAACTGTGATGTTTACTGATTGCGGGTTATCGATTAATGAAGTTCTTTGTGCCTATTTGCCTTTGCCCCTTTGTGCCTGATTATTCATTTGAATATGAAGTTATAGTATTTATATCTCTTGGCTTAAACTTAATAACCAATTAACCCAATAACCCAGTAACTCAAAATCACTGCTCCGCCTTTTCCATAGCACGCTTCATTAATACTTCGTGAAAGTTAATGCCTTCTTCGCCTTCCCCGGGGTGCCGCTGCGTGTAGGTGCCGTCGGAATGCAAATCCCAGGCCAGGCGATTGTCTTTCAAGGCTAGTTTTAGAATGCCCCGGACTTCTTTTTCGAGTTTTTTGTCGGTGATGGGGACCACTGCTTCTACGCGTTCACTCAGGTTGCGATTTCTCCAATCGGCGCTTCCAATATAAACTTTGAATTTCTTACTGTTTTTGAAATAATAGATGCGCCCGTGTTCCAGAAAGCGGCCAATGATACTGCAAACATGAATATTTTCACTGATTCCTTCCAGGCCCGGGCGCAAACGGCAATGTCCACGTACGATAAGATCGATGCTAACCCCGGCGCGTGAAGCTTCATATAACAATTTTACCGTTTCAAGATCATCAATGGCGTTCATCTTGGCGATGATATGTGCCGGTTTATCCTGCCGGGCGGCGTCAATTTCATTTTGGATAAGCTCTCTAAAGGAATCGCGCATGTCTACAGGAGCCACCATAAGCTTTTTGTAATGCTGATCGGGCGCTATCCCGGTCAGGTAGTGAAAAAGATTGATCACATCATTGCCAATCACCGGGTCACCGGTCAGCAAACCGAGATCTGTGTACATGCCGGCGGTTTTTACGTGGTAATTCCCGGTACCGATGTGGCAGTAGGCTTTGGGGCCTGTTTCCTCCCGTCGAATGACCAGCGCTACTTTGGCGTGTGTTTTCAGTCCCACCAATCCGTAAGTTACGTGCACACCCGCATTTTCCAACATTTTTCCCCATTCTATGTTATTCGCTTCATCGAATCGGGCTTTTACCTCCACCAGTACGGCTACCTGCTTTCCTTTTTCCGCGGCCCGGGTCAGGGCTTTAACTACCGGCGATTCATCAGAAGTGCGGTATAGCGTTTGTTTGATGGCAATAACATCCGGGTCGTTGGCAGCCTCTTCGATCAGCCGTTGCACACTGGCCGTAAATGATTCATAGGGATGATGAACCAGCAGATCGCCCCGTTTAATAATGTCAAATATATTCTGTTCTTCATCCGTATCACCTTCATGATAGAGTCGGGGTGGAATGACGGGAACCCAGGGTTCATACCGGTGTTCGGGAATATCAATTTCCGCAATTTCAAAACAGCTGGTCAGGTCAAGCGTTCCATGGATTTTGTGGACGTCCATTTTTTCAAGACCGAGCTCACGCATCAACAATTTCAGAACGTCTTCGTGCATGGTATGATCAATTTCCATTCGTACTACGGGAGCGAAATGTCGTTCCCGCAGTTCCTCTGAGATCATGGATATTAAGTCGTCCGCTTCCTCCTCGGCCCTGCGTACATCCGCATTCCGTGTCACCCGGAAAGGATAAGCCCCGATAATATCCATCCCGCGAAATAATTTATCAATGTTGTGCTGGATAATCTGTTCGAGCGGCACTAAATGATAGGGATGGTCCTTGTCGGTAACCGGGATCAGCCTGTTCTGATTGGATGGTATCTTGACTCGTGCAAACTGCCTGACGCCACGCCGTGGATCTTTAAGCAGAATGGCCAGCGATAAACTAAGGTTGGAAATGAACGGAAAAGGGTGACCAGGATCAACTGCAAGGGGAGTCAGTATGGAATAGATATGATCCATAAAGTATGCATCCAACTCCTCCTGTTGTTCGCTTGTAAGTTCGCTGTAGTTGGAGACCACAATCCCCGCTTGTTCCTTGAGAGTGGGTTTTATATCATTTTCCCAGAGACGGGTCATTTTATCCAGCATTAAAAAACTGTTGTTTTGCACCAACTCAATTTGTTCGGCCGGATTTCGTCCATCGGGAGTGAGTCGCTGCACACCTGCTGCCTTTTGTCTTTTGAGTCCGCCCAGGCGTTTCTGAATAAATTCATCCAGGTTAGACGCGGTAATACCCATAAACCGAATTCGCTCAAGCAGGGGATGACGTTCGTCTTCTGCCTGGAAATAAACTCTCCAGTTAAAGTCGAGATGACTCAGCTCCCGGTTAAAATAAAGGCTTGGATCTTCGAGCCCCCCTTCAGGATTAAAAGGGGCCGGATTAACCGCTGTGGGAAGCTGAGGTTTGTGGGTTTTATAATTGGTAATGGCCTGTGTTTTGTTCACTAATATGGATCGTTAAAAAGATTAAACTTGTCTGAAATTAATGGGTGCCTGATCGGGGATTTTATAAAATCTTCCTGTGTAGTTGATCTCCTATAAAATACATTAATTTAGCAGATGGACAGAAAAACAAATGTAGTTTATAATAAATTAACAATAAAATAACAATTTGGTTACATGATTTGACACGCACAGTGAGTACTGATCAAATACTTTTTAAGAGAACTTTGCAAAACCGTTCTTTTGCCCAATATCTGCGTTATCGAAATTTTGAAATCCTCACATATGACTAATATGCTGCGGTTTCAAAATTTCTCTAGCCTTGATCTTGACCAAAATCCCTGGTTTTGCAAAGCCTTCTAATAGAAAAAGCCGGTGGCTGTAACCACCGGCAGTGTCTCGATTCGCAAAATTATGCTAAAAAGTTTTCTCCTGCTTCGGGAATCCAGACTTCGGTATCGCAGGCTTCTTCTACCAGATCTTTGAAGTCTTCCGGTTTACCCGTCAATACCGGGAAGGTGCCATAATGAATAGGGACAGCATATTCTGGCGCTAGAAGTTCGCATGCCAAGGCGGCTTCGGATGGCCCCATCGTATAATAATCGCCCATGGGAACTAATGCTACATCAGGTTCATATAAATCACCATAGAGTTCAAGATCTGCAAAAATATTAGTATCTCCCAAATGGTAAATGGCGATATCCTCATCGAACGTCACAATAAGTCCGGCCGGATCACCCGCATAGTCTCCCTGAAAGGAGCTGCTGTGGTTGGCGGAAGTCATGGTTACGGCAAAATCGTCAAATTCGATAGTACCGCCTTTATTCATTTCAACCGCCTGATCTTCGGACAATCCGTGTTTTTTCAGAAGGCCCGATAGTTCTACATTCGAAACCACCTTGCAGTCGTTATTGCCGGCAAGGTCCAGGGTGTCGCCTACATGATCTTCGTGCCCGTGCGTCAACAGGATGTAATCAATATCATCCGGCTGCTTGAATTCTTTGGGAGTTGTCGGATTTTGAGACAGGAATGGGTCGATATAAATATTTTTACCTGATGGGCTGACCAGTTTAAAAGCTGAGTGTCCCAACCAATGCGCTTTTACAGATGTATCCATAAGTCTCCGTTTTTTATATTAATAATGCAATTATTAAAAATCTATTTTGAATTGATATTGCCGACCTGTTATGTTATTAATACCGTAAGGTCGACAGGAATGCAAATAATGAGTAATTACATGAGTTATAACAGCCTATCATATTTAACAGTTTCAGTGAAGAGTAAATTCCTGTGGAATCGAAGGCAGGTTCTAACCTTTTGGTGCATATAAAGAACTAACTTTTACTGAATCTGTTCGCATATAAACACTCATCTTAAATCTTGGAGTTAAGAATGGCAGAACGAGTCAAGCTTCATCCTGTAACCCCTCACATGAAACGTGTTTTTGAGATTGTTGATATCATAAAACGAGGTGGGGTCATATTATTTCCGACTGACAGCCAATATGCTTTGGGGTGTGAATACACCAACAAAAAAGGAATTAAACGAATAAGGCAAATTAGAAACTTGGATGATGATCATCATTTGACCATAATTTGTGACTCGCTTTCCGGGACGTCCAAATTCGCGCATATTTCGGATGCGAATTTTAAAATCATGAAACGCCTGATCCCTGGACCATATACGTTTATTCTACCTGCTACCAAAGAGGTGCCCAAGCTGTTGGTGCATCCTAAAAAGAAAACGGTAGGAATTCGGGTACCCGATTATAGCATCAGCCAGGAGATTATCAATGAGTTGGGCAATCCCATGTTGGCAATTACAGCCAAGCGGCCCGAAATGGATAACGGAGCCCTGGAAGAATTGGGACGTGAAGAGTTTTTGCGCAAATTCGACAAGCTCGTAGACGTTATTATTGATAATCAGCAGGAACTTCCTTCCGAGGAGACCACCATCATTGACATGACCGGTGAACAGGCGGTCATACTGCGAAGAGGTCTGGGTATTGAAGAAGCAGAAGAAACCTTTACCATAAATGGGCTTCAGTTACAGGAGGTTTAGTGAATGAAAATTGCAATCAATACCGGGGGCGGCGATGCCCCCGGTCTTAATGCGGCTATTCAGGCAGCTACTTTATCTGCTATAAAGAGAGGTTGGGAAGTTTACGGAATCAGAAATGGCTATGGATCTATTTATACTGATGAACCTTTTGTCTGCCTTGATAAAGAAGCGGTAAGAGGCATTACTTTTCATGGAGGGACGATTCTGGGGACAGCTAACCGTGGTAACCCATTTGAAATGCCTTATGAAAAAGAAGACGGTACCATCGTGACCAAAGATGTTTCGGACCACCTGGTGGAACAATTCAAAAAGTATGAAATCGACGCGATGGTAGCCATCGGGGGAGATGGCTCGATGCATATTGCCAATTTGCTTATCGAAAAAGGAATAAACATTGTCGGCATCCCAAAAACAATAGATAATGATATCTACGATTGTGATATCTCCCTGGGATTCGATACGGCCATAACAACGGCAACCGATGCTATTGACAAGATTATTACCACCGCCGAAGCTCATCAACGGTTGATGGTGGTAGAAGTGATGGGACGTTATGCCGGGTGGATAGCCCTTCATTCGGGAATTGCTGCTTCAGCTGATGTCATTCTGATTCCTGAAATACCCTTTGATTTCGAATCTATCGAAGAAAAAATTGCTGAGCGGGAAGAACGCGGCAGGCATTATACCATCGTAGTGGTAGCAGAAGGGGCCAAAGAAACGGGCGGAGAAATGTTTATTAAGAATAAGGAGGCCGGTCGTGAAGTGAAACTGGGAGGCATTGCAGATTATGTGGCGAATGAACTGAGCCAGCGTACCGGGAAAGAATCGCGGTCATTAGTGCTGGGACATCTGCAGCGTGGAGGTTCACCTTCATCCTTCGACCGGCTTATCTCCCTGCGCTTTGGAGCTGCCGCTATTCGCTGTATCAATGAAGGAGACTTTAATAAGATTGTGGTGTTAAAAGACAACAAATTGCAGCGGATTCCCATATCCCACGTTGCCGATAAAATGAAACCGGTGCCATTGGACAGCGATACCCTGCAGACGGCCCGTGATATTGGGATTTGTTTGGGAGATTAATATAAATCGGAATCCCTAACGAATATTTCTTCTAATAATTTATCGCAATCAACCCTGACAGGGTTTGGAACCCTGTCAGGGTTTTTCTATATGCTCAGCTTAAGCTAATTTCTATATAATTTCTGAATGAAGAAACCTTTCCAGGGGTTGGAAACCCTGGAAAGGTGGTGGGTGGGAAAAACGATTCCGATCAATTTTTCAATTCCGTGAACTTCTTTTTGAAGTCGGATTCGATAATGCCTTTTTCGGTGATAAACCCGCTAATCAAATGATTCGGGGTCACATCAAAAGCAGGATTATAAACCTGTACTTTTTTGGGGGCAATTTGTGATTTCCCAATGGTGGTCAGTTCAGCACCTTCACGTTCCTCAATGGGAATATGTTCGCCATCTTCGAGCTCCAGGTCTATGGATGAGAGAGGGGCAGCCACGTAAAAGGGAATTTCATGCTCATTAGCAAGCACGGCCAGGGGATAGGTACCGATTTTATTGGCAGTATCGCCGTTGGCAGCAACGCGATCGGTTCCCACAATCACCATGTCCACCTTGCCCTGCTTCATCAGCGAACCTGCGGTGGAGTCGGTGATGAGCGACATGGGTATTTCGGCATTCATCAATTCCCAGGCCGTGAGCCGTGCGCCCTGCAGCAGGGGACGTGTTTCATCCACCCAAACATGAATTTTCTTTCCCGCATTAAAAGCATGAAATACGACGGATAAAGCCGTACCGTACTGACCCGTAGCCAGGCTCCCGGTGTTGCAGTGGGTTAAGATATTGGCATTGTTGCTAACCAGATCCTGCCCATTTTCGCCAATCTGTTTACAGACTCGTTTATCTTCTTTGTGGATGGTTTGGGCGGTTTTTAAAACCCGTTCCTTGATATCAGAAATGGGATCGTCTTTGTGGGCATAAATTGTGTTTTTCAGACGTTTCATGGCCCAGCTCAGATTTACAGCTGTAGGACGGGCAGAATTTAAATAATCAGCAATGCGTTCCACTTCCACCCAAAAGCTGTTGAAAGAATTTTCGGGCAGATCGCGTATGCCCAGGTAAAATCCATAGGCGGCCGCTATACCAATGGCTGGTGCACCACGGACTCGTAATTTTTTGATAGCTTCCCAAAGACGGCCAACGTCGCGAATATCGCTGTAAACGGTCCGGTTGGGTAGATATGTTTGATCCAGTATGCGTACATAATCATCACGCCATTCAATGGACTGAACGGCTAAATCCTTGTCATTGCTCATTGCTTCTCAGATAGTTTTGGTATTTTGAAAAATGAAATTGTAACGATTCATTAATCCGAAAAGCATACAAATCCTTCCCGGAAACGATCATTTCTTTCCATTCTTAATATTTAAATTAATCCGGATTTATAAAAATATCCCGTAATAAATTAGCAGGCCGTTTAGAAAGCTAATATTAACGTGAGTTCGATTTATACTCAATAATAAAAAATAACCCCGAGATGTCATTTCGACGACCGGAGGAGAAATCTATTCCCTTATGTCTCGAATCCTGCTTGCAGGGTGAGAGACCTTACCTAAGAGCCTGTCGGACTTAGCTGAATCTACTGCAAATTCGTCAGATTTGGCCAGATTCCGAGCTCTTTTTCGTTAAATAACACCACTATTCGCCTCAAAAGACCTCAAAATCTGTCTCAAATTGACAAATTTTCGTTAAAATTTCCTAAGTCAGACAGACTCCTAGTGATCGAAGTTCAATAACCTAATCCCTTTTAAAAGGAAAAAATGGTCATTAGCAAATCGAGCTAATTGCCCCATTTAGTGCTGGTGAGCTTTCTCATACCCGCAGGCGGGATTCGAAAGGTGAATCGAATAGATCGAATGATTCCTTTTTCTTTAATTGAACTCATGTTAATATTAAACTGTCTGCATTCTCTTTAATGTATAAATAGAGCCTGCTGTTCCGTAGAACTTGAATTTGGGTAAAGTTTAATCAATTTGAGGCTAAATTACGAACGGGGATGAAACTCCTTGTGAACCTGCTGCAGGTAGGAACGATCCACGTGGGTGTAGATTTCGGTCGTCAGAATGGATGCGTGTCCCAGCATTTCCTGTACGGCCCTGAGGTCGGCGCCGCCTTCGAGCAGGTGCGTAGCAAATGAATGACGGAATATATGGGGATAAACCCGTTTTTTGATGCCGGCACGTTTTGATGCTTTCTTGACGATATTCCAGATGCTCATACGCGACAATGGGCCTCCACTTCGATTCAGAAAAACCCGATTTTTTGCTTTCTCAGGGTTTTTGAGAAACAGGGTACGGGCTTCTTCAATATAATATTCGAGCGATTGTTGAGCGATTTCTCCTATCGGAATGAGCCGTTCCTTACGTCCTTTCCCGATCACCCGGACAAAACCAATTTCAAAAAATAGCTGGTCCAGTTCCAAGTCTACCAGTTCGCTGACCCGCATACCCGTGGCATACAGGCATTCCAGGATGGCGGCATTGCGGGCTCCCTGCCGTGATTCAATATTCGGGGCCTCCAGGATGGCTTCAATTTCATCCCGATCGAGTACATCTGGCAATTTATGAGCTTTTTTGGGGAGCTCGATGAGTTCTGCGGGATTGGCCTCGGCCAGCTTCTCTATTACGGCAAATTCGTGAAAACTCCGGATACTGGAGATATTCCGGGCAATAGAACTGGAAGAAAGATTCATTTCCACCAATTCTTCCAGGTACTGTTCAATATGTTGAAGGGTAACGCCTGCAAGATCCGGAATTTGAAGATCCTCAGCCAAAAACCCGAGATAACGTTTCAAATCATTTTCATAGGAAGCAATCGAATTTTCTGACAACCCTTTCTCCAACTTCACAAATTGTAAATAGAGATCGAGCTCCTTTTCGAATTGATTCACAAAGATATGGTTCTTACGAATTATAAGTGGTTGGTAATGGCTCGGATTCGCCATTGGCAGATTTTCCACCTGATTGGTAAACCCCGGAAGGATGTTTGGTTTCAGCTTCTTTCTCTTTGGCGCCTTTCGATTTTTTCCCTTTCTCTTCTTCTTTTTTATCCTCGGGATATTCAACCCGGCTGTGATAAATACCTACCAGGATATTTAAAAATGTATCCTTAATGACTTTCAGATGATGGAAAGTCAATGGGCTGTCACTGAGCTGCCCCTCACTAATCCGGTCTTCAATCATACGATTGATCAGGTTCTCCAGTTTTTGGTAGGTCGGATCTTTCATGGCGCGTGATGAAGCTTCTACACAGTCGGAAAGCAGCAGAATGGCCGTTTCCTTGGTATGAGGCAGGGGCCCGTCATAACGGAAATCTTCTTCCTGTACTTCATCTTTGTCGGCTTGTTCTTTGGCTTTTTCGTAGAAATATTTGATCAGGGTGGTGCCATGATGCGTCTTGATAAAATCGATGATACATTCGGGCAGCCCGTGTTCTTTGGCCATCTTTACACCATCGCTGACATGCGCTTTGATCACCAGGGAACTCATGCGGGGTTTAAGTTTATCGTGCACATTTTGCCCGGCCTGATTTTCCGTGAAGTATTCCGGTTTCTCCATCTTGCCAATATCATGGTATAGGGCACCGACGCGACATTTCAACGCGTTGGCTCCGATGGCTGATGCGGCTGCCTCGGCCAGGTTCGCAACCTGAAGACTATGATGAAAAGTACCGGGCGCCCGCGTCATCAATCGTTTTAACAAGGGTAAATTGGTGTCGCTCAGCTCCAGCAGGGTAAAATCAGTGGTGACTTTAAAGGTTTTCTCGAAGAACAGAATCAACGGGTATGTAAGGAAGATGAATAATGAATTGATCCCGACGTAAAGCAGGTTATAGAGCAAATCTTCCCATCCTTTGAAGTTTGAGAGACTAAATCCAGTCAAAATTACGCCATATGCAAGAAATACAATACCCGGGGTGGTAAAGAAAAACTGGGAACGGTTCTTGATATCCCGCACTGAAAATACGCCCAGGCTACAGGCCGTGGAGGTCGCCAAAACAAACTCAAAATCATTGCCATTGATGAAACCCGTCAGCAGAGCCAACGTGAAGGTTGATAATAAGCCCACACGCGAATCAAATATGATAGTCAGGATAATAGGCGCAATGGCAACCGGAACCAGGTACGACGAAACGCCATCCCAGTTGTAGATAAATGCAGAAGCGGCGATGATAATCCCCATAGCCAAAAATACGAGCAAAAACATGGAATTATTATCGTAAATGGAGCGCCGATACAGGTATAGGTACATGAAAAACACCATCACTACGGCAATGATTGCCAGGATATCACCCACATAGCGAAGCCAGATTTCGTAGGTGCTGGCTTTTGCGGATTTGGCTTCGGCCAGGCTTTGAAGCATATTATACTTATCCTTGGTAATGATATCGCCTTTGCGAATAATAACCTGCCCCTTGGCCACGGCGCCCTTGGTTTTTGAGATGGTGGACATGGCCTCTTCAATCCGATTCTGGGTGGCTTCGGCGTTGAAAATCCAGTTGGGTCTTATAACCTGGTTAAAAATCTGGTATGCGGCATGGGCAGCATTGTCGAAGAAGGTGCGGGAAAACTTGTATTTGGCATATTCCCGTGCTTCCTGTAAGTCACGGACGTTGGCTTTATTATAGTTCTGCTCGGTCCGGTCTCGCAGATCGCGAACGGTAATTTCGTCGAGTGATAGATCACTCTTATTTAAGTTGATGATGCCATCCTTGAGCAGCTCGTCAATAGATTTTTCAAGCTGTGATTTAATATCGGCACCAATATAGCGATTATCCGCTGTTTCTTTGTTGCCTGATTGAATGGCATTTATATAACTATGCAATAGAGTCTGCCAGGATTGATCATCAATACCAATATTGGCCTGACTCTTTTCCTGAACATAACGTACGCTGTCATTAATGGAAGTGGTTTCTTGATTTTTAGAATTCAACTTCCAGGTCGCGTAGGCATTGAGCACCGGCTGCATGCGGTGATAAAGCGAGTCCAGACGGCTTTGAATGCTAATGCGTGCACTGTGATTGATATGGAAAATCGGTGGTGTTTTTTTGCGTATCTGCTCCTTTTCCTGTTCAATCTCGTCTTTGCTCTTGTTGAGCGCAAAGGTAAAGGGAGCGGTCAGGTCTTCTTGCCGCCAGGGTTCGCCGACATTATAGTTCGTCGTCTTTTTAAATGACGTCCTTGGAATCGATGCCATTAATAGAACCAGGAAACCCAGAAAGATCAATCCCTTGATATATGGACTTTTAACCAGGGAAAAAGATTCTTCTTCTTTCTTCTTCTTTTCTCCCAGGACCGGGGGACCTGCCTTTTTTTTACGGGCCAGACCTAATTTTTCAAGGATGCTCATATAAATAGTGTCATCAAATGTACATTAATACATAATTCTGCCACTGAATGACCAGGAAATATTTCGCTGTAGCTATGATGTCTGTAATCAATGAAATCCACGATTATAAACTAAATTAAAATTAAACAAATCGTTGGCAATCGTTCGTAATTATAGATTAATCATTCAGGTTCTGAGCATTAAAACGAATATGTTCTCAGGTATATTGGTTTCCAATTCAATATAGTACGTTTAAAAAGTATACCAACACCAATTGATATTAACAAATTAATTAGAAACTTCGCAAAACGGTGCCAATTAAAATAATCCTCCTGTTGCTGTTCCCAAAAGTTTCGGGGCGGTGACAATGGTGGGCGAGTCTCCAAACTCGCATGGGACTATCACCTTTTTAATGACTTACAATATTTTAATTACAAGAGGGATTGTAAATAAATATTAGAGCACTTTGCAAAACCGTTCTTTTGATCAACATCTGTGTTATCGAAATTTTAAAATCCTCATCCCGACCAGTCGGGACTGCGGTTTTAAAATTTCTCTTCCCGAAAGTGTTCGGGATGACTAAAAGCCCTGGTTTTTCAAAGCCCTCTATTACGTTGCCCAATTGTCATAAAAAATTCAAATCGCCCCTTGTCAGTCGAGTCTGGAGACTCTGGAAGATTTAGTCACCAGTCTGGAGACTGGCGACAGGATGGAGTATTTAAAAAAAATGAAATTTAGTAACCATTAATCCAGCTCTTCACCAACCATTTCCAGGAAACTCGATTCATCCAGTATGGGAATATCAAGCTTTACTGCTTTATCGTATTTGCTGCCGGGCGAATCACCGGCCAGTACATAATCGGTATTTCCACTGACTGATGAAGTGGTTTTTCCGCCATGTTTTTCAATCAGTGTTTTCGCCTCCTTGCGGGTCAGGTGGGGAAGTGAGCCGGTCAATACAAATGTAACGTCTTCCAAAGTGTTAGATGCTGTTTCCTGCGCTTCCTGCTCAAAGGTCAATCCGTGATTTCTCAGTGATTCAATGAGTTTTCGGTTGCGTTCACTCTTAAAAAATGCGGTGACGGATTCAGCAATACGGGGGCCAATTGAGTCAATAGCCGTTAAATCATCAACATTGGCTTCCATCAGGGCATCCATGTTTTTAAATGCACGCGCCAGGTCTCGCGCCACGGTTTTACCGACGAAACGGATACCCAGGGCATAAATCACCCGGTCGAAGGATTGTTTTTTACTTTTTTCGATGCTATCCACCAGGTTTTGAGCACTTTTCTGCCCCATACGTTCCAGGGGAATAAGCTGATCGGTCGACAATTCGTAAAGATCCACATATGTTTGAACCAATTGATGGGTAACCAGTTGATCAACAATGGATTCACCCAAACCTTCAATATCCAGTGCATCACGCGACGCAAAATGCTCGATACGGCTGCGCACCTGGGGCGGACATTCGGGGTTGATACAGCGCCAGGCTACTTCGTCATCCAAACGAACCAGTTTTTCATCACAAGCGGGACAATTTTCCGGCATATGGAATTCTGGGCCACGGTTTTCCCGGTCTTTATCCAATACGCTTACTACCTGCGGAATTATTTCACCTGCTTTTTCAATCGTTACTTTATCACCTTCGTGAATGTCTTTACGGTGAATTTCGTCTTCATTGTGTAGAGAAGCTCGTTTTACCGTGGTTCCGGCAAGTTGAACAGGTGCTAATTCAGCTACGGGGGTTATGGTACCCAATCGACCTACCTGCAACGTGATGCTGTTAATTTTGGTAGTCGCCTGTTCCGCTTCGTATTTGTAGGCGATTGCCCAGCGTGGTGCCTTGGATGTGGCGCCCAGCTCCTCCCGGAAATGTTCCTGGTTGACCTTGATGACTACACCATCTGTTTCAAAAGGCAGCTCATGGCGCAATTCTTCCCATTCTTCAATCTGCCGGTGGACCTGCTGAATATTTTCACACACTACAAAATGATCGGAAACAGGTAGCCCGTACGATTTCAAATGCACCATTTTGTCATGCTGCGTAAGCAATTGTTCGGAATTCTCGGTCAATAAATCATAAGCGAAATACCGGATGGGGCGTTGAACCACCGTGCGGGGGTCGAGCATTTTCAGGGAACCGGCGGTGGCATTTCGTGGATTGGCGAAAACATTCAATCCCTCTTCCTCGCGATATTCATTCATACGAACAAATGCGGCTTTTTCCATATATGCTTCACCCCGAACTTCGACAACCGATGGGAAATTACCGTCTAAATACAGTGGAATATCCTGGATGGTTTTAACATTAGTTGTGATATCATCGCCCTGTGCACCATTACCACGGGTGGCGCCCAGTACCAGTTCGCCGTTTTCGTAGCGCAGACGCATGGCAGCCCCGTCAAATTTCATTTCCACCAGGTAATCGTAGTCCGAGTGGCCTAGTATATCCCGTACCCGACGATCGAAATCCGTGAGCTCCTCCTCGTTGTAGGTGTTATCCAGGCTGAGCATGGGTACCGGGTGTCTTACCGTTGTGAACCCGTCGGTCGGCTCTCCACCTACCCGCTGGGTGGGGGAATCGGGATCATAGAGGTCAAATTCTTCTTCAAGCTTGTTGAGTTCATCCAGAAATGTATCATATTCCCAGTCGGATATAAATGGCCGTGCATCGGTATAATAAGCTTTGTTGGCCTTATCCAGAAGTTCGCGTAGCTCTTCAACACGGCTTTTGGCCTCATTCAGGGTCATGGTAAATAAAGGGTAAGGGGGTTAAAATTTCGGTCGATCTTTGATCTCGTTGGGAGGGGGGATATCCTCGGGGAGCGAATCGGGCACAGCTTCTCTATACCGCGGATTTTCCTCGAAAAAGGACCGGTTTATTCGAACATAGTCGGAGTCCGGTACAAAAAACTTGTTCATGAAATCAGGGATGGGGTGCCCGTTATACATCAACACCATCCGGCTGAATTGACCGCGCACTTTAATATATTTCATAAATTCATAGCGTAGCCCTTTTCCTTTCTCAATCCAGTAAGGAGTCATTTTTTGAATAACGTCTGATTGAATACGAACGGGCTCCAATTTATCATAAGCGGCATAGACCGTAACCTTGAGCGTGTCCGGCAGCGGTGCCAACGCTTCTGATTCCTGTTCCGAAGGGATGCCTGAATTGGGTTGATCCATCGGTTCGAGCTGTAGCTGCAGGGAATCCGGGTTGGTTACCGTCTGATTGACGCCGGCCAGTGAATCGGCACCACTGATTTCGTGTTGAGTCGATCCATTTTCGTAAAAGAAGAAATAAGAGACAATGCCGATCACGATAATCAATAGAAATGCAATAATCCAGATGCGTGAGGTATTCTGAAAGGGCTTGAAACGTTTGCCGATGGCTGCCCAGTTGATATTGCTCACGGATGAGGGCGGTGGTGTGGAGTAATCTCGGATGAGTCGCGGATCGGATTTATCCGAATCTTTGGCTTTTCCCTTTGCCTTACTTTTCGAAGAAGCCGGTTTGCTTGTTTTGGAAGTGGGCGTTTTATGGGGCGTGGATTTACTGCTTTTCTTTGAATCTGATGTTGAAGCAGATTCCACTTTGCCCTTGTCTTTTTGTTTCTCGGAGGCCTTGTCTTTTTCTTCCCTCTTTTCTTCCGATTCTTCAAATTCGAATGAAGGTCCCTTGGATGGCGATTCTTCTGTAGGCTTCAGCTTGCCATCGTAATTTTTCTCCTCCACCTGGTTCAGGGCCTCTATAATTGCCTCGTCTTCGATTTTTAGAGCCCGGGCATAGGATCGTACAAAGCTGCGTTTATAAGTATTGTTTTCCAGTATGTTCGAAAAAATAGAGTCGTCTTCTATAGATTCGAGGATGTGTATGGGAATTTTAGTAAGTTCGTGGATATCCTCGATCGTTAGATTTTGAGCTTTACGCCATGCAGCTAAATCTTTTCCAAGTGACGACATACAGTTTTTCTAAGAGATTATAGGGTGCAGAATTCTTAATTAGTGGACCGACATAATTCAATCAAATATAAATATCCCTCTCGAAGGTTTTCAAAAGAGATATTTTTATGTATTCTGGCTTTGAAACTTATGGTATAAGAAACTGTTCCAAATCTAACTAATTATAACGCTAGGTAAAAGGGATTAATTTGATCTCTTCTTTGTTAAAAAGATCTCCGTTACAGAAAAAAATAGGGGCCATGACCATTGGGCGTTCCACGGGGTCACTTTTCGCGTTATTTGTGGCCATGATGCTCACCCGATTGCTTCCCGAAGATCTGTACGGAGCCTATCGTAAACTTTGGTTGATCTATGGGGTTAGCAGTCCCGTTTTTGTTTCAACCCTGGTAAGTACGCTTTATTACCGGGGTGGGGTCAGTGATGATAAATCCATTCCCATCTGGGTTAATTTTTTCATTGGAATCGGGTACGCACTACTGGTTGGTGTTTTAGCATACGGTGGTGCCGGTTTATGGGCTCGCCTTTTTAATGCTCCGGATTTGGTGGATAGCTTCAGGAATTTCGCCGGTTTCATTATGCTCAATACGTTTGCCGGTATCGCCGAACCTATGTTTGTGTTAATTGATCGTAAAAAATGGTATTTGAGCTATAGCCTTTTCTATAACATCATACAATCGTTTTTCATTATTATCCCATTTTATTTGGGGCTCTCTCTTGAAGACGTAGCGTTGTGGATTATGGTGGGACCCGCCCTAAGGCTGCTTTTTTTACTGTATGTGATGTTTAGACATGTGGGAACGCCACCATCATGGCCCAAAATCATGCAGGAATTCCCCAGCTCCCTGAAATACGGAACTGGCATTATTCTAACGGCATTTATCGGAATGTCGATTTCGGACGTGGACAAATGGGTGGTGGGTAATTTTTTTGAGAGCAACGTGATCTATGCTATTTATGCAGTGGGGGCGCGGAAAATACCGTTTGTTTCCGTTTTATCAGCCTCCATCAGTTCATCTTTAGTCGTACATTACGGAAAACAGCTGCAGGATTACCGCTTTGAACCTTTACTAAAAGCAATTAAGAAGAATACAAACTATCTCAGTCTGCTCTTGTTTCCGCTGATCGTTTTTTTATTTGTATATGCGGATGATATCATGGTGCTTATTTTTCAAAAATACCGGGAATCGGCACCGGTATTTCGTATTTATCTGATTAGCGTTGTCAGTAATATATTTTTCCCGCAAACGGTACTAAAAGGATTGGGATTAAGCCATGTGGAAGCCCGGTTTGTGGCCGTGGAGCTTATCATTAATATTGTACTAAGTATTATTCTGGTTCAAACGTTGGGGATGCTGGGTCCGGCCATTGCCACGCTGATCGGTATGCTGATTTATACCTTCTCATTAATGTTTTACTGTAAAAGTAAATTCGGTATTCGAATTATACGTTTTTTACCTACCCGGAAATTGTGGTGGATGATTTTCTCGCTTTCACTGACCGGCATAATATTCTATGGGTTAAAAACGAATTTATCGGGATTGTTGGCTATGGGAATCAGTCTCTTGGTTCTTGGAATAACCATGTTGGGGCATTTGAAAATGTACCGTTCGATGATGGTATCGAAATAGAATGGGTTCAACAGGCACATGGTTTGAAAATCCCAATTTTTTTGTAAGGAATCCAAAGTTTATTGGTCTTAATAACAGCCGATAAATAATAGAGGACTTTGCAAAACCGTGCTTTTGTACAAAATTCTTCATTTTCGTGATTTCAAAATCCTCACGTATTACTTATACGCTGCGGTTTTGAAAGCACTCAGGCTTTGACTTTGACCAAAATCATTGTTTTGCAAAGCCCTCTTATAAGTTGGAAAAGGGGTATAAATGAAAATAGGTTCCAATATTGATTTCTTTAAAAAAGGGTTCACTCAACTCCTGTTTCCGCAGGTGTGTGTTTGTTGTGGAAACGAAGTCACAAAGCAGGAGCGATGGTTGTGTCCCTTTTGTCTGGAGAAGCGTTTTATCGATGCCAATCCCCATAACAAGATGGTATCCGGGGAATTCATTCTTCCTGAACGGGTTTTATTGCAACATGCGCTTTGGCGTTTTGATAAAGGCGGACATTTGCAGGATTTGTTACACGCCCTAAAATATAATCGCCTGACAGGTGTGGGGCATGAGCTCGGTGCTGCGATGGGCAGGCGATTGGATCATCATCCGGGATTTCATGAGTTAATGAAGATTTATCAAGATCAGGTATTAATGGTTCCTGTCCCGCTTCATGCCTGGAAATTGAGAAAACGGGGTTACAATCAAGCCCGGGAAATTGCGCGGGGAATGCAGGAAATTTATGATATTCCCATCGCTAAAGAAGGGGCCGTCGAGAGAATAATAAATACCAAAACTCAGACTGGTTTCAGCCTGGTTCAACGAATGGAAAATATCAAGAATGCTTTCCATGTCGTGCACAGTAACCGAATATCTGATCAACTGGTTTTGATCGTAGATGATGTATTCACCACCGGGGCCACCAGTTTTGAACTATCCCTGGAATTACTGAACCATGGAGCCGCAGCTGCTGGCATTCTGACCTTAGCCCAGGCATGATATTTAAATTCCAAATACCAAAATGCAAAATGGTGAAAGGTGAAAGGTTGAAACTGAAAACTGAAAACTGAAAACCTTTTTTCCTCCCATAAAAATCCAGATATTAAGAGATTCATTTTTGCCAAAAATAAAGTATCTTTGATGTTTATGAAGAGAAAGAAGCAAAACATACCGGATCGGCCGGAATTTGTAGAATCATCGCTGGGTATTGTCACCACTACGGGAAACTGGTTCCATACCACTTCCGAACAGATTAAAAATTATGCCCCCGGTCTTTTTAAATATCACTCGCTGGATGAATTAGTTCGGGCCGCCGAAACGTGGATTAAGAGTGCTGACAGTTTGGCCCTGATCATTTACATGGGCTTGGGTTATCTCATAAATCCCTGGCTGGCTGCTCTGTTGGTTATTGCGTTCCATATTTTTTGGTATTGGAGCAAGAGCGCTTTCGTTACGCCCTCGTTAACCAAAATTTTTAAATGGCTGAATACCGATGCCTTTTTGTATATCGTTTCGGGTATTGCCCTGAGTTTCTTTGGGATCAAAGGAATGTATGCCGAGCTGTGGGTTGGAATTCTGCTCTTCTTTATATTCAAACTCGGTTTGCTGCGATGGGGTCTGAATAAACTGGAACGCAATATGAGCAAATCCATATCGCTGAATGACCGCTTGCTGAAGATGATCATTGTGAAATACGCGCTTCAAAACGATATCACCATTCCCGAGATCGAAAAGATGGATCAGAATATCAAAGAAATTATTTATAAAAAGTATAAAAAATAATGTCATCCCCCTTTATCATTAAGATATTGATTAAGGTTTTGTTAGTGGATTGGACATTATAAAATGAAAATTTCCTAATCAGCTTTCATTATTTTGAAAGAGACTCAAATTTATATAGCAAGGCATGGCGAAACTGAATATAACCGGCAACAGCGTATTCAGGGCCGCGGAATTGATGAACCCCTGAATAAAACCGGTCACCTGCAGGCCCGGGCTCTTGCGGAGTATATGCAGGCTGTTGGGCCGGATAAGTTGGTAAGCAGCAGTTTGACCCGTGCCCGGCAAAGCGCGGGTTATGTGGCTGATTATTGTCATTTAGAGTTGGAATCTTATTCCGAGTTGGATGAAATGAACTTTGGGGTACTGGAAGGTAAAAAGTTCGATGATATTACTGACGAAATCGAAATTCTTCATAAAAATTGGAACAGCGGAAAAGTAACCTATGCTCCCGAAAACGGGGAAAGTCCCGTGGATGTTTACCGCCGTGTGAATCAACGCATGCTATCCATTTTAAAATCCACCCCGGGAAAATCCATACTGTTTGTGTTGCATGGACGTTTAATTCGCATTGTACTGTCAGTTTGGCTGGGGCTGGGACTCAACCGGATGCAGGAAGTGGAACATTCGAACGCGGGGTTGAATT
>Ga0102944_1000478_pt1 | contig 30950 bp, 29 predicted proteins | sample SalPonD_shore_MG_FD_78172 | JGI IMG/M metagenome (GOLD analysis project Ga0102944, IMG submission 78172) | Salt pond soil microbial communities from South San Francisco under conditions of wetland restoration - Salt Pond MetaG... | ecosystem: Environmental > Aquatic > Marine > Intertidal zone >... | reverse complement strand
CCTATAGTTTCGAAATAAGTAGACTGTTTGTATGGATCTATCCCCACCGCATTACATACATATTCAAATGCACTTCTTTTCATATGCAAGAGGGCAAGATAATCAATATCTTCCCTAGTATATCCCGATCTGGTAAGTGCTTGATCTATAACTCTTCCAAATGATTTCATTGAAAAATCATCAAGCCGTTGTTTTAATCCATCAGGATCGGGAACATCTAAATAAATTTTGCCTTCTTCGATCGCTTCACACGTAATAGGCTCAACCGTACCTCCAGCAGGAACATACACATCATCGGCAAACCTTCCATCAGTTATCGCAGAAATGCCTAATATTTCATTTTCTTGAGAATCTGCTTTTAAGATCGCCGCAACCCCACTCGCTGCGAGACTAAACATAAATCGAGAATTCTCATTCTGATAATTAATTAAATCAGAATTTCTATATCCACTCGCGACTAATATTCTATCCATTTCTGGATATATTTGAATTAAACTTTTTGCCATTAACATCCCCACCAAAAAAGTTCCGCAACGTTGGTTTACATCAAAAGCCCAAGATTTTTCTGGACATCCTAGATATTTTTGTAGTTTAATACCATTAATTTGCATAGGTCTTTCAGAATAAACCTCGCCAGCCCAAATAATTAGGTCTAAGTCTTCTGGTGTAAGATTTGCTCTTTCTAATGCTCGAAAACTAGCCTCTGCTCCCATCGCAACGGTATGATCCTCCGGTCCCGGTACTGTTTTACTGGTTAATCCAAATTTCTCTTCAAGTATATTTTGAGGTATACCTGTTTCTTCTGAGATATGCTTACTTGAATGTCTTTTGTCAGGTAAATAAGTACCCCACGATTCCAATCCAATAGGACGATATTTCACGCTTTTTCCTCCTTTTCTAATTCCTTTTTCAAAATCTTACCGGTTCCACTCATCGGTAGTGAATCTCTAATTTCAAAATATTTTGGTATTTTATATTTTGCTAATTTATCGCTTAAGTAGTTTCTAATATCATCCGGGTTGGTAGATTTTCCTTTTTTCAAAGTTATGAACGCCTTTCCGACTTCTCCCCATTTATCATCTGGTACGCCAATTACTGCGGCCTCATCAATCGCCGGATGTTTATAAAGAACTTCTTCAATCTCTACGGGAAAAACATTCTCTCCACCACTAATATACATTTCTTTCCGACGTCCAACAATATAATAATAATCATCTTCATCTTGCTTTGCAAGATCTCCAGTGTGAACAAAACCATCTTCTTCGATTACATCTTCTGTTTCTTCAGGTTCATCCCAATAACCTGAAAAGATATGAGGTCCTTTTAATAATAACTCCCCAACCTCTCCTTTTACCACCTCTTTCTCCGTTTCTGGATCTATTAATTTCATTTCACAATGAAAAACTGGCAAGCCAACAGAAGTAGGTTTTTCTTTTATGTGTTCTTCTGGTAAATAAAAATTATTAGGACCAACTTCAGTCAGACCGTAACCCATCTTAAATGGTTTTCCTTTGTCCCAATAATTTTCCATAATCGCAACTGGACATGGAGCCCCTCCAGAAATGAATATTCTTACAGAATCAAAATTAGCGGTTTTAAATTCTTTTTGATTAGCAATCATATGAAACATAGTAGGAACTCCAATAACTATGGTACATTTTTCTTTTTCAATAACATTTAAAGTTTCAACAGGATCAAAATCACCCATTAAAATAGATTTCGCTCCCAAATGTATGAATGGTAGAATTAAAACGTTCCATCCACCAGTATGAAATAATGGATAGAGTAAAGGTTGTACATCATCCGGTCGTAGTCCCCAAGACATAATAGTATTAACTGAATTCCAAAATATTTCTCGATGAGATAAAACAGCTCCTTTTGGTAAACCTGTTGTACCACCGGTGAAAAGAATCAAGTGAGGATCTTCAAAATTAATCTCTGGTCTTTCTATGGGGGAATCTGAAACTTCACCAACAAGATCGTAATAATTCTTATCTCCTTCAAATCCTTTACCGTTGAATACTATATTATTTTTAATCAAATCCAAATCTTTAATCGTTTGTACTTTTTCTTGAAGTTTCGTTTCATAAAATAATATTTTAGGATCCATCTTTTTTGCTAACTGTTCAATTTCAGCTGGAGCAAGGCGGACATTAAATGGAACAAAAACAGCTCCGATTTTTCCCGTGGCAAAAAAAAGGTCAATCATTTCCATCCTATTAGTTGTAAAGGCTGCAACTCTATCACCTTTTTGGAGTCCCATATTCAATAGGACTCTTGCCAGTCTATTTGCCCTGTGGTCTATTTCTTGAAAATTATATCTTTTATCCTCCATATTATCATAAATTGCTTCTTTATTTGGAGTCAAAATTGCTCTGCGAGCAGACCAATTTCCGATCCAAGAAAAATCCATCGGTAATGATTTATTATTTGCTTTATACATTTAGTTCACCTGAATACCTTATAAATCGGCCAATTCTTCCATATGTATGCATATAATAATTCAATCCATAAAAACCACAACAAGAAGGCTGTGGGATTAATTGTCCAATATTGATTTGGTTCGCCACCTACTGGATCTCCCACTAAAAATGGTGCCAGAAAATAATAACCGAAAAACATAGCAGTGCCAATTAATATTACAATAAAAAATCTAATTATCAGATTTTTACCTTGAGAAAACTTTTTAGGCCAGTTATCAAAATACATATTCTCAATTATGATCGCCAGTATCAAAAAGATTGCATAAGAGATTGACATGACATACTCTCCTTTAAATTTAACAATTTGATCGATTACATCACCTCCAGCAGCGAGAAATATGGGACTAAAAACAAGCTCAACAATAAATGGAAATATCATTGACATTATATAACCCATTATGGAGCAGAATAGAAAACATAAAATCCCTATGTAGGGTTGCTTAGTTGCGAGTGAACTCCAAGGCCAATATTCATATACCAATTGAGTAAGTAATGAGAAAAAGATTAACCATTGAGTCCAACCTAATGAATAAGCATACTGCCTAAATACCACCGTCCCTTCACCTGCAGCAGCAGGATTACCCGCTGGAAAGAATAATATAAACCATACAGTTATAGTAATAATTGCGCCCATAATCCATAAAATAATACCTCTTTTCGGCTGGTCTAACTTAAAAATTGGCCAATACATCGAGCCTGCTAATATTAAGACGGCAAATGAAAACCCCGATCCACTTAAGGAACCAAAAATTGAAGCTCCAATATACCATGATAAAAAAGGATCGGGATTTTGAACAGAAGGAGGATAAACCATATTAAATAGGGGGAGTAATACAAATGTAAAAATAAATGCTATAGTGAAATTAATAGCTGTCCCAATAAGCCCAATCTTCCAAGGTTTTTTGAGTTTCTTATAATACGGCCAATTTTCGAACCAGATGGCCCAAACTACTCCTAATAATCCGAATCCTCCAATCAATGAAGCGTAATGTACTAAGTGCGGATTATGCCACCGAGAGTCAAAAAAGATCCACCAAGTTACTAAAGACAAGATTGAAACAAAGATTAATGCAATAATACCGCTTATAGGTTGTTTATATCGAGGCATGAAAACAAGAGGTTGTTCTTCTGCAGAAGGAACCCCATCAAGTTTTTTAACAGATTCCTGTTTAGATGCTTTTCTATTTTTCAAAATTTTCCCTCTTCAAAAATTTGATTTAATATAATCTAAATTTTGGTAAACAAATATAATTTACCCATATTTTCTTATAAAGATTTTTGTTAAAACTTGAAAATTAGATATTTAACCTTTTTTTAAACAAATTGAATACAAAATAAGAATAAAAATCTAATTTATTTGTCAGTAACGCTAATTGCAGTAATGATATTCTTAAAAAAAAATTTAAAAGATTTTTAATCCAGCTAAATTCAAATTCTTTTTATTTTTAAACTAAAAAATTAATTAAATTCACCAATGTTCTAAATTTTCTAGAAAGATAACAACTCTTCTTTTGAAACTTTTTGTCGATGCTTTTGATCGTTCCATAATTTACGATAAAAGTAGAAATATTCATATAACTCATATTTATCAGGTGAATAGATTAATATTCCATTTTCAATTACTTTAATTTTTATATGAATAGGAAGTTCAGAAAAGAAACGCACATCGTATTTTTTGGAATATATATCAATTGTTTGGGAAATATAGGAAAACAATTCAAAGTTATTCTCTTTGGGAGCAACAATGCATATATCAACATCACTTCTGTTGGTTTCCTGGTCTATGCTATATGATCCGTATAAAAGAATCCCCAAAATATTTTTTTCCTCAAAAATTGTTTTGAAATCCTTTTTTATACTTTTTAAGAGTGTTTCTTTAACCAATCTTCCAATGCCTCCTCAAATTTGTTGAATGTATTAATACCCTCTTTAATTCCCTTAAAAGCAATATTATCATCAATTCCATTATAATTATGTACAATCCTATTTCTTAATCCATTTGCCTTTTTTAAATCATTCGCGGCTTCATTTGATATTAGTTTTTGTTCTACTAATAAATCAAGATTAAAATAATCATTTTTAGGTATTTTATTTAAATCTTTAACAATCATTGCAGCAAAATCAGCTATCAACTCTGAAATAATCTGAAAAGCATGATATATTGAAAATTGTTCTTTTAATGATAAATTTTCAAAATCTTTTATCTTGATTTCCTTAATCCAAGATTGAAGATTAAGTATTATAATATTAAAATATTCTAATTTTTCTTTATATCTTTTAATTCTTTCTTTATTAAGTTCAATAGACCTTTTTTTATTATTCATATTCACTATTTTATTTAATTTACAGACTTAAATTTTTTGAGTTTTAAAATAAAATATTTTAAAAAATCAGACTGAAGTTATTAAATAAAATCATCCAATGTTCTTTGATTTCTAATGAAATTAATCAATTTACTATTATGCTGCCACTGCTTTGAACTGACTAATAATCCTTGGCTTAATGTTGAAATGGCTTCCTCAAAATTGTCTAAGATGAATGGTTTAGGTTCCTTAAATGCATTTTTGACAGTCTCACGAATTACCCAGACACCCAATGGCACTATATATCCTGAAGATACTTCTCGAAAAATAATTATCCGTGCCTGTCGGCGAATATTATATAAATATTCACACACAGATTTTCTGGCAGCATAGTATGCTCCAGTTATATTACTCGCATAATTTTTTCTGCCTCGATAAAACTCATAATCTGTCATTATTTCAGGCTTAATTCTGAGACTTTTTTCATCTGGAGAGACATTCCATAAAGAATTTGGAGCCCAAACTTCATTCATTTCAAAGGCGAATTTCCCAGGAAAGAGCAAAATGCGGAAATGATTATCTAAATAACTTGCTTCAAATATTCTATATTCATTGATTTCTGGAAACTTTTTTATTTCTTCAATTAATTTTTTGGAAATAATATCATCCACAGCAGTTATAGTCCATCGAGTCGGAACTAATTTCCTTCCTTTTTGTTCTCCTAATAGACCAGCAGAAAAAACTCTCTGAATTGTTGAGAGAGGCACATCAGCATCCATATAGAGGAATTCTGCCACGGCCTCTTGAGCCTTTAAATCCGTATCAGCTACACAATACTCTACTTTCGGATGAACTTTTACATTTTCAGTTATTCTTATCTTATCGGTATATCCTGATGGTCCCATCGGAAGAGAATGATTATCTAGCGTCATTCTTAAGCTTAATTGATTAAATCTTGTCTCTGTATCTGTTGGTTGGGCTGCCATTGAAAGAAGTTGGGATCGTTCTAACAATCGTTTTTCTTTTAATGGTGGTGTATTTTTAAGTTTCTGTTCGCCTATTTTAACATTGATCTTGAAATTACTTCTTACTAATTTGCTTCGGTACATCATAATTTCTTTTAATTGTTTTCCGTACCAGAGTTCAGGAGCATCTAAAATATGATTTTCTGCTTTGTTTATGAATTTTTCTTTAGTAAATTCTGAGAATGGAATAAGTGGTCCCACTGCCACTTTAGGATAATTGTATCTTCCTACGAAGAATCCTGGGGGGCTTGCCCCAAAGAGTTCTACATTTTTTAAAGATTTACCCACATCAAATGGAATGATTGATTTCAAAACTGATTTTTTAAGAAGAATCGGACAAGTTTTTTTCCCACATAGGAGTTTTCCGCCCTTACATCTTAAACAAATATTCGATTCTGTCGGTGGTCGAACCACAATATTTCACAAAAATTATGGGTGGATTGAATTTAATTTACTTTCTTATTATAAAAAAGCTATAAGTGCTTAAATTTTTAATAATTATCTCTTAAAGGCTATTAACCCATAATTATCTTAAAGATTTTAAAATATCTCCCCTAAACCCTTTGCTTAAGAAATTTAGGTCTGAGATAACAAGTCAATTAATGCCCGTGGAATCTCTTTATAATCTTTTACTGCATAGAATTTTCCTCGACCTGCTTTAGCTATTTCTTTACATGTTTCAATACCTCTATCAGCATCATTTTCAGGAGGCATTCCAATAACATGTAATATGGGGTATTTTCTAGCGATTTCAATAGGATTATCTCCTCTATTATAATTTCCATCGGATATTAAAATTCCGAATTGATTTCTATGATTTTTTTTAACTTTATTTAATTCTTTTAATCCCTTTTCAAGGCCGATATAAATGTTAGTAAATCCAACCGCCTCGGAATCAAGAATTTCATCAATTATTTTAGGTATTGATTTCTCTTCCTTTATATCTTTAAGAACCATTGCGGTTGAATTAAATAAAATGATGGAATAATCCTCCTTTTCCATATTGTAGGCTAAAACTGAAGTTGTGAGTGCGGCATTAAGAAGCAACCGTCCATACATACTTCCACTTGTATCAAGAATTAAAGCAATCTTCCTCTTTTCTCTCTGTCGTTTTATGCCATAAATATCATGGTAATTTAAGGATTTTTTCATAATCTTTAATGGATTATGTTGTATTGTCTCATCTAAATCAAATTCAGGCATTCCAATATAGTAATAAGGAACAATTTTCTTTTTATATCCCCTTATTCCTCGGCTAGTTATTTTTAAAGAAGTTTTTAAGATACTTTGTCTTGCTAAACGCCTAAAAATATTTTTATATTTATTAGAAATAGGTCTTCGAATAAAAAAATAGATCTCAGGCATGATTTCTGGAGATTCATCAGCTTTTTCTGAGAAAAATTCCACTCCTTCCCGACAATCTAAAGCATCAGTGGCAGCATATAAATTAGATTTCAATAATCCTCTGATAGCTTCAATATTTTTGTGTTCAATTGCCAAATAGGTGAGATCTCGAATTTCTTTATAATCTAAGCTATGTGCTAAATTCTCATAATAATCTGGTTTCTTTTTCTTTTTTCTAATAATCTCATACTTTAATACTTGCTTATCTGAAGGAATTTCAGTCCTTCTTACATGAAGTCGTTTAGCTTTCTCCTCCTCTTCGGTTTCAGCCTCAGAGAAATCATCGATTATTGAAAATCCGAGTTATTTAACACTTTCAATACGATACTAGAGATAACTTCTTGTTTAGTTTTTGAGATACCATCTTCAAGCTCGATTTTATTATATAAAGCCATAATAGCGGCATCCACCCAAATTTTAGAGCTTTTAGAATTTTCAGATTGATTTATAATTGCTGCTAAATCAATACCGCCTCGGATAGAACTACCTCTTCGAATAGATGTATTATTTCTTGTTTGATGGATTATTTTTTGAGAGAGATCGGCTAACTCTTCTGCATTGCCACTGTTGAGTTCTGCTTCTTTGATAATAATTTGTTGTTCTTCCTCAGGTTTTTGATACTCTAATTTTATCCAAATAAATCTGTCTTTAATCGCTTCACCAAGGACTGTAACACCTATATGTGCTGAAGGATTTAAAGTCGCAATAGTAAAAAAACGCTTTTGAGCATGAACAGTTTTCAGTTTTGGAATTTCTAAGATTTTTTCATCTAACGCAGTTAATAAGGCGTTTTGTGTTATTTCAGGCATCCTATTGATTTCATTTATGAATAAACATCCTCCGTGAATCATCGCAGATGCTAATGGGCCATATCGATAAGCATCCTCTACATACCCTTTTGAAATTACTAATGGTGGATCCCAATATCCAACAAGATTATGAGTTAATGTATCTTCACTACAATCAATACGATAGAAATCTGCGTCAAAATATGCAGAAACTCCTCTTGCTAAAGTAGTTTTTCCTACACCCACTTCTCCTTCAATTAGAATATTTCTACTTATAGAATGAGCAAGAAGAATTTTTTTAAGTTCTTCTTCTCTTCCAATAATGTTATATGTTTGCTGAATCTCTCTTATAACTTCTTCAGTATTATCCATATGTACCATAATTCTAAAAATGAAGCATTTCAAAAAAAATTGATTCAATCATACAAAGTCAGTATACAAATAATTTAAAAATATTTCAATTTTCAAGCTTAAATTAAGTTTTTAATTAGAAATTTCTTTATGAACTTTTAAGATTCTAATATTTTTGACATTTGAATAAAAAATGAAATCTAAATTCGAAGAAATAATTGCTCCTTGTGGATTATTTTGTAATAAATGTTCACTCTTTTTGGTTCCTTATGATAAAAAGGCAGCTAATGAAGTTTTAATGTGGTTCAAGAATGAAAATTGGTATGATAGTTATCAAAATATCGAAGATCTCATTCAAAACGAAGATTATTGCGAAGGATGTAGAAGCTCAAGGAAAAGATTGCATTGGTCTCCTAACCGCGAAATCTTAAAATGTTGTGTAGATAAGAAAGGATTAGAATTCTGCAATGAATGTAAAGATTTTTCTCGTGAAATATATGAGGAATGGGTTGTAGAGAGTAAAATGTATCAAAAAACATTCGAAAACTTATAAAAAATGAAATAAAAATAGGGAGTATATTAATTTAAAATCTTGGAAATAAATTAAATGGGTAATAGTTTAACCAATATTTTCTCTCCTGCCTTTAAACCTTCTTGCTCTTTTGAAATTTCTATAATACCATCACTATTAGTTAAAGAAGTGATGATTCCAGAACCTTTCAATCTTACTGATCTTGCTATAATCTTATCCTCCTTGATCTCCAAATATACTCTCAAATAATGTAAATACCCCATTCTACTGACAGGTATATCTTTATCTATCTCTGCGATGAGCTCTTTTCTTGGGTCAGTTTCTTTCGCACCCATCATTTTCCGAATTGCAGGTCCTGCAAATTTTAAGAATCCAACATAAGCTGCCACTGGTGTTCCTGGTAAACAAAAGATTAGAGTTTCATTTTTATGAGCTATTAAAATTGGTTCACCAGGTCTCATGGCAACTCCATGAGTTAAAACATTTGCATTTTCATTTACAACTTCAGGGAGATAATCTTGTGTTCCAACTGATGTTCCTCCAGTAAATATAACGATATCAGATGATGGAATAGCTTGAAGCATTTTTTCTGTAATGAAAGATTTATCATCTTTAACGGTAGCTTCCGAAATTATCTCACCCCCATAAGTTCTTACAAGATTAGCTATCATAGGAGTGTTGGAGTTATAAATCTGACTTTTACTCAATGGTTCACCAATCTCAACTAATTCATCTCCAGTTGCAAAAACAGATACTCTTGGTCTTTTACGTATTAGAATCTTTGGAATACCTTGAGAACTAAGCAGTGCGATATGTTCTGCCTTGAGTTCTGTTCCCTTCTTAAGAATGATTTCTTCTTTATGAATATCCTCACCTTGTTTTGCGACATTTTTTCCTGGTGCGACTGGGTTATATATTTTGATTATATTATTTTCTTCTATTTCAGTATCTTCAATTTTTACTACTGCATCCCCTCCATTAGGAATTACTGCTCCGGTAGAAATTCTTATGGCTTCCCCTCTCTTTATGGATAAATCGGAAGCTTCTCCGATTTCTATCTTCCCTACCTTTTTAACAAATTTAGGATTGTTAGGGGATGCTTCAAACGTATCTTCCGCAATTAAAGCATAACCATCCATAGCGGATTTATCAAATCCAGGAACATCAATTTCACTTTCTATATCTTCAGCAATTATTCGATTTAGTGCCTTGGGAGTATCAATTTCTTCTGTATTAACAGTTTTAGTATTCGAAAAAAGCAGATCTAACGCATCTTCAACTGAAGTTAGTTTTGCAAAGCCAATTTTTCTTAATCGTTCAACCATGTTGATCATTCCTCTTTATTTATAAGATAACACATATGGGCCATCTCGGGCAATATTAGATCATGTAACGCTATTTTCACGGCGTTCGGTGATCCGGGTAAAAGAAATACTGCTTTTTCTCTAATCTTTCCTCCTATCGCTCTTGAGAGCATAGCTGCTGAACCGATTTCTCTATAAGAAAGATATCGAAATAATTCTCCGAACCCAGGAATTATTTTTTCGAATTTTGGCTGAATGGTCTCATAAGTAATATCTCTCGGTGATAATCCCGTTCCTCCACTGAATATAATAGAATCTATGTCATTTTTCTCTAAAAATTCATTCAAGGCAGACTGAATATGCTCAACCGAATCTGGAATAATTTTAGTAGATTTTAAAGATATTTTCCCTTCTTTATAGAGTAATTCTTGAACAAGTGGAATAGTTTTATCGGGTATGTCTTCTTGATCCTTTATTTCTTCATATCGGGAAGTGCTAACAATAATTAAGGCAATATTTAACTGTTTTTTCTCATCTGCTTCATGTTTATGTTTTTCATGAACTTTCATTATTTCACCTCTAAATTCATTAATCAATAAGTATAAAAGACTTTTTTGTCTCCTTTTTCTACTATTTCTTCTAGCTCTTCAATTTCAATGTATCCATCAGAATAAAATAAGGTGCTGATGGCTTCAGAGCCTGTTTTGATTGGGAAAATTTTTTGAACCCCATCTACTTCTTTCAATTCCACCGCTTTAAAATTATGTCTTCCGATGGGACTATAAATTCTTTCACCAATTTCTAATTCTTCAGCATTTTTGGCTCTTAGAGGATATCCCGATAATCTCCTTAAGAAATCATCAATAAAAACATAAAAGCAACTTAAAGCCGATGTTGGATATCCAGGAAGTATAAAGATGATTTTATTTTGAAGTTTGGCGAAGATTAACGGTTTCCCCGGCTTTATTTTTATCCCATGAACTTGGATTTCGATGCTTTCAAAAGTATCTAAAACTCTTACTCCTAAATCACCTTCTCCTTTAGAAGTTCCACCAGATAAAATCACCATATCACTTTCACTAAATCCTTTTTCAATTTTTTGTTTTAATTGTTCAAAATCATCTTTTACGATTCCGAGATAATTTACTTCTGAGCCTGTATTAGAAATCGCTTGTTTCAAAACAATAGAATTGATATCATAAATTTGCCCGATCTCTAGATCTGATACTTTATTTGTCACGAGCTCGCTACCGGTGCTAATTAGACTTATTTTAGGTTTTTGATAAACGGGAATAGTTTGGATTCCACACGCAGCAAGTATACCCATCGTAGGGAGATCCACTACGGTATCTTTTTGAATTATTGTCTCTCCATTTTTGACATCATGTCCGATATCAACAATATAAGTACCAGGAGTGACTGCTTGAGAAATCAAAACTTTATCATCTTGCTTTTGAGAATATTCAACAATCACCACTGCATTAGCCCCTTCGGGAATGGCTGCTCCCGTTGCTACGTAAGAACATTGACCCTCTTTTATTATTTTTTGTGGAATATCTCCCGCTTCAATGATCTCAATTTGCATAAGCGGAATCAAGTTATTCTCTTCTGCTCCAAATGTATCTTCTGCTCTTACTGCAAACCCATCCATACGAGATTTTCTAAAATGAGGTACATCAATAGGACTTTTCACATCCATTGATAACTTTCTGTTAAAACTATCTTCTAATTTTAATTGTTCTGTACCCAGTTCTAAGCGAGGTAATTCTTTTAAAAGGGTTCTGAATTTATCAACAGATATAGTTTTTAAAAATTTAATCTTGAATCGCCTAATGAGTTCTAATTTGAATATATTTGACTTATAGATTTATATTTTTTATTTATAATATATTAACCCAAGAGAGTTTAATGCGTCCATTCGGAGGAACCGTCAATTAATTCTTCTCTTTTCCATACTTCGATTTCCGATTTATATCGTTCTACTGCGGTTCTTAGTGCTTTAAATCCTTCTTCTCGATGAGCAGACGCGACAACTACAAATACAAGATCATCTGAAATGTTAAAATCTCCCTTTAAATGAATAATTTTGATATCTATTATTCCTTCAATTTGCTTGATATCTTTACAGATTCTGGAAATTGTTTTATTTGCCAATTCATCATAAGCATCAATAGTTAGACCGCTAACGGGTTCGCCATCTTTAGTAGTTTCTCGAACAATTCCATTGAAAGAAAATATTGACCCAGCTTCTTTTATGTTTGGATTTAATTTTATAGATTCAATTATTGTGGGAAGATCGATTTCTCCCTTCTTATATATGCCAGATCTAATTTTTTTATTTGGAGTGTTCATTATATTTATCCCCCCGATACCGGCAATAAAAATGCAACCTTATCATCTTTATTCAATCTATAAGTTTCAATTTTTTGTCGATCTATAATAGAATGGTTTAGCGAAATAGAGATTGATTTTTTGATTTTTCCGTTATCAGAATCTAATAAAATTTTTTCAAGAGAAGGATATTTGACTATTAGGCGCTGAATTAAATCTATTAAGGACTTGTGATTTAATGATTGAAATGTTTCTTTTTCTTTATTTGTTATAGTTTTAAAGTCAGCAAAATATAAAATTTCAACCAAACTTAATACACCTCAATTCTAGTAATAAGGTTCTCTTGAGTCTACTACTTCCCTAACTATGGCTTCAAATTGAGCTAAGGAATGATCTTTATGCAAATCATCTTTCACATTTTTTCCTGAGTTTGCCTTATATAAACATCCAAACAGATTTCCATCGCAGCCGACCCGTAATTTGGTACAACCCATACAAAATTCATGACCCGGATGAATCACTTCAATAATAGCACTATTAGGTAAAAATATGACTTTACGATTTTGCATCATACCCCGAATTTTAACATCAAATGATCTTTTTTCGAGATCATTGATGGTTTTTTCTAAATCAAAATGATATTTTTCATAAAAAGCCCTTTGCTCCCCCACAGCATTTGATCTCGTGTGGAGTTCTATTAGTTGTAAAATTACTCCTTTTCTAGCCGAAAATTCAATCATATCTTCTAATTCATTATCATTCAATCCCTTTAATACAACATAATTAATTTTAATGGGATTTAGGTCTACTTCTTTTGCCTTATCTATTCCTTTTAAAACCTCCTCCAAAGTATCTGAACCAGTAATTTGCTTGTATATATTGGGTTTTAAAGAACATAATGAGACATTAATCCTGTTCAAACCAGCATTATGCAAATTTTCTGCCATTCTATAAAGCAAATGACCATTAGTTGTCATAGAGATATCTTTGTATAAGTTTAAATCGTTAGCGTTTTGAATTATTTCAATGATATCTTTTCGGCAGAGAGGTTCTCCCCCAGTGAATTTTATTCGAGTCACTTTTAAGACTTCAGCAAGTAAGCGACATAATTTTGTAATTTCTTCAACAGATAATTCTTTTGTCTTTGGAATGAATCCCTCTTTATCACAAAAGACACAATTGTATCCACACTTATCAGTTACCGAGAACCGAATATGTTTAATTTCTCTATCGCATTTATCTTTCATATTTACTTTTTTTAGATTTTTTAATTTTCTTTTCTACTTTGATATCTTTAATAAGTGTTGAGGGGTATTGGCCTTGCTCATCTTTTTCATACATTTTAACTAAATCCCAAATATTTAAGAGTACAACATTAACGCCTGTTAAGGCTTCCATCTCCACACCAGTTTTTGAGATGCTTTTTACCATACAAGTTACCTTTATTGACTGCTCATTTTTATATTCAAATTCTATTGAAGAATGCGTTATTGGAATAGGATGACATAAAGGAATTAAATCAGGTACTTTTTTAATGGCATTAATACCAGCTATTCGTGCAATTGTCTCAACATCGCCTTTTTGAACTTCTTTATTTCTAATTCGTGTAATAGTACTTTTTTGTAAAATAATTGTTCCCGATGCGGTTGCTTCTCTAATAATAACGTCTTTTTTAGAAATATCAATCATTATCTTATATAGTAAAGTTTTATCGATATAAAATTTTAAACATATCGAACTAAGTAGAAAATTTAAAATTATCTTAAATAATTTGTCTTTATGCCAAATAATTTTGTTTTAATAATTATTTTTTTAAAGAAACTGAAGTTGCCTTAAAAGAAGCATACACCTTATCTCCAATGTTTAGATTTAAATCATCTCGCGCATTAAATGTGATATATGCTTTCAATCCATTTTCTAAAGTAATTTGAATTAGTTCTTTACTCACTATCAACATTTCTTTAACTTGACTCTCTATATTATTCCTTATGCTTGATCTAAATAAAATTTTAGATAATACAATGTTTTCTGGTCGAATAAATATGGTTACCCTTCCAGATTCGAATTCTGATAAGCAATGTAAATTGAAATTCTCCGTTTTTACTTCTGCATAACCATTTTTATTTTTTATTATTTTACCCTCAATTATGTTTTCAATGCCCACGAAATTAGCCACTTTTTGATTTTTTGGAGAATTAAATATTTCTTTAGGGGATCCAGTTTCTATTATCTCTCCACTCATAATTACGGAAAGTCTATCTCCCAACATTGCCTCATCTTGATTATGTGTTACTTCTATTGTAGTTAAATTATGATCTCTATGAATTTGCTCCACAACTTTAATAGCATCTTTTTTTGTAACCGGATCTAAGGCACTGAATGGCTCATCTAATAATAAAATTTGAGGATTAACAACTAGAGCTCGAGCAAGAGCCACTTTTTGTTGCTCGCCTCCTGACAAAGTTCTTGTAGAACGATTTTTAAGATGATCTATCTCTAATTTTTCCATAATATCTCTTACTTTATTTTTTACGAGCTCAGAATTAATTCCTTGAACTCTTAAGCCAAAAGAGATATTATTTTCAACATTCATATGAGGAAATAATGAATAATCTTGATATACAAATCCAATATTTCTCTCGTAAGGTTTCATGTTTCTCATATCTTGCCCTTTAATTAGAATTTCTCCACTTTTTAAATTATGAAACCCTGCTATCAATTCTAAAAGTAATGTTTTTCCGGCTCCTGTTGGACCAAGTATAATAAAATATTCATTTTCATATACATTCAGAGAAACATTCCTAATTTTAAAATCTCCAAAATCAGATGAGACGTTCTTAAGATCAATGTAAGGCTTTATACTAATTTTAATCCCCTTTTAATATCTTTTTCTTGGTTTTTTTGTTAGCAAATATAATACAAGAAAAATTACAAAACAAATAATAATTAAAAATAATGCAATAGGTGCTGAACCCTTTAATCCAGTTGTATTAAATCTGAAATATACTAAAACAGGCGCAATCATAGGATAATAAGCTATTAGAATTACGGCTCCAAATTCACTTATCCCTCTCGCCCAACACATTACAGAACCTGTGAAGAGTGGTCTTTTTGTTAACGGTAACATGATTTTAAAAAATACATGTCTATGTCTTGCTCCTAAGCTATATGCTACTCTTTCTAAATGGGGATCTACATTTTTAAATCCATCTATCGCGGAATTTATAAAAATAGGCATGCTTACAAAAAGTAGAGCAACTATAATCCCCCAAATATGATCTTCAAATATGATTCCAATTTCTTTAAAAGGAGCTCCGATAAGACCTCTTTCCATAAATAAAGAATAAATTAATAAACCTGCCACACTGTGGGGAATCATTAAAGGAAGATTTAGAAAGGATTCAATTATACTTTTCCCTATAAAATTATATTTCGCTAAAATATATGCTAATGGAATTCCAAGAAGGATTGCAATTATCGTTGCTATAAGGGAAGAATAAAATGTTAATAAAATAGTTTTAATAACATACCATTCGGTTATTACAGAAATGAAATTGTTAAAATTTAATACTAACTGCGAAATAAACATATCTAATAATGCTAATAAAATAAGTAGTAGTAATCCTGACCCAATAATTGAAAAAATAATAAAAAAAATGTGAGATTTAAAAAATCTCTTTATTTTTAGTTTTTTCATATTAGTTTTTTAGAATTTCTCCTCTAATTAAAAATTAAGTTTCATTTGTACAATAGGGTTGTAGATTAGTAGGCAGCAATGAAACATTATTCGTTATGCATGGGTCTAATGGAGGCTGACCAAGCGTAACAAAAATTGTCTTTCCAGTACCATTAATAAGATATTCAATAAATTTTGCGCCTAAATCGGGAAGATTCGCATTTTTAGGAACAGTTATACCATACGTTATTGAATTCCCCGTGCTTGCCCCAGTAGTTTTTATTACTTTAACGCGTTCGTAAGTGGAATCATAAGAAGAATTACTCAAATCTATCATCTCATCTAATTGAACATATTCTAAATCATATTGTTCTGCTACACTTTGATATTCAAATGCATAATCCAATCCTCCGATTTGTATTAATGAAACCAAATCTACAGATTTATCTCTTATGACTACATTACTCTCTGTATCAACACCTAAAGGTTCTGGAGTTGTGATATTATAATTCGTGCCATCTGTTGTATTTGTAATATCAGAATGCTCTAAGACTAAATCTTCTAATAATGTGTCGACTCCATATCTAAATTCGGCGAGTTGTAAAACCATTAAAGATCTATAACCGCATGGATCTAAATTCGGATTAGAAAATCCCCATTTTACATTACTGTCATTTAAGATCTGATAAAAATTATCGGTACTGATCTCATCTTTACGAGCACTCTCATTTGTATAAGCAAGTACCATTCGATTCACAGCAAATTTAATATAATAATCTTGATATTCTGATGGCATAGAAGGGATTAATTTCCAATCTGCTGAAGCTAAAACTTCCGCAATCTTACCTGCTTCAGTTATTTTAGTAACACATTGTACACTTCCTGCGGGTTCAAGTTGTATATCTATATTCGGATAATCACTCTCAAATTCTTCCTCAACTTCTTGAAAGGGAATAGTTAAACTACCAGCATGAAAGATCTTGAGGGTTGTTTTTTGAGGGCCAATTAGTAAAAAACCTCCAATTACTAGCCCAGTAATCACTAGAGCTGCGACTATTATCCCAACAATATATTTTTTTTCCATATTAAATACTCTTTTTTATATTAGATCGTTATGTTCGATTATCAAGAACGATGATATAATTAATATGAAATTAAATATAAGTGTTATGTATAGAGGGTTATATCGATATGAGATTAAGAGTTTACAAAATTTAAAAAGATATTAGAAGTGTTAGATATCCAATGAAATAATATTTCAAAAATTACCGGTCTAAATAAGTTAAGAAATCTGAATTATTTAATTCTCAATTTTAATGAAAATAAAAAAAGAGGATTTAAAAAAATTAAAGTTTTTGGAATATTTGGATTTAAAATAAAATTTTATTACAGAGATTAAGTTGTTGTGGTATTTAAAGAATTTAAAAAACCTTTATCTAAAAAAATAATCATCTTTCAAAAAAAACAGTAAAAAAAAGCCCTATCATCAGTTGAAATCAAAATATTAATAATAAAAATAAAGTAAAAGATTCTTGAAATTATATACTTAAATCATTGTTATTTGACCTGTCTCTTCATTTAAATTGATGATGCCTTTTACTGCTAATTGTTTAATCGTGCGTACTGCCATAATTGGTGGGACATCGAGTTTCTTTTTCAGATCATCCATATTTGCTTGTCCACCATAAGACATAATACTAGCAAGTATATCAACTTCAGGAATATCTTGATCTGAATTTTCAATTAAAAAGGAACTAAAGAAATGTTCTAACTTTATCCTATCCAACTTACTTTCTAATTCCTCCATTTTTTCTTTCGAATAAATAGATTTCAGTTCCTTTTCTTTTTGTTCATTATCAATTTTCTTTTGATCTAAATTCGCTTTTTGATTTTCTTTATCTTGAATCTTATCATTTACCGAATTTAAATTTGAAGTTAGGGTTTGTAACTCGAACTCTGGCTTTTTAAGCTCATTTGTATTTCGTTCTAAAGTATCCTTTAATTCGAGAATTTTTACGTTTAATTCTTCTTTTTTAGCTTTTAAATCACTTATTTGTTTATCTAGCTCACTAGATTCCGTATTTAATTCTGTTAATTCAGAATTTTGTTGACGAATTTTTTCTGCGATTTTTTCAACTTCTTCTTGCTCTGTTTTCATATTTTTCCAGATATTGCTGACGTTTTGAATAATCTCTTCAAAATTTTTTTGAAGGGAGCGCTGATAGGTATCAAATACATTTTCAAATTGTTCTATTAAGCTAAGGATTTCTTTTGGAGAGCTCATTTGAAGTCCACCTCTTTCAATAATTTTACCGTCGAAGCTTCTTCATTATATTCAATAGGAGCATTTTGTTCAATCATCTGTTTTAATATTTTTTGTGCTTTTTCCTCTCTAAGATCGATTGCAACTAAAATATTATTTAAATCTAACACAGCGTCTTTTTGTAGTGCTTTAATTAATTTTATTTGATCTGATTGTATATAATCTTTTTGAATTAGCATCTTCATTGCCGAGACTCTATTCTCATAATTTTCAACAAATTCTTTTCTTTGAAGATAAGCTTCTTCCAGGTCTTTCTGCAATTTACTTATCTTCTCATCGAATTTATCTTGTTCAATTTTTAGCTCCGCGATAGTTCTTTCCAATTCTTTCAATCGCTCACTTCTAGATTCAAATTCACTAGTTTTCGTTTTTATTTCTTCGCGAACTTGGGTTATTTTATTTTGAACATCTTGGATTCTATTCAAGAAGTCTTGGCGCTTAGTATTAAGATCTTCGATGTCTTCATTTAATTTGACAATCTCTCTTTTATTTTGCGTAATCTTATTTTTTAAATTTGAAATCTCATCGGAATTTTTTTCAATAGTATTTAAATCTGAGTTTTTTTCCGCTTCGAAGGTTTCCACGGTTTCAAGTATCTTATTTGGCTGATCTGTTAATTTAGGAATTGTATCTAAATTAATGTTTTTCATTTCATCCACTAATAACAAAATCTTTTTTAATGCGGTTTTCGAATCTGTTATATTTCCACTCATTTTTGATTCTCTTATTGATTCTTTTAATTTTCTTTAAAAATTTTTATTATGTTACTAATTTAAAAATAGTATAGTGCATATGGTAAATAATTGTTTAGATTTACAAAATAATTAAATTAAGACTTTTTAAAAGTATCAAAATTCTTTTTTTAAATTATTTAAAATTCTACTTTTATTTAAATTACCAATAGAGAGGTCTCTTCGTTTAATAACAATATTTAAATCTTCAATTATGGCATTCGCGAAATAAGAGAAAGAAAATTTGAAATCTGGGTTAATTTTATAATATTGTTTTATAAACTGATTTATTAATTCAATTTTGTGATAAGGTTCCTCTAATTCGAAGATCCCTGGATTGGTATCAAGAAGTGAACAACAAACCCAAGCTAGATCATCTAAATGGTTTCCTTCATATGCTTCCTCAAAATCCAACCCATATATTACATGTTTATCCTTATCAATGATAAAATCTCTTAAACGTGCATCAGCCTTATTCAAAACGAGAGACTCTTGTTCGATTGTTTGTGAGATCACATTATTACTATGGAGTTTGGCAAACCATTTAGCGAGATTCTTAATACTCCATAAAAGATTATGGCGAATATTTCCATCAAGTTCATTAATAGTTTTAACTTGCATCAGATTATCATTTATGAAATCACAAATATTTGAACCTTGAATTTTCTCTAAAACTAAATAGGGATTTTTATAAAAAAGAATTGAAGGGACATTTAAATTTTGCTTTTTAAGATTTTTTAAAATTTCCACTTCTCTTTGGAAATTGGGTGTATTAAATAATTTAAGAATAATATTTGATGGAAAATCATCTGGACCCTCAATAAAGGAAATATCAAAAACGAGGTTTTTTTTACTCTTTAACCTTCTTAAAGTAAATTTAGTTTTATGAAAAACCTCTGGAACTTCATCATATAATTTCCATTTTATGCTAAGATTTACATCCAAATGGTCCATTTTTATTATCTCTCTAAAACCTCATTAAATTCATGAAAGATTCATCTCTTGTTACTTAATGGGAATACACCTAGAAAAATTTAACGACAAATTGATTCTTAACTTAATATTATAAGATTTTAAGGCATCACCATATAAAATTGCCTATAATTGAATTTTTGAGGGAGTTTTGAACATGTTCGAATTAAAAGTTAAAAAGCTTATGAAATATTATACAAATGATTAAAATTATAATTAAACTATAATAACTGTAAAAAAATGGAATCTGATAACTCTTTAAATAGGATCGGGATAATTTACGGTATAGATCCAGATACAATAATGCTTGCAGATAAATTTGTAGGACATTTAATAAATAATGAAGAATTTTGCACGGCTTGTGAAGAATTAGAACAAAAAGTCAAATGCGACGAATGTAGAAGAGATTTGAAAAGTTATTCAAACTATATTTATTATTTTGAACAGGTTGGAAAGAAAATCCCTCAATTTATTGATGATCCTATGCATTATCTTCCTAAAAACATACCTCCTATAGATTACTTATTAGTTATTGGAATCCATGAAGATTTATTATCTGGTATACCAGAATTACTAAAAGATACTGAAATCAAAGCGGTAATTGTACCAATTGAAGATCCAAAATGGGTTCCGGCAGGGTTGCAAAAGCAGGCTCTGGAAGCTTTTGAAGATGTTGGGATCCAAGCGGCATTTCCAAAACCATTTTGTTCTTTAAACGTTGAAGAAGATGAATATAATAAAGTAGGTTTTAATCTAACACACAAGCATAATTATATTAAACAATTTGTAAAATTTTTTCAGATTGGAAAACCTATTGTCTCTATTAATTTAGATAAAACTGGTAAAGCAATTGAAGATGTAGAGGTAATAAGAAGTGCTCCATGTGGTTCCACTTATTATATTTTACAACAATTAAAAGGGAAATACCTTGAAAATGGAAAGGCAGGTCGCAAATCACTTAATGAAAGAATCAGTTCTGCTCATCACGCGTATCCTTGCAATGCATCCATGGATCAAGATCCTATATTAAAAGATTCCATATTACACGTGGGAGGATATTTAATTAGGAATGCAATTAGAAAGAATTTGAATTTGGAGGAAGAGGAAGGTCCTAAGTTAAAATATATTATCAAGTAGAAATGTGAATCAGAAAGATATTTATATCTCAATAAATGAGTCTATTCCTTATTTTCAATTTATATTTATAAAACAAAAGAGATCTTTGAAATGATGTATGATTTCTACATCAAAATCGTAAATAAGATTATATAAAATAAAGATTTCATTTTATAGTTTTGTTAAGTTAATAACCACGAGAAGATGAGTATAGGTAAATGTTCTTGTAGTAATAGTTCAGTATGTAAAATTGAGGAGGGAATAAATGAGGAATCATTTTTTGAGGAACATTTTTGGTATTTCATTCTTTTTTCAGGAATTCTTATTCTTATTTCAATCCTTTTAGATTTTTTATTTCACTTTATTATTATCAGTCAGATTCTGGCAATATTCTCTATATTTTTTTCTAGCTATGAAGTTTTAGAAGAAACTTTGGAAAATATTAAAAATAAAAAAATCACCGCAAATATATTGATGGTAATTGCGGCAATAGCTTCTTTCTTTATTTTTCATGGGCAAGAAGGCGCTACTGCCATATTACTGTACGCTATAGCAGAACATTTAGAAGAAATAACAACAGAGAAATCTCGTGATGCCATTAAAGAGTTATTAGAACTTGCTCCAAATGAGGCATTATTAAAAATTGGAAGAGAATATAAAATCATTCCATCAGAGGAGGTTTCTAAGGGTGAAATAATAGGAATTAGACCCGCTATGAAAATTCCTTTAGATGGAATGATCATAAGAGGAGAATCATATTTTGATGAAAGTGCAATAACAGGAGAATCCATTCCAGTATTCAAGACAAAAGGGGATGAAGTCTTCGCAGGTAGCATTAATTCTGAGAGTTTTGTCGATATTGAAGTAATAAGGGAAATAACAGACACTATCATTGCACAAATTGCTAAAAGTATAGAATATGCTCAACAAAATAAAAGCAAAAAAGAAAAATTCATAGAAAAATTTGCTAGATATTATACTCCGAGCATTCTCTTAACAGCAATTTTAGTTATAATTATTCCTCCTTTATTTTTCAGCTTCGATTTTGTTGATTGGTTTTATCGAGGTTTAATATTGTTAGTAGTTTCGTGCCCTTGTGCATTAACCTTATCAACTCCCTTAGCGAATGTCGTAAGTTTGACCAAATTAGCCAGAGAAGGGATTTTAGTTAAAGGCAATCGTTTTATTGAATTGGTCAATGATATCGAAACATTCGCATTTGACAAAACAGGAACCTTAACCGAAGGAAATCTTAAAGTTTATAATATTATTCCTTATGAGCGTAATAGAGAAGAACTCTTGAGGATCGCTGCGAGTTTGGAAAGATTATCTGAGCATCCTATTGGACAAGCAATAGTCAGTTTCGCCAAAAATTCGAAAATAGAATTCTATGAAGTCGATCAATTTGAAATTGAAAAAGGAAAAGGAATTAAGGGAGAAATAAATAATGAGATCTTGCTTGTTGGAAATGAAAGATTTTTTAAAGAACAAGGGGTAGATTTGCCTCAAAGAGATTTAGATAAAATAAAGGAAACTGGCACAGTCCCTGTTCTAATTGGGAATTATAAAAAAATACTAGGTTTAATTAGTATAAGAGATGTTTTGAGAGTCTCAGCTCCTATTCTAATTAATGGACTTAAAAAAAGAGGATATAAGACAAGCCTAATTTCAGGTGATACCCAGTTAGCTTGTGATAATCTGGGTGGTTGTTTAGATATAGATGATATACAAGGTAATCTACTTCCTAATCAAAAAATAGAAAAAATTAAGTACCTTAAGAATATTTCTAATGGTGTCGCAATGGTGGGTGACGGAATAAATGATGCTCCAGCTTTAGCTTCAGCTGATTTAGGTATAGCAATTGGCGCTTCCGCTACAGATCTTACACTACAAACTGCAGATATTGTCATAATGAATGATGATCTCACTAAACTTTTGACATATATCGATATTACAAAAAAGACAAACAAGATTATTAAACAGAACATTTGGACTTCAATTATAATCAAATTATCTTTCGCAATATTAACTGTTTTAGGTTTCATGAACTTGTTTCTAGCCGTCGGGATAGGTGACATGGGTGTTTCATTATTAGTTTTACTTAATGGAATGCGTATTCTGAGATATAAATCAAAATTCCAAACTATCACCACAAAAGAATTAGAAAATGATGTTAAAATGATTATATGTGAAAATTGCGCAACAAAACAAATATTACCACAACATCACGGAAGAGATATGATTAAAAAGGAGGATAGACTGGTTTGTTGGAGAAAGCTTATTGATCATGACCAATTAGAACCATGTGAGGAAGTATTGCCTTTGTATTGTCCAAAATGTAATGAGAAATTGAAAATTAGTTAGGATTTTTCACTTTAGAACATATTTCTTTATTTTCCATATTTTAACAAAACCACTAAGTTTTTTTTAGGATTTTTAATATTTAATATCAAACCAGTATCAGGTATATACAAAAATCTTGCGGGAATTGCCAAGCTTGGCCAAAGGCGCTGGACTCAGAATCCAGTCCCGTAGGGGTTCGGGAGTTCGAATCTCCCTTCCCGCATTTTATTTTAAACCTAAAAATTAATTTAATTTTGAATATGAAACCAGATAACTCTAAATAAATATATTCTTTTTTTAATGCTATATTCCTAATTGATTCTTTAAAATTTATTATTTCAGATAATATTTAAAAATTTGAAAAATTATATAAGATCTATAAGATGTCGGATAAGCGAGATGATTCTGAAAAGGGAGAAATTCCAGAGATAGAGGAAGAAAAACTTATTGTTTTTCAATTTAATGATGAGCTTCAAGAATTTCAAGAATTACAATTTGAAGAAGATTTGGAGTTATATGAATTATTAGATTCTGATTTTGTTCTTTTATTTGTGGATCCCAAACGATATAGAGTCTGGATATGGCATGGAAATAATGTCACCACTCGAATGAAATTTATTGCCGCAAAAATTGCCCCTAAAATAAGAGATGAATATGGAATCTCTTATAAAATCACTGCTGTAGATGAGGGTGATGAAACTATGGCTTTCAAGATTATGGCAGGGTTAGAGGAGGAAATAGATTATGAAACAATTCAAGAGGGTCCTTCTTATGAGGGGACTGAAGAGGATCTCGAGTTACTAGATTCACTTTCTCGCGAAAAAATTCTCTTATTATTAGAAAAGGTGGGATTGCCAGAAGGCTTCGAAAGGAAAATGGTTATTGTGAAGAATAAAATTTTCGGATATAAAGAATATGAAAGAGATTACATGGGAACAAGTATAAAAGAAAAACAATTATTTCCCTTGGAAAATGATATAGAAGATGGAAATTATTTAGCGAAAGGTTACATCCCTCGTATGCTATTGTCCTTTAATAATGTAATTCTGACTGAGTTGTTAAAAGAAAAAGATGGTAAGGCTAAGATTATCCAAGAATCTGAAATTGAAGAGAATAGTTTAGATAATTCTGAAAAAAAAGAAAGGGCAACAAGATAAATAAATTTAATTATTGTTTAGAATACTTCTCTATAATATAATTCTGCAAAGACCAGGCATATTTCTCTATATTGAGGATTAGAATCTCTTGTTGTAATTCACGTAAATAAGAAACATCCAACCGCTGAAGCTTTTGTTTTAACTTATCAATCAAGTTAAATATATCAACAATAGTCTTCCAATCATTTGCCCATTCTTTATCCTCAACTGATTGTTGATTTTGTATGATAATTCCCTCCAAATATTTTATATTTTTAATATTCATTAATTTGAAGGAAATAAGCCTTAAAAAATCTTCTTGATATTTATTAAGAATATAAAACAAAAAAAAAGAGAGGTTTATTCAAATTGTAACAGAACGATCGTCTTTATTTTTTAGTTGTAATTACTACTGTATTCGATAAATTTTGAAGAACCCTTATTCTGTTTTTAAGATCCCCGTCACTTATAAAAATTCCAATTAATAAATCTAAAATTATAAAAGGTGAAGGTTTAGCAAGGCTATTAATTGCGTAATTTACAGGTTGAGCAATCTCCAATGTATCAGCATCTACAGTTCTCAATTTTAATGCAATTTTACCTAATGTTTGTCCTTTATTATATGCTTCCAAAAGCCAATAATAGAGAAATCCTATCCCCCAAATCAAAAAGGAAGAACACCATAAATTTTGAAATTTAAAGGCAAATTTAATTGGATCTATTAAAAAAATGGGTAAATTGATGAGATAAAACATCATTTGTGATATAATGCTAATTATTATTATGTCCAATATAAAAGCTATTAGTCTCTGACCAAAACTTGCATAATGTGGTTGTAATTTAACGGCAGGTTCAACTTTTTTTTCTATTCTAATAGGTGAAGGAGCTGATTCTTTTTCTTGACCGTGCAATTTAGCTCCACATACTTTACATAAGTCATCATTTTGGTCATCAATTTTAGCACCACACTTTGGACAAAATTTCAAATCTTCTGACATTTTTTATATGATGAATATAATTTACTCTAATTATGTTTATGCAATTATTGGATTTTAAAGATTTTGATGTATTAAGAAATTCTATTTTTATTACAAATTATTGTGAAAAATAAAATAATTCTATTGGAATTGATTTTTATTTAAACGATTTATTCATGTTTCTGATTTCTTTTTGTTTAAATTTGGGATGCATTAGTAGATTCTTTTATTTATACACAAATTATTAAAAAATAATGAAGATTGGTAATCAATCAATAATAAAGATTTTAAAATATTCCTCAATAATTTTATCAGTTTCCTCAAATTCAGAAACATTAATTATCCTATTGATATCTTCAATTTCATTTAGTTCATTCTTATATTTTTCTTTGAATTTTTGATTTAATTTTTCCAAACATTCATTTATATAATCGTTTTTTTGATTAGTTATGGCCAATACAGCAAACCCGAGATCATTGTTGTAATTAACAACGATTTCAGCATTTTCAGTTTGTAAAACATCGATTTGATCTTCTTTATTAATAAATTCAGATAAGATATGATTCAATCCAATTAATATATTTCCCCATATAGAAGAGTCATCTTCTTGAGTGATAGGCCTTTTAAATTTGTAAGAATATAGCAAAACTCCTGTCTTATGATAAATATTGATAAAAAAAATCTTATTTGTTAGAGCAAGAAATAATTTTGGACAACAAAATGCTAAATAACAAACTACAAAAAAAGATATCCAAAACATAAAAATAAACAGGTTTCTTAAAATAATGAGATTATAAAAAATATAGAAACAATAAATAATAACTGAAACTATTAAGATTGCTGTAAATAGAATTAGTTTATCACAAAAGTCTTTATTATTTGAGATTTTACGGATTTCATATATTTTATAGAGACTATAGATCACTCCAGCCAAATTTATAAGAATAATTAATAGTTTTGGGAAGAGGGTAAATGAAAAATAAATTTGATTATTATTTATAAATTTAATATTGATAGATTGAGGTGAGAGTAAAGTTCCAGCAATTAAACTAAGGATAATATTAAATAATAAAAATAAAAAAACAGGGGGATGACCATATCTTCTTAAAAAGCTAAGGATAAAGGAATATAATAATAAGGAAATTGTTTCAAAAGTAATAGTAAAATAAAACAATGTTAGATTAATGCTTTCAGTAAATATAATTTCAGTTGAAAGATAATATATTAATGAAAAAACTATTCCATTGAATAAGATAGAAATTGAAATTAATGATGGAATTGTTTTTAGTCCATATTTTTCTCGATTTTTAACTATAATAGGAATAGCAATCCCAGTAGTCAAAATAGAAATGATTAAACCTACTAATATGAATACCGAAAAAACATCAGACATGCTCTTAAATATTGTAAAGAAGTTTATTATTTATATATTTATATAGGATTAATTTTCTCATTACGTATTTATGTTAATGATGCAACTCTGTTTTTGTTTTTTGATTATTTCTAACAATTAAGATAGAAATGGTTTAAAATATTTTTTTATAATTTTCTTTGAATTTTTAAATTGTGAAACATCAATCAATTGTGCTTCTTCATTGATCTTATTTAATATTTGTTTATTTATTTGCGAAAAATCTTTCATAAACAGATGTACTGCTTTATCAATAATATTGTTTCTATGGCTAGCTATTAGCAAAATAGCATACCCATATTCATTATCATATTCAAAAAAAATATCCCGTTCTTTCATCTTGATTAAATTCAATTTACTCTTCTTATTAATAAAATTAGAAAGAATATGATTTATACCTATTAATATCGAACCTTTTAATAATGATTCTTCAATTTCCTTATTCTCTTCGAAATCATAAGAGAATAATAATACACCAGAACGATGGAAAATTACGAAATTGTAGATCTTATTAGTTACTACGACAAATAATTCAAATTCCTTTATGGTTATGAAAACTGCTACACCTAGAAAACTCAAAAACATTATAGAATACAAGAATCTTAAATATGATGAAGGAAATGCCAAAAAAAGAGTATATAAAAATATATTAAGTAATTGTAGAGATAAAATAATAGTAAACAGGTTTGCGATATTTTCAAAACTGATATTTTTTGAACCTTTTAATTGAGCCAAAATTCCTATTATAATTACTAATGAATTAAAAATTAAAATAAGGTTATAGAATAAAGAATTGTTTATAATAAAAAGATAATTCCCTTGGTAAATTAAAATATTAAAAGGATCCTCTCCTAAAATTAAAAAACTCGCAATTATTCCACCTAAAAAACCATAAATAAAAAAAGGGAAATATTTAAAGCGAGTTTTAAATAAAACATACACGTGAGTTGAACTGAGTAGTGAAACTTTAAAAACCCTCAACAAGAGAGATATTTTCCAAAAAATTTTTACAACATGAAAGGGGAAAAAAGTTATAAAAGAAAGATTGAAAAAGACGAAATAGATTGCCTCAATAAAGAGATAAAGAGAAATTAAAATCTTTTCAGTTAAATCTATGACATATTTATCCCTATTTCTGATAAGATATGCAGTACCAATTGTTGAGAAAATGAGAGCCAATGAGATTAAGATGATACTTTGAATCATTGATATTATGAATATTAGTTTAATTGCATTTCTTAATAATACTCTTCAACAAACTAAATATATATTTGTTTTTTAAAAATATTTTTCAATACTAACTATAAGTGAAATATTTATTAGAATCATTATAATCAGTAAAAAATTAGAACTGGTTTATTATTAGACTTAAATTTCAATCTGATTAATGTTATTTGGAAACAAATAGATTGATTTTTAACTTATTATACTATAAGTATGATTGATTGAGATTTAAGATTCATAAAAGCAGTTAATATAAATTTATAAATAATGAAAATACGCAAAATAATCGATTATTTAGAGGAAAATAATGTCATTTCAGAAATTTTCACTCATTATCATGAAACTTCTAATAATGGTTACATAAATTTAGATGAAGAGTTAATCACTAAAATTATAAAGAAATCAAAAAATTACTCTTTAAATAAGTTCGATAAAGAGATTTTTGATTTAGGTGTATTTTATAAAGAGGAAGTACCGTATTCTAAAAGAAAACAATTAGGAGAAATATATACCCCTCCTAAAATTGTAGAATATATTCTTAATAATTGCGAATATCTTTCTTATAAAAATCTGAATAGTAAGAAATTAATGGATTTAAGTTGCGGAGCGGGGAGTTTTCTTATCTCTTCAATCAAGAGATTAATTGATTACTATATGAATAAATTTAGGAAAATTAAAATTTCAGATTTCAACGTTAAAGAAGCACAAACTATTATTGAAAATGTAAAAAAGAATATTATTGGAGCAGATATAAATCCAAATGCCTGTATATTAGCACAAATCAATTTTCATATCTGTTTGTATCCTTTATACAAAATATTAAAAGAGGAATCGAGTGATATTAGACCCCCCATATTCAATATCCTTAATTTGAATAGCTTAATTTTACTAAATTCTCAGGAAAATCTAATTGCAGAGAAGTTTGATTTTATTGTTGGAAATCCTCCTTATTTATTCATACGAGATATTCCAAAAAAGCATAAGAACTTGATTGAATCGCAAAATCTGAATACAAATAAAGGTCAATATGATTATTATCAGATATTCTTGGAATTGGGAATTAGATATCTAATTAAGGGGGGTAAATTAGGGTTTATTTTACCGGATTCATTATTGGCATTATCTAACAGAAATATTATTAGGAAATATATTTATGAGAATACTAAAATACAAAAAATAAGTATTGTGGGATCTCAATTTGAAAATAGTGTTGTTTCTAATATTATTTTAATTTTAGAAAAAGAATTAGATAGGATTCAAAGAGAAAATAATATTATTAAAGTTGTTTTCTACAATTCAAGAACGAAGGAATCAAATGGAATAGAACAAAAACAATTAAAAAAATGGAATTATCGCTTATTAATTAATCTAAATAAAATAGATATTCAAATTCTTGATTATCTGAATAATAAATTTCCTAAACTGGAAGATTTAATTTCTAATAAAGATTATAAAATCCTACTAAATAGAGGAGTCGAACTAACGAAACGGGGGAAAGTATTTTATTGTGAAAAATGTAAGAAATATTACCCTATCCCAAATAAGAAAAATGTGTGCAGAGTCTGTGGAATAGCCTATAATAAAAATTCTATTGAAAAAATTATAGTTGAAAATCCGCCAAATCATTTAGACAATTCAGAATTTTATCCTTATATTTATACCCTCCAACGTTATAATATTGGAGAATATAAGTACATAAATATTAAAAAAAAAGGGATTAATTATAAAAATCTCGAATCTTTCAAAGACAGAATTATTATTCGTCAGCTTAATCAAGATGGATTAATTTGCGCGAGTTATGATCCTAATATTTCTCTATGCTCCCAAAGTATTTATAATTTGAGGATTCTTGATTCTGGTGTTCCTGAATTTAATAATCTTTATTTACTTGCGTTATTAAATTCAAATCTCCTTTCTTACTTTTTTATTAAATCATTCGGATCTTATAAAAAACTCTTTCCAAGAATTCTTATAGAAAAAATTAATTCTCTCCCTATAAAGATACCTCAAAACAAAAAAGAAAACCTAATGGCTCGAGAAATCGAAGAAAAGGTAAAGCTTATATTAAAAAATGATCATAAACAAGGTAAGTTTTTAGAAGAGCAACAAAAAATTATTGATAAAAAAATCTTTTTTCTTTATGGATTAGAGGACAAACAAAAAAAATATATAGAAGATTTTTTAAAAAACGGATAAAAATGAGAAAGAATTATAAATAGTAGAAATATTATTTTTATGGACGAAGGTAAAATGGAAAGAAGTGCTAAAATTAATAGAGAAACATCTGAAACTAACGTTTCAATTGCATTGAATCTCGATGGTTCTGGTGCAAGTGATATTGAAACAGGATATAAATTTATGGATCATATGTTAACACTCCTAGCAAGACATTCCCATATGGATCTTAATATTAAAGCTTCTGGAGATCTTAAACATCACACAATTGAAGATATAGGAATCACTTTGGGACAGTGTATTCTCAAAGCATTAGGAAATAAAAAAGGGATAAATAGATATGGG
>Ga0102944_1000477_pt1 | contig 30957 bp, 24 predicted proteins | sample SalPonD_shore_MG_FD_78172 | JGI IMG/M metagenome (GOLD analysis project Ga0102944, IMG submission 78172) | Salt pond soil microbial communities from South San Francisco under conditions of wetland restoration - Salt Pond MetaG... | ecosystem: Environmental > Aquatic > Marine > Intertidal zone >... | reverse complement strand
CTACGCCACATTCGCAACCGGATACGGAGTCAGTTTCATCTCTGGAGGAACATCAACCAGAAGAATAAGATTATAGAAACGATAGGGAATTATCTCAGTACATTACCCCCAATTACCATCCCAAAGAATCCGGGGATAAATCTATTAACCTGGAATATTCACCACCCCGTGATAATGGGATTTGAGGAAGAATATTCTGCAGTTACTGAAGACCCTTACTGGATTGCAGAGATAATATTTCATTCTGTAAACTGTCAGAATGACCTCTTGGATAATATTTTGCAGAATATTATTTCAGAAAACCAACCCGTGTTCAGAGATAAGATTCGACAGATACTCTGCCAAGGCAAATTCCCTGAAAGCCTAGATGAATCTGTTGAATATCAACCAGGTACTGTCTTTGGCCTTAATCAGCTTGAGGGAGTGGTCATCGATATTGAACTGTTAGAGACATTAACAGCAACGAATTATATTGTAGATCAGTCCATTTTTGAGCACCTATTCTCTAAATTCGTCAAAGACGGAAAGATCTATATCACTCAAGTGAAAAATTTTCTCAGATTAGTAAGTGAGACGGATAAAGAGCTTTTATCAGATTATTTCTCAATTATTGAACAGATAATACTGGATCATTATAATCCTGATCAAGAAAATCCAATCATAGATGCTTATATCTTGGATATTATCGTACCTTGGGCATCAATTACGGGAACATATTCTACTGATGCAATTCAAAGATCAATTGATACCTTCAAAATCATCTACCAAGAACAAGTTGAAGATTTTGATCTCGAAACATCTCGTCCACTTGATATAGAGACAATCACTACTTGCTATAAATTGACAAATGGAGAGATTCCACGATTCATTGAAGGGAATATCCAGTTTTCGTTCACTAAACCTGTTTGGGATCAATTGGCGAGACATTATCTTGCACTTGGATTACAACGACCCAAAAGAGAAGCTATTGCAAAATCAAAATTACGAGAGGTACCTAATTATCTCTTACGTGATGTATTGGGGCAAATTGCACTGGTTAACCAAACGATTTTCTACTGTGAAAGGAATGGATTCCGATCATCACTTGAGAATCTGATTATTACAAATATCTACAAACGAGGTTGGAATGTAGAACGTGGAATGGAACGTACACTACCCTCACTTCTTGGCAGTACGTCACCAAGACTCCGAGCATATTTTGCCACCTACTTGATTGTTGACCAAGGTGAGATCTCATTAGATCTGTTGAGATGGGCGAGAGATGTTGAAGATTACCTATTACGTGACCGGATTGTCAGGGAATTGGAACGTTATGGAACTCCTGATATGTGGATTATTATAGCAAATGCGTATCATCGAGATATCCAGGATCGAGCAATTGGTCAATTGAAGGAAGCTAGGATGTCCACAACAGAGAGAAGTCAGGTGACGATTGACCTTCTCAAATCTCCTAAGAACAAGGTTCGGGCGCTGGGTCTTGATTGGCTACAACGAAGTGGCATCCAACAGGATCATCTGATATCGTTATTCCATTTACGGTCGGAAGATATTCTTCCAACGGTTCTTTCTTACCTGAGTGACCATGAGCAACATTTTACTGAGGAACATCATCAACCGTTATTCTCGATGATCCGTGAATTGTTATGGAAACCAAAAATCAATCAACACATACGCAACCAGATGATTGAATTGGGTAGCATTTTGGCAAGAACTTCCTGGGGAGAACAGTTACGACAAGAGGCAAAAGCACTGGCATCATCAGGAGTTAAATCTCGATTGAAGGATGCAATATCATTATTATCTTCATTGGAGGTACCTTAGATGAGTCAGCGATATTTTGAATTTGAATCGATGATTGGCAAAGATGAGAATGATCGAATTAAAATCGAATTGGCAACGGATCTAGCCTCTGAGTTTCGTTTCTCCTTCAATTATGACAATCCGGAATTAGTAATCACTGGATTAAGTATGATAAATGAGTTATCTCTTCTAAAGACTGCCCAATATACACGAAGTTTAGTTGCTTACAAGGATTGGTATGCCAATGAATTGATACGGCGGATTACTAATGACAAGCAATATTTTGAGAAGCAATCAGAAGCAAAGAAGGATGTGCTTAGAGAATCTATCCAACGTAGGAATAAATTAGTCAAACAGATTGGTAAAGCAATGAGCTACTATGATGATAATAAAGATAAGATTGATCAGATGCAAGCAATCAGGGCAAATTATCAGAAAGTCTATCCTGGAGCCATGCTTTCTGTCACTACTCAGCACTTTATCCTGGAGATCCTGACTGAATATCAGGATATCTATTGTCAATTCAGTCTTGAATTGCAAGGTCAAAATATACAGGAGGATACAGAACAAGGTTATGGATGGATGGAAATGTCAAAAGTCTTTCAGGATACTATCCAACAAATCCATTCGATAACCACCAACTCGATTTTGATTTCAAATAGCAAACCGAGAAGTGATATTAGGGTTATCCGTCGAAGAGATGATACAGCATCACATATCTTGAACTTACCAGATAATTACCTTTCCACGTTTCAACTCGTTACCCTATCACAAGTATTTGTTACAAATCAGGTTTCGAAAGGGATAGGACTAAGTAAAGCTCAAACCTTTCAAATCATCGATTTTGTGGTGAATCGAATTTCACATAATACCCAATTTACACTAAAAATCATCATTGGACCGGCATATTCCTACCAATTACAGGCAAAACCCCATGAGATCAGCATTTTCATGACTGGAGAAGACCAGACATACTTAGCTAAGATGAATTCTACGGTCTTCTATAATCTTTCAAAGGTCTGTCATCTGATTGAATCATCAGAGATCCTTTTTATTGGGACGAACCTCGGTGTATTATTCAATATCAAATTGCAGGGTGCGAGTTTAACTTATATCATCAATGCAGATCAATCTGCGGAAAAACAATATCTGAGAGAAGTACTCTACAATTATATCAATCATCATCCAGAAGCCTTTGAAGATTATTCAACAGAGTTAATTATTAAGGGAGATTTAGGGATATTACCCTCTGGAGTTACATATCAACGGGTCCTCAGTGCTGAGCAATCACAGCCAACCTCAAGGCAGCGTTCTGCATATATTCTATTGGATGTTACATTGGATAGTTTTGTACTAGATGGAGACAGGGTCAGCTTCCAACAGGACCAAATTGAATGTCAGATACAAGTTGACAAATACAAAGTGATCACAGGATGGAAATGCAATTGTGGTGGGGTTCATTCTAAATACAAATGTGAACATTTGTTAGCCTGTCTGCTGTATGGCTATAAGGAGGGTTATTTCCTTGCGTGAGGATTTGAATCAACGTATAAGTCTATCCAAACGCTTTGAGATGTTGATTTCACTAGGCTTATGGTCTGACAATATAGCACAACCTGACTCACAAATACTTGAGCGTATTCAGAGATTAAATTCTGAAATTGAAAAGCAGATTATTGATCTTCATATTCCTGAAGAAAATCAGGATGAGAAGATCAGGGAGATTAAACAACAAATCTTTGAGGAACGATCAACCAAGCCAAAGCAATCCATCAGAATACATCCTGAAAAGAAAACCAAAGGCATGTATCTGGGTTCGGGAGTATCTGACTGGTTGAATTATACTGAAACAGAGGTTGAACTTTTAGAAAATACTAATTTACCTGTAGTAAAATCAATTAAAGAGTTATCTGAACTTCTAGAAACTAAACAACAACGGTTGCTCTGGTTTGCCTATCATGAGGAAGTTATTCAACAACCACACTATACCGAATTTCAGATTACAAAGGGAAAAGGAAACCGTAGAATTTCCAAACCCTGTAAGGCATTATCTGCCATACAGTATAGGATAAAAAATGAGATATTGGATAAAATATCTTTTCCATCATATATCCACGGATTTGTAAAGGGACATACTATCCTTGATAATGCAAGAGAGCACAAAAATAGTACAAGTATTATCACGATGGATATTACGAATTTCTTTGACAATATCACCTTCAAAATGGTGAGGAGTGCATTTCACAGACTTGGATATTCCAAACAGATTGGAACTGTGTTGGCTCTATTGACGACGAAATCCAATTATTCCAAGGTTGAAATTGCCAATAAAAAATTCTGGTTTGCCAGTCAAGAACGAAGTCTTCCCCAAGGGGCTTGTACAAGTCCAGCCATATCTAATTTGGTTGCAATGAGATTTGATTCACAATTGCATGCCAGAAGCTCAAATCTTGATTTTACGTACACAAGGTATGCAGACGATCTGACTTTTTCAACAAATACAGACCAGCCAAATCATAAAGCAATTTTGTATTTGGCCAGAAAAACATTGGAATTACATGGCTTCAAAGCCAATCCAAGGAAGACCAAAATATTATTCGAACACCATCAACAGCAAGTAACTGGATTGAACCTAAATTCAGGCAAACCAACCGTACCCCGACGATTTAGACGAAATTTACGTGCAGCCGTTCATCAATTCAGATTTATCAAAGATCCTGAAGAGAAAAATGAGGAATACCTTCGAATTAAGGGGAGTCTTCAATTCATGCGGTTAAGTCATCCCAAAAAAGCAAAGCAATATGAAATTGAGATAGATAGATATCATAATATCAATCCAGCAGAATAAGATTCATCTGTATTTCTGAAGTTTAGACTGTTCGATCTCTTGTAGAATCTTTTGCTTATACTTTTCAAATTGAGGATGATTGAAAGCTAAGCCATTTTTGGAATGAACAATATTCAACTCTAGCTGTTTTTCAATAAATTGGAGCATCCGTTTAAGGATCGACACTCTAGAGGGGAGATTATCGAGTCCAAATCTTAGTCTGTCAGGCAGTTGTTCAACTCGACTCAGGGTGACTAGTCGCTTGATCCCTCTATTATTGGTTTTTGCTGTATCAATATAAATTGGTTTCATTCTTTCGCTATAATAAAATGGAACTGAAATTTCAATAGTATCTTCCAAACTATATAGATCAGCTGTTGATTGTTGCGCTACTTGTTCTATAGCAACATCACCCATGCTAATAGGTACTTGATCTTCTTTTCTCACAATTACCCCTTCAAAGAGTTCAAAGGGTCGCAATGTATAATCCCGACTGATCTCAGGATGAGCAGTCTTGGGAAATTCTTCACCAGAATTTGCAATGTTATGGGGTGAATTTTTTGAATACGACATCCAAAATCGGTTTTGTGAGGCTCCATTGACCTGATGAAACGACTTTGACTGAAAATCAAACATAACAACCAATTCTTCAGAGGTGTTAGTATAAGATGGGATATAGATCAGTAGGTGCTGATCTTCAAATACGACCTCAACACTATCAATCTCCAATCGGAGAGGAAACCTGACAGCTCTATGATAACTCTGCTGTAGGCCAATATTGTGAACCTCAATACACAAATAAGGGAAATCAGTTGAGATAAAATCCCGATAACCATCATTGGGATGAGTTGAGAATTTTGTCTCACGGATGTCAAAACTCAGATACAGTAGGTATAATCCATTTGGAGAAAATTCAATCTGATACGGGAGATTGGTTTGAAAACTGTATATGGGAAGCAGATAGGGATCAAATGTATTGATTACATAACAATGTTGATCAATTGTAAAGTATGCAAGTAATCCTGTTTTGTCATGAAATGCCCATTCAGGAGAGATATTTTCAAATCCAACTGTTCTCTCATCAAGTTCTAGAAATAAATTACCAAAAGCGATATAATCAACATCTTCAGGAATTTCCTCGGGATATTCGAGTATAGCAGCATTATCTGATTGGCTTAATCGATCAAGCAAGATATAGTACTGGGAATAAGAAAGTGACTGGGAGAATTGAAGTTCTCCGGTAAAGACAAACAGGTTCAAACGATGCCATGAGGGGATAATCAGAGGAAAATTGATAGCATCAAAGGAATCATCATGAAACTGTTCTGAATTTATTCGAATGGTAGATACCTGTTCATCATACAAGACTGCTGGGTCCTGATCCGGATGTTCAATATCATAATATAATAATTTGCCAGAAGGATAATTCTTCCCTCGTTGCCACTGATATAATCGATCTCCGGCAGGAGCAACTTGGATATAATCGTGGTTGTATCTCCCGATATCTGTAAAAATTGAGCCCTCCTGTGTGAAGAGATCGATAAATACGTAATCAGCCAAGTAATCAGGATACCAGATAAATCCATAGTCTACATTAAATCTGACATACTGAAGATCCTGATCGAAATCAAGATAGAGATAGGGAGGGACATTTTTAAGTTGATTGTCAACATTCTTCAATTCTGAGATTACTGGTTCACGGATGAGATGACCACTTTTCCAAAGGATTCGCTCATCCTGTTGTTGCGTCCGCGTGATAAAATAGGGATGATTATTTGAGGGAATAATCTGAGCATTTTCAGGAATTAATATCCCATCATCTACCGGTCCACGATTAAGAATGAGTACGTTCTTTCTCGTTCTGATAAGATACCCATCAGGAATTGCGATTATGATCAAAATACCGCATCCATCGAATACATGCCTATATCCATCAGGAATGGTATAATCTGGCTCTTCTCGTTCCTCTCCAATCAGGACCAGGTCACCATCAATCTGAATTTCATTGATTCCTTCAAAGTTTCGACGAATACCACGTTCACCCCATGACATGCCTAGCTCATTCTCAATCCATTCACCATCAACCACTTCAAACCGATTTGGATAGACAATTACACCTTCGGGAATATCCATTATCAGATCAGATTGGACCACAGAAGTGATTTTATTTGATTTGGTGTAGAGATTGAACCGACCAGACACATTGACTACGAGAAACCCAAGTGAAATCGCCTTGCAATAGAGAATCGGTTCAAGTGAGAAATATGCAGCTTCTTGCAAGTTAGTGAAGATATTCCAAATCCTGATACGTTCACCAGATTTAATCAGGAGAAAATCAGTATTGACTACCCACTGGAGTTGATCTATCCGATCAAACTGGTCAGTGATAATGCATACCAATTGACCTTCTGATAGATTAGGGCCAATTTGATGATTTTGCCAGACAACAATATGGTGATTGGCATTGGATGCAGCGGTATAACCATTTTCATTATGACTGATCAATTCAATCTCGTCGAAACTGAATTTAATCCAATGGTGAAAGATAGGATCAGCACTCATTTCAAATCACAAAAGGTGCTCTTGCGTAAGAGTCGATCGTAGTGAGACGACTCCAGGAGCCGGTCGCTGACCCGAACCAGAGAAGCAGATGCCATGAGTTTGGACCAACTATCCGATCCAAGAGAGGCATCAATACTCGGTAGGTGAGATAAGCGATCGGTTGTAAGGGTGATTGGACAATTACCCTTCCGCGTCGGAACAACGCAGCAATCACACAAGGTGATTAGCCAAGAGCACTAAAACCTATCTCTCCTGCTATCCAATTAATCTTATGCCAACAGAATAGAATTTGGTTGGATAGAGAATGCGGGGAATTTCATAGAATATCTACGATTCGAAACCAAAACTTAGGAAACTTCAAATTGGCTTTAAACAGTGCAGAATTCACCTGGACTTGTATTCAAAATGGATGAATTGATGGTACTGAAAATCATCTTAATTCATCATTATTCGTTTGTACGTCCCATTGATTATAATATGAATGGGTACCAACTTATATCAAAAGGTAACTTAACATTACTGCCATTGTTTTGAATTATTCATCAATTAGTTGAGAAAACAGCCTGAATTTATTTTATCATAATTAAAACTTTAAAAAAGATCACGAGTCGCGAGAATGACTAAAGCAAGGTGTCATATTTTGGAAAAAGAGCAATTTTTCGCCTTCAAAAAACAATCTTCAGCAGCGTTATTTATTGATGGAAATTACATGTTGAGTTTGAGTAGATTGTTAAATATCAAACTAGACATGGAAAAATTATTTGATCATTTAACGATTAACTATTTTAGGTTCCGTACATACTGGTATTCCGCACTTGAATCAAGTTTGGACCGAAATAACAATGCATATCGATTTTTGGATCGACTACGTTATATTCCAAGAACTCGGGTATATGTGGGTCGAATGACAAAACGATCGCAGGGACATTATGAAAGTGCACTACGCACTGATGCTGGTGTTTCTCTTGCACTTTCTATGGTTGACGTTGCCAAAACTGGTAAAGTTGATTATATTTTTATGATCGCGGGAGATCCTGAATACGTTCCAGCAGTTAGAGCTGCGCAACGTGAGGGAGTACTTATTCGATTACTGTTTCCAGAAGGACTCGATGATCGTAATCTTGAGGTTCATCCCGATCTACTAAAAGCAGTTGATGAACGTGTTGGATTGAAAAAATCAACTCTTGAAGAATTCGAGTATATCTCAGAATATCAAGAATATGAGGATGATTACGAAGAAGTTGATTATGATGAGTTTGAAGATGATTTCGATGATGAAGATCTAGAGATCATAGATGAAGAATAACCTCCTAAAATAGCCATAATGCGTACCACAAAGATTTCTAATGGAGATTTACCAGAGATGATTTCAACCTTTCATCTACCTGCTAATGCATTTTTATAGAACTCTGTGGAAGATTGTAACAGTAATGACAGACGGAGACCGGGATGACAGATTCTCAATTGATCCCGAGGATTTGGATATGTTACGTGAGATGTTTGGAATTACTACCAGTGAACAAGAGAGACGGTTCAAAGAAGTTATCCGTGATTTAGAGGAGACCTATGGTTTTGTTGATAAACAAATCTTGGTTCAACGGTTAATGAGTGAATTTGGTATCGATTCTGAATTCTTTGATCAGATTCAGCAGGATATGGCAGATCTAAATATGGATCATTTAGATCATTTACTAGATACTCCACTGAAATTTGATTACGAGTGTAATATCTGTCATCGATCTTTCACTGAACTATGTGAGCACCTTCAAGGGCAGGATCGTCTTGAAATCCTCTTACAGATGGGTGAGGTTGACAAAGGATTAGCACTTCTCAACAAATTGGGATTAAACCAGCTTGATGAGATCCTTTGGCAAATCCGATTTTTGATTATTGATCATGATATGAATGAGATCAAACAACTTCTGGATGAGGGGTCGCAGATTATCTACGATGATAATGATGAATATAATATTTTTCGATTACAAGTGTTGAAGATACATTATCTTCTAGATCAACGACAGTATGATGAGGCGCTACGTGTTGCAGATTCTATTTCACCTTTTGCGGATCAGTTAGAGAACAATGAAAACCCCGAAATCAGTTATTGGATGGCATCATTATCTCAAGGTATGGCATCTGCCCTTCTGAAAATGGGACAGGTGAAGGTTGCACTTGACCCCTTGCTCGTCGCCACTGACATTTTTATTGAGATAAAAAATCAATATCAGGTTGCAGTTAGTTTTGCATTGATCTCCTCAGTAATGGGAATCCTTCAAGAAGGGAATAAAGCACATGATGCAGCAAGATTAGCTCTGCAACTTATGGGACAGTTGGATAATGATTTCGGACTAATCCGGGTAAAAACTTTCATAGCCAGTGGGTTTCTCTCCCTCTTCGAAACAGACATCGCTATGGATTACGCATCAGAAGCACTTGAATCAGCCATAGAGATGGAGAAGAATACCATTATTGCAGCGTTATATGGATTGATCTCACAGATACATCTGATTGAACATAACTACAATGAAGCACTTGTGGTTGCGGATAAATGTCTTGAATATGCAGAAGATCAGAATATCAGCGAGATTAGAGCAATAGCAGTATCACTCAAAGGGGATATTGAGGCAGAACAGAATCATATAGATAATGCGATTGAGTATTATGAGAGGGCGATCGAAATGTTGGTAGATGGGAGAGATGATCAGATAATTTTGGATCTAGATCGAAGAATCGCTGAGCTTGAGAGATTACGTTGAGATTTTTAGTTTATATACCCATTTGAAGAATGGTTATCTCTCAATACGATTAAAATTATCAAGGATATGGAGTATTTTGAGAGTCTGTATTCCAATCCATTCATTTCTTGCCTGTTTCCACGTATCCTCATAGTTACTCCAGGACCAGGTGGGACCGATTAAGCCATATTGGGTTAATTTATCAATTAAATAATCAAGATTGTCCTCTATTGCAGGATCATACAGACCAAATTTTGGATCGGAGGGGGATTTGACGATATCTAGAGGAGTCGGTACATACTGCTCCCATTCATTTATATTTAAACTTACAATGTCATTTACTGCTAAAATCAATATATCCTCCACCTTTTCTTTCTGTGAATGATCAAGAAATTGATACAACTGGATATAGGAGTAGACCTCATGATCACCATAGGAACTAAGATTATAGAGGTGATCTAATGCGTACTGTACTAAATTGTCTGCATTAATTGTATCAAGAAATTCACGATATTTGTGAAGATATCCAACTAATTCTGCATTGGGATTACCCCAATGACTATCTAAACCAGACATACTGGTATCGGGGTCGACTTGCCACCATGAGGCATGCGGGTAATCATTGACTTCGATTGGGACATTATACCATCCATTACGTTTGGGATCATATGTGCTTTCTAAATATCGCACTGCTTTCTCGATTATGGGAAGTACATCCCCAGTTTCAGAAAGTGCTGTGAGCTGACGAAGTGCGATATTTGTGGCAGCAGCAGATGATTCAGGTAAACGAAAATCAGGTTCAAGTGCATTTCCAAAACCACCATCAGCATTTTGGTACTGTTTGAGGGTTTTTACTACCGACTTTTCATCACCATCCTCGAAATAAAGTTGTAGTAATGATTGTTCTAACGGTCGACCATACTCCTTGATTGCCTTTTTTGCTTTCAAATAAATGTCAGATCTGAGTTTCTTCATGATGCAGATTATTTACCACACCATAAACTTAAAACCTTGCACTTCCTTCATTATCATCCCAGAAGTGATGTTGGACGATTATGATCAGTTGTTGACCTCTTGAAACGCGAAGTACTTATTGTACAAAGTAGCATAATTCCCACCTTTTTCGAGGAGTTCTGTATGTGCACCTTCCTCGATAATCTGACCATGGTCTAGCACAACAATCCGATCAGATGCTTTGACAGTAGTTAATCGATGTGCTATAACGATGGATGTACGATCATGAAGAAGATTATCAATTGATTCTTGGATTAATGCCTCAGAGTAAGCATCAATTGATGCTGTTGCCTCATCAAGTAGCAGAATCTGGGGATCTACCAGAAAAGCACGAGCCAATGATATTAGTTGTTTCTGACCCTGGCTGAGTCGACGACCTCGTTCTTGAATCTGTGTATCTAATCCATCAGGTTGGGATTGAATAAAATCAAGAAGATTCGCAGATTCGGCTGCTCTGAGGATTTCCTCATCTGTGGCAGTATCAACCCCATAGGCAATATTTGAACGGATGGTACCTGAGAACAGCAAGGGGTCCTGTAGTACCATGCCAATGGCAGAACGGTAGGAACCTAATTCATAATCCTTGATATCTTTCCCATCCAGCAGGATCCGTCCTTCATTTAACTCATAGAACCGTACGAGAAGAGAGATGATAGAACTCTTCCCAGCACCAGTATGTCCTACGAGTGCCACAGTCTCCCCAGGTTGGATTTTTAAGGTAAAATCTTCAAATACCTTCTCTTGACCATCATAAGAGAAAGTGACATCATCGAATATCACTTCACCTTCCACGGTCTCCGGTTCAAGAGTTTCAGTTCCGGATTTATCTACCTTTGAGGTCACATCCATCAGACTAAAGATCCGTTCAGCAGCAGCCAACCCTGATTGCAATTGATTGTAGAAATTTGTTAGTAAAAGAATGGGGAAATAGAATCGCTGTAGGTAAGCCACGTATAAGACAATGGTACCTGCTGTGATGATACCTGTTGTCACTGCATCAATTCCTCCGTAATATAAGACCAAAAAGAGACCGACATTGGACATAGCAAATACAATCGGAAAGATTGAGGCAAAAAATGCGGATTTCTTGAAGTTGATTGAGAAGTTGTCTTGATTGAGTGCCTCAAATTCATCCTTGGATTGTTCCCGTTGACCAAAACTTTTGGATATTGAAATGCCTGCTACATTTTCCTGAAATGAATCATTGAGATCAGACACGGATTTTCGCCATTGTCTCGCCAGTCTTCGGGCGACTTTTCTAAATAGGATAATTGCGACCACAAGAAATGGAACCACTGCTAACGCAAGCAGAGTTAATCTGAAATTAATGATAAAAAGAATGATAACCGTACCAATGGCAATCATAAATGAGGTGGCTATTCTACTACTTAGCGTAACAAACTCAGCAATTACCGTAGTATCATCCATTATTCTCGTTAATACTTTGGCAGTCTTGTTCTTGTCAAAAAAGGACATGTCATGTTCTTGTACTCTCTGAAATAGATCTGACCGAATATCCTGAGTGGATAATGCGGTGAATTTCGTATTGAAATACGTCTGAAATGCGCTGGCGACCCAAGCTAACCCATTTAGAACAAGATAGGCAATTGCAGCAACAAATAACAACTGATTATTACCATTATCAAGTCCATCTACTCCTTGTTTCAGGGACAATGGGACGAGTAAGGTAATTACCGTTCCAATGAGAATGGCAATTATAGTAATCACAAGATATTTGGCATGAGGTTTTACAAACTGAAGATACCGTTTTAATAATTCCAGATCAGAAAATTCACGGTCATATTCGGTTTCAAGATCGCCTAGAATTGAACTCATTTGCGTTCAACCTCCAAAGTTGGCAATTCCATGTGAGGATCAAATATTCGCCTATAGATGGTATTATTTGCCAAAAGCTCGTCATGTGTTCCCTCACCTACAAGTTGACCTTTGTCAAGAATGAGAACCTTATCAGCTTGACGAATCATATTCAATCTAGCAGTAATGATAAATGAAGTTCTTCCTTTCATAATCTCTTTAATTGCACCGACAATTTCCTGTTCGGTCTCTGAATCCACTGCAGATGTACTATCATCGAGAATAAGAATTTTCGGATCGACCAGAAAAGCACGGGCAATAGCAATCCGCTGTTTCTGTCCTCCAGAAAGTCTCATTCCTCGTTCACCTACTTTTTGTTCTAATCCATGGGGGAGATCATAGACAAATTCATCAGCTCTAGAGACCTCAACAACCTCTTTGATTTCCTCTTCTGTTATTTCCTCTTCATCTACTGCAAAGGTAATATTCTTCCGGATAGAGGTTGAGAATAGGTAGATATCCTGCTCTACACTAGCTATTGATTTGCGTAGGTGATTGATCGCGTAATCACGAAGGTCCACCCCATCTATTTTGATACTTCCCGAAGTAGGATCATACAAACGGGTAAGTAATTTCAATAAGGTCGTTTTACCTGAACCAGTTGGACCAACGATTGCAACTATTTCACCGGGAGATGCCTCAAATGAGATATTGTCAAGTACCATCTCCTCACCATATCCAAATGAAACATCTTCATATCGTACCTGACCTGAGATATCTGATTTTACGGGGGTAGATGGTTGATCCAGTGAACTATCCTCTGCCAATATAGTTTGAACTTTTCTGACGCCTGCAAGACCAAGTGTGGAGAATTCAATAACCCGACCAAGTAGAAATGTGGGACCACGGAACTGAATAATTAATCCGATAATTGTTACCATTGCTCCGATATTGAGTTGAGCAGTGAATTGAATACCGAATAAAATGAAGCTATCCCGGGTGGCAAGAAAAGCAGCAACCAAGAACAAGATCCCACCGATCGCATAGGCAACTAGCATGGGAAAATAGAGTGCAGTTACCTTACCACGTTGTTCCCAGATAGAGGTATATTCAGTATTATCCTGTTCAAACTCGTTTATTTCAAAATTCTCACGGGAGAAAGCCCTTACTACTTCAGCACCGGATAGGTTTTCCTGCACTTTAGCAGATAAATTACGAAATTGATCCTGCTGAGAAATGGAGACAGGAGTCAATCTACCATTATACCATTTTAAACTGAAATACCAAAGTGGTAGTAATAAGAGAAAGATCACCCCTAAAATCCAACTTTGGAAGAATATGATAATGGCAATTGAAGTCATAGAAACCATTGCTTCTCCAAAGACACGAATACCTGGAGCTAAGGTACGATAAAGAGATCGCATATCATTTTGGGCGATAGCGATTAATTCACCGAGCTTGGAACTATCATGGAATGCCATATTTTTTTCTTGTAATGATTGGAAATAGATAGATCGCACATCACGTTCAACGGAGGCAGCTAGATATTCATTACCCCATGACATAGTGGCATCGAAAAAAGGTGAGATCAAACCAACAATCAGAACTAAAATGGCGTAAAACCGAACTTGATCCAAACTACCTGGTCTAATTCCATATTCAACGAGATTGCCCACTAGTACCGGAATCATAAACCTAAGGGATTGATGGATAATGATTCCGATCACAACATAGGTTGCAACCCCTTTGTGAACCAGAGCTAGCTCGGCAATCCATTTCAATGGGTGTTTTGACGCTCGTTCTTGATTTGTTTTGGTAGTAATGTCAAAATCAGGCACATAAGAAGGTAGGAATTAATCTATAATAATTGCTTATGTTTACCCATTTCCCTTCAGACTTCTTTCAGCATATTACTAATACGATCCACCCAAATGACACTTGCTTTTGGTGAGAATTGATCCTCCTGAAGGTACCAATGGGCAATAATTGTACTGACCAATATTTCCCACTCCAATGGGATGGAATATATGGATAATTCTGGATTAAGAACACTAAGATATGCCAGATCATAATAAGATGACCCCATTGTCGCATATTCCCAATCGTACACAACAATTTGTCCATCTGATTTTGCCAAATTACCCAGGTGAAAATCACCATGGAGAAGTTGATGTTTACCTGCTGTCCAATCAATTAACTCTAGGATCTGATCTACGATATTGACAAACCAGTCTTGGTATGCGATATGAAGATCCTCAACATTTAGTAAATGAGGAACTAGATCCTGTGCAAGATCATATGGAAGGCTTAAATCTTGGGTATCAAGCCAGGTTCTGATTTGCTTGACATTATCAGTGTGGATGGGATCTTCATCAAAATCAATCCATTCAATCGCACGGATTTGATATTCTGGCCATTCATCAATTATTTTCGGAACCTTCACGAGATCACTTGAACGAACAGATCGAAGTGCTAAGCCCTCACGGAGAAATCTATTAGAGTAGTAGTCATCTCCATAAATCCGTAGTAATACTGGTCGATCATCCAGTATAGCATGATATTTCTCCAGGGATTCACCAGCTTTTACCTTATGAAGAATTTGACATTCGAGTAAGTCTTCCAATTCCTCCGCTCGATCCATATTCTGACTGTAAGTAAGAGAAGTTATTTCTCTTTGGTTGTGTCAGTCAGAAGGGATAATCATAAACTGAGGATGTTAGGTATCACCTACTGAATAGAAATCGATCCTAGAATACTCTGAGTTTATAGAAAACCACAAAATCTTATTAATATAGTATCTTAGGTAAATTGTGGTCAGTTTCAGATTAAGTTATAGAAACCGATTCCTCTACAGTGCCATATTGATACTTGGATCACTTTATGTTCTAAACAATTTAGAGGAATACAGTCAAATTGCCAATGGCGTGATTATTTTAACAACAGTGATCGTACTCTATTCAGGAGTCAAGCTGCGATTGGATCTAAATAAATTACAAAATAAGGTGCATAAGATATCTGCAGGAAATATGATTAAGATTAATCGTAAAAATTACAAAAGTAATGAAGTAGGTATGTTAGAACGGGAATTTGACAACAGTCTGAAACAAATCAGGAATTTACTAGCCACCACCCAAACCACTGCCGATCAGCTAGCTGGGATTTCAGAGATGCTCGCAGCTGGAACGTCTGAAGCTTCTGGATCTGTCTCAACCATTTCTCATACGATTAATAAAATTTCAGCATCAGCATCACAACAGAATCTAATGTTACAACGAATGAAGGATCGTTTACGCAACCATTTGAATGATGTTAATCGAGCTGCCGCAGAAATTGCCGAAGCTAGTTACTTCGTAAGCAAAGTAGCTCAACGAACAAACATACTTGGTCTTAACGCATCTATTGAAGCATCAAAAGCAGGAAAGTACGGAACTGGATTTAATATCGTCGCACAAGAAATTCGAGAATTAAGTAATGATACTAGAGTTAGTGCGAATCGGATCACAGAGACGATTCAAAGTGTGAATTTTACTATTAAGAAAGCAGTAGAGGATATGGTCGGTGAGGTCAATCAGTTACTCGATGTGGCAGAGGATACCACTGATGATAGTGAGAATGCATCAGTCACTACAGCTGATGACATCCTACCAATGATTAATGAAATCTCAGATACAACCTCACAATTATCTACAATTGCAGCGGATCTGAATAGTATTATGCAATCCTTCAAATTTGAGAGTGGTTAAGGATTGCCACTTAATTCGATAAACTAATACTTGGTCTGACCCATTCATCAATATTGGTTTCGCATTCCTCAAGGATAGTTTCAAAACTAGCGATGGTTGAGGTTTTCGTCACATAGGATTTTCCACGTAACTCATCAATTACAAATTCACCAATAGTTTTCAGTGATTTTGATCTGACCTTCACCAGAAGATCAAATTCACCAGAGATCAGATGTACTTCACATACCCCTGAGATCTGGGCAATCTCATGAGCCATCTCACGGATTTTATTACCCCTATCCTCGCATTCCTCAGGTGGCTTGAGACCAACGAAAATGAATGCGAGAGTAGACAAGTCCAAATGATCATAGGAAAATGCAATAGTGAATTTCCTTATGACATTATTCTTCTCTAACCGCTTAACACGATTATAAACCGTACTTGGAGATTCTCCAAGGGCTTTTGCTAATTGTCGAACTGACTGACGTGAATCTTTACGTAACTCACGAAGTACATTCCGATCTAGATCATCTAAATCTATGATTTACCACTCTCCAATAACTATAAATATAATAGTAAATCAACCATAAAAAGTATCCGACCTAATGACACACGCACACATTCAAAACAAAGTTGACTGAACATAAGTACAATTTAATACTTAGAATACTGAACATCTGTTCAATAATGTGAAATTTTCTAAAAGATTCCTTATTCTTTTGGATCTTCCATATCAAAGAACGTATCCAGACTCTCCAGATCATTGTAGTTGGTGATGATAAGATGGGATTGATCCATGTATTTAGGTGGATTAATCTGTTCCATGACAATTTCTATTTTAGGTGTATCAGTAGTATAGTATTTTGCAGAATGCATTTCCACAATATACCGATCATCCTCCCAAAGAATCCCGTTGAGTGCATCCAGAATTAATTTGACATAATTATCAAGATCAGGGGATTTATTTGGACGGATATGTCCAGTTTCCATCAGGGGCAGTTTCCATTGGGGGGTACTCTTAGGAGGATTTTTGAAAAATTTGAACTGCACTCGTATTTGACCCGCAAAAGGTGTATCTGGACAATTAGGCAGATCTCTGAAAGCATCAGCGAGTTTCTTTTCATCTTCTTCCGATGGATTTACAGTACTCCAGCGATAGACTTTAGGACGTTTTTTGGGTCGTGGTTCAACTTCTACGGTAAACCGTAAAACAGGCATATTTGGATAGTATTACTTCATCTATTTGAAACAATGGACAGATGCTCATCAGATGATATTCTCAATTTAATCCTGTTAATGTCAAAGAATCATGATAGTAGGATGATCTACTATTGTAAATTTCAATATACTTAAGTGGCGTAAATCGTTATGTCTCAATCATGGAATCCAAAGTTCTTGTCGTTGATGATGAGGAATCCATTTTACGGATACTCAGGATCATGTTAGAACGAGAACTTTATGAAGTTTATACTGCGATCAACGCAGAAGTTGCACTTGATATTTTACAAGATGAAAAATATGAATTTGATTTGATTATTACAGATGTAGTCATGCCAAGAATGAATGGCTATGAATTGGGATTGCATATTCTTGAAAAAAAACCGTCAATGCCGATCCTCTTTATATCGGGTTTCAATAGTAGTAGAGAATTAATGAATCTTATTCAATCACATACGAATTTGGAATATCAAAGCAAACCATTTGGATTCAACGATATAAAATCAAAGATAAACAAAATTTTCAATTCCACATCACCATGAACAGTCGGGAAATATATTAAATACAGACAGACAATTTAGAAAATTTACTTTGAGTGCGTAGAGTGATGAAATCTGAATTGATTATCGGAATGGTTAGCAGAAGCTCAACAAGAAACTATGGTGTCCAGAGATCAGGGGTTCTTGGGAACATTACTGCCTCACGGATGTGATCCACACCAGTAATCCAACGGGTTAATCGTTCAAATCCCAATCCAAAACCTGCATGAGGAACACCACCATAGCGAAACATGTTGATATACCAATCAAAACCAGCGGGATCGAGACCTTTTGCCTTTAATCTTGATATTAACTTTTCAGGATCGACAACACGTACACCTCCACTGGATAATTCACCAATACCTTCAGGTGCAATTAGATCCAAAGATCTTGTGGTGGTCTCATCATCTTCTTTAGATTCATAATATAGTCCCCGGAGTTCGGTTGGAAATTCAGTAATAAAAAAGGGATCCTCGAATTCCTTGGATAGAAGCGTTTCAGCTGGAGTTGAAAGGTCTCCCTCAGGTTCCTCACCACCGTCTGCTTCCACAAGCTCAGTACCCCGTGCCTTAGCTTCAGGGAAGGGAATGCGTTGTAAAGGAAGATCAGGGATTTTCAGGGATTCTCGACCCAGTTCTTTCAGTTCAGCTTCACAGTTCTCTTTGACATGGGTAATCACAAAATGAATGAGCTGTTCCTGGACCTCCATAATGGTTTTATCATCACCAAATGCAATCTCGGTTTCAATCTGGTGGAATTCGGTGATGTGCTTAGGAGTGCGGGATTTCTCAGCTCTCCAACTGGGGATAATACCAAATACTTTCTCATGGGAGTGAATTGCTGCCTGTTTGTAGAATTGACAGGATTGAGCAAGTACACCTTTCTGACCAAAGTAATCCACCGGAAACATTTCAGCACCACCTTCCGTGGAGGCACCCAAAATATAGGGTGTGAATATCTCATAAAAATTGTGTTCGGTATAGAATTGACGAACAGCTTGGGCAATATGAGATTTTATTTTAAAAATAGCAATTGCTTCAGGTCGTCGTATTGACAATTCACGATGTTCAAAAATGGTATCAATCAGAGTTTCCGTCTTCTTGGATGTCAAGTCGATAGGAAGTGGATCTGCCAGAGTATGGACAATGATCTCCTCGGGTTTTAATTCTGCTCCCGTTAATGAACGCGAATCCGCAACAATCTTGCCTCGAACAGAGATAGAGGATTCAATGGTGAGATTCTTCCCGATTTCCCAAACTTCATCAGGTACCTGCCCCTCTTTCAATACAATTTGAGCGATACCTTCAGCATCACGTATTTTTACAAAAATTATTTTTCCTTTGTCCCGGTGAACGGTAACAAAACCAGCGATAAGCGCTTCTTGACCTTCATTTTCCGCAGTAATATCAGAGGTGTAATGAGTCTTATATTTCTTGGAAAATCCTAGCTTATTGTCGGACATCTTTCTCAATCATTATTCATAGGTTCCGGTTAAAAATCATTGTATAGAATTCATACGAATAGATAAGAGACACCTTCACCCTCCAAAATCCGCAATTCATATAAAATCACGAGGATCAAAGCTTTCCCTAGTTAGTTTGTACCATCTGAGGATCTAAACATTTATGATATTAATTTCGCTAGATCGGGTATAATGAGTAATTTAGCACTAAATATCTTGAAATGGGTACTGATTCCGATAATAATCATCGGCCTTCCGACCGCAGCAATATATTATGATTATAGTAATGATATCCAGCAAAATCAGGATCAACTCCAACCATACGATACAAAGATGGGGACAAATAACAGTACCATCGCCTTCGAGCTAGGTAACTTCCCTCGATTGACGGATGTAAATACGTTTAGTGAGTTGAGTTCTTCCGTTCCTACCATGGTAAGAATTTATATCATCGAGGCCAGGCAGTATGATAAATTCCTTAGTGGATCTATTCCTGAAAGTCAGTTGACAACGATTTTAGTAAATGCAACAGATTATGCAGGATGGTTTAATACAACAGTGGTTTCTGATGGGACAACCCGTTTGGTGTTTGAAGGAATCAATCTCACGGGCGTGGTAGACATTAGTGGTTATTACAATTTCAGAACACAAAGTTATTTTTCACGAAATGCATTTTCAATTTTCTTCAGTGTAGGACTCTATATTTTAATTACATTGGGAGTAATACCACGAAGTATCCGGAGATACAAAATTAATAAGATGAAGGCTAGAAAACAAGAAGAACGAATGCGTGAAGAAGAGGAATATTATACACGAAGAAATAGAAACAAATGAGTAGCTACATACCGGAATAAACCAACCAATTCTGGCCACCGTTAACAATGATAACAATTAACCAGAGAATAGGATTTGACAGATCATTTATCGCCAAAACAATAAGTAAGGTAATCGACAATAAGAGAATCACGAGTGAAGAGAGCATTAGATTAGAGCGATATGACTGCGACAGAGCAGTACTAGTGTTTAATTTATAGATAATAGGCAAACTAATCAGAGTGATGCCTAGTTGGAAGAATAAGAAGATGATAGCAATAACATCACCCCAACCAACGAAACCTTTGAATCCGATGTAAATTGAGAAGATTAAACTCAGAATTGCGATGATTTGAAGTATTATGAGGATGATTTTAACAATTGACGACCACTGCATAATGTTGACTTTTTCTTGATATTATAATATGAAGCGATAGATTCTAAGATTGATTTGAAGAACTAATTAATTGTAATTGCACCATTGTCATCCATATCAACGTGAATCGTACCGTTATTGATCGTACCTGCCAGCAATTGTTCTGCCATGGGATTTTCAACATAGCGTTGAATTGCTCTGCGAAGTGGTCGGGCACCAAATGCGGGTTCATATCCCACATCTGCAAGATATTCTTTGACCTCGTCTGAAACGGTTAAGGTGAGATCTTGTCTCTGCAATCGTGATGCAAGATTATCCAACTGAATATCGACGATCTCAGTCATGAGAGATTGGTCAAGTGCGTTGAAGATAACCACTTCATCAATTCGGTTGATGAATTCAGGTCTGAAATTATCTTTTAAACGGCTCATGACAACATCTTCAATCTGCTCGTAAGGTTCATCCTCCATGGTCATATCAAATATCGCATCAGAGCCAATATTTGAGGTCATGATAATCACGGTATTCTCAAAATTGACTACTCTCCCCTTTGAATCGGTAAGTCTACCATCATCGAGGATCTGCAGGAACATATTGAAAGCATCAGGATGAGCCTTCTCAATTTCATCTAAGAGGATCACCGAGTAGGGTTTACGCCTAACTGCCTCAGTTAATTGACCACCCTCATCATAACCTACATAACCAGGTGGCGAACCGATCAGCTTGGCAACTGCATGTTTTTCCATATACTCCGACATGTCCAATCTGATAAGATGCTCTTCTGAATCAAATAGGAACTCTGCAAGACTTTTGGCCAATTCTGTTTTACCCACACCTGTCGGACCTAAAAACAGGAAAGATCCAATTGGACGATTCTCTGGTGAGAGACCTGCTCTTCCCCGACGGACAGTATTGGATAGCATGCTAATTGCCTTATCCTGTCCTCTAACCCGTTTCTGGAGTATTTTTTCCATTTTCAGGAGTTTATCACGTTCAGCCTCAAGTAAACGGTTGACTGGAATACCTGTAATCTGTGCAACTGTCTCAGCAATATCCTCCTCAGATACTTCCTCGCGGAGGAGTGATCCTTCATTTTGTATAGTTGCCAGTTTCGATTTCAATTCGGAAATCTGGTTATTGATTTCAGGAATCTTTCCATATTTCAGACGACCTACTTTCTCGAAATCAGCTGCCCGTTCTGCCAGTTCCATATCAATTTTGTAATCCTCGAGTTCTTTTTTCAAGCTCGAGATCTGATCGATGATTTGTTTCTCTCGATCATACTGTTGCCGGAGTTTTGCAAGTTCATTCTGCCGATCCTCAAGCCGATTTTCAATCTCTTCCAAACGTTTCTTCGAGACAGCATCAGTCTCCTTCTTGATCTGGGATCGTTCAATCTCCAGTTGGCGGATTTCCCGTTCAATTTCATCAAGTTCAGTTGGAAGTGATTGTAGCTCCATCGAGATCTTTGCAGCGGACTCATCTACTAAGTCAATTGCTTTGTCAGGTAAAAACCGGTCAGAGATATAACGGTCAGATAGGGTCGCAGCTGCGATCAGAGCTTCATCCTGAATCCTCACACCATGATGAACTTCATATCGTTCTTTCAGACCACGGAGTATGGAGATTGTATCCGCAACAGTTGGTTCATCTACAGGTACAGGCTGAAACCTTCGTTCCAAGGCTGCATCCTTCTCAATATATTTCCGATACTCATCATAGGTGGTAGCTCCCAAGGCATGGAGGGTCCCACGGGCCAGAGCCGGTTTCAGTAGATTACCAGCATCCATTGAACCCTCACCGGTCGCACCTGCACCGACCACAGTGTGAAGCTCATCGATGAAGAGAATAATCCCCCCATCAGACTCCTCAATCTCTTTGAGAACCGCCTTCAGCCGATCCTCAAATTCTCCACGGTACTTGGCACCAGCAATCAAGGCACCCATATCCAACGCCAAGAGTTCTTTCTGCTTCAAACTTTCAGGAACATCCTCAGCCGCAATCCGTTGAGCTAATCCTTCTGCGATTGCAGTTTTACCTGTACCAGGTTCACCAATTAGGACGGGATTATTCTTTCGTCGACGGGAAAGAACATGAATAACACGTCTGATTTCCTCATCTCGACCGATAACAGGATCTAATTTACCCTCCCGAGCTAGACGGGTAAAATTCTGAGTGTAATGTTCTAAGGCTTTAAATTTCTGTTCTGCATCCTGTGAATCGACTTTGTGAACACCTCGTACCTGACGGATTGCTTCCATGATTTCTTTTGATCCAATTTTGTATGGAGATAAGATAGCTTTGACCGTTTTGGATTTAGCCACAAGCCCGGCTAGAAGATGATCAACTGCAGTGTACTGATCACCCATATTTTGGGTAATGGCTTCAGCTTCAGCAAGAGCCGTGCGCAAATCCCCACTGATCCGGGGTTCATCTCCACCTGAGACAGAAGGTAATTTCGACATTTCCTGTTCCAGCTGTTGTTTTATTGCAATGGGATTACCACCAGCCTTCTCTAGAATAGATGAGACAATGGCCATATCATCATCTGCATTTAGAAGTGCGAGCAACATATGCTGCGGCTCAACATTGGGATGACCATTTCGAGCAGCGAGTGATACTGCAGATTGTACTGCTTCTTGTGCTTTGTTTGTGAATTTGTTAATATTTACCATATTGTGATACGCCTCGATATCATGTTAACTTTCAGTACTATACTTTATGTATAGTACTGGCACCATATAAAGATAGCGACCTGTTCATCCCATCAGAGGATGGTTAACCAACAGAGGAGATTTTCCAAGAAAAAGATATAAAACAGATAGTGAGATTGTCTAAATAGTGATGCTGTGACAGATGATATTATTTTGCCGAAAGTCTTCCAAACTTCGGCCTACCATGAAGGAGTCATATTACTGTTAGCATACTCAGGTCATCAGAAGACAGTGAACAAACTCGCTAAAATAAAACGATCCGGGGAACTTGTCAAACAAATCACGGAATATAGTGACCGTCAATTACAGGATTTTTACGAATTATCGACTATCTCAATTGATTCAACCGAAAACTGGGGAAAATTTCTGAAGCATCTCCAGGTCTGTTCGAGAAAATATAATGAAGCTCATCCAATTGTTTTGGGATCAATTATCGAGATCATGGGAGAATTGAACTGGCAGGATCATCTGAACCTTAGAAAATTACTGGTCTTTTTATTACAGACAGATGAGGAATTAGCTCACCTGCGTTTAGCACTTTCAGGAACGTCATATCAGCACCTAGCATCATGGAGGAGAACAATTATCTCAGAGGCAAGGGGATTCGCGGTCAATAAGTCAGGATTACAATAAGGATACTATCCATTCAAATAGATCCAAATCACCACTATAGCTGTGAAGAAGGCAAGAGATACCATACCATCCAATCTTCGATTGTCTTTCTATCATGAGGCCCTCTGTTACTTTATATTGACCTATGCAGATAAGTCGGTCATCTCAGAACTCTCTACAGCAATTGCATCAGAACAACTCTTAGCAAATTTAGAGCGATTGCTCTATATAAATGATGAATTGGAGGTTTATTTTGATGACGTTGATACTAAGTGGTTCATCTACCAGCAAGTAGTCGAATCTATTGCTACAGAATATCAGATTACTACCAATAGAATCTCAAAAATCACTAAAGCAATTTTGGCAGCAATCGGTGGCAATCAAACTTTGAAAATCTCAAAACTTTGGTCATTATTCCTAATGACCCCTCCAGAACTGAAGCAACTCAAGGTTATGGATTCCGATTTATACTACTGGAGAGACTCGATTCTGAAAAGTTGGAATGACGAATGATATAATTAAGTATGTGAGATAAAAATCCGATGGTCACAACTTGGACAGGAATAGCTTCGAACATTAGTTTTCTCAAGTTTTAATTGATTTACTGTGAACTCATTTTCACAATTCTGACAGATGAACACTGCACGATCAGATCGTTGTCTGAAATTCATATTTTAATATCCAACTAATTGCTTAAAATTCCTTCTTCAACGAACAATATTTGATCTCAATCGCGAATAATTCCAGTGATACGGGAGATTTATGAGAGATTGCTAGAGCAAGATATCCATGAGGTTGACCGAAATTAGGGTTATCATTTCCCATGATGATCAAGACAGATAATTCTATACAATTCACGGGAGATCAAAACTAAAGCTCCGCTGAAATTACCTGTAGTTTGAGCCGTATCCTATCATATTTATAAGTTGAAAAGTGAATCTCAAAACAGTGAATAATATTGGGTCGCAGGGAGAATAAATCCGCAACAACATTTTGGATGCTGGATGAAGTCAAAAAAGAGGCCAAAGACAAGGCTCGACTGATGGGAACTACACTTACGGATTTGATCAATAATGCAGTTGCCTATTATATCGAAAACTTGGAAGATATAGATCCCCAGGCAGCAATTAAACAGATCGGACGAGAGATCAAAGATGCACCCAAGATCAATCAGATGGAGAAAGATATTAAGGATTTACAGGATAAATTCAATAAAATATCGAAAATAGACGACAAGATAAATTCCATCAGCGATGAACTGGAAGCCTTGCGAGAAAATATGGAAGGAGAATACCTACAATCCAAGATTAGGACACATATTGATGCAAAAGTTGGCACCACCTTAGAAGATCTCCAACGGATTCTACAAAAATTAGGATAATTTATCAGATGAATCCATGAATGAAATTGTGGTCATAAACATACGGAGTTTATATATTCAACTGCTCACATACACATACTTAGAAATTCCAGACTGATCGAGGACAACCACACTCAATTTCAGATAACATATCACCCCCTATGGAGTCTAAATATCGTGGCTACATCCAATCTAGTAGGTAGTTTCCAATGTCCCAGCACAGAAGAAATAGTGGGCAGATCACGTGTCCTTCCGGGTTTCAAACCCTGTTAAAGATTTGTGACCACAGATCTAGTGATAAACCATACCATCTAGACTTGAGGAGATTAATCGAGTAATAATAGATGGACATTACAATGATTACAGGAGGTTATTAAATCCTGATAAAATCGATCAGTACTTTTATGCGAAATGATGTAAATCTACTAGTGTGACTGACCAGTATTTCACAGGATCGTTTGATAGGTTAAGACAATATTGGAAGGATAAAGATAGGGCATCGAAATTTATGACGGGTGGAACCCGGACTGAAGCAATTCAATATCTATTAAATCGTGCAGAAGTTGAGATTCACAAAGGAATATGGATTGACACTGCAATCGGTGCAGGATTTGTTCAGTCTATGATTTATAAAACAGTACAACACGGTCTGATGGTTGGAGTCGATTTCTCACGGGAAATGCTCGATCTTGTAGAAGAACCGGTTGAACGTATACTGGGTTCAGTATTTGACCTCCCCATCCGCGGAGATGCTGCAAATATTGCAACTAATATCTTTTGTTTGAGTGATTATCCCAATCCCAAGAAGGCATTTTCAGAACTCTCAAGGATCATCAAATCACAGGGAGTTGTGATGTTCCTAGATTACAGTGATGAGGATACCTACTGGACAACCCGTCGTGCACAACATGATAATGATGGAGTGATTGGTAATATCAATCTCAGAAATCCGGACAATATTATCCAATACCTACCTGAAAACACCAGAATAATACAAAACATCATTATCCAGTATGAAGTTGACACAAGTGGGTTTGATAACCGGGTGAATCTTCCCGACAACATTACGAGAGCCTTTCTCTTTATTGAGCTATATAAACCACGGTCAGCGTAATAGGTCCAATAGAGTTACCTCAAGTTCATTAATATTTTTACAACATACATAGCTAATTGATTCGTACCCCACACTATCCCTTCCCACAAGAAGTAAAGAGGAATCGTTGAGATCGAGCTCAGCCAATTTATCTGACATATTTTCTTCAAATCCACTGACCTCAAAGATATCAAGATCCAGTGTGGCTAACCGATTCTCTAAATATCGATTGGTCTTGATGGCAGCAATAGTACGGATGACAATACCACGAGATCGGAGATCAAGCAATAATTGTGAAGTGGTCTCAGAACTTCCAAAGCTAGGGGGTGACGCCAGGGGTAAGGCACCAACCCGTTTGATTATTCTCCCTGGAAATGCACCAATATCTGACATACTACTTGGATGTTCAATACTGTGAATGATTTGCATTCCAATTTCAGGTATAATCTGATCAATCTGCGGTTTAGATTTGAGTAAAGAAAAAAGCTGACTCAGATCACGGAGAACACTTTGCTTATCCACTTGAAGTTGAATAAGAGGTTCTTTAGTTAGACAACTCGTACAATCATCTGCCAAATTGGAGGTGATAGATTTGTGGTAGATACAAGTAGGACCTGCTTGTCTCATAATCTTACAATCATGACACCCACGTGCGATGGCTTCTTCAGTACCTGCAATCCCTTTTGCCTGCAGTATAGAAGTAATATCATGGGCTACGATTTTTGCTCTAGAGACAATAGTATCTGGAAGGTCAGCATTGTATTTTGATTTTTTTAGATATCCGGAGACTACCGGTTGTGAGACCTGAAGGAGGTTGGCAATCTGATTCTGAGTATAGTCTTGTCTATGCAGAAGATGGGCAATTTCAATCCGAAGTTGAGCAATATAGGGTTCAGCCAGTAATTCACAGGGAAATTTCATGATACCTCAGTATAGGGGACCTATAATGGGGTATAATATCATTCTTATATTAACATTATCAAGTATGAAATAATGAAATACAGGAGACTCATCCTTATTTTGATCATCACCATGATGTTATTCCTCCAACCATCTTCGATGATGAGGAATGAAAACTCGATCAAACAGAATGCAGACTCAGCACTTACCATTTATACCTATGAATCATTGCTAGCAGATCCAGGATATGCTTATGATAGAGCATTTGAGCAGTATGCAGGACTTCCCAATGGTTCTGTCAATGTGGTGCTACTTGATGACGCAGGATCAATTCTGACAAAAGCAGTCAGTGAAAAAGCTGATCCGGTAGCCGATGTGTTGATTGGAATAGATAATGCATTGGTGAGCCAAGCTAGACAACAGGACATCCTCACACCATATCAACCAAAAGAAGCAGATAAATTGGTCAGTGGACTTGTAGATGGGTTGGCATCTGATTATCTACTTACTCCGTATGATTACGGAGCAATTGCACTCTGGTATCTCAAGCAGGCATTTAATTCAAGTATTGATACCTCGTCTTTGAAATTAAATGATCTTCTCCAAAATGAGGTCAGAAATCAGCTTATTGTTGAAAATCCTAATCTCTCATCACCTGGTCTAGGCTTTCTACTTTCTACCATTGCCATGTTTGGTGATAATGCAGGAGTGGATAGTATGATTCAGGGAGGCTGGAGAGATTTTTGGAGACAATTATCTGATGGAACCAAGTTATCACCATCATGGGGCGATGCGATCTCATTATTATATACAAAGGAGGCTAAGCGATCTATGATGGTATCATATTCAACCAGTCCTGCCTATGGCGCATGTTTATACAATGATACTTCTACCGCTGCTGTCTTGCCAACAATTAATGGTACACAATATGGTTGGCAACAAATCGAAGGACTAGGTGTTGTGAAGAATGCGCCTCATGAAGCATTAGCCAAGGAATTTATCGATTGGTTCATCAGTGAAGAGCTTCAATCGCAAATACACCTGAACCAATGGATGTATCCAGCTCGTGCAGGTATTACCGCACCAGACTGTTATGATGCTGCTATTGATCCTAGCACCATTACACCATTAAATGATCGGATACCCCAAAATCTACTTGCCAATAATTTAACTTCGTGGTTGGATGATTGGGAAGTTGCGTGGACTGAGGGAACTTCAGGCTCATTTGGATTACCATTTGATACTGTTGGAATCTTTGCCACACTTATCCTGATCCCGGTTCTCCTCCGTCGTAAAAAGGAAATCTGAAAGCATGCGAAATAGCAAGTGGGCAGTAATTGCCATCCTTCCATTATTATTTTTCTTGGCTATATTTTTCTACTGGCCACTGTTTCGTATTATCCAAATTACAATCCAAGCCGGCTATAATGGCTGGAAACAAACATTTTCTTCACGATTATTTCCAAGATTTTTCATTTTCACCATTATTCAGTCTATTCTAACCGTGATCGGATCATTACTGGTGGGATTACCTGCGGGTTATCTCTTGGCAAGAACTAAACCATATGCAAGGCAATTTCTCAGAGCTGCAATTACCGTTCCCTTCCTTTTTCCACCTCTAGTCATCCTGATAGGCTTTGTAGTCCTATTTGAACCGTCAGGCTTACTAGGTCAACTCATTCCCAGCTGGCATTTCACCCCATTTTCATTCTGGGGAATCATACTCGCACACACATTGTATAATATCTCCATTGTTGCTAGAATCAGTGAAGGCGCATTTAGTTCAGAACCAGAGGATTATCACATCCTCGCGGATACTCTGGGCGCATCTTGGTGGATGAAATTCAGAAGTATCACCCTCCCACATATTAAACCTGCATTGGAATCAGCAGTCCTTTTGGTATTTCTGTATGCATTCAATTCTTTTGCGATTGTCTTGATTTTGGGCGAAGTTAGACTTCAGACGATTGAGGTGATGATCTATAATCAATCACGAATTCGGTTTAATATCCAAGGAGCAGCCATATTGGCGGTGTTCCAATTACTAGTTAATATGGTAATCATCTTTCTATATACCACCCGCCGTACCTATCAAACCGGTGATGATAGTGGTCAACGGGTTTCTCGATCAGAGTCTAGTCTTCTCCCCACCATAATATTAGGAATCATAATCCTGCTTACCTGGAGTCCGGTATTGATGGTATTTCGATACTCGATATTGGGATTACTAGCTGCACCTGATCAATTCACCTCACAGCTATTTTCAGGACAATTCGACCGATATCTAGGTACATCTTCCACTCGAGTACTGCTGAATACCCTCTTCTTTGGGCTAACCGTATCAAGTATTGCAGTCATCCTGTCAACTTTATCAGTTTTGAGTAGTTATCTTACCCGTAGCCAACTGGTGGAGAAACTTAGTATTCCCCTCACACTTCTTCCTATGGGTACATCAGCAATAACCATTAGTTTCGCAATTTTACAAACACATGGTCAATTTACGTTTTTCTCAGATATTGTCTTTATCTATATAATCGCGGCACAACTAATAGCAGCACTACCGTTTGCATCCCGGGCGCTATTTTCCTCTTGGCAACGAGTTCCTAAAGATTTAATTCTGGTATCACAAACACTGGGTGAGAATTCCCTGTCTACATTTCGGAAGGTAGTATTACCGTATCTCAAATCCGGTCTCTTTATCGCATTCTTATTCTCCTTTGCAATTAGCATCGGTGAATTCGGTGCTACCTATTACCTGGTCAGAAATCAATGGACTACCCTATCTCTCGCGATCAATAAGTTATTTGCATCTCGGACCGCACTGCTCCCGAATTTATATGCATCAATCCTTGTTCTTTTTTCACTTCTTGTATTCTGGATAATTGAGCGTTTTGGTTCTTTGGAGTTGCGTCTATGAGGATTGAATTAAGTGATTTACAACTCTCTTTCAATGGAGATTCGGTACTGGATGATCTTTCAATGGTTATCGAGACAGGAAAATTAAGTTGTTTGCTTGGACGGTCAGGTTCAGGTAAGACCAGCATTCTCAAAATCATTGCCGGTATTCTCCAACCAGATCAAGGTTCAGTCTATTTTGACAATGAGGATGTAACTGATCTTAGAACTCAGGATAGAATGGTTGGTTGGGTCCCACAACAACAATTGATCTTTCCTGGAATTGATGTCAAGGATAATATTGCTTATGGACTGCGAGCACGGAATTATCCAAGGGAGGAAAGAGAAAAACGAATTGAGGAGGTTTCATCATTGATTGGATTGGATAATATCATCAATCGCAATCCATCTGGATTATCTGGAGGAGAAAGACAGCGGGTGGCACTGGCTAGAGCCCTCGCACCCGAACCTCAAATTCTCCTACTGGATGAACCGTTTAG
>Ga0102944_1000476_pt1 | contig 30978 bp, 24 predicted proteins | sample SalPonD_shore_MG_FD_78172 | JGI IMG/M metagenome (GOLD analysis project Ga0102944, IMG submission 78172) | Salt pond soil microbial communities from South San Francisco under conditions of wetland restoration - Salt Pond MetaG... | ecosystem: Environmental > Aquatic > Marine > Intertidal zone >... | reverse complement strand
GTGGCCGAAACCCAGCAGGTGCTGGTCATGAACAAGCTGCGCGACCGCATCGTGGTGCAGACCGACGGCCAGCTCAAGACCGGCCGCGACGTGGTCATCGCCGCCCTGCTGGGCGCCGAGGAATACGGTTTCGCCACCGCGCCGCTGGTGGTCATGGGCTGTATCATGATGCGCGTCTGCCACCTCAACACCTGTCCCGTTGGCGTCGCCACCCAGCGCCCGGAACTGCGCGAGAAATTCACCGGCCGCGCCGAGCACGTGGTCAACTTCTTCAGGTTCATCGCCGAAGAGATCCGCGAGTACATGGCCGAGCTGGGCTTTCGCACCATCGACGAGATGATCGGCCGCGTCGACAAGCTGGAAGTGCAGAAGGCGGTGGAGCACTGGAAGGCCAGGGGCCTGGATTTCTCCACCATCCTCTACCAGCCCGAGGCGGAGGAAGGCGTGGCTACCCACTGCATCATCGAGCAGGATCACGGCCTCGATCAGTCCCTGGACCGGACCACCCTGGTGCCCCTGTGCCAGGATGCCCTGGAGCACAGAAAGGCGGTGGACATCATCCTGCCCATCCACAACACCAACCGCACCGTGGGCGGCATCCTCGGCTACGAGATCACCAAACGTTACGGCGGCGAGGGCCTGCCCGAGGACACCGTCAAGGTGCACTTCAACGGCTCCGCCGGCATGAGCTTCGGTGCCTTCCTGCCCAAGGGCGTAACCCTGACCCTGGAAGGGGACGCCAACGACTACATCGCCAAGGGTCTGTCCGGCGGCAAGATCATCGTCTACCCGCCGCGCCATTCCTCCTTTGTGCCCGAGGAGAACATCCTCGTCGGCAACGTGGTGCTCTACGGCGCCACCTCCGGCGAGGCCTACTTCCGCGGCATCGCCGGCGAGCGCTTCGCCGTGCGCAACTCCGGCGCGCGCACCGTGGTGGAGGGCGTGGGCGATCACGCCTGCGAATACATGACCGGCGGCCAGGTGCTGGTCATCGGCAAGACCGGCCGCAACTTCGCCGCGGGCATGTCCGGCGGCGTCGCCTACGTGCTGGACGAGGAAAACAACTTCGAGGTGCGCTGCAACCTGGGCATGGTGGACCTGGAACACGTCAACGACGAGGATGCAAAAGCCATCAAGGATCTGCTCAACAGGCATGTCGGCTATACCCAGAGCACGGTGGCGCAACGCATCCTGGACAACTGGAAAGATTACGCCGGCAAGTTCGTCAAGGTCATGCCCAAGGACTACAAGCGCGTCCTGCAGGCCATAGAGCGGGCCCGGGAAACCGGCATCCCCGAAGACGAAGCCGTAATGGAGGCCGCTCATGGGTAAGTTCACCGGATTCCTGGAATACAAACGCGCCAAACAGCCGTACCGGCCCGTGGAGGAGCGGGTCAACGACTGGCACCAGGTCATGGCACCGTGGCCGGTGGACAAGATCAGGGAGCAGACCGCGCGCTGCATGGACTGCGGCATCCCCTTCTGCCACATGGGCTGCCCCCTGGGCAACCTGATCCCGGACTGGAACGACCTGGTCTACCGCGACCAGTGGCTGGAGGCCATCAAGCGCCTGCACGCCACCAACAACTTCCCCGAGTTCACCGGCACCCTGTGCCCGGCCCCGTGCGAGGGCTCCTGCGTGCTGGACATCAACGACGACCCGGTCACCATCAAGGCGGCGGAGATCTCCATCGTCAACAAGGCCTGGGAGAATGGCTGGATCAAGCCCGAGCCGCCAAAGAAGGAAACCGGCAAAAAGGTCGCCGTCATCGGCTCCGGTCCCGCGGGCCTGGGCGCCGCGCAGCAGCTGCGCCGCGCCGGCCACCAGGTCACCGTGTTCGAGCGCGCCGACCGCATCGGCGGCCTGCTCCGCTACGGCATCCCCGAGTTCAAAATGGAAAAGAACGTCCTCGATCGCAGGCTCAAGCAGATGGAAGAGGAGGGCGTGGTGTTCAAGCCCAGCTCCAACGTGGGCGTGGACATCGACGCCAATGAACTGAAAAAAGAATTCGACGCCGTGCTCCTGGCCGGCGGCGCCACCGCCATGCGCGACCTGCCCATAGAGGGAAGAGAATTGAACGGCGTGCACCAGGCCATGGAATACCTGCCCCTGCAGAACCGCCGCTGCGAAGGCGATACTGTGCCTGATGAGGAATTCATCTCGGCGAAAGGCAAGAATGTGGTCATCATCGGCGGCGGTGACACCGGCGCCGACTGCCTGGGCACCGCCAACCGCCAGGGCGCGAAATCCGTGCACATGCTGGAAATCATGCCCCAGCCCCCGGCCAACCGCCAGTGGGGCGAGAACCCCTGGCCGGAATGGCCGCGCATCTTCCGCAGCGCCTCCGCCCACGAGGAAGGCGTGGAGCGGCTGTTCTCAATCAATACCAAGCGCTTCGTCGACGACGGCCAGGGCAACGTAAAAGGCCTGCTCACCGTGGAAGTGGAAATGAAAATGGAAAACGGCCGCCCCAAATTCGAGGAAGTCCCCGGCACCGAAAAGGAACTGCCCGCGGAACTGGTCCTCCTGGCCCTGGGCTTCACCGGCCCGGAAAAGGCCGGCCTCCTGGAACAGCTCGGCGTCGAACTCACCGACCGCGGCAACGTCAAGCGCGACCAGCAGTGGCACACCAGCGTCGACGGCGTCTATACCGCCGGGGACATGCAGCATGGTCAGAGCCTGATTGTGTGGGCGATTGCCGAGGGGAGGAGTGCGGCGGCGGCGATTGATCGGGATCTTATGGGGCATACGGACCTCCCAGCCCCACTTTAAAAGCCCTCAGCTGGCACCATCCGGCGCTAATTCTCCACCCCGAATTCGTCATTTATTAGTTATAAACTCCTCATTCGAGGCGGTGAATTAGCGCCGCCTTGCACTCACCTGAGTGCTTTTATCCCCTAACTTTTTCTCCTAAGCTTAAGTAATGCATCAGAAAATATTCATTTACTATTCGGCAGGCCGTGTTTTTTTGAGCAGAATTTGTTTAGTATTGCAACGCCAGTGACTAACAGTCCAGGAATAATATTATCTTATTGATATTATTGATTATTTTTTGTTAACAGTCTTGTAATAGGATTAATATTCTAATAATTATAAGAGGTTGACCGACTTAACAAATGGTTCCGGAGGGTTAGGGTTTGCATAAAGAAAAAGATGTCCTATCTAAAGACCATAAGGTTTTTATTGACCTTTTCGCTGGCTGTGGTGGCTTTTCATTAGGGCTGATTCAGGCGGGTTGGAAGGGGCTATTCGCAATTGAGAAAGATGGAATGGCCTTTTCGACGCTTCAACATAATCTTATCAATGGAAAATATAAAGGGTTTCTATGGCCAAATTGGTTAGAAAAAGAGCCTATGCCTGTTTCGCGGCTATTAAACAAAAAATATAGCAACCACCTAACTAAATTAAAAAACAAGGTTGATCTAATAGTCGGTGGGCCACCATGTCAAGGTTTTTCAGTAATAGGCAGAAGAAATCCGAAAGATCCTAGAAACTTACTGACGAATCAATACTTAAAAATTGTAGAACTAGTATCTCCTAGATTTGTATTAGTAGAGAACGTCCTGGGATTTGATTTTGGATTTACTTGTAAAAATGATGATAAATGCCATAAATCTTATGCTAAAAAGGTAGAACGGAAATTAGTTAAGCTCGGTTACAGAGTTTATACAGACAAAATTAAAAGTAGCATGTTTGGAGTGCCACAAAATAGATATAGATTTATTTTGCTTGGAATAAAGGTGGATGATGTAGTTTTAGAGAAAATAGAAGATGAATCTCTAGGAAAGACATTAAACAATTTTCGCAAACAATTCCTAGAAAATAAGGGCCTAAGTTACCATAGGCCATTAACGGTCTGTAACGCGATCTGGGATTTGAAAAAAAATAACAAAAAATTAATTGAGTCCAAAGACTCCATTAGAAAAGGGTATCAGCAAATTAAATATAGATTGCCCTCTCGCTTAAATGCCTATCAAAAATTAATGCGAAAGGGCACTGTAAACGGAGAAACACCTACAGATCTTCGATTGCCAAAACATACAGATGATACAGTAGCTAAATTTGAAAAAATTCTAGTTATTGGCGAGAAAGGTAAATCATTGAGCCCGAAATTAAGAAGTAAATTGGGGATGAAAAAGCAAGCATTGACGCCATTAGATCCAAATAAACCCGCTGCAACCGTCACCACTTTGCCTGATGATATCCTGCATTATTCGGAACCGCGAATACTTACAGTTAGAGAAAATGCAAGGCTCCAGTCATTTCCAGATTGGTTTCAATTTAAGGGTAACTATACAACTGGCGGAGGGTTACGCAAAAAGCAATGTCCGAGATACACCCAAGTAGGAAATGCTATACCCCCTCTCCTTTCTGAAGCGCTGGGATCATTACTTTTAGTTCTAGATAGGGATAGTAATTGAGATTTGGTAATAGTGATGTCAGAACTTCATTTTAAAACTAATACACTACTTAAAAATCTTGTCGGGAAGGATTTAATTAATGACGACAATATAGCAGTAGTGGAATTAGTTAAGAATTCGTATGACGCCGATTCAAGTGAGGTTCTTATAAAGTTCGAAAGAATCATTAATAAAAATGAGACTTCGGCCCCATCGCATTTGATAATTTATGACTGTGGGAATGGGATGACTCAACAGGATATTGAAGATAAATGGCTAAACATCGCCTATTCAGAGAAAAAGAATATATCGAGAGAACATGGTGAACCTTTTGCTGGAAATAAAGGGATTGGACGTTTCTCGTGTGATAGGTTAGGTGAACATCTAGATATGTTTACGAGAAGCGCGAATGGGAAATTATTACACCTAAACATAGATTGGCCAGATTTTGAAATTGAGGGAAATAAGGATCTTACTATACAAGAGATAGGGCTGAAGTTATCCGAGACAAATAAAAAATTTGTTAAAAAGAAAACTGGCCTTGATATGCCCACGCATGGAACAGTTCTTTCTATCACAAGACTTAGAAGTGAATGGAATGCAGATAAATTACATACTTTAAAAAGAATGCTAGAAAAGTTTGTAAATCCTAATCAATTATTCCAGAAGAATAAATTTAAAATACAGATATCTGTCCCTGAGTTAGAAAAAGAAGAGGCTAGCAATCGATACCATAATAGAATAAACGGAATTGTAAGAAACCAAGTATTTGAGAAATTAAAATTTAAGACTACCTATATAGAATCGGAGATAGATGAATTCGGCAAAACTATAAAGACAGAACTATCTCATGAAGGAATATCAGTATTTAGATTAGAAGAATTTAATAAGGATTATCCCCACCTCAAAAATATTAAAGTAGTTATTTACTATTTAAACCCATATAAGAAATCTTATTTTACGAGGCAGACAGGGGTCAGATCGATTGATTTTGGCTCAATTTTCTTATTTCTTAATGGTTTCAGAATAGCTCCATATGGTGGCAGGGGTGATGATTGGCTTGGGTTAGATATTAGAAAAACACAAGGCGTGCAACGATATGTAAGTAGTAGAGATCTAGTCGGCAGAATAGAGATCGTAGATAAAGAGGATAATTTTGTGCCTATCTCAAGTAGGGAGGGATTAAAAAATACATATGCATTCTCCGAATTACGGGAAGTGTACGTGCTTGATATCATAAGAAAACTAGAAAAGTTTATAGTTGAAGGACTTGGGTGGGATAGTGTGCCAGATAGAATTAGGAAGGAGTTAGTACATGAAAATGGCTTGGATTGGAGAAAAACAAGGGAGGAATATTTAGAATCATGGGAAAGGAAGAAACAGCGTATAGCGTTGTCTATAATGACGTTTATCGGCTCTACTCAAGATAGAATTATCAAATTTTGGTTTAATCCCGCTTTGTTAGAGGGGCTGCATGAAGAAAAAAGTGATGAAATCAAAAGTCTTATTAACAACATAGACAAATTTAAACCAGGGAAGGTAGACCCGAATTTAAAAAAGGATTTAAAGAAAGTTAGCAATATTCTTAAAAATCAAGAAAAAGAATTAAAAATAAGTAAGGAGAAGCAGGCCAAACTAAGGGTTGCGATTGAAAATCAAGGACAAAAAATTAATCGATTAAAAAAAGAAAAAGAAACATATCAATCACAAACATTATTTCTAAAATCTGTTTCAACGTTAGATACAAAACAGTTATTAAATTTTCATCATCAAATTTGTTTAGATGCAAGTATAATTGATAATTATATAAACAAGATTATTGCTGATCTTAAAAAGAATGAAATTGATTCAGTAATGAAATCTATAGAAAAAATTAGTTTAGCAAATAAGAGAATAACAACTATTGCGCAATTTGCCACAAAAGCTAATTTTAAATCAGCAACGAAAAAAGAACTGACAGATATCCCTTCATATTTTGAACAATATATAAATAATATTGCGTTTGATTATGTGGCATCAGGAGTAAAAATAGAGGTTAATAATTCCATTAAAGGTGCATTTGAGATAAAGGCCAGGCGTATAGAATTATCGATATTGATCGATAATATTATTAGTAATGCCAAAAAAGCTAACGCAACTAAAATCATTATTAATATTATAAAACTTGGGGTTAATAGGCTACAAATTTCATTTATTGATAACGGTATTGGGTTATCTAGTAAATTAACAAGTCGAGATGAAGTATTTGATATAGGAGTAACAACAACACACGGGTCAGGCTTAGGATTACATCATGTGAAAAATATAATAGATTCGCTCGATGGGACAATAAAGCTAATTCCAAATCAACCCAAAGGAACCGAAGTCCAAATCACATTGATTAAATGAAATTAATTTACCATATTTTATGGTTCGATGATACTGAAGAAGTTTTCGATTCATTGAGCTTTGACCCATTAGAGGAGATGTTTTCAGAATTAGGGTTCAATGTTGCATATAAACTAGTAACCACGCCTGAAAGCTTCGCTAACGAAGCGCCTTATAAGAAGTACGATTTGATCGTAGTAGATTATAATTTAGAAGAATACGATTCTCATGGGCAAGACTTTATTGAGGAAGTTAGGGGCCACCAAATATTTACTGAAGTTATATTTTATTCTAATAAGCCGACTACTGAGTTATGGAGTGCTATATACGAAAAACGACTAGAAGGCATATTTGTTACTAACCGTGAAGGTATAATAAATAAAATAATAAATGTTTCAAAACAGTCCGTCGAAAAAGTTCTCGATGTAGAAAATATGCGTGGGATTGTGATGGCGGAAATCGGTGATATAGACTTGATGTTAGATGAAATAATTTCATCTGGTATTAATACTTTGGATGAAAAGAAGAAACGTGAAGTCTTTTCTAGGTTTCATAGTAGGGCCAAACAACAAGCAGATGGGCATATGGAGAGTTTGAATGAATTTTTGGGCAATCCTACTCTCGAAGGATTAATTGAGCATTGTGATAGCTATAAAAGATGGATAACATTTAAAAGTATAGTAAAGAGACATCAAGCTTTGAAAGAAATAGAACTGGATGATTATAATGAAGAGATTCTAAAGCCTAGAAATTATTTAGCGCATGGTAAATATAAGGCATTAGATAATGGTGATTATGTATTCGAATATAAGGGCGATGAATTTGTTGTGAATGAGCAGGTTAGTAGGGAATTGAGGATACGAATCATGAAATATAAACGATTATTTGAAGAGATAGTTCAAAAACTTTAACTTTTATTTAAAAATTAGAAATGTATTGAAATTCATCATGAATGAGTAAAATAGGTAATATTAAATTAATACATGATGCCCTTAAAAAGAAATATAAGGACTATAATCACTGTAATAAATCCAATCCTCTCAACGAGTTAGTATATATCCTGTTAAGTGTGCAGACATCAGAAAGATCTTATCAAAAATCATATTTAGCTTTTAAAAGATACTTTCCTAAACATATAGATATATTAAATGCAGATGAGAATGATATTCAGGATGTGATAAGGCATTCTGGATTGTCAGGACAACGTGCTGCTGCAATAAAGCAGTCTTTATCTATTATAAATTCAAGATTTAATAAGCCGTCTTTAGCCCCTTTGAATAAATTAAATGATAAAGAAGTAGAAGAATTCTTGGTTTCACTGCCAAGGGTCGGCACAAAAGTAGCACGTTGTATTATGATGTATTCATTAGATAGAAAGGTATTCCCGGTCGATACCCATGTTTGGAGAATATCTAGAAGAATAGGATGGGTTAGAAGAACAAGAAAAGATTTTGAATGCAGGAAAAAGGATATGGATAGATTGCAGAACAAAATACCACCGAATTTAATGCATTCGCTTCATGTAAATATGGTTTCACTGGGCAAAGAAATATGCACTGCAAGATCTCCCCAATGCTATCTTTGCCCTATAGAAAATTATTGCAGAAAAATAGGGGCACAGAATAATCGGTGACAGACCACGGGATGAGATGGGGTCGGTGACAACTGAGACGTATTCTCATCCTTGACGTCGTAACTGGAAAGAAGTAGTTTTCTGATTCTTACAGGCAATCTTCACAGGGAGTGAATCATGCCAAGGAAATCTCGTAATAATAGGGGACAGACTGAGCTCCCCCTAGTTTCGTGGACACACCAATAAGAGGATACTACCTTTTGGAGGTGTGCCATGCAAAAACGTAAGACCTACAGTCCCGAGTTCAAACGTGAAGCCGTTCGGTTGCTGGAACAAGGCAACAAACCGGCCATCGAGCTGGCCAGAGAGCTGGGTATCAAGCGCAACCAACTCTATAAATGGCAAGAACAACTGGCCCAGCGAGGCGATGTCGCCTTTCCGGGCCATGGCCGGCGGGCCAATGACAAGGATGCCCAGATTGATCAACTGAAGAAGGAACTGGAGCGCGTCAAGGAGGAGCGCGACATTTTAAAAAAGGCCGCACGGTACTTTGCCAGGGAGTCCGGGTGAAGTACCGGTTTATCCAGCAGGAGCAGAGCCGGCACCGGGTATCGACCTTGTGCCGTGTACTGGGCGTCAGCCGCAGTGGTTACTACGCTTGGCAGCACCGGGGCGAGAGCCCACGCGCACAGTCAAACCAGCGTCTGCTGGAACGGATCCGGGAGCTGCACCGGCATTATCGGTGCCGTTATGGTTCGGACAAGATCTGGCGAGTACTCTGCGAGGAAGGGGAAAGCTGTGGCCGCCATCGGGTGGCACGGCTGCGGCGGGAACACGGCATTGAAGCCCTGCGCCGCCGCCGGTTTCGGAGGCGTTATGCGGCCTGCAACAGTCAACCGGCTTCAGCCAACCGCCTTCAACAGGATTTTACAGCAGCCGAGCCGGATCGGGTGTGGGTCGGTGATACCACCTTTATCCCGACGCGCGCGGGCTGGTTGTTCCTGGCCGTGGTGATAGACCTCTATGCTCGCACCGTCGTGGGTTGGGCGATGAGTGCCCGGAACAACCAGGCATTGGTGGTGGACGCATTGACCATGGCCATTGAACAGAGAGGGCCGGCACCGGGGCTGATCCACCATACCGACCAGGGGGCGACGTATCGCAGTGCCGTCTATCAAGCCTTGCTGAACCAACATGGCATGGTGTCGAGCATGTCGCGCAAGGGTAACTGTTACGACAATGCCGTGGCAGAGAGTTTCTTTAGTACATTGAAAAACGAGCTGGTCCTGGATGAGGATTTTATAAACCGAGAGGAGGCCCGCTCCGCCATTTTTGAATATATTGAAGTGTTTTATAACCGGCAACGGCATCATCAATCATTGGATTACCGGATCCCGTTTGACTATGAGAAAATGTACGCCGTTGCTTAACCCCGTGTCCATGAATATAGGGGTATCTCAGTCTGTCCCGCTTTTTCAAAGGGGTCAGACCCCTTTTTTATACTTTTTCCACCGTTGCGAAAACGATCTATACTGCCGGCAGACCGCGGTGCTGGTCCTGTGCCGCGGTCCGCGCTTACAGTCTGCAACGCAAAGGGGTAACGCTTGTCCGCCGCATCCGAACTCAATGTCTCACAGCTCCTCGTCCAGTGCCTCGAACATGAGGGCGTCGAAGTCGTCTTCGGCATCCCCGGCGAGGAAAACATTCATCTCGTTGATGCGCTGCTCGATTCCAGGATCCGTTTCATCCTCACCCGGCACGAGCAGGGCGCGTCCTTCATGGCGGACATCTACGGCCGCCTCAGCGGGCGTGCCGGTGTCTGCCTGGCGACGCTGGGCCCCGGTGCCATTAATCTGGCGCTGGGCATGGCCGACGCCCAGCTCGATAACCACCCGGTGGTGGCGCTCGCCGCGCAGGCGGGCCTGAACCGAATCTTCAAGGAATCGCACCAGGTGGTGGACCTGGAAGCCCTGTTCGAGCCAATCACCAAGTGGACGGGGACTATCACGCTGCCCGAGGCCACGGTCGAGATCGTGCGCAAGGCGTTCAAGGTCGCGCAGACCGAGTGCCCCGGCACCACGGCCGTGATACTGCCCGAGGACGTGGCGGAAATGCCGGCCCGGGGCCGGCCGCTGAAGACCAGCCAGCCGCGCGGCACGGATCCGTCGGAGTCCCAGATCCGGCGGGCGGTGGCGCTGATCAACGAGGCCGGGAATCCGGTCGTGCTGGCCGGTCCCGGCGTGGCGCGCGACGGCGCCAGCGCCGCGTTGCTGCGCTTTGTCGAAACCCTCGATGTGCCGGTCGCCACGACCTTCGCCGGCAAGGGCGTGTTTCCCGATGATCATGCCAATGCCATGGGCACGCTGGGCTTCATGCAGCACGACTACGTCAACTTCGGTTTCGATGACGCGGACCTGGTCATCACCGTCGGCTACGATCTGATCGAATATGCGCCGGCGCGCTGGAATCCCGGCCGCGACAAGACCATCCTGCACATCCATGAGATGCCGGCGGAAGTCGACGCCAGCTACGAGCTGGCGGTCGGCGTGCAGGGCAACATTGCCGCGACGCTGGATGCGATCATCGCGCACAAGCCCGAATGCGGCGGCGTCAATCACGAACGCATGCGGAAGCTGCAGGGCATGCTGCGGGAGGAACTCGAACGCGGCGAAGCCGACGACGGCTTCCCGCTCAAGCCCCAGCGTATCATCGCCGACATTCGTGCCGCGATGGGGCGCGAGGACATCGTCCTCTGCGACACCGGCGCGCTCAAGATGTGGATGGCGCGGCTGTATCCCTGCTACGCGCCCGGGACCTGCCTCATCTCCAATGGCCTGGCAACGATGGGATTCAGTCTGCCCGGGGCGATCGGCGCCAGGCTGGCCTGCCCGGAGCGCAGGGTGCTCGCGACCATGGGAGATGGCGGTTTCCTCATGAATTCGCAGGAGCTGGAAACGGCGATGCGCGAGAAGCTCCCGTTCGTGGTGCTGGTCTGGGTGGACCACCAGTACGGTCTGATCAAGTGGAAACAGGAGATGGAGATCGGCCGGCCCGCGTATATCGATTTCACCAATCCGGATTTTCTCAAGCAGGCGGAAAGCTACGGCTGCCGCGGCGTGCGCATCACTGCCGCGAAGGACCTGCGGCCCGCGCTCATTGACGCGCTCGCGCAGGACACGGTTACCATCATCGAATGCCCGGTGGACTACGGCGAGAATGCACGTCTTACCGACAAGCTGGGCAAACTTACCGCCGCCCTTTGAGCATACTGGATCAAAAGGGGGCAGGTTAAGAGCAAAATTTCCTCGAGTGGCCGCATTGTGGACCGGTACCTGTGTTTGCCTCCACCTGAACACACATTCGGAGTACAGAATTCCGATCACTTGTTTCGCTTCTTTGCCCGGTTCCTGAACCCTGTATTTCTGCATTTCCAGGCGTGTTAGGATTCGACGTATGACAGCCTGACAATACGGGCCGCTTATTTGCTTATCGGGAACCTGGAGGTAATGATGGCAAAATCGACAATCGCGGAAATCCTGTCTGAAAAGAACTTTTTCTTCGGACTGAAGCCGGAGTACATTAATTTTCTTGCCGGCTGCGCCAGCAAGCGACAGATCCGGAAGGATGAGGTGTTGTTTCCCCACGGCCAGACGGCCGACCGCTTCTTTATGGTGCTATCCGGCCGGATCACGCTGGAGGTGGCCGCCATCGAGGGCCCGCCGCTGGAGTTGCAAAGCGTCGGTGCAGACGAGATGCTCGGCTGGTCGTGGCTGATTCCACCCTACAAGTGGACCTTCCAGGCGCGGACCGTAGAGCCCACCGAGGTTCTGGAATTCGACGGCAAAGCAGTATTCGAGCGTTGCGAAAAGGAGCCGGAATTGGGTTATGAGCTGCTGAAGCGTTTTTCGGCACTGATGTCCGAGCGCTTGGCCTTCGCCCGGCGGAAGATGATGGAGGAATGGAGCCCGCCCGGTTTTGCTTAATTAAAAATAAGAGAGAGAAAAGAGGACGGACAGAAAAGAAGACGCAAACCTTTTTCCCCCATTCCTACCTTACGCGACCTCTGTGGGGATACGGTCCAGGTCTTTGCCGGTTTTTGCGCACCAGCAGTAGATCGTATTGTTTTACAGGTTGATCCAGCATGACCTGGATGGGCCAGAGCGGATGGGCCGGTCGGTCTGAGCGCCGGTACACTTCCTGGCGGGGGCGTTGTCGAGCAGTGTGACGTATTTCATGTCTATGCAGGGTAGTAAAGCAAGATGGGAAAGACTAGAGTCGTTATCTTCAGTTGACAGTAAGAATTATGGTCAGGGTAGTGATCCGCCAGGCGGTGCTGTGTATCTATCACAACAAAGGGGTCAAACTCCATTTATATTACTTGCCGAATAATTACGGGCTCCGAGTCACCAATCGCTGCTGCAGTTTCTGAGACGACTGCATGACAGTCAGGTTGACATTTCGCCTGCTCAGGACGGTCCTGGTTGCACTGCTTGTAGTATTACTCTGCCAAATAGGTGTCATCATACTGTTCGAGCTTCCTACCTACTATAAACTTGAGCGCATATCCGATGGGAAATCCGTGGAACGGGCCAGGCGGGTAATACAGTCGGAGATAGACAATCTCAACAAAACCGTAATGGACTATGCAGGCCGGGACGCCACCTACGATTATATCGCCAGCAACGGTAAGGGCCCGAATGCCCGTTACTTCCTGCATTCCGATATCGGATTTCTGGCCTACAAGAATAACGACATCAATGGCAGCCTGTTTCTTGATACAAGTGGCAAAGTTGTGCATAAGGCTTACTTCGATCTTGAGTCCGGAACATCACCCCGGTCACTCGATGTTGACGCAGACAGCTTTGATATCCCCGGTCTGGTCGAGGGCATGATAAACAGGGACAAAATGTTAATCAGCTCCGGGATCATATCCAGCAATATTGGCGAAATCATTTTCTCTGCAAGCAAGATCCTGAACTCGGAGAGGACTCTGCCTCCGCGAGGTGTGCTGATCTTCTGGCGTCTGTTCGATCACGTCCCGATGGATAATATCCAGAAACTTGCGGGATCCGGTCTGAAGTTTATCCCCGTAACCACGGCGCGTGACAATCCCCGGCTATCGGGGAAACTGGATGCTCTGGCGGCAAGCGGGGAGGCGTTCCTGCCGCGTGATAATGCCAACCATCTGTTTTGGCTGGTTCGGGATACCGCTGGCGTACCGGTCTTTCTCGTACGCCAGGATGCCGGTCTCCGGAATTTTGACCCCGTGGTATTGTCGCTGTACACGGCAGTGGGGTTTGCGGCAATGGCGGCTATCCTGATCCTGATTGCCGTGTATTTCTCGCACTCAGTGCTCCGGCGCGTGACGGCTGCTGCAGCCACGATGCGCCAGGTGTGGCGTACCGGTGATTATAACAACCGCATTCCCGTGGTGGGCAGAGATGAACTGGCGGAGATGTCGGCGCTGTTCAACGAATTGCTGAAAAAGATCGAGGCCCAGGAACAGGAACTCAGGGATCATAACCGGGAGCTGGCGAAGATTTCCCAGCAGGATGCACTCACCGGCATTCCAAATCGACGTTCTTTTGACGAAGCCTTTGACCGCAGCTGGCGTCTGGCGACGCGATCGTCAAATCCGCTTTCTGTTCTCCTGGTTGACGTCGATAATTTCAAGGCATTCAACGATTACTATGGACACCAGAAAGGTGACATGGCCTTGAAACAGGTCGCGGAGGCACTCCAGAATAACCTGCAGCGAGCTACCGATTCCGTGGCGCGCTATGGTGGCGAGGAGTTCTGTCTGATCCTGGCGGATACTGAACTGGATGATGCAATGCAGACCGCGGAAAAACTGCGCCTTGCCGTACGCCATCTCCGGATCAGGCATATATACGGGGCTGGAGATGGCATCGTAACCATCAGTATCGGCGTCGCCTCGACTATACCGCGCGTGCGCGACGTACGCCTGGATTTACTCAAGCACGCAGACAAGGCGTTGTATGCCGCCAAGGCGGCGGGACGCGATCGGGTGCATGGCGTGGATGTTTAACCTGCGGCTGAAAAGGGGACGCAACCCTTCTTACCCTCATTCCTTCACTACGCGCTATGTGGCCCTAAAAAGGGTTGCGTCCCCTTTTCCCGCGTTTTAGGTAACTATCTGTTTAATAACGTATTTATAGCTCAGCGCCGCATTATATACTTAATTAGAATAACTAAATTATTATTTATTCCTTTCAAATATAATAATAATTCATTATTCTGCCCGTCCCTCCAGCGGCAGCACTAATAAAGATTAATAACGAAAAGAGGTATGCTCCATGAAGTCTCTGCGTCTGTTTATTCTGATTTCCGCCCTGGTGGTCTGGTCTTCCGCCAGTGCCACCAACGGTTATTTCAATCATGGTTACGGCACCATGAGCCAGGGCATGGCCGGGGCCGGCGCGGCCTGGTCCCAGTGCAGCATTGCCGTCTCCACGAATCCGGCGGGCATGGCCTTTGTGGATAACCGCCTGGACGTGGGCCTGGAATGGTTCTCGCCGCGGCGGGAATACGAGGTTACGGGGGGCACCAGCACGCCGCCGCCGGGCACCTTTTATCTGCAGCCGGGCAAGGTGCGGAGCGGCAGTGAGCATTTCTTTATTCCGACCTTCGGGTACAACCACCATCTGGGCAATAACCAGACCCTGGGGCTGACCATATATGCCAATGGCGGGATGAACACCGATTACTCGCACAGCACTTTCTACGCGGGTAATACCGGGGTGAACCTGGAGCAGCTGTTCATTTCCCCGTCCTGGACTTTCCGTTTCGGCGACCAGCAGTCCGTGGGGGTGGCACCGGTGATTGCCTACCAGCGTTTCAATGCAAAGGGACTGGCCTCGTTCGCGCCCTTTTCCTCCAATCCCGCCGCGCTCTCGAACAAGGGCAGAAGCAATAGCTGGGGCTACGGGATTAACCTGGGCTGGCAGGGCAAGGTGATGGACGGTCTGCGTGCCGGCGTCAGCTGGCGGTCGCGGATCTATATGAGCAAACTGCACCGTTATCGCGGCCTGTTCGCGGAGCAGGGCGGATTCGATATTCCCATGACGGTCAACGCGGGGCTGGCCTGGCAGTTCACGGGCAACCAGCACCTGCTGCTGGACATGCAGCACGTGTGGTACTCACAGGTGAAATCCGTGGGCAATCCCATGCTGCCCGGCCTGGTGCAGCACCAGCTGGGTGATAAAAACGGCGCCGGTTTCGGCTGGCGGGATATGACGACCTGGAAACTTGGCTGGCAGTGGGACCAGAGTGATAAGCAGTCCTGGCGCGCCGGGATCAGCTACGGACGCCAGCCCATTCCCAAGAAAGAAGTGCTGTTCAACATCCTCGCGCCCGGGGTGCAGGAATGGCATTTCACCGGGGGCTTTACCCATCGCTTCGAGAAGTTTGAACTGTCCGGCATGGTCTTCTACTCGCCCACCAAGTCAGTGAGCGGGGAAAATCCCCTGGGCCCGGGACAGCGCATCACCCTGCGCATGCATCAGTTCGGGGCCGCGCTGAGTTTGGGCTGGAAATTCTGAATATTGCTCGCCGGGCGGGAACCGCCCGGCGAGCGTGACAGCAGCGAACCCGCTGCTGCGTCCCCCCGGTTAACCCCAGACCTTGTCGGCGACGTCGCCGACCAGCTTCAGTTTCGATTCCTGGATCTCTTCGGTAATCGGGTTGGCGCCGATGACCACCGAGGCGAATCCGCACTGCGTGGAGATGGCGAGCCGGTCCCTGGAGACAAACTTTGAAGCCTCGTCGATGCGCTTGACGAGCCCGTCGAAGGACTCGAGTTCGGGCCGCTTGCTGGAGACCAGCCCCAGCACGACCGATTTATCGTCGGGCATCTTCGCCAGGGGCTCGAACGAGCCCGAGCGCGGATCATCGTACTCGAGCAGGAATACATCGATGTTGGTCGCGCGCTTGAACAGGGTCTCCGACAGCATCTCGTAGCCGCCGCTGGAGATCCAGGTGCCGGCGTAGTTGCCCTTGCAGAGATGCAGTCCGAACGTCACGCCGGGAATATCCGCGATGGAGTTGATGAGGTCGATACCCTCGCTCAGGGTGCGCTCCGTGGACATTCCCATGGATTCGCGCAGCTCCCGGTTCTCGGGATCCACCAGTGAACCGAGATCGGGTGCATCGATCTGGATATAGGTGCAGCCGATACGCGCAAGTTCTTCGGCTTCCTCCCGTATCAACCGGGCGCCATCGGCAAACAACTCAAAGGGATCGGGGTAGGCGTCCTTGGAGTGCTCGGGCGACCAGCTGATGTACATGAGCAGGGGGCTCGGGAGCATCGCCTTGACCGGCTGGCGCGCGACCGCGCGGGCGTAGGCGAACTCCTCAACGGTCATCATCCGTTTGCGACTGATCTTGTCAACCACGGAGACCTGGCTCTGAAAATCCCAGTCCTGCCCGGAATCCTCTCCGTGGAAGGAGACGGCCGGTCCGGACACCTGCGCGACGCCGTTGATCTGGGATTCCAGGTGATCGAAGAAGGAAAAGCGCCTCAGCTCACCGTCGCTGACGACATCCAGCCCCGCGCCTTCCTGCATCGCGATGGCCGCGTCGACGGCCCGATCCTCGATGCGTTTGAATTCGGCCTGCCCGATACGGCCTTCATTGTGGGCCTGGCGCGCTTCGAGCAGATAGGACGGGCGCAGTAATGAACCGACGATTTCTGCGCGCTTGATGGGTGCTCCGGTATTGCTCATAGGACTATTATTATCTGTATATGGGGAGCAGTTATGGTACGAGACCCGGCCGTAGTAGTCCAGTCTGTCCCGCGCCGGTGAAGCCGCCGGGTTGATTTATCTTGTGGCCTCTTCCCCGAGACACCTAAAATGGGCACAAAACACGTTTAGTTGCCTGCCGGCGATGTACGGACAGCCTCCGGCGGCCGGGGCGCGGAGGCAGGCGGTTGAATGACACCGCCCCGAGATCGTTAACCTGATTGAGACGCAAGCCAATACAACAAGCTGTATATCTATTTCGGAGTAGCCACTCATGATAAAGATATATCACGTTCCGAATACCCGTTCCCTGCGGGTGATCTGGCTCATGGAGGAACTGGAGGAGCCCTACGAGGTGGAAACGCTGTCGTTTCCGCTTGATGACAGTTTCCGTGCCCTGAGCCCGACGACATCCATACCCGCCATCGTGGACGGCGACATCGTCATGGGCGAATCCATCGCCATCCTGCAGTACCTGACCGGACGGCGGTTGCAGAAGTCGCTGGAGCTGAAGATCACGGTCGGGCCCCAACCGGACCCCGCCGCCTATGCCGAGCACCTGCAGTATCTGCACATGGGCGAGTCCTCGCTGCTGGCGCCGCTGGCATTACTGGTCGTCACCCGGAAGCGGGCGCCCGGGGATCAGCAGTCAAACTTCACCACGGAGCTTTGCGAACAGCGGCTCACCACACGCATGGAGGCCCTCGAGAAGCGGTTCGCAGACGGGCGTACCTGGATCACCGGCGGGGATTTCACCATCGCGGATATCTCGATCGCCTCCGCCCTGGCCTTTGCACGTTTGTCCGGACTTGATTCTCTCCTGGGTCCCGGGGCATCCGCCTATCTCGATCGCATTGAGGCCCGCACGGCGTACCAGCGCGCTGTCGGTCAATAAAGAAATTCAACTGCCTCAATTAAAGGGATGAGGGCCTGTTAAAGCGCGGGTGTCATCTCCGGCATGTTTTCCCGGGTGGAATAAACCTGGATCAGGCCAGCAGCGTATAACAAGCTACACTCAGATAAATCAGCAGGATAAAAAAGCTCTCGAAGCCGATTCGGCCAATACCGTAACGCTCGCGCTGGAGCAGACCCAGCAGCAGGACGGCGCTCATCAGGATGGTAACCAGACCCCACAGCAACTGTTGTGTCGTAATCGCGTGATAGATGGAACCGTTACGGTAGGCGATATCCGCTCCGGCGATGACCAGTACGTTGAAACAATTGGTGCCAACGATATTGCTTACCGCCAGGGTGAGGGCGCCGAAGCGGATAGCGGCAATTGTTGTCACCAGTTCGGGCAGTGAGGTGAATACGGCCGTGAACAGCGAGCCGACCGCGGTTTGCGACAGCGCGGTGCGGTCGGTAATAGTCTCGGCGGCATGCATCAGGCTCCAGCCGGACGCTGAAATTATCAGGGCGAATAACGTAAAGGCAATCCAGAGCCGGGACAGACTGTGATGACTTCCTTGGGACGTGTCGGGCCTGTCCTCGACGGTATGCTCCGTGTGTCGTGGCAGCCACATGGGCCGCTCCAGGCTGTTCTGCACCAAGCGGTAACCGAGCAGATAAGTCAGGATCAACAGGAGGGAGGCCGGATGGATACCGAACAGTTCATATTCCGGCGTGGCCATGGCGATCAGCGGGATCGCCAGCAGTATGATCAACAAGGCTGCCTGGTTGAGATTCAGTGAAGATGCCGCGGCGTGTTCCAGGTTAGCCTTGCGGTAAATGATGTCGCCGACCGCCAGGAATGCGATGTTGACGGCAAGACTGCCCATGATATTGCTCATTGCCAGTTCGGCGTAACTGTCGGCAGCGGCCGTAAGCGTGGCGGTGAAGTCGGGCAGGGACGTCACGCCGGCCAGCAACAGACCGCCCACCAATGCCTCGCCCCAGCCGGTGCGATCGGCCAAGAGGTCGGCCAGCCGCGAGAGGTGCGTGCCGGCCATCGCAATTATGATGGCGGAAACGGCAAATATGATCCAGCTTGTAACCAGAGACTCGAACATATCGACCGTCTGAAACAGTCATAATTGAATAAGCAATTTTAAAGGGATCAGTGCCCTTTGTCTTGCTGCACGTCAAACAAAAAAGGGGACGCAACCCTTTAATTTATAGGGGTCAGACCACGTTTTTGTTCAATACGCCGAACCAGCTAGTGCATCGATACGGCGTCCAGGCTGCCGAATGATTTGGGGTAGGTGACTATGCCCCAGGGCAGTTTGAATCCGGGGATCTTCTCCGCCACCTTATAGGTCTTCATGTTCACGACATCGACGTTGTTGGATCGGCCGCACGCCAGCAGCAGCTTACTCTCGTCCGGGATGAAGCTGAAGTGCCAGCAGCGTTTGCCTACCGGTATGCTCGCCAGCCGCTTGTAGGTATGGGCGTCGAACACCTGCAGCCGGTGGCCTCTGGCGGCGCTGATGATGATCCGGTTACCCGAGCGATCGAATGCAACGCCGTAGGGTCCTTTCGCCGTCTTGACCGATTTCAGAACCTTTAAATTATCGTTCAGTACCAGGAAATTCGCGGACAGTTCCATGGTCACGATGTAATGCTTACCGTCCGGCGAGCGCTTGACGCCGCGTGGTCGCATACCGTACTTGCTCAGGTCCACTTTTTTGATCAGTTTCTGATCGGAATAGTCATACACGCTCAATGTATTGTCGCCTTCATTGGCGACAACCAGGTCCTTCATGTTGGGCGTGAACTCTATACCTTCGGTTTCCGGCGCGCCGGTAATGTCTCCCACGACTTTCCAGTCATGGAGATCGATGATCGCGATATGGCCGGGCAATTCATCTTCGTCGTTTTCTTTCTGACCCGGGGTCGGCTTGTGGCCGGTTGAAGACGGCTCATAGGTGACGAACGCCTTGCTGCCGTCTGGCAGTATGCGCATGAATTCGGGATTGCGTCCGATGTGGATTTGCCGCACGACCTTCAGGGTATGGGCGTCGATAACGGACATGTCTTCAGAATGCTCGTCGGCGGTGAGGATGTACTTGTCGTCCGGAGTCACGGCTATGCCGCGCGGGCCGGCGCCATGCATGTCTACATTCGTTATTGGCTTCAGCGATGAAGCGTTCAGGACAGTCAACCCGTCGCCCTGGTTGCTGATATAGGCAAGATCGCGCGCGGAAGAGGCAGTGCCATAGCCGGTTAGCGCAAATGCAAGAAGGGTCGCGGCGAGCAGCCTGGGGTGCCGGAGTTGGCGACACGTACAGTTAAATCCGTATTTTGCCTTCATTAAATTGCCTCCAGTGATATTCACTCTTGATTTGCTTCCGGCGCTTGTACCATGAGGGTCCGCGGGAGTATCCCCGGCAATGTCCTATCGGGTTACACGAACGCCAACTTTGCAGGAAATACGTCTTGTGATCAGACGTAATCCCAAGTGTGGATACGCATTCGGGGTATGCTGATCATGTGAAAGTCTGAATCAGTTTTGCAACAACTACAACATCTCAAATGGGGCATTTCGGGAACTTCTGGCGTTGTATTGCAGGAAATTTTCCCAATACAATAAATAATAGGGTACAGACCACGTTTTTTTGTTAATAGCGCAGGTAAACCTGATTTTGACCTCTTATTCCGGCGGCGCGACTCCCAGCCCGTCGCGCTGGGCCTGGCTTTCTTCTTCCTCCAGGGTTTCCTGGCTGTTTCCGGGTATATGCGACGGGATCAGGTAAAAGCTGATCGTGGTCAAACAGATCACGCCCACCATGAAGAACAAGAATGCGCTTACCGGCGGCACGGGCTCCATGCCGAAGTAAACAGCCGCCACGGTGGGGCTCAGAACCGCGCCGATGCGCGAGAAGGTTTGGGCCATGCCCACCGCCGATCCACGCACTTCGGTGGGATAGGAATGGGCACTGACCGCATACATGAAGGCCTGCATGCCGTTGACCGAGGCCCCGGCCACCACGAACAGGACATATAACGGCCAGGCCGAAGTAGAGTTATTCATTAACAGCAAGGCCATTATCGCAAACCCCACTCCCCCCAGGGCGGCCAGTGACGTGCCCGTGTATTTAGAGCCGTACCAGCCAACCAGGTAGGCCCCGCCCACGGATCCCAGGACCGCACCGCCGCTGAAAAACTGCAAACCTATGGAAGCGATGTCCCGGGTCATGCCGGCCTGGACCAGCAGCAGCGGTATCTGGCTGGTGAACAGGTACAACACGAAACTGTTGACGGCAAACGCGATCCAGATCAGGGCTGTCCGGAAGCGAAAATCGCTGTTCCAGATGGTAAAAAACCAGTTGCTGGAGCGCTTGCCCTCTTCGACCACGAAAAATTCCTCGGTGCCGTCAAAGCGATTGTCCCTGAAGAGCTTGTTCAGGGACTTGGCCAGGCGTTTGTGCAGGTGGGGCCGCTGGGCCATGTACTTGGGGGATTCGGGCAACAGCCAGGAAAACAGCAGGAACAATACCAACGGGACGATCGCGCCCACGGCGAACATCGACCGCCAGCCGTATTCCGGCACCAGGGCACGGTCCACGAAGCCGGTCAACATCCCGCCCATGGGTATCGCCACGATCACGCTGGCGACGACGACTGCACGCACATTCCTCTTGGTCCATTCGGATACGAGCGTGGTCGCCAGCGGGGTTATCCCGCCCAGGCCGAAGCCCATGACCAGGCGCCAGACAAACAGGTCAGTGGTGTTATCGGCATAGAAGCAAAAGGCGGAACCGATGAACATGAGTGTCAGGCAGGAAATATAGGCGTACTTGCGGCCGATGCGATCACCGATCCAGCCCAGCAATACCGAGCCGAAGGCCATGCCGATAAGCCCTGCCTGAATGAACGGCTGGATATCGGACTTGGAGATGCCCCAGTCATCCACCAGCGCGGGGGCCACGTAGCTGGGCACGAATAAATCGAAGCCGTCGGTCAGCATGATAATGACCATCATCACGGCGATACCGAGTGGCTTGCCGATGAACCTGGCGGAGTCGATGACTTCTCCGACGTCGACTTTCTTGTTATCCATGCAGGTGACTCATTGATTATTGTGATTATCGGTCATCGGAAAATAACAGAATATCAGGGGTTAGAGTAACAATTTATCGGCCGGCGGGCCCGGTCCTGCGTTGATAACGGGATATCTCCTTGATCCATGCGCTCTTAACCCATGTTAGCGGACGATCCGGGCTTGTCCGGCAATAGCCATTGTCTGGATTGGCGCTGAATGCGAAAATGTTCGGATAACTTAATTTCTAGCCAAACAAGCGGCCACAGGGCAGATTAGGCAACCGGCCGCTCATCAGAATGGAGGCAAGTTCATGTCCACCCCCGCAAGACAGAAAGACCAGGATGTATTTGCAGATATCGAGAGGATATTCGCCCTGCAGCGCGCCCATCAGTGGGAGATGAAGGCGACGACCGCCGAGCAGCGCAAGGCGAAATTGCAAAAGCTGAAGGAGGCACTGGAGGCCCACGCCGACGAGATCGTGGCGGCCGTGCAGAAGGATACCCGCAAGCCGGAAGGCGAAGTAAAGATTACGGAGTACCTGGGCATCATCGGCCATATCGACCGGTACATCGAGAATCTCGATGATTGGATGAAGCCGGTCGAGGTGGAGCCTTCCCTGAACGAGAACGACAAGGCGGAAATCGTCTACGAGGCGCGGGGAGTCTGCCTCATCCTGGGTCCCTGGAATTTCCCGCTGGGCCTGACCATGGGTCCGCTCGCGGCCGCCATTGCCGCCGGCAACTGCTGCATGGTCAAGCTCTCGGACCTGTGTCCGGCGACCGCCTCAGTCGCCGCAAAGATCATCGGCGAGGCCTTCGATGAAAAGGAAGTCGCCCTGTTCGAGGGGGACGTCGACGTGGCCACCGCCCTGCTCGAGCTGCCGTTTAACCACATTTTCTTCACGGGCAGCACCCGGGTAGGAAAGATCGTCATGACCGCGGCGGCGAAAAACCTGGCCTCGGTCACCCTGGAACTGGGCGGCAAATCCCCGGTCATCGTCGATGAAGGCGCCGATGTGCAGAAAATCGCCGCGGACATGGCGAGCGCCAAGCAGTTCAACGGCGGCCAGGCGTGCATCTGCCCTGACTATGTGTTTGTGAAACAGGATCAGAAGGACAGGTTCGTCGAGGAGTTCCAGAAGAAGGTCAAGGAGAACCTGTACACGGAAGACGGACAGATCAACAAGGACAGCATAGCCCAGGTCGTCAATGCCAGGAATTTTGCCCGGATCAAGAAGCTGTTCGATGATGCCGTTGAAAAGGGCGCCATCGTTGCCGTGGGCGGAACCCTGGAGGAAGAAGACCGCACCATCCATCCGACGCTGCTGACCGATGTCACGCCCGATATGCTGGTCATGAAGGAGGAAATCTTCGGTCCGGTAATGCCGCTCATGACGTATGACAATATCGATGAAGTCGTGAAATACATCGAGGAGCGCGACAAGCCCCTGGCACTGTATATTTACAGCAACAACCAGGACAACATTGACAAGATCCTGAGCAGAACCTCATCGGGCGGGGTAACAGTCAACGGCGTTTTCTCGCACTACCTGGAGAACCGGCTGCCGTTCGGTGGCGTGAACCAGAGCGGGATGGGTAATTATCATGGCGTCCACGGATTCAGGACGTTCTCCCACCAGCGCGCGGTTTACATCCACCAGAATCAGTAGACCTGGTCTCACTTCGTCATTCCGGCGCCTCCCCCGGATCAAGTCCGGGGCCGGCGCCGGCGGAACCCGGAACCCGGAATCCGGCTGCCGTTAAACCCGGCATGGATTCCGGATAATTCCCCGGCTCTAGGCCGGGGCTAAAGGCTCACCCGCAATTCCCGGTTTTACGGGCATTCGATACTGGCAATCAGCTCCGATTCATGCATTATGGTGAGAACATCCCTGATGTGCTCCCTGGCAATGCCGACTTCGGAGAACACCATCACCGGGCGGTCCGGTCCCACCGCCAACCTGGTTACCTGGAAACCGGCGGAGGCAAGCCTGCCCATGCACCGGCGGATCCCGGGCAACCGCGTCACCGGTCTGATTGCCCTGGTCATCGGCCTGCCCTGGCTGCATTACAGCGGCAGGTACCTGTTCGGGATCTGGGGATCCGCCGGCCTCGATGCCGGCCAGTCCTTACTGGTGCTGCTGGTTCTCGGCGGTCTGTTCGTGACGCTGTTCGGCTTCAGCCAGCTGGTTTACAGCGAACAGTATGAAATCGATGACAGCTCGGTGACATGGAAACGCTCCGGACTCTCCGGCAGGCGTTCCTGGCGGGAACCCCTGAGTGCCTATAACGGCGTCCTCAAGGATATGGAGCGTCACTTCAAATCCGAAGCCGACGCGTCGGGTTATCAAAGCCGCATGGATTACCTGCTGTACCTGGATCACGATGACGGCGCCAGACGGGTGCTGCTGTACGAGTCGACGAACACGATGGAGTCGCCTTCCCCGGACTGGGACAAACTGTGGCGGCGCTACGGTGAACTGTTCGGCCTGCCCCTGCTGGAAAAGACATCGGAGGGCGTCACCGCCACCGATGATCTCGATCGCCCCCTCGTCGATCGATTGGCCGACGGCAGCGCCAGGACGCCGGCGTTCGATCTGGCGGCACCGGCGCTGCGGGCGGGTCTGGCTCTGCACAAGGAGGATGATCTCCGGGTCGTCACCATCAAACCGGTGACACTGCTGCGCTCCGGTGCGGCGTTCCTGCTGATTGCGTGCCTGCTGTTCGGCCTGGCCCTTTACCTGGGCTGGTTTCCCGACAGGGTGGCGGCGGCGGTTCCCGGTTTGCTAATCGCCGCGGGGACGATCCTGTATGCCCTTTCCATGCGCAGGAAATTCCGTCACCCTGACCAGGTTGCCGTCGATGCAGACTCGCTCTGGTACCGCAGCTGGAACCATGCCGAGGGGGAATGGCATACGGAGAGCGTTCCGCTGCGCGATATCCGGCGCATCGCGCTTGTCAGGACGACGGGCCGCAACGAGCTCGAACAGATGGTTGTCGAGAGTGACAAGCAAAACCTCGCATTCGGCGCCCGGCTTCCCGCCGCCTCGCGCCGGCAGCTGCGGGATCTGCTGATTTATCTTGTCTCTCTTGATCTCTGTGAATAACAGGGAAGTTTACGGGGCCACTGCATATACGGCGGTCGGCATGCCAGGCATATCTATATCAACATGGCGTCCATAATCCGGATGATTCTGAATGCGGTGCGGTGCAAGACTGCAAGGGTGGAGCGCATGAAATGCTGACGGACGCGCCGGAGCAAGACACCCCGGTGCCGTATACCAACCTCGACGGCAACGCCGGTAACGCGGGATTTTTCAGCGTACTGCGCTGGATGACCGGTTTGCACCATGAGAAGCGCCCGCGCTCACCGGCGACCGGTGTACCGGTACCCGTGGTACAGAACGACGGTACCGCCGTGCGGACGGCCTCCCGGGATGCCCTTACCTGGATCGGTCACGCCACATTCCTGGTGCAGCTCGGCGGCCGCAGCGCCCTGATTGATCCCGTAATGTCATCCAGGATCGCCGGCTTTATCCCGCGCAATGTCGCTCCGGGTCTTTCCTGGCATGCGCTGCCGAAGATCGACGTGGTGCTGATCACGCATAACCATCGTGACCATATGGACGCGCCCACCCTCAAGCGGCTGGGTCCCGATCCGGTATACGTCGTGCCGCTGGGATTGGGCAAGTGGTTCCGGCGTGCGGGGCTGAGGCGTGTGGTGGAAATGAGCTGGTGGCAGCAGGAGGAGATCGAGGGATTGCATATCACCTTCGTACCGGCAGAGCACTGGAGCCGCCGCAGCCTGTTCGACACCAACAAGAGCTGGTGGGGCGGCTACGTGATCGAGTATGACGGCCTGCGGGTTTACCACTCGGGCGACACCGGCTGGTTCAGGGGTTTCCGCCTGATCGCCGAGCGCTGCGGTGCCATCGACGCTGCGATGCTGCCGATCGGCGCCTACGCCCCGCGCTGGTTCATGCAGCGCCAGCATATGGATCCCGACGATGCCGTGCGTGCCTTTCAGGCACTCCGCGCCGAACGCTTTGTCGCCATGCACTGGGGTACCTTCAAGCTCACCGATGAGGACCTGCGCGAACCGCCGCGCCTGCTGGACGACGTCTGGGAAAGCGTGGAATTGCCGCGGGAACGGCTTGAAGTGCCCGCCATCGGGGAGACATTGATACTGGGGAGATAATACCAATCGTGTGAATCAGTGGCAGGTCCTGAATCCCGGGTTACATCATTAAAGGTTACCGGTTCTCAATACGGGAACATCCAGCCGGGGCTGCTCATCGTTGAACTGAAATGCCATGCAGTCATTAACGGTTATAGACAGGTACAGGTGTTTTCGCTAGCTTGGATCGATGTATACATGCATTGCACTGTTTGCCGGCCTGTTTCTGACAACGTTTCTGTCCGCACCCACTCTGGGCGCGGGCTGGGCCTGGGATGCCGACAATGCCCTGGGATTCTGCTCACTGGCCGGCATTTTGTGGCTCACGGTCCCGTCAAATTTCCGCTACAACAGCCGGCAGCACGAACTGCTTGGCTATGCAGTACTGCTGATGGTGCTCGCGCATGCATTCTGGTTTTTATTCCGTGATCCCGTTCTGCTGCAATACCTGAAACCCGGCGCGCCCGTTTACATGTGGGCCGGGCTGGTCGCCGCCGTGTTGTTACTGCTGCTGGTCTCCCTTTCGGTATTGCCGCCGCGGCGCAGGATGCACAGGGACCATCCCAGTTTTCGTTATCGGCACAAGGTTCTTGCTATCACCTGTGTTGCCGCGGCGACGTATCACATAATCGGCAGCGGCCTGTATTTGTCGGCGTGGTATCAAAAAATGCTGTTTGCCGGACTGGTGCTCGGCATGATTGTCTCACAGCTGTACAGTACCGGGAAAAATCCGTATTGGCGGATGTCATTGTCAACGTTTTTGATCCTGTCAGTTGCCGGGATGGCCGTGTTTACCCTGGTCCGGAATGTTTCAGGATGAAAATTGTTCTATTTACTATTGCCAGCTCCACTGTCCTGATCGTAATACTCGTCCTGCGGCCGGCAGATCCGGAAATCCGGAAGGATCGCTACTTTGGGAGCCCTGAACCCATTTTGCCCATGAGCTTCGCGCATGCCGATCACAGGACGGTCAATTGTGTCGAATGCCATCACAATTTTGTCGATCACACCGGTCATGAACGTTGTATGAAATGCCATGTAACCCGCAAACAATTATTTCCGATCCTCGAAGCCCAGTTCCACAACCTGTGCCGGAGCTGCCATGCCCGTCTGGCGGCGCAGGGCAAGCCGGGCGGACCGGTACGCCAGTGCCTGGCCTGTCATCATCTGGAAAGCAAACCCTGAACCCTGATCCGGCGCTAACAGGCAGGAACCGGGATCTCCTTCTAGCGGGCGAACATTTCCCAGTGCGGCCGGCGCGGGGCGCCGTCCACGTCGGGGGCGCCGCGGTTCTCTTCCACATCGCGGCGCCAGACCGTGCGCGTGTCCAGGCTGAGACGCGTAATGCCGGACCCGTCGGCGATCCCGGCGTGCAGGTGCGCGGCGGAGAAAGCCAGCAATTCCCCCGGCTCGATGAGCACCGGCTCGCCCGGTTCCGGCGGCGCCGAGCGTGCCACCGGCAGGAGCGGATAGTTGCCGCCGCGCTGCTGCATCAAGGTGTCGTAATCCCACTCGTCACTGGTATTGGCGACGGGCCGGTGGAAATAGCCGGGCCAGATCAGCATGGTGCGGGTCGGGGCCAGGGGATACAGCGGCAGCCACCAGTTAACCTGCGCCATGATGCCGGAACCCCAGCTGTCCCGGTGCGGGTGCAGCGGCCGGGCCCTGCGGTTGTGCAGCCGCTCACGCGAGGGCACCGCGCGCAGGCGCAGGCGATCATGGAGCATTTCTTCCGGGGGAAATCCGGATACTGCCAGGATTTCCCGCCAGGCGTCCTCGATGCCGGTATCATTCTGCACCCGCTTGCGCGCCTGCATTAGCGCATCCTGAAACCGTTTCGCCGGCAGCCGGCCCTCGGCCAGCCAGGGAGAATCACTGTCAAAGGTTTTCTCCACGACGCTGCGGGCGCGGGAGACCAGTGTCCGGACGGCGGCGAGGCCCTGAAAGACGATCAGGTCTCCCGCGAACAGCCCGGCACTGAGCTGTTCCGGGGCCGGGAGTTCGCCGCGGCCGGCGTCGATGAACCGCCAGGGAGAGTGGGGCGGCTCGCCGCGTTCCGTCCGGAGAATTTCTTGTCCTGTCACGCGCCGTTCTCCCGTGTAGACCGGTTAAAAATACCAGTATCATCCATGCCTGCGAACCGCGCACGGATGAAAGCGACCCCGGCATGCGGGAATACGCCACCGATCGCGGTTATGCCGCCGGCGGAGGTCGGATGATCCCTTCTCTCTTCTCCCTGCACCTTTGCAGGATCGAACCGCGCTGATCCCGGGATTTGTCCTGGAAAAGGGCGGGGCGGGGCATGCATAATCGTAAGCAATAATGCCATAATTGCTTCATTGATAGTTGCAGGAGACGGGCTCGCCGCAGGGCCGATGTTGCGATTTAAACAGAGGGGGGAGAAATCAGAAAATGAAAATGTCTGACACCATGCCGAAAGCCGGGTTGTACCTGGTACTGATGACCGCACTCTTCATGCTGTTCGCGAGCTCCGCCCGGGCCGACGCGGATTGCAAGCCTTCCGGCGGCCTGCACTATATCTGCGGGCCGCAGAATGCCGAGGATATCCTGCAAATCGGCCATAGCCGGTGGCTGGTCACGTCCGGCATGGACGGTTCGCAGCAGAAATCGGGTGCACCGGGACATCTCTACCTGGTGGATTCCCGCAACAAAACCTGGGAAGAATTCTTCCCCGGCTCCCACCCGGTATACCGGTGGAACAGGCGGATGTACCCCCACTGTCCCGGGCCCATCAACCCGAAGAATTTCTCGGCCCACGGCATTGACCTGCAGAAGCAGTCGGCGGGCCACTACCGGCTGTACATCACCAGTCATGGCGAGCGCGAGGCCATCGAGGCATTCGATATCGACGCGGGTGGTGACAAGCCCGCGATTGCCTGGACGGGCTGCGTGCCGGTGCCGAAAACCATGTGGCCCAACAGTGTGGTTATTTTGTCGGACGGCGGCTTCCTGACCACCAAGTTCAGTGATCCGACCAAACCGGGTGACTTCGACAAAATCATGCGGGGGAAGATTACCGGCAGTGTGTATGAATGGCATCCCGGCGGCAAATTGACCAAAATTCCGGGAACCGCCCTGTCGGGCCCCAACGGCATCGCCCTGTCGCCGAATGAGCGCTATATGTATGTGGATGTCAGCGGTACCCATAAAGTAGTGCGGTACGATCGTACCACCAGGCCGATTACCGGAAAATCGGTGGACATTCCCATCCGGCCGGACAATATTCGCTGGGGTGCCGACGGCATGCTGTATACCGTGGGCGATAACTATGTTCCTTACTCGCAATGTGCTGCCTTACCCTGCGGCGTCGGCTGGTCGATTATCCGGATCGATCCCCGGACCATGTCCGCCAAACGGGTGGTGAGTGCCGGCGAGGATACCGCCATCCCGGCACCGAGTGTCGCCATTCCGGTGGGGAATGAGTTCTGGATAAGCAGCTTTGCCGCGGATCGGATCGGTTACATGCCGAGACCGGCTGCATCGGGCAAGTAAATAACGTGCTGTTGCCCGCGGGGGTAAAGGCTCATTCCCAAAAATATTGTGATTAAAGCAGACGGTGCCCTTTCGTGGAGGATCAGGGGCTGCTGCCAGCAAGAGCGTCCATGGTGCGTAGTCTGCGGCTGATCTCGCGGGCGATGTTCAGGATGATCAGCGTGAACGTCTCGAGGTTGCTCTCATAAATTTCGAACAGATTCGCGTTTGAAAGTGAGACAGCGGAGACATTCTCGAGCGCTCGTACTGTCGCGGATCGGGGCTGCATGTCGATGAGTTCCATCTCCCCGAACGCCTCGCCGACCCCTAAAACAGCGAGGGAATGATCTCTCCTGCCGCCCGGCGTATCCACCGACTTGATCACCTCGACGGAGCCCTTGCAGATCAAGTACAAGCGGTCATCGCTTTCTCCCTCGTTGACTATGTTCGTGCCGGCCGGAAATGATTCTTCCGCGAGCAACGGCAGGATGCCGTCGATGGCTTCGTTGCTTAAACCGCCGAAAAGGGCGTGTGACTGCAGGAATGTTCCTTGTACCATGCTGCCCACCCTCCGAAAGTCTTTGTGATCGCAGCCTCTGCTTCCGGCCCGGTTCAATCGGGTATTCGCGATGTATGGTGATATAAAAGTATAGACCGGCGAAACGGGGCGGTTTACAATTGAGATACATTCTCATCCCTGCCGATATGGCAGGGAGCCATGCAGTCCCGGCCTCGGGGTGCTGCAGTGAATTCTGATAAAATCGGCAATTGCATCCGGGCTGTGCTCGTCCGTAGCATGTGCTGTCAGCACGACATCCATCACAGGGTATTTCCCGCGTAAAAAATCCGAGGATGTTATCCGGCAAGGCAGGATCCGGCCTGCTCCGCCAGGTTGACCGGCATGGTATCCTGCTTACCCGTCAAAGGGGTTGTGGGTGAACTCCCCCCGGTCCGGGCCGGCGCGCCGTCCTGTGCAGGTAGCAACGGGGCGCTTCGATGCGCCCGGGCCGGATGTTCTGATTACCAATTTCAACGGAGCCTGATATGACCGAATTTACCCCCTGGAGCGCCCTGGCCGGCGGAGCCTTGATCGGGTTGGCATCCGCCGTCCTGCTGCTGGCCGAAGGCCGCATTGCCGGCATCTCCGGCATCACCGCCGGGCTGCTCCGTCCGTGGCACGGCGGGGGGACCTGGCGCTGGATGTTTATCGTCGGGCTGATCCTGGG
>Ga0102944_1000475_pt1 | contig 31010 bp, 26 predicted proteins | sample SalPonD_shore_MG_FD_78172 | JGI IMG/M metagenome (GOLD analysis project Ga0102944, IMG submission 78172) | Salt pond soil microbial communities from South San Francisco under conditions of wetland restoration - Salt Pond MetaG... | ecosystem: Environmental > Aquatic > Marine > Intertidal zone >... | reverse complement strand
TCTCCCGCTGTTGTCATGGACCGTGGCCGGCGGATTGTACGGTGCTCGAGCGCCAACCGATATGCCGACTTGCTTGCCGCGCACTGCCACCTGCCACCTGCCATCTGCCACCTGCCACCTGCCACCTGCCATCGGCTACTGGCTACTGGCCGCTGACGCTCGCAGCCACCATCCGCCCGGCCACCTCAATTCCCCTTCAGTATCATCGGCAGCCCGGCCGCGACGAACGTCACGCGGTCGCACGTCGTCGCCACGTCCTGGTTGAGCCAGCCGGCCGCATCGCGGAAGCGGCGCGCCAGCGCATTGTCCGGCACGATCCCCAGGCCGACCTCGTTGCTCACGAGGAGCAGCGCGCCCGGCAGGCGGGGCAACGCGTCGAGCAGTGCACGGCGTTCGGCCTCCAGGCGCGACGCATCATCCAGCAGGTTGGACAGCCAGAGCGTCAGACAGTCGACCAGTACCAGCCGCCCCGGCTCCGAGTGCGCCTCGAGACTGGCAGCAAGCTCGCACGGCGCCTCGACCGTGACCCAGTGATCCGGTCGTCTTGCGCGGTGTTGCGCGATGCGCTCGGCCATCTCGCCATCGCCGCTCGCCGCGGTAGCGACGTAGGTCACCGGCAGACCGGATTCCGCCGCCCGCCGTTCCGCCAGGGTGCTCTTGCCGGAGCGGGCACCGCCGATGATGAGTTCGCGCATGGATCGGGAATCCGCGGGTGAATTCTGGGAGGTCAGCCAATCGGGTTCGCGATCGGGCCCCGGAAACGAAACAGCGCAAGCGGCCAACTGTCAGCTGCCAAGCGGGGAGCGGTCGGCGGCTTGTCGCGGCCGGACTCCCAAGGCCGGGACGGTACCATGGAGAACGAGCATCCGGCCCGCACACCGGCCACCGGCCACCGGCTACTGGCCACCGGCTACTGGCCACCGGCTACTGGCTACTGGCCACTGATAGCTGATACCCAACGCTACCTCACACCAACCCCTCGAACGGCTGCACGTCGACCCATTCCCCCTCGGCGAACCCCGCGCTGTCGGCGGGGATCACGACGAAACAGTTGGCGCGCGCCATCGACGTGAGCCGACCGGAGCCCTGGTGTCCGGTGTGCGCCACGCTCGGGGTGCCATCCGCCGCCTGCGCGAGCACGGCTCGCTGGAACTCGGTGCGGCCGGGTCTCTTCGGAAAATCGCAGCCCGCGCGAGCCCGCAATGCGGCGGGAACACGATACGGCGCACCGGCGAGCCGGCGCAGGGCGGGCTGCACGAACTGGTAGAAGGTCACCATCGCCGAGACGGGATTTCCGGGCAGGCCGAAGAACATCGCATCCCCGAAATGACCGAAGTTCAGCGGCCGGCCGGGCTTCATGCGCAGTTGCCAGAAGCCGACGTCTCCCTGCTCGCGCACGACGGCGCCGACATGATCCGCCTCGCCCACGGAAACGCCGCCGGTGGTGATGACGGCATCGTTCTCGGCCGCGGCCGCCAGCAGCGATGCCTCGACCGCCGAGCGGTCGTCCGGCAGGTGCCCCCGGTCGTCGATCTCCATTCCCAGGCGGGTGAGCATGCCCCACACGGTATAGCGATTGCTGTCATAGAGCCCGCCCGACTTCAGTGGCTGTCCCGGCTCGAACAACTCGTCACCCGTGGCGAACACGGCGACCCGTGGACGTCGCAGCACGGGCACCTCGGTCAGCCCGAGCGAAGCCAGCACGCCCAGCTCCGCCGGACGCACGAGCGTGCCCGCCGCCAGTGCGAGCTCGCCCGGTGCGATGTCCTCGCCGGCGGCGCGCACGTTGTCGCCGGCGGCGGCACCCTCGATCCGGATGCGCTCGCCAGCGCCGGTCGTACGCTCCTGCATGACCACGCTGTCGGCCCCCTTCGGGACCGGTGCGCCGGTCATGATGCGGGCGCACTCCCCCGGGCCGATCGACCGCTCCAGCGGGTGTCCGGCCCAGGCGGTCCCGACCAGCGCGAGCTCCGCGCACCCGTCCGAGTCGAGATCGGCACCACGGAATGCATAGCCGTCCATGGCGGCATTGGTGTTCGGCGGGATGTTGAGCGACGAAACCACGTCCGCCGCGAGCACCCGCCCCAGTGCGCTGCGCACGGCGACCGTTTCGTGACCACAGACGGGGCGGATCGAGGCCGCCACGCGCTCGTGCGCCTGCTCGACCGTCAGGGCCGAGCCGCTGCCGTGGCCGCTGTCGCAGCCGCACGCGTCGGAGTTCCCGTTGGCACCACTCATGGCTTGCGCTCTCCAGCGGCGAGCTGAGATTCCACCTCGTCGCGCTCCTCCGATGTATTGATGTTGCGGAAAGCCTCAGGGACGTCACTGAAGTCGACCTCGGCCACGCGATGGTCGGCGAGCCAGACGTCGATCTTGCGCCCGCCGCCGTCCAGCCACGCGCGCAGATCGCCCGCGAGCGTGCGCCGGACGAGCATGAACACGGGCTGCAGGCGGTCCCCGTCGTGCGCGACGGCCAACTCCGCCCGCGCGTCCTCCAGCCCACGGCGCAGGCGCGCCACGAGGTCAGCGGGCACGAACGGCGAATCGCACGGTGCCGTGACCACGAGATCGCTCGTCGCCGCCTCCAACCCCGCCAGCAGTCCCGCCAGCGGTCCCGCGTACCCGTCGATCGTGTCCGGCACGACCCGGGCACCGAGGCGGGCGTACTCGTCGGCGTGACGATTCGCATTGAGCAGTACCGCCTCGACCTGGGGCTCCAGCCGGTCCAGCGCGTGGGCCGCGAGGGGCCGTCCCGCCAGGGGGATCAGGCCCTTGTCCGTGCCGCCCATGCGGCGCGCGCGGCCGCCGGCGAGCACGATACCGGTCACGTTCCTCGCGGACGCTTCGTTGCGGTGCCTGGCGCTCATCAATGATACCGGTCCGGGCTCAATCGCGGATCTGGATCTCGGTCGTTTCCTTGATCTCTTCCATCACCACGTAGGTGTGGGTCTCGCGCACGCCGGGCGCGGCCGTCAGCCCTTCCCCCAGGAAGACGCGGTACGCCTGCATGTCCGGTACGCGGACCTTGACGAGGTAATCGAAGCCGCCCGCCACCATGTGGCACTCCTGAACTTCCGGACGCGCCGCTATGGCCTCCTTGAAGCGCTCGAACACCTCCGGCGTGGTGCGGTCCAGTGTCACCTCGACGTACAGCAGCAGGCCGACGTCCATGCGCTCCGGGTCGAGGATCGCGACGTAGTCGCGGATGTAACCGGCCTGTTCCAGTCGGCGCACGCGCTCCAGACAGGGTGTGGCACTCAGGTTGACGCGGCGGGCGAGCTCGACGTTGGAAATCCTGCCGTTCTGCTGGAGCTCCCGCAGGATTCTCTTGTCCGTTCGATCCAGCTTGTGGTCTGATGCTTTGCGCGCACCCCGTTTGGACATCACTCGACTCGCGGAATGGACCCTGCGATAGGATTTTATACTATTTTGGACTGCACAAAAGTAAAACATGCTCTTGCTCTTCTCCTATATTCTCGCGGAACGTGCTGGAGGTGAGCAATATGATTTTCGACCAGACGCCCGCGACTCCGAGCCCGCTTCGCGCCGAGGTGCAGCGGCACTACCGCATCGACGAGGACACCTGCGTCAACACCCTGCTCGAGCAGCTGGAGCTGCCGGAGGACCAGAAGCAGCGCATCGACAGCCACGCGCGCGAGCTCGTCAAGGCCGTACGTGCGGGCCGGGTCGGCAAGGGCGGCATCGACGCCTTCATGCTCGAATACGAGCTCTCGAGCGAGGAGGGAATCGTTCTGATGTGCCTCGCCGAGGCCCTGCTGCGCATCCCCGACAGCGAGACGGCCGACCGCCTGATCCGTGACAAGCTGGGCAGCGCGGACTGGGCAGAGCACCTGGGCCACTCCTCGTCGACGTTCGTCAACGCCTCGACCTGGGGCCTCATGCTCACCGGCCGCGTCGTCAAGTACGGCGCCAACAAGGAGCAGAACTTCCAGTCCGTGCTCGGACGCATGATCGCGCGCAGCGGCGAGCCGTTCATCCGCCAGGCGGTGCGCCAGGCCATGAACATCATGGGCCGCCAGTTCGTCCTCGGCCGCGACATCGGCGAGGCCCTCAAGCGCGCGCGGACCATGGAGAAGAAGGGCTACCGCTACTCGTACGACATGCTCGGCGAAGGAGCACGCACCGAAGCCGATGCGCAGCGCTACTTCGAGTCCTACGCCAGCGCCATCAAGTCCATCGGCCAGCAGGTCGGCGAGCGCGGCGTGATCGATGCGCCCGGCATCTCCGTGAAGCTGACCGCGCTGCACCCGCGCTTCGAATTCGCGCAGGCCGACCAGATCAACGAGAAGCTGATCCCGCGCGCGCGCGAGCTGGCCCGGATGGCGAAGGAACGCAACATGGGCTTCAATATCGACGCCGAGGAGGCGGAACGTCTGGAGCCGACGTTCGACGTCCTCGAGGCGCTGGCGATGGATCCGCAGCTGGCCGGCTGGGACGGCCTCGGCTTCGCCCTGCAGACCTACCAGAAGCGCGCGCTCCCGACCATCGACTGGCTCGCGGACCTGGCGCGGCGCTCCAGCCGGCGGCTGATGATCCGCCTCGTCAAGGGCGCCTACTGGGACACCGAGGTCAAGCTGGCGCAGGAGAAAGGCCTGGATGACTACCCGGTGTTCACGCGCAAGTCGAACACCGACGTGTGCTACCTCGCCTGCGCGCGCAGGCTGCTGGCCAACCGCGACGCGTTCTACCCGCAGTTCGCCACCCACAACGCCCACTCCGTGGCATGCATATACGAGTTCGCCGGCAACAGTGACGGCTACGAGTTCCAGCGCCTGCACGGCATGGGCGAGGCCCTGTACGACCAGGTCGTGGGTGCCGACAAGCTCAACATCCCGACGCGGATCTACGCGCCGGTCGGCAGCCATGAGGACCTGCTGCCCTACCTGGTGCGCCGCCTGCTCGAGAACGGCGCGAACTCCTCCTTCGTCAACCGGCTGGTAGACGACCGGGCGCCGATCGACGAGATCGTGCAGGATCCGATCGAGCGCGTGCGCGCGCTGCCGAAGAAGCGACACGGCCGCATTCCGCTGCCGCGCCACCTGCTGGGAGACGAGCGCCTGAATTCGAAGGGCGTCGACCTGTCCGACATCAACGAGCTGCTTCATCTCGACCGCGCGATGGAAGACGCCGCACGCGAGGGCTGGCACTGTGCCCCCATCATCGGCGGCAAGGTCGAGCTGGGCAGGGCGCAGCCGGCAACCGATCCATCGGATCGGCGCCGGCAGGTGGGCACGGTCGTCGACGCCACGCCGGAGCAGTGCGACAAGGCCATGGAGATCGCCGCGAAGGCACACAGCGGCTGGGACTGGACCCCCGCGACCGAGCGCGCCGCATGCCTCGAGCGCATGGCGGACATCCTCGAGCGCGACATGGGCCGGTTCATGGCGATCGCCTCGCGCGAGGCCGGCAAGAACCTGATCGACGGCGTGGCCGAGGTGCGCGAGGCCGCCGACTTCTGCCGCTACTACGCGGCGAATGCACGCCGTGACTTCTCCGGCCCGACCCGGCTGCCGGGCCCCACGGGCGAACGCAACGAGATCCAGCTGCACGGGCGCGGCGTGTTCGTGTGCATCAGCCCATGGAACTTCCCGCTCGCGATCTTCACGGGGCAGGTGGCCGCCGCGCTCGCCGCCGGCAACTGCGTGATCGCGAAGCCGGCCGAGCAGACACCGCTGATGGCCTTCGCGGCCATCCAGGCATTCCACGAGGCCGGTATCCCGGGCAACGTCCTGCACCTGCTGCCCGGACGCGGTGAGGATGTCGGCCCGGCGCTGATCAACAACCCGCACCTCGCAGGCGTCGCCTTCACCGGCGGCACCGATACCGCCAAGCTGATCAACCAGCAGCTTGCCAACCGCCCCGGCCCGATCCTGCCGCTGATCGCCGAGACCGGCGGGCAGAACGCGATGCTCGTCGATTCCTCGGCGCTGCCGGAACAGGTCGTGACGGACATCATCGAGTCGGCCTTCCAGAGTGCCGGCCAGCGCTGCTCCGCGCTGCGCGTCCTGTACGTCCAGAGCGACATCGCCGACAAGATGATGACCATGCTCGGCGGCGCCATGGAGGAGCTGCGCCTGGGCGACCCCGCGCTCGTCAAGCACGACATCGGTCCGGTGATCGACGAAGACGCGCGCGGCATGCTGGAAGCGCACGCGGCGCGCATGGAGCGCGAGGGCAAGGAGATCGCGCGTGCCCGGCTCGAGCCGGGCACCGAGCATGGCACTTTCTTTGCCCCGCGCGCCTACGAGCTCGAACGCCTCGACCAGCTCGAGCGCGAGGTCTTCGGCCCGATCCTCCACGTCATCCGCTACCGCGCAAGCGAGCTCGACCAGGTGATCGAGCACGTCAACGCTACGGGCTACGGGCTGACGCTCGGGATCCACTCGCGCATCGAGGAGACGATCGAGTACATCCACGAACGCCTGCGCGTGGGCAACACCTACGTCAATCGCGACCAGATCGGCGCCATGGTCGGCCAGCAGCCGTTCGGCGGCGAGGGGCTGTCCGGCACCGGTCCGAAGGCCGGCGGACCGCGCTACCTCTACCGCTTCGCGACCGAGCGCGCGCTGTGCGTGGACACGACGGCGCAGGGCGGCAACGCGGCGCTCATGTCGCTGGGCGAGCTGGACATGGAGGACGAGACGGAGGCGCCCCAGCAGGGTCTGGCACAATGAGGAGCCGTTTGCCCGTGAGCTGAGCCATGAACCCGGACCACGGAGACCAGGCCGACACCGTCGATCACCGCGCCCTCCTGGGGACCCTGACGTCCGCGGAGCGCGCGGCCCTGTCCGCCAGGAGGGATCTGCCCGGCCTGCTGCGCCTCGCCGGACACACGGGGGCCATCGCCGCCGTCGGCGGAACAATCCTCCTGGGCCCGCCCCTGTGGCCATTGCTGGTGGTCGTGCAGGGGATCCTGCTGATCTTCCTGTTCACGCCCCTGCATGAAACGATCCACGGCACAGCCTTCCGCTCGACCTGGCTCAACGCCGTCGTGGCGCACGCGACCGGTTTCCTGCTCCTGCTGCCTCCGGCCTGGTTCCGCTACTTCCACCTGGCCCATCACAGGCACACCCAGGATCCGGAACAGGATCCCGAGCTCATCCAGCCCAAGCCGGAGACGCCGCTGGCATACCTGCGCCATCTCAGCGGCATTCCGACCTGGTGGTCACAGTGCCGTACGCTGCTGCGCAACGCATCCGGCCTCTGTGACGACGTCTTCGTGCCCCGGGGCGCCCGCCGGCGCATCACGCGCGAGGCGCAGGCATTCCTGGCCGCCTACGCGGTACTGGCAATCGGCTCCGTGGCCCTCGGCTCCGGCACCCTGCTCGTGATCTGGCTGATCCCGGTATTGCTCGGCCAACCGTTTCTCCGGGCATATCTGCTCGCCGAGCACGGTCGTTGCGCGTTCGTGGCGAACATGCTCGAAAACAGCCGCACGACGTTCACCAGCCGATTGATGCGGCTGCTCGCGTGGAACATGCCGTACCACACGGAACACCATGTCTGGCCGGCGGTTCCGTTCCATCGGCTGCCCGAGTTTCACCGCTACACGCAGGCCTACCTGCGGGAAACCGAACAGGGTTACCGCCGGTTCCATCAGCGCTACGTCCGCAGCCTGCGCCGGCCACGGTGAACCGTCAGGCGGCCTGACCGAACGCGCGGAAACGAGGCGGGGCGGGATTGCCCCGCGTGGCGATGATCTCCACCATGGCGCGATCTCGCACACAACCCCGCGCGCAAGGGTGCGCCGGCTGGCACCCGGCCACGAGCAGGAAATGGATTCGAGCACGCACCGCTGCCCGCTCTGCGGAGACACCACGGAGCCCTGCCACGAAGACCAGCGGCGCAAATACCGCCAGTGCCCGACATGCGCTCTGATCTCGGTGCCCACTCCATACCAGCTCGACGCCACCGCCGAGAAGCGGTACTACGAGCTGCACGAGAACGACCCCGGTGACGCGGGGTATCGCCGCTTCCTGTCCCGGGCCGCCGAGGCCGTCCGCACGCGCGTCACGCCGCCGGCGCACGGGCTCGACTTCGGTTCGGGACCGGGTCCGACACTGTCCCTGATGCTGGAGGAAGCGGGCTACACGATGTCGATCTACGACAAGTACTTCGCGGCCCGTCCGCTCGCGCTGCAGGAGACCTACGACTTCGTCACCGCGACGGAGGTCTTCGAGCACCTCGCACGGCCGGCGACCATCATCCGGCGCCTGCTGTCCTGCCTGCGGCCAGGCGGATGGCTAATCGTGATGACCAAGCGCGCGCGCGACCGTGCCGCGTTCGCGCAGTGGCACTACACCCACGACCCGACCCACATCGCGTTCTACGGCGACGCGACGTTCCACTGGATCGCCGAGCGCTTCGGGCTCGAGCTCGATATCGTGGGGGCGGACGTCGTGGCGCTGCGCCAGCCCTGAGCAGCGCGGTCCCGAGCGCCGCGCATCAGGCCGCCGCCGGGCGGAACTCGAGCGCCACGCCGTTGTTGCAGTAGCGCAGGCCCGTGGGCTCGGGACCGTCCTCGAAGATGTGGCCCTGGTGACCGCCACAGCGGGCGCAATGGTACTCGGTCCGTTGCACGAACAGCTTCCTGTCCACCTTCGTGCCGATGTGCGGCTTGACCACGTCGTAGAAGCTCGGCCAGCCCGTCCCGCTGTCGAATTTCCATTCGGACCGGAACAGCAGCAGGCCGCAGCCGGCGCAATGAAACGTGCCGGCGCGTTTCTCTCGGTTGAGCGGGCTGGTGTGGGCGCGCTCGGTGTCCTCCTCGCGCAACACCTTGTACGCCTTCGGCTCGAGCCGCTCCTTCCACTCCGCTTCGGACAGCCGCACGGGCTCGATCGTGTCGGGATCGGGCGGTGCGTCCACGGCAGCGGCACGTGCGCCGCGGCCGATCCAGGCCGCGCCGAACAGGCCGGCGAGGCCGGCGAGGAATCCACGTCGCATCATCGTTCACGCCTCCGGCAACCAGTCTCGGGTGTTGGAGTCCGGTGTTCGCCTCAGGTTCCCGTGGACGTCAGGATTCCGCGCGCAGGACATCGGCGAGCACTGCTGCATGATTGCAGCGTGGATCGCGCGCGGCGTACAACAGCGTCAGTGTCTCGTTGCGGGCCATGCGCCTCAGACGCGCGACCGGTTCCGGGCGCTGCGCCAGCTCGCCCCGATAGAACGCCGCGAACTCCTCGAAACGCGCGGCATCGTGGCCGAACCACTTGCGCAGCTCCGGGCTCGGGGCAACCTCGCGGCACCATTCGTCGAGTCGCGCGTCCGCCTTGCGCACGCCGCGCGGCCAGAGCCGATCGACGAGCACGCGGGTACCGTCGTCGGCGACGGCCTCATCGTAGATGCGCTTGATACGAACCGTCATGCACAGGCCTCTCTCCCGGTTGGGTCGGCTCCGGGCTCTCCCGTACCCGCGCGCCGCAACGCCGCCGCTACGCCGGTCCTGCGACCGCCGCCTGCGCGCGCGCCGCCTTCACGAAACGATCCGGTAGCACGGCCGGTACTCGGATCCCGGCAACTTCATGCGGCCCTGCTCGGCGAACGACGCGAGCAGTTCGTCGAGCAGGCGCATGATCCCCGGATCGCCGTGCATCTCGAAGTGACCGTGGCGCTCGATCGCGCGGATGCCGTCTTCCTTCACGTTGCCCGCCACGATGCCCGAGAAGGCCCGCCGCAGGTTGGCCGCCAGACGGTGCGGCGGCTGGTCCCGATGCAGCTCGAGTGCCGCCATGTTCGCGTGGGTGGGTGAGAACGGCTGCTGGAAGTCCCCCTCGACATGCAGCAGCCAGTTGAAATAGTAGGCGTCCTGGTGCGTCTTGCGGTAGTGCCGCACGGCCTCGAGCCCCTCGCGCATCTCGCGGGCGACCGCACGCGGATCGTCGATGATGATCCGGTAGCACTGGCGCGCCTCGTAGCCGAGGGTCTTGTCGATGAAGTCATCGATTCGCTCGAAGTACTCCGCGCTCTCCGGGGGCCCGGTGAACACCAGCGGGAACGGCATGTCGCGGTTCTCCGGGTGCAGCAGGATGCCCAGCAGGTAGAGGATCTCCTCCGCCGTGCCGACGCCTCCCGGGAAGACCACGAATCCGTGACCGGTCCGTACGAACGCCTCGAGCCGCTTCTCGATGTCCGGCAGGATCACGAGATCGTTGACGATCGGGTTCGGCGCCTCGGCCGCAATGATCCCCGGCTCGGTGATACCGATGTAGCGCCCGTTGCTGATGCGCTGCTTCGCGTGGGCAATCGTGGCACCCTTCATCGGCCCCTTCATCGCCCCGGGGCCGCAGCCCGTGCAGATGTTCAGGTGGCGCAGGCCAAGCTGGTAGCCGATCTCCTTGGTGTAGTCGTATTCGCCGCGACCGATGGAATGCCCGCCCCAGCAGACCACGAGGTCGGGATACACCTGCGGCTGCAGCACATGCGCATTGCGCAGGATGTGAAACACCGCGTTGGTGACGCCGCGCGGCTCGTCCAGGCGGAACCGGGGACTATCCTCGATCTCCGTCGCGACGTACACGATGTCGCGCAGCATCGAGAATAGGTGGTCCTTGATGCCGCGGATGATCTCGCCGTCGACGAACGCATCCGCTGGCGCATTGGTCAACTCGACCTTAATGCCTCGCTCGCGCTGCAGTACGCGGATGTCGAACCCGCGCGCCCGCTCCAGCACCCGCTTGCTGTCGTCGATCTCCGCCCCGGAGTTCAGCACGGCGAACGCGCAGCGCCACATGAGCTCGTACATGTGCGTCTGGCTGGCGTCCCGCAGCCGGTTCACTTCCTCCTGCGACAGGAGCTCGAGTCGCCCTTCCGGAGAGATCTGAGCGTCGACACCGCGGGAGAGCTCGGAAACGGCTTGCTGCATCGCTATCGGAGGTCCGGAGATCGGTCGGGGAATGACAGACTAGCACACGGCCGCGGGCCCGACGCGAACGGCCGAGCCGCAGCGGACCAGCCGAACCGCGCGTGCGACCACACGCCGCATGCCGGACCGGCGATCGGGGATACGGCGTGACGACGCCCGGCGGCGACCACCGCCGGGCGGCTCGCGATCAGTACAGCTTTTCGGTGACTTCCTCGCCGAGGCTGACCTTCACCGCGCAGTACTTGAATTCCGGGATCTTGCCGAACGGATCGATGGCCTCGTTCGTCAGCAGGTTGGCCGCGGCCTCGTGGAAGGCGAACGGCAGGTACACCTCGCCACGCTGCATGCCGTCGTCACCGCGGGCGTAGGCATCGACCTCGCCGCGCCGTGACGTGATGCGCAGGGCGTCGCCCTGGTTGACGCCGAGATCGTACATGTCGAGCGGGTGCATGCTGACGACGGGGTACGGCTCGAGCGCGTTGAGCACCGAAGCCCGCCGGGTCATCGCGCCGGTATGCCAGTGCTCGAGCTGGCGCCCGGTAATGAACACGTAGGGATACTCGTCGTCCGGCGTCTCGTCGGCGCTGATCAGATGCGCCGGGACCAGCTTCGCGCGACCGTTCGCCGTGGGGAAGCTCTCGGCGAACACGATGCCCTGGCCGGGATCGTCCAGCGACTCGCATGGATAGGTCACCGAATCCTGCTCGTGCAGCCGCTCCCAGGTGATGCCGGTGATCGACGGCATGGCCTGGCGCATCTCCTCGTAGACCTCGCCGACGCTGCCATAGTTCCAGTCCACACCGATGCGCTGCGCGATCTCCTGCAACAGCGCCCAGTCCTGGCGCGCCTCCCCGGGCATGTCGAGGGCCGTGCGCCCGAGCTGGACGCGGCGATCGGTGTTGGTGAAGCTCCCGGTCTTCTCGGGGAAACCGGACGCGGGCAGCACCACGTCCGCGTACGCCGCCGTCTCGGTGAGGAACAGATCCTGGACCACCAGGTGCTCGAGCATCGACAGCGACTCGCGTGCGTGGTTCAGGTTCGGATCCGACATCGCGGGGTTCTCGCCCATGATGTACATCCCGTGCAGCTTGCCGGCGTGGATGGCGTTCATGATCTCCACGACCGTCAGCCCGGGCTCGGGATCGAGATCCTCGACGCCCCAGAACTGCTCGAACCTGTGCCGCACCGCGTCATCGCCGACCGGCTGGTAGTCCGGATAGACCATCGGGATGAGGCCCGCGTCGGACGCGCCCTGCACGTTGTTCTGGCCACGCAGCGGATGCAGGCCGGAGCCGGCGCGGCCGACGTTGCCGGTGATCAGGGCCAGGGCGATCAGGCAGCGGGAGTTGTCCGTGCCGTGGATATGCTGGGAGATGCCCATGCCCCAGAAGATGATCGTGCGGTGCGTCGCGATGAGCCGCGCGCACTCGCGGATCATCGCCGCGTCGATGGCGCAAACCGACTCCATCTCCTCGGGGCTGTAGCCGTTCATCACGTTCCTGCGGAGCTCGTCGAACCCTTCGGTCCGCTCCGCGACGAACGTCTCGTCGGTCAACCCCTCGTCGATGATCGTGTACAGCATTGCGTTGAGCAGGGCGACATCGCTGTCCGGCTTGAACTGCAGCGAGTGCGTCGCATGCCGCGAAAGCTCGATCCGGCGCGGGTCGGCCACGATGAGGGTCTTGCCCTTCTCGGCCTCGTTCTTCATGAACGACGATGCCACCGGATGGTTCGACGTCGGGTTGGCGCCGATGACGAACATCACCTCGCAGTCGGCCACATCGGCGACCTGGCAGGTAACGCCGCCGGAGCCGATGCCCTCGATCAGGGCCGCCACGCTCGAGGCGTGGCACAGGCGCGTGCAGTGATCGACATTGTTGGTCTTGAAGCCAGTGCGCACCAGCTTCTGGAACAGGTAGGCCTCCTCGTTGGAACCCTTGGCCGAGCCGAAGCCGGCGAGCGCCTGCGGGCCCTTCTCGTCGCGCACCCGCTTGAGACCGCGTGCGGCCACGTCGAGCGCCTCCTCCCAGCTGGCCTCGCGGAAGATGTCCTCCGGCCGGCCCGGGTCGAAGTCGTTGCGCAACTCCTTATTCACGCCTTCCCTGCGGATCAGCGGCTGCGTGAGGCGATTGGGATGGTTGACGTAGTCGAAGCCGTAGCGCCCCTTCACGCACAGGCGCTTGCGGTTCGACGGACCGTCGCGGCCCTCGATGTGGAGGATCCGGTTGTCCTTGATGTTGTAGGTCAGCAGGCAGCCCACGCCGCAGTACGGGCAGACGGAATCGACCTGCTTGTCCTCCTGCACGGCGCCGACCCCGTCCGCCGGCATGAGCGCGCCCGTCGGGCAGGCCTGCACGCACTCGCCGCAACCGACGCACGAGGATTCGCCCATGGGATCGTCGAGATCGAACACGATCTTCGACTGGTCGCCGCGACCGGCGAAGCCGATCACGTCGTTGACCTGTTCCTCGCGGCACGCGCGCACGCAGCGCGTACACTGGATGCAGGCGTCGAGGTTCACCGCCATGGCCGGGTGCGAGAGATCCTCCCGCGGTTGCTCCCGGCCAACGAAGCGGGGCTTGCCCAGGTCGAGCCGACGCGCCCAGTAGGTCAGTTCGTTGTCCGGCGAGTATTCCGTCCCGGGCATGTCCGACTGGAGCAGCTCCAGGACCATCTTCTGCGCCTTCACGGCGCGGTCGCTGGCTCCGTGGACCACCATGCCCTCCTTCGGCGTGCGCCAGCACGACGGCGCGAGTGCCCGCTCGCCCTCGATCTCGACCATGCACGAGCGGCAGTTGCCGACCGGCCGGAGATCGTCCGAGTAGCACAGACGCGGGATGTGCGAGCCGATGCCGTGGCGCTCGGCTGCCTGGAGGATGGTCTCGCCCTCGCAGGCCTTGATCTCGCGACCGTCGAGGGTGAATGAAATCGTCTCGAAGAGTTCCTCGGGTCTGGCAGCCATCAGGACAGCTCCTCCGGGAAATGCTTGATCACGCAGCGCAACGGGTTGGGCGCCGCCTGCCCGAGGCCGCAGATGGAGGCGTCGACCATGCACTGGGACAGCTCCTCGAGCAGCCCCGTGTCCCACTGATCCTGCTCCATCAGCTGTGCCGCCTTGGCGGTGCCGACGCGGCAGGGCGTGCACTGTCCGCAGGATTCGTGGTGGAAAAAGCGCATGGTATTGAGCGCCGCCTTCTTCGCACTGTCCCGGTCCGACAGCACGACGATGGCCGCGGAGCCGATGAAGCAGCTCGGATCGGCTTCCTGCAGCGTATCGAAGTCGAGCGGCACGTCGGCTTTCGAGGCCGGCAGGATCCCGCCGGACGCGCCGCCGGGGAAGTAGCCGTACAGGGCGTGCCCGTCCTGCATGCCGCCGCAGTGCTCGTCGATCAGCTCGCGCAGGGTGATGCCGGCCGGCGCGATGTGCACGCCCGGCTTGTTCACGCGCCCGCTCACGGAGAACGAGCGGAATCCGCTACGCCCGTTGCGACCATGGCGCGAGAACCAATCGGGTCCGTTCTCGAGGATGTCGCGCACCCAGTGCATGGTCTCGAGGTTCTGCTCGAGCGTCGGCCGCCCGAAGATGCCGACCTGTGCCACCAGCGGGGGCCGCAGGCGCGGCATGCCCTTCTTGCCCTCGATCGACTCGATCATGGCGGACTCTTCACCGCAGATGTACGCGCCCGCCCCGCGGCGGATGTGGATGCGGGGCAGCGCACACGGTGCGTCGGCGATGAGCTCCGACACGGCGCGCCGCAGGATCTGCTCGCAGGCGGCGTACTCGTCGCGCAGGTAGAGATAGACATCAGGCGCCTCGACCGCCCAGGCACCGATCAGCGTGCCCTCCAGGAAGCGGTGGGGGTCGCGCTCGAGGAAGTACCGGTCCTTGAATGTGCCCGGCTCGCCCTCGTCGATGTTGATCGCCAGGTAGCGCGGCGCCGGCTCGTTGCGTAGCGCGCGCCACTTGCGGCCGGCGGGGAATCCCGCGCCGCCGAGGCCGCGCAGCCTGGCATCCTCCAGGGTCGAGACGACTTCCTCGACGTCGCGCCCGCCGTTGACGCAGGCCGCGAGCGTGCGATAGCCGCCGTCCGCGCGATAGTCGGCGTAGTGGACCGTTTCCTGCGGCGGCGTCGGCAGCGTCTCGCCCGCATCGACCCTGGCTCGGACCGACTCGAGGGTGGCGTGGCCCACCTGGTTGCGCCCGACGACCGCGACCGGTGCCTCGTAGCAGCGCCCGACACAGGGCACGCGCTGTACGCGGACACCCGTGCCGAGGCCCTGCTCGAGCGAATCGACCAGTTCGTCGCAGCCGCACATCTCGCAGGTGATCGAGTCGCAGACGCGCACGGTGAGCGCCGCCGGCGCCTCTTCGCCCTCGCGCACGACGTCGAAGTGGTGATAGAAGGTGGCGACCTCGTAGACCTCGGCCGGGGCCATCTTCATTTCGCGTGCGAGCGCGACGAGGTGGTCGGCACCGATGTGGCCGTAGCGATCCTGGATCCTGTGCAGGTGCTCGATGAGAAGATCCGGATTGCGGGGCGCATCGCCGAGCAGGCCCTGCACGTCGACCAGTGCCTGCGGATCGACGGAGCGCCCCTTCGGCTTGGCGCGCTTGCGGGCCGGCCGTATGGTCGACTCGACCTTCTGGGTCTGGGCCATCGCTTGTCGTCTCCCGTGCCTGGCGTGCGTCTCCGCCAAACGAATCATGGTAGAGCGCGGGGGCCGGCGAGTCCGGTCCGAATGCGACACGTGACTTGCACCGAGCGACGGGGCCTGCGCGTGCCGATCCACGCTCCGGACAATCAGGATAGCGCCTGCGAGGGGTCCGGCGAAAGCGCCCGCGCGCGCGTCAACTTGAGGTTTTCCGGGGGCGTGTGTATGGTTCGCCGCCTACATAAGAACGGCTCCCCGGGGCACTTTCCCCGATGATCTCCATCCAGAACATCGTCAAGACGTTTGGCGGCCTGCGTGCCGTGGACGACTGCTCGTTCGAGGTCTCCGAGGGCTCGATCACGGGCCTGATCGGGCCGAACGGCGCGGGCAAGTCGACACTGTTCGGCATCGTCGCGGGTTTTCTGGCACCGGACGAGGGCAGGATCCGGCTCGCCGGCGAAGACATCACCCGGCTGCCGCCGCACAAGCGCTTCCACAAGGGTCTGGTGCGCACATTCCAGGTACCCCACGAGTTCGGCCGGATGACGGTGATTGAGAACCTCATGCTTGTGCCGTCCGGACAGCCGGGCGAAAGCATCGGCAACGTCCTGCTCCGCTTCCAGCGCGTACGCGCGCAGGAACGCGCAGTCCGCGAACGCGCCGAGGAGGTGCTCGAGTTCCTCCAGCTCACGCACGTGCGCGACGAGCTCGCCGGCAACCTCTCGGGTGGCCAGAAGAAGCTCCTCGAGCTCGGCCGCACGATGATGACCGACGCCCGCGTGGTACTCCTCGACGAACCCGGCGCCGGCGTCAACCGCACGCTGCTGGGCAAGCTCGCCGACGACATCCGGCGGCTGAACCGGGAGCGGGGCTACACCTTCTGCATCATCGAACACGACATGGACCTGATCGCCGAATTGTGCGACCCGGTCGTCGTGATGGCCCAGGGACGGGTGCTCACCCAGGGCACGATGGACGAGGTCCGCGGCAACGAGGCCGTGCTCGAGGCCTACCTAGGCGGCGCGGCAACGACGGAGACGAACGCATGAGCCTGCTGCTCGCGGAGGACGTGTACGGCGGCTACGGCGGCACGGACATCCTCCACGGCGTGTCCATGGAGATGGACGCGGGCGAGATCGTGGTCATCGTCGGGCCCAATGGAGCCGGCAAGTCCACGGCGATGAAGTCGGTCTTCGGGCTGGTGCACGTGCGTGAGGGCCGCGTGCGCTTCCAGGACGAGGACATCACCAACGAGGCGCCGGACCGCATCGTCGCCCGCGGCATGTGCTATGTGCCGCAGGAGCACAACGTGTTCCCCTCGCTCACGGTGCATGAGAACCTCGAGATGGGCGCGTTCATTCGCACGGACGACTACACCGCGCAGATCGATCGTGTCTACGACCTCTTTCCGCCGCTCAAGGAGAAGCGGCGCCAGCCGGCGGGCACCCTGTCCGGCGGGCAGCGCCAGATGGTGGCCATCGGCCGCGCCCTGATGCTCGATCCGAAGCTGCTGCTGCTCGACGAGCCGACGGCGGGACTGTCGCCGAAATTCATCGATCTGATTTTCCAGCGCATCCGGGAGATCAACGACCAGGGAGTCGGGATCCTGATGGTGGAGCAGAACGCGAAGCAGGCACTCGGCATGGCCGATCGCGGCTACGTGCTGGTGCTCGGGCGCAACCGCCACGAGGACACGGGGCGCAACCTGCTCGACGACCCGGAGGTCGCCGAAATGTTTCTGGGGGGTTGAGCCCGATGATCGACATCGTCCAGCTCCTGATCTACGGCATTGTCCTCGGCAGCATCATCGCGCTCGGGGCGATCGGCGTGTCGCTGATCTTCGGTATCCTCCGTTTCGCGCATTTCGCTCACGGTGACCTGATGACACTGGGCGCGTATTTCGCGCTCGTCGGCGTCGCCGGCATGAACCTGCCGATGTTCTTCGCCTTCCTCCTGGCCATCGCCGCCACGGCCGCCGTCAGCATCGGTATCGACCGCGTCCTGTACCGCCGCCTGCGCCGCAGCCACCCCATCATCCTGCTGATCAGCTCGGTGGGCGTCGCGCTGATGCTGCGCAGCCTGGTCCAGATGATCTGGGGCCCGGACAACAAGATCTACCAAGCCGGCGTGCAGATGCCCTGGATCGTCGGCGGCCTGCGCTTCAAGCCCGACTGGGTCATGATCGTCGGCGGCGCGGCCGCCCTGATGATCCTGCTGCACCTGTTTCTGCAGCGCACGCGCCTGGGCAAGGCGATGCGCGCCATGTCCGATAACGCCGATCTGGCGCGCGTGTCGGGCATCGACACCGAGAAGGTCGTGATCTGGACCTGGCTGATCGCCGGCGTCCTGGCCGCCGCGGCCGGCATCTTTCTCGGCATGGATACGCGGCTGCACCCCATCATGGGCTGGAAGCTGCTGCTTCCGGTGTTCGCCGCCGCGATCTTCGGCGGCATCGGCAAGCCGTATGGCGCGATCGTGGGTGCCCTGATCATCGGCATCGCGCAGGAGATGTCCACCCTCGTCATCTCGCCGGCCTACAAGCCAGCCGTGGCCTTCGCGCTCATGGTCCTCATGCTCATCTGGCGGCCCACCGGGCTGTTCCGCGGCAAGGTGCTCTGACATGGAATTCGCCGGCGTCTTCAGCTACCTGGTGTTCTTCCTCACGATGGCGGGCATCTACGCGGTGCTGGCGCTCGGGCTCAATGTCCAGTGGGGCTACACCGGCCAGATCAATATCGGCGTTGCCGGATTCTTCGCCGTCGGCGCGTACACCGCCGCCATCATGACGACGGCTCCGAGCGAAGATCACCTGGGCGGCTTCGGCCTGCCCTTCGTCGTGGGGCTCGTCGCGGCCATGATCGCGTCGGGGATCGTGGCCCTGGCGGTCGGCCTGATCACGCTCAAGCTGCGCTCGGACTATCTCGCGATCGCCACCATCGGGATCGCGGAGATCCTGCGCCTGTTCCTGAAGAACGAGCAGTGGCTCACCAACGGTGTGCGCGGCATCCCGTCGATCCCGAATCCTCTTGAGGGCCTGACCGGAATCGGCCTGGGTCTCGGGTACCTGGCGATCGTGATCGTGCTGGTCGTGCTGACGTACTGGGCCGTCGAACGGCTGTACCGTTCGCCCTGGGCGCGCGTCCTGCGCGCCATTCGCGCGAACGAGGACGCCGTGACCGCTGCCGGCAAGAGCGTCCTGCGCTTCCGCGTGGAGGCCTTTGTCACCGGCTCGATGTTCATGGGCCTGGCCGGGGCGCTGTATGCGCACAACAGCGGATTCATCAGCCCCGAAGCGTTCACGCCCATGTTCGGCACGTTCCTGCCCTGGGTCATGCTGATCGCCGGTGGCAGCGGCAACAACCGCGGTGCCATCCTCGGTGCCGTGGTCATCTGGGGTGTGTGGACGATGACGCCCACACTCATCGATCTACTCAACAACATCGGCATAGTACCGGCCTTCCTCGCGGAGCGCGCCTCATTCCTGCGCATCTTCCTGATCGGACTGCTGCTTGAGATCATCCTGGTCACGCGCCCGCAGGGTATCCTGCCGGAGCGCCCGCCGCGGCCGATCGACCTGCCGGCCGACAGCGGCTGAATTCCCGGCCGCGGCCGGCATGTTCCGTCGCCGGGTGCCCGGAGGTGACCACCCGGCCGCCACGCCATGCTAGGCTCGACCGCCGTGAGTGAACCTGCCCCCGCATCGATCCCGGAGACCCCGCCGCTCGTGGTGCAAGGCCTGTGCTGCGTACGTGGCGATCGCGAATTGTTCGCGGAACTCGACCTCGCGATCGCGCCCGGGGAAGTCCTGCAGATCGAGGGCGACAATGGCACCGGCAAGACCACGCTGCTGAGGGCCGTGTGCGGGCTCGCGCCGATCGAGGAAGGACGCGTCCTGTGGCACGGCTTGGACGTCATGGAAGCGGCGGACGAGTTCCTCGGCGCACTGACCTACATTGGCCACACGGCCGGCGTGAAACGGGACCTGACGCCGATCGAGAACCTCGACACCGCGATCGCGCTGACGCGCGCGGCGCCCGCCGTCGACCCGGAGTCCGCGCTCGCCCGGCTCGGCCTGCTCGCCCTCGAGCATACGCCGTTGCGCCAGCTGTCGGCCGGCCAGGGCCGGCGGGTCGCCCTGGCGCGGCTGCTCGTGATCCCGACGACGCTGTGGGTGCTGGACGAGCCCTTCACGGCACTCGATGCCACCGGCAAGTCCCTGGTGGAGACGATGATCACGGAACACTGTGCCAACGGCGGGCTCGTGCTCGTTTCCACGCACCAGCCGCTGGCGCTGGACGGCGTCCGCGTGCACCACCTGCGCCTGGGCGCCTGAGAAAGCATGGGACGCGCGTTCCTCGCCATCCTGGTGCGTGACCTGCGCCTCGCGGTGCGGCGGCGCGGCGAGCTGACACAGCCGCTGGTGTTCTTCGCGGCCGTCGCGACGCTGTTCCCGCTGGCGCTCGGCCCGGAACGCGAGCTGCTGGCCCGCATCGCACCGGGCATCCTCTGGGTCGCCGCCCTGCTCGCGGCGCTCCTGCCCATGGACCGCATGTTCCGGTCCGACTACGAGGACGGCACGCTCGAGCAGCTGCTGCTCTCGCCGCACCCCGCCAGCGTGCTCGCGCTGGCGAAGGTGATCGCGCACTGGCTGGTCACCGGGCTGCCGGTCATCGTCCTCGCCCCCCTGATCGCCCTGGTGCTGCACCTTCCGGCCAATGCGCTCGGTGTGCTGCTGGCCACGCTCGCGCTCGGCACGCCGGTGCTATCGCTGATTGGCGCGATCGGCGTTGCATTGACCGTCGGTCTGCGCGCCGGCGGCCCCCTGCTCGCCCTGCTGCTGCTGCCGCTGTACGTGCCGGTGCTGATCTTCGCGGCGGGCGCGGTCGATCGCGCCGCTTCAGACATGCCGGTGGTCGGGCCGCTGTATGTCCTGGGCGCCATGCTGATCCTCGCGCTGACGCTGGCACCCGCGGCGATCGCGGCGGCCCTGCGCATCAGTCTGTCCTGAGTCTTCGCGGGCGCGTGGCTCCATTTCGGGGGAGGCGATCCGTCAATCGCCGCACAACGGGACCCCGATCCGGCCGCCTCAAGGCCTAGGCGCGCGCAGTCGGCCGGCACGGATCGGGCCTCCCCTTCCCCCGGCCTGCATGGCGGCCGCCCCGATGCGACCACCTCGCGGCCGCGAGACAGCACCGTGCACGGCAACGGAAGCTTCAACGCGGCCGCGCTGCGGCCGGTGCACGGCGGTGGATGCCCCGACGCGGCCGCTACCGGCTGACGCCTTTAGGCTCCCCGGCGATGGGGATGCGGTGCGGCCGTGCAGGCCGGATACCGGCCCGGGTGCAGCACGGGCGAAAGCCGGCCCACATCATCGTCCTGGTGAAGGGGTCAAACGAAGGTCGCGGGCCGGTTCGCGACCGCAGAGAGCCAGCCGGCATCGCCGCAGCAAGGCCGCTCGGTGCACGAGGCCGGAAGCCTCGACGCGGCCGTCACCGGCTAGGAGCCTGTCCTAGAAGCGGTAGCGCAGCGCCAGCTGGATGACGTGCACCGTGTAGCCGGCCGTGCCCTCGCCGAGCGTCAGTACCGTCGGGATCGTGCCCGGGTCCACGCCGTCCCGGTGGTAGTCGTCCTCGGTGAATCCTTCCAGCAGGTACCCCAGCCGCAGGTCCGTGTCCTTGCCGAGCGGACGCGCGGCAGACAGGCTCAGCGTGTACAGGCGAGTGTCGACGTTCGGGATCGGGGGCGCGGCGATCCCCTTGTCGATATCCACCTTGGTCGTTCCGGCGGCGTGTGTCAGATCCAGCCGCCCCTCCGTGAATCCCCAGGGGAGCTCGGCCACCTCGAAGCCGACGCCCACGGTCCGGTAATCATCGAGCTCGCTCGCAGTCCAGGGCGCGCCCGTCACGTTGTCCGCACCGCGGATGGTCGAGTTGATCGACTGCATCGACACGAATCCGTAAGCGGTCAGGCCGTCCGTGGGCACGGCCGAAACGTTGAACGAGTAGGTCGTGTCGCGGGCGTCCGTCAGTCCTATGTCGGAGTCGGTATACTCGTCATCCGCCCAGTCGACAGTGACCCCGACGGTCACGGTATCCGTGGCCAGGTAATCGAGCGAGAGCAGCGTCAGATCGCGCTGCCGCTCGGCGATATGGAACTTGCGCAGATCCGGGTTCTCCGGCGGCATGAGACCGATCGAATCGTAGGCCCCGTCGCGCATCTCGCGCGTTTTCCGCAGGCGCAACGTCGTGCGGTCCGTCGGCGATCCCTTGACCTCGGCCCAGACAGTGTCGGTTCGGGTGGTCTCCACCTCCTGGTAGGTCCGATCCATGTTCTCGCGCCCGCCGCCGGCGGAGAAGCGCAGATCGCTTGCTGCGTGGTAGTCCAAGGTGACGTCCGCGCCGCGCTTCTTGTAGCTGTAGGGGCGGTTCGTGCGCGCTCCGGTCACCCTCTCGTCCGTGGCGACCTGGACGTAGCTGTCGCGCGGCGACTGGTTGTCGCGCTCGTCGTAGTAGATCTCGCCCTTGGCGGTGATCCGGTCCGTCGCATCGCCGACGATCCGGAGATTCGCTGTGCGCGTGTCGACCTGACCGTCCAGATCGTTGCGCGGGGGCTGCGGAGCCGACAGGCTCGAGTTGATCGTCGGCGCGAGGTAGTCCTCGTTCTGCTCCATGCGTCCCACGGCGACCCGGCCGGCAACCGTCAGCGCATCCGTCGAGCGCCACGATCCCGACAGCATCACCTGGTTGAACTGGTTGTCCGGCGCCAGGGCAAGCCGGCCACGATCCGCGTTGTTCGACGAGGTGAATGGGTTGTCCCAGACCAGCGCCCGGTTCTCGTTGGTGAACATCGAGGCGTAGTAGGCGGCCTCCACCTGCCAGCGGTCGCGCATATAGCGCACCGAGGCGTTGACCTGGTCCGTCTCGTAGTCGACCGGGGCCGGCAGCAGGGCCGAGCGGAACAGGAAGCTGCCGCCCTGCACACGATTGCCCTCCTGCGTGTGCTTGCGCGCCTCCACGCTGTACTTCCAGTGGTCGCCCTGCAGGACGTCCAGGCCCAGGGCGCCGGACTTGCGCTCACGGTCGATGGTCACGTCCTGCAGGCTACCGCCGAGCGCGGTCATGCCTCCGGTGTCGTCGGCCCTCGTCCAGCCGCCCGGCAGCGTCAGCGTGTCCGTCCCCGCGCCCGAGAACACCGTGCGCGTGTCATCCGCGATGAAGTGGGGCAACTCGTCGTACTCGAGCCAGAGGCGGTAGCTGCCCTGGGTGCCTCCTTCGGCGCGCACCGAGCGGGTGTCCAGGCCGAGCTCCGAGCCCGTGACATCGAGATAGCCACCTTCTTCCCCGCGGTAGCGCAGCTCGCCGCCGGCAATACCGTAGGTGCCCTTCTCCTCCAGGCCCCTATAATCGCCGAAGCGGTAGGAATCGTCCGAGACATCACCGACACCGACGTCGGCGTAGCCGTCCCAGCCCGACGGGAAGGGGCACAGCCGGCAGCGCCACTTCGAGGTGTCGGGCTCCGGCAGCTGCCAGAGATCCGCGGAAGCGCTGTCCCCCTGCGCCGCCTCTTCCCCCTCGTCTTGCGCCAGCACGCTGGTGCTCAGCGCGAGGAGACCCGCGGCGACGAGCGCCATTGCCTGCCGCCGCCCCCGGATGTATTCGCTGGCCATTTGCTGTGTTCCTCCAGACCCTCGGCCGCTATCGGCTCAGGTTCGCGCCCGACGGATGATTCGACCCGTGCACCTGCGAGTGGCAATTGGTGCAGCTGCCGCCGAGCATGAATGCCGACGGGCTGCCGCTCGGCAGGTCACTGCCCGTCCGGCCGATGCTCGGGTGCCCGGCGCGCGAATGGCACTGCTGGCACAGCAGCGGCGGCTGCCGCGTCAGGGCCGCCTGGTGGTTCGAGCCGTGCGGCTCGTGGCACAGGGTGCAGTCCTCGCTCACCGGAGCGTGCTCCCACAGGAAGGGCCCGCGCTTGGCCGCGTGGCACTGGTAGCAGGTCTCGTTCACGGTGGGGCGGTCGAGCATTGCCTCAGTCAGCGACCCGTGCGGTTCGTGGCAATCACTGCAGGCCATCTGCCCCTGGCGGATGGGATGGCCGTGCGCGCGGCTGATCTGCGCGCGCTGCTGGACGTGGCAGCTGACGCAGACGCGCGGCTGCTCCGCCTCGACGGTCATGGGGTCGCGCTTCGCGTGGATCGTGTGGCAGTCCGCACAGCCGACGTCCTGGCGCTCGTGGGCACTGCCGTTCCAGAACTTGTGGCCCGGGTCCTCATGGCACCCTTGGCAGACGGCGTTCTCGCGCGCGGTGGACCACGGCGAGTCCGGGGCGAACCCCGGTATCGGCTTGCGCTTTTCGCCGAAGCGCAGGCGTTTGCCGTGCTCGCCGCCCGGGCCGTGGCAGGCCTCGCATTGGGCGCCGGCAAAGGGCGTGCGCTCGTCGGCGATGTTCGCGTGGGGTGTCTTGAAGATGGACAGGACGGGCGACTCGGCCTCGTCACCGTGACACTTCAGGCAGGTATCCGCCCCCTGGCGCGTGTAGGGCGGCGGTCCCTGGTCCTCGTCGTCGTCGGCAGCCGACACGGCGGCGGGAAAGGCGGAAGCCGCAATCAGCATGACCATGCCGGTGATGGCCGTCAGGATGGATCTCTGGTGGCGCAACCCCGCTCTCCCGTTGTTGTGTTTGCGGGTTCCCTCGGCCCCGGGGCGCACTGTTGCCCCCGGGGCACTCGGCCTCCCTGCAGCTGCAGCCGCCGCCGGACCGAAGCCCGGCCGCGGCGCTTCCCTTACTCCACGCCGTGCACCTCGGCCACGTCGGCGATGCCGCCGGGACCGTGGCAGAAGGCGCAGTTCTCGCCACCCGGCAGCGCGCCGTCGATGACCGCCTGCGTGTGGGCATCCGCATCACCCGTGCTCGCCGGGTAGTTCGGATCCGCCAGCACGAAGGCATCGCCAAACGACTGGCCACCCGTGCCGGTCCGGTCCATGTGGTCGACCGCTCCAGCGGAGTCGTGGCAAGCGGAGCAGACTGCCGCCGTCGCGCTCGCGTTGTTGTCGTCCGTCGGATCCGACTCGGAGCCGTCGTTGGCCCCGCCCGCGCCGGCGAAATCCGTGGCACCCGGGTTGGCGAAGCCGGTGACGGTCGCCGTGACAGTCGCGCCGGAGCTCAGCGTCGTCGCCAGCACGTTGCTGCCGAGTGGCAGCTCGTACGTGCCCTCCTCGTGGCAGGCCAGGCAGTCGCTCGACTCGCGCGGGAACAGCACGTCGCTGTAATCGTGCGGCTGCACGCCGTACCCGTACGCGACGTAGCCATTGTTGCGGGCCTCGCTGCCGTGGATCGCGTGGATCATGTACTTGAAGTCGATCGGGCGATCCTCGAGGTTGTCGACGGCGTTGGTGTTGACGCCGTTGAACCCGTCGCTGTCGGCCGGCCGCATGAACAGGTCGGTCTGGTTCGGGTTGTGGCAGACCACGCAGATCTGGGTGTTGTCCGTCCGGTTGCCACCATGGAACGCCAGACCGTCGTTCTTGCCGTGGCAGTTCTGGCACTTGCCCGAGTCGACCACCATCCGCCGTGCCATGGGCCGCGAGTCGTTGATGGCGAAGAACTCGACGGCGCTGGTGACCGGCACCTCCTCGTCGTAGGTACCGTCGCTGTTGAAGTCACCCGAGGTGTGGCCCTCGATCGCCACGGCCCCCGAACCCAGGCCCGGAGAGGTCTGCGGGATGGTCACCCCGGTGGCCACGGTGTAGGTGCCGTCGCCGTTGTCCGTCACGCCATTCCCCAGCGTGGCCGTCGTGCCGTCACCGCTGACCAGCGGAATGCTGACCGGCCGTGACGGGGGCCCGCCAGTGACATCGGTGCCGCCGGCGTTGGACACGTTGGTGTAGTCGCTGGTCGGCCAGGCGAGATCCATGTTCACGCTGGTCGCGCTGCCCGTGAACTCGGAATCGTTGACCAGATCGTAGGCCGCGTCGCCGTTCGTCGGATCGGTGATCGAGAACGTCACCATGGGTTGCTGGCCCTCGCCCGTCTGGGTGACATCCACGATGTTGTACTCGAAGCGCCCGGCCCAGAGCTGCGGCTCGATCGTGTGGCTTGCCAGGACCGGCTCCACGTTACCGCCCTCGGAGTGGCAGGTGACACAGTTCGAGTTCGGCTGGCTTCCGGCCGGATGCACGTTCTTGCCCGGATCCTCGATCCCCGTGCCGTCGGCGTTGAGCGGCAGATTCTCGTGGCATGACGCACAGACCTGTGCGGTGGGCCGGTTGTTGACGTTCGTCGCCTGCGGCGTCATCGGATCGCTCGGATCGTGGCAGGTCGTGCAGTTGCGCACGTCCTGCGGCAGGGCAACGTCGCTGAAGTCGCTCGCGGGGCTGCCGAAGTTCTCGCAGCCGTACCCGCAATAGGTGGCCTCGCTGCTCCCGCTGTGGATCTTGTGGATCATCACGCGGAAGTCGATCGTGTGACCGGTGCCGGCGTCCTCGCTGCCCTTCTGGTGGCAGGTCACGCAGTAATCCACGTCCTTGCGCGGTCCGCCGTGCATGCTGAACGCCTCGTCACCATGGCAGGTCGCGCAGGACTCCTGCTTGACGATCGTGCGCTCCATGATGCCCGACGTCTTGCCGGTCGAGGGCTGGAAGTCGTAGACGTCGTTGCTGCCCGCCGGGATCTCCTTGCCGAGCACCACGACGTCGCGCAGCTCGATGCCGACCCGGTGCGTCAGGTCCGGCTGGTAGGCCACGCCGGCGATGTCTTCGAGATTCTTGTCGAACGTGAACGTGTAGCTGCCGTCACCGTGACCGACCAGTGTGCCGCTCGAGTACGCGCCGGCCTGCGCGTTCGCCGTGCCCTGGTCATCCTCCCGGATGTAGGTCTGCCAGACGTTGGTCTCGCCGTCCGCTCCGGGCACCAGCTTGTTGACCGTGAATTCGGGCCCTTCCGTGATCCCGGCCACCGCGAGACCCCGTTCGTCGGTGACCTGGAAGTCGACCTTCATGGGGCTGGAGATGCTCACGCCCGTGATGCGCGGGTTGACCTCTTCCGGCGCGACGGTCCGGTCGCCCACGATCGCGTCCTTGCCCGAGGGCCCGCGGTCGCCGTCATCGCCCCCGCAACCCGCAAGCGTGGCGGCCAAAACCGCCCCCGCCAGAAGGCGTGCCACTGTTCCAATTGCTCTGCTCGACATGGCTGCTCTCCAGGGCTGCCCATTCGCGAAGGTTATACGCCGACGACGCTCTGCCGACCGACTGTTCCGGCCAACGCCCGGCCGACCGCCTAGAATCGAGACCGTGGCCGACCGTTCGATTCCGACGCACGGATCGACCGAGCGCTTTTCTGAACAAAAATTTAGGTGTATCCGGCGCTCGACGCCATCAGTAACGGACGCCAATCCTCGCGAACTTGACCTGGATCAATATCAGGAGCGCGGGGGAAGCCTGCAAGCGCAGTAATTGCTAAAGTCGGGCCGAAATTCCGGCGATGAGTTGGAGAACCAACACCATGCAAATCGAGCTCGACAAGCCGGTCGTGCTGGCGCTTGCGGTTTTCGCCGCGGCGCTGGTGCCCGGAACAGCGGCCGCGGCCGACATGCCCGAGGCGGCCAAAACCTGTGCCGACTGCCACGGGGAAAACGGCGTGAGCACGAACAAGGACCACCCCACGATCGCGGGCGCTTCCGCCTTCTTCCTCGAAAACGAGCTGGTCATCTACCGCGAGAAGGCGCGCCCGTGCGTGCCCGAGCTGTTCAAGGAGGCGGAGAAGAAGCCGCCGGAAAAGGACCATTGTGCACTGGCCCAGAGCCTGTCCGAGGACGAAGTGACGGCACTGGCGGACTATTTCTCCTCCCAGGACTTCGTGCCGGCCGACCAATCCGTGGATCAGGGACTGGCGGACAAGGGCGAGTCCATCCACGCCGCCAGCTGTGACAGGTGCCACACCGACGGCGGCAGCCTCGCGCTGGACGACGCCGGCATCCTCGCCGGCCAGTGGAAGCCCTACCTCCTGCGGCAACTGAAGCACTTCAAGGCGGGTGAGCGCTGGCAGCCCGAGAAGATGGCGCCGGAGATGAAGGACTTGAGCGACCAGGACATGAAGGCGCTCGTGGAGTACTACGCGAGCCAGGGTCCCGAACGGTTCCAGTAACGCACGGGCAGCTCCGCCCCCGGCGGGGCTGCCATTTGCGCCCGTCCAGCGGGCCGGCCGAACGGCCCCGGCCTCATGAAAGAATACGAACGCACGCGACCCGGGAGGGGACATGGCTGAAGAATCGGAGACCGGCAAGGGCCCCGGCCCCAATGGCGGCTTCTGGGCGCGCCTCTGGCGCCGCCCGACGCGATGGTTCCTGCTCGGCATCCCCGCGGGCGGCGCCCTGGCCCTCGTGCTCGGCATCCTGGGCACCAGCGGGTTCCTGACCGTGCTCGGAGCGACCAACACACAGGAGTTCTGCATCTCGTGCCACGAGATGGAGGCCAACGTCTACCAGGAATACAAGCAGACCATCCACTACCAGAATCCGGCCGGTGTGCAAGCCACGTGCCCGGATTGCCATGTTCCGCACGAGTTCATATCGAAGATGATCGCCAAGACGCGCGCCTCGTTTACGGACGTGCCGGCGCACCTGATGGGCAAGATCGACACGCCCGAGAAATTCGAGCAACACCGGGCTGAACTGGCCGAGCGCGTCTGGGCCCGCATGAAGGGCAACGATTCGGCGAACTGCCGCAGCTGCCACAGCTACGAGGCGATGGCCCTCAAGGATCAGGACCGGTACGCCCGGCGCAAGCATTCGCCGGAATATCTCGAGAAGACGGGCCGCACCTGCATCGACTGCCACAAGGGCATTGCGCACAAGATGCCGGAGGCACTCTAGATCCGCCGGCGCGGAATCTGGAGTGGCGCCGTCGATGAGGGCAGACCGACGACCGCACCGGCCCGCCGCCCCCGTGTACTACCGACCGCGGATGTCGCACAATGGCGCGCTTGCGGCGGCGCCCGTCCGTGGCGCGGGTGCGACAGGCAACCGCCGGGAACCCGCGGCGCCCGCGCCTGGTCCCATGATCGGATCGCCGCTCGCGTGACCGCGCTGCCGGCGGCAACGACGCGCGTCCCGGCACGACCTTCGCCGCGGACCCCGCGCCGGGGGAAACCGGCTGGACGCGCCATGAACCGGGCTGTGCTGCCCGGACCGGCAACACGGAAAACCATGTCCTGATCCGATGGCCTTTGTCTGGTTTCACAAGCTCGGCTCGCCGAAGTACTTCTACCGCCTTGCGCGGCGCCTGACCCCGTGGTTTGGCGGCGTGACTGTCCTGTTGCTGGTGGTCGGCCTCTACTGGGGACTCGTGGTCGCCCCGCCCGACTACCAGCAGGGCGAGAGCTACCGCATCATCTTCGTTCACGTGCCGGCCGCATGGATGTCCATGTTCATCTGGATGTTCATGGCCGTCTCGGGCGTGCTCGTCCTCGTGTGGCGAATGAAGGTGGCCGCCGCGCTGATGCGCGCCGCGGCGCCGCTGGGTGCGAGCTTCACGCTGCTCGCCCTGGTGACGGGATCGCTCTGGGGCAAGCCCATGTGGGGCACGTTCTGGGTCTGGGACGCGCGCCTGACCTCCGAGCTGGTCCTGCTGTTCCTGTATCTTGGCTTCATCGCGCTGCAGTCCGCGATCGAGGAACGGGATGCGGCCGGTCGCGCAGGCGGAGTGCTGGCACTCGTCGGGGTCGTCAACATCCCGATCATCCATTACTCCGTGCAATGGTGGAACACCCTTCATCAGGGGCCGACGATCACGAAGCTGGATGCCCCGTCGATCACGCTGTCGATGCTGCTGCCCCTGCTGGTGATGGCCATCGCCTTCATGACCCACTTCGCCACCGCGGTGCTCAAGGCGGCGCGCTGCGATATCCTCGCGGCCGAGTCCAGGAGCAACTGGGTGCGCGAGATCGCCGACGCGGAAAATGCCTGAGATGGACTGGGAGAGCTTCTTCGCCATGGGCGGCTACGCCGTCTACGTGTGGCCGTCGTACGCGCTTGCACTGATCGTGCTGACCGTCAACCTGGTGGCCCCGCATCGGCGCGAGCGCCGCCTGCTGCGGACCATCGCCGTCCGTGAACAACGCCGGAAACGCCCATGACTCCCCGCCGCAGGAAACGACTCGCACTCGCCGGGGTGCTGCTCGCCGGCGCGGCCGGCGCCACGGCGCTGCTGCTCAGTGCGTTCAGCGAGAACCTGGTGTACTTCTACACGCCCACGGAGGTCGCGCAGGGCAAGGCACCGAGCGACCGCAAGTTCCGCATCGGCGGCCTCGTCGCCGACGGCAGCGTGGCACGTGCCGAGGACTCCCTGACCGTGCACTTCGTCGTGACCGACCGGGCACAGGATGTCGAGGTCGCCTATGACGGCGTTCTGCCCGATCTGTTCCGCGAGGGCCAGGGCATTGTCGCCGACGGCCACCTCAACACCGACGGCGAATTCGTCGCGGACACGGTGCTCGCCAAGCACGACGAAAATTACATGCCGCCCGAGGCCGCCGAAGCGCTGAAGAAGGCGGACATGGGCTACACCCCCGCGCGCAAGAGCGCGGAAAACGAGATGCAGCCATGATTCCCGAGATCGGAAACGTCGCCCTTGCCATCGCGTTCGCACTGGCGGTCGTCCAGGGGATTCTCCCGCTGGTCGGCGCGCAGTCCGGGCGGATCAACTGGATGGCGCTGGCGCGCCCCGCGGCCCTGACGCAGTTCACCTTCGTCGCTGCGGCGTTCGTCGCGCTGGCAATCTCCTTCTACGTCAGCGACTTCTCCGTGGCCTATGTCGCGCAGAACTCGAACCGCGCGCTGCCCTGGTACTACCGCCTCACCGCGGTCTGGGGCGGGCACGAGGGCTCGATCCTGCTGTGGACGCTGATCCTCGGTGGATGGACGCTCGCGGTCGCCCTGTTCTCGCGCAGCCTGCCGCTGGCACTGGTGTCCCGGGTGATCGCCGTCATGGGCCTGGTCAGTGCGGGCTTCCTGCTGTTCATGCTGTTGACATCGAACCCGTTCGCGCGGCTCGACCCGGCCCCGCTGGACGGCGCCGATCTCAATCCGCTGCTGCAGGACAAGGGAATGATCGCCCATCCGCCGACGCTCTACATGGGGTACGTCGGCATGGCAGTGGCGTTCGGTTTCGCGATCGCCGCCCTGCTGGGCGGGCGCCTCGACAGCGCGTGGGCCCGCTGGGCGCGCCCGTGGGTCACCACCGCCTGGCTGTTCCTGACGGCCGGCGTCGCGCTCGGCAGCTACTGGGCCTACTACGAGCTCGGCTGGGGCGGCTGGTGGTTCTGGGATCCGGTGGAAAACGCCTCGTTCATGCCGTGGCTCGTGGGCACGGCCCTGATCCACTCGCTGGCGGTGACCGAGAAACGCGGTGCATTCAAGAGCTGGACGGTGCTGCTAGCGATCATCGCCTTCTCGCTGTCCCTGCTCGGGACGTTCCTC
>Ga0102944_1000474_pt1 | contig 31106 bp, 28 predicted proteins | sample SalPonD_shore_MG_FD_78172 | JGI IMG/M metagenome (GOLD analysis project Ga0102944, IMG submission 78172) | Salt pond soil microbial communities from South San Francisco under conditions of wetland restoration - Salt Pond MetaG... | ecosystem: Environmental > Aquatic > Marine > Intertidal zone >... | reverse complement strand
CCTCATCCCAATTGCTATCATACAGGTTGTTGCATTCTTTTTTAATTCCTTTTACAATGAAATATTGGCTCATCGATTGACCACTGATATGACTCGTGATCTGTTTAAGGAATTACAGGATCGAAGTTTGAGCTATCACGACTCCAAAAATGTGGGTGATCTGATGGCTCGTGCCACAAATGATACTCGAGCAGTTAATATGGGATTGTCTCCTGGTTTGAGAATTATTGTGTCACTCTTTTCTATTTGGGCGGTGGGGTTCTATATCATCTATGATATGTTATCTATCTGGTGGATGGTCTTTGGTATTGGCTGTTTATTCCTGTTTTTAGTGTTAACCTATTTTTATGCTGCGAATCTTGAACCTCTAAGTACCAATAGTTTGACCAAATTGGCAGAGCTCAGTAATATCACAACAGATACCCTAGCTGGTATTCGTGATATCAAATCTTATGCGTCGGAGACTATATTCAAGGCAAAATTTGCCCGTCAGGCTTATCAGACTGCGAATGCGAAGGAACGGGAAGGTGTACGAGGTGCTTGGTTTTACCCGTCACTACTGGTCAGATTATATCTGGTAGTAATTACAGGATTAAGTCTTTTTGCGGTGTATACAGGAACTATCAATATTCGTGATTTGGTACTTATAATCTCCGTAATGTCGGTATTAGGTGGAATGGCAGATGAGATGAATTGGGTCTCTTTTGTTCTAGTCGGATCATTTGCCGCAGCAAATCGCCTCCAGAATTATATAACTGAAGAAGATAGATATCGATTTGCTGATGGACATCTTTCGATTAGTGATGGTCAGGCATCAATAAAATTCGACAATGTGAGTTTTCATTATCCAGGTAATGATAACTTGGTACTGGATAATATTAGCTTTGAATTGCAAGATTCAGAGACTTTGGCAATCATCGGTACTCCGGGTTCCGGAAAGAGTACCTTGACTAAATTGATTCAGAGACTCTATATTCCAACCTCGGGTACAATTTATCTGAATGATAAGCCATTGAACGATTACTTGAATTCATCGCTACGGCAGACTGTAGCAACAGTTGAACAGGATGTTAATCTATTCAATGACACCGTAATTGAAAATATTAGATTTGGCAAGCCCTCCGCCGAATTGGAGGAAGTTGAGGCAATAGCGGAAATTTCTCAGGCAGATACATTCATTCAGGAAATGCCACAACAGTATGAAACAATCATTGGTGAGGAGGGTATTAAATTATCTGGTGGTCAGGCACAAAGACTTGCTATTGCACGTGCGTTGATGATTAATCCTGCAATTCTCATCTTTGATGATGCTGCTTCTGCATTGGATTCTAAAACTGAGAAATTAATTCAAGATGCCATCTCTGAGATATTGAGTACTCGAACCACCATAATTACCACTCATCGGCTAGCTATCATTGCACAAGCTGATAAGATCCTCCTCCTACAAAATGGTCGAGTTCAAGGACTGGGTACTCATGAAGAATTGATTCAGCAGAATAAATTCTATCGGCAATTGTTTGAACGGCATTTTGAATTACCACCGGAGGTTACTTCATGAGTTCAGAACAAACCCCACAGAAAACAAAGTTTTCTGATAAGGTCCAATTTCAACTTCTGATACGCTATATCAGTCAGCATCAACGTTTGTTCTTTGTGGTAATGTTTATGATGTTGTTGAATGTTGGTATGGGGATGGTAGGTCCGTTAATTATCAATTTTATAATTAGTATAGTTGAGAAAGGACAACAGCTGAGCAACACTTCTGTGGCATATCAGGCAATATTCGTCTATGGCATCTTCACCATTGCTAGTTGGCTTGCAGGTGTTATTCAGATGGTATTTGTTGCAAAACTCAATGCTCGATTCATCAGAGATCTTCGAACTGATGCCTTTGCCAATCTGATTAAGAATAAAATTCCCTTCTTTGATGATCAAAAATCAGGTGATCTAACCAGTCGGATCATAAACGATACCCGTGAACTGAGTGATTCTGCCAATGCCATGGCTTGGGTTACCACCTCAATTGTGAGATTGGCTTTTGTTCTTGGGATCTTCATCTACTTCTCCCCTATTCTCTCTCTGGCCGCGATTGGATTTCTCCCGATTGTTATTCTGATTTCAGTCGTTCTGGGTCGATATGAGCGAAAGGTATCTGCTGTTTGGCGGGAAAAATTCGGTGAAGTAAACACCAGATTTCATGAGATTATGAGTAAGATCGCGATAAGCAAGGCATTTAACCGGGAGAAGGAAAATCTCGCTCGATTCGAAGAAATCAATGAGGCAACCTATAATGCATCAGTCAAACGGGGTTTTGCGATTTTCATATTCTGGCCCATTACTGATCTTATGAAACATGTATTGACCATACTTTTCCTGGCTGTCGGAGTATGGCAGGTTCAACAGGGCATGCCAATTGCTACACTTGTTCTTTTCTTGGTTCTAATCAATTACTACTACTGGCCTCTGATCACAATTGCAAACAACTACCATCGATTTCAAGGTGCATTTGCTAGTCTTACTCGTATTGCAAAGATAGCATACAGTCCTGAATTAACCGAGAGAAATGAAGGATCACTGCAACCAAATCATCTAGATGGCAATATCGAATTCAGGAATATGACCTTTGGGTATAGTGAGGATCTTTCGGTATTGAAGGAAATTAATTTCTCAATCAAATCAGGTCAACGTGTGGCTCTAGTAGGTCATACCGGTGCGGGTAAATCCACCATCGCATCGCTACTGCTCAGATTCTATGAAGTTGATAAAGATACTATCGTGATTGATAACCACTCCATCGAAGAGTATGAACTTGAAAACTATCGAAGTTTAATTTCCTTGGTATCTCAAAAAGTTCTCCTGTTTCAGGGTACCATTCGGGAAAATCTCAGTATCTCGTCAGATCTTACTGATGACAAAATCTGGGAGGTACTCGATATGGTAGAAGCACGGGAATTCATTGAAGCCTTACCTGATGGACTGGATACCATGGTAGAGGAAAATGGAAAGAACCTGTCTGCAGGCCAAAAACAGATGTTATCATTTGCAAGAGCCCTTCTGGCTGATAGCGATATCATCATTCTCGATGAGGCAACATCTGCAGTGGATCTTTATACCGAGGCAAAAATTCAGGATGCCATTGATATTCTTCTGGAATCACGTACAAGTATTACTATTGCTCATCGCCTGACTACAATACTGAAATCTGATCTTATTGTTGTCCTTGATCAGGGTCGTATCGTTCAAATCGGAGATCATGATCAGTTATTGACAGAGGATGGAATCTATGCTGAGATGTATAACCTTTATATGGAGACACAATCTGCCAAATACTTGACGACGATTAAACGTTAAGAAAAACTCCCTCACTACCAAACCTTGAAATGATCGATTGTGTATTCTCAGATGTGGAAAAGCAGATATCCGGATTGACCTCAATCGAATTGTATGAACTGAGTGAGGTGATCAAAATATTCACAAGTGGATTCAAACCAACAGTGAAATCCTCAGACTGGATATTGCAATTTCGTACCAATTTTGACTACATTAAGATCTTCAAGTGGGTTGGATTCCTTGACAGATTAATTGATCTGCCATTTGCCAGTCGATCATTTCGGGAGAAATCGCAGGTACTGGCTGTTCTATTGGAAAATGCATTTCATCGTATTGATCTAAATATCTCAATCGAATCGATACTGTTCGTATTTGTGGGATTATTTTATCAGGTCATTGCAACCAATGGTTTGATCTATCTCAACATCAGGCAATCCCCATCTAAACTTGGAGCAATCCTCAGATTAGACACTCAGTTATCACATAAGGTGGTGATTGATATGGATTCAAGTATAATTGGAGTTATCCCGGGTTATCAAGCACCGATTGAGATCCTTGAACAAATAATTGAGGAACAAATTTTTGATATACAATGGGTTGAAATATTTATTGAATACCTTGACCAGCTACCAATCCAAGTCAATAGTCTCCGAAAAATCAGAATTCATCAATTTGAGGTCACAGGTAATCGGAATCTCCCATTAGGTGAAAATATTACTTATTTTTATCATTAATTTACTCAACTATTCAATTCATTCAGCAGTACCTAATTATATTACTCTTCGGTTGAATTGGTATGAAAGACTTGGTCGCTGGTCTGTCCTCCACCGAGATTATAGATCTCAATCAAGTCTGTAATTCACTTATTTCACAACAAATCTCAGATAGTTACATCAATTGGTTAGTTAAATTAGATACTGATATCGGTATGTCCAGAGTCTTCAAGTGGGCAGGATTTATTGGTAAGGTAATAAATGTCGATTTCAGGCAACAGGAATTCAAAAAACGAGCTAAGACGTTATCTAGTCTGCTACAAACCCGATTTTCCCAAATTGGATTGGATATTTCCATGTGGAGTCCAGTCTTCTTCTACTTAGGCATGATCTACCAGTATAGCCAATTAATCGGATTTGTCAAGCTTTATTACGGGGATTCGATGGAACGAATCAGGGTTATGCAACGTTTAGATAGTTCTCTTCGGGATACCCTCACACTTGATCCATCGAATAATATTATCTTCATTGATACCGCTGAGGAAGATCCACTTAAAATTGTCAATCATCTCGTCGAACTTCAGGTCGTAGATATTAAACGAATTGAGATTTATAAGACTGAGATAGATCAAATCTACCCTTTTTTTAATTCGGGGATTGCAATACATATCTATCAGTATGGATTTTTCAAACCGGTGACCTATAGGCAGTATCAGAATATTGAATGGATTGCATTTTGGTGAAATTATAATCCAGGTTGTCTGTACTGATTTCCACAAGCGAGACACTGCACTTCAACTTTCTTCTTCGATTGAGATTTAAAGCGTGTATCCGGTTTCCCACATTTGGGACAAGTGATATAGACTTCAACATAGGCTTCTAAGGTCTTTCTGAGGGTATCATCACGAATGATACTGCCAATTTCCAATTGATCCCCTTTGATCTTAGTTTGTACGCCTAATTCTGTTGATATGTATTTTTTAATGTGTTTAGGTTCTCTTTTAAATTCTGTCACAATCTTGGTGAAATTTTCAAGGATTGTTTTCTGACCTTGAATATGAATTTTCAATTCAGGTACTCCTCTTCGCATTCCACCAGGTGCTTCATCGAGCATATCTGCGATGTCATCCAAATCATTGAATCCTGTAGAACTTGATGTTGCATCATCAAAACTTACCATATCTTATCCATCGTGTTCGTACTTCATAAGTACTACGAATAGTAATTTGTAAGAAATCTCTACGGTCTGTCTTCCAGCTGACCATCACACCATTTTTATGAGAATTTATCTCATCACTTAATGTTCGTAATGACTGATAACGCACGTGTAGAATACCTGAGGAAAATCTACAAGAATATCAAGCAATTTGAACCGATGTTCAATGCGCTCACTACCATCAAATGGGAGAATGACATCAATCAGGTTATCGAAGAATCTCAAATGCTGAAAAATAGGCCTCTCAAAGGTATGCCAGTCATTGTGAAGGATACAATATATACTCGAGATCTGCCGACAACCGCAGGCGCAGTAGAATATCGCAAGTTCCAACCTGATCATGATGCTACAGTAGTGTTCAATATCCGCAAAAATGGTGGTCTAATCATTGCCAAATCCAATACCCCTGAATTTGCGGAGGATTATCAAACTTTCAATGATGTATTCGGTGTAACCAACAATCCCTATAATCCTGATCTGACCGCTGGAGGATCGAGTGGAGGTTCTGCTGCCTCGATCGCCTTGGGATATACTGATATGGCAATAGGGAGTGATTTTGGTGGTTCGCTACGTGTTCCTGCCTCATTTTGTGGGATTTACTCTCTTCGACCAACAATCAATCGAGTTGAGGTTGATGGTCATCTTCCAGCATTAGAACCAGGTATTATTGGCACTATCGGGCCGATGGCTTCATCACTCCCAGTATTATCTCGTCTATTCGCGGCAATGACCGGACAATCATTAAATTCGCCTGAATCAAAATCACTTGGTGAACTCCGAATCCTGCTATCATCTTCCTTGGATGAAATCCCGATTCAACCTCAGATTACTGATGCAATTTTGCAATGGTCAAATCAATTACAAGATAAGCTAGTTTTGGATCAATTCAATTCATATCCCGGTTTTGAGAACCTACATGAGCCATATATCGGAATTTATCGATTGCTATATGGTAAACCGGTAAGTAAATCTCTATCATATTACAAAGAAAAACAGCAGACGGCGCAACAACAAATTGACAATCTAATGAAGGATTATGATGCCCTTATTCTTCCGGTTACCTCCATTCAACCCTATCCTCACAGCTTTGACCATTCCGATTTTATGATCGCTGGAGAATCTGTCAATTACTGGGTGGCAAATGGGTATTATAGCAGAATTGCCAGTGTTACAGGAAATCCCGTCATAACTCTACCAATTGGAAGAATCGCTAATATCCCAGTGGGAATCCAATTAATCGGGCATCGAGGTAAGGATGAGTCTCTATTGGAAATAGCATCAACTTTAGAGGCAAGTACTAAACGGGTAATGTTGAATTAATCCATTTCTTGTGTTCATATGATTTTCATCCAAATTTGGTACAGAGTATTTCTTTCCTAGTTTTAATATTCAATTCAGTAGAAGTACTGAATTTCAGTAATGTAAACAATTAATTAGTTTTTACTTTCATCTCTGCCCCTCAATCTGCATTAGAACTACTACGCATGATATTTCATCAACTCCAGTATGGTCAGATTGAATTTGAAACCTGAGATACTCCTGTAAATCACTATAGCTTCAACTGTCTTCTTACTACTTGTGACATCATTAACTCGGAGGTTGAGCAACGAACCATGTGAAGTGTGCGATTCTAGCGATGAGATAATATCAACGGGATATATCATCTGTAAAGATTGCGGAACTGCAAAATATCGGCATTATGTTGATCATCTTCCTGTCAAGTATACTCAATCAAAACAGATTATCTCACATAATTTTGCCTCTAATTCTCTGGAATATATCGGAACTTTGGGTAGTGACATTGGTATAAGTACCGGAACAATCAGATCCCATAAACTTTCCTCCAAAGCAGCATACAAGTATCGACGCTTGGCACGGTTCTATCATAACCGTATAAGGTTAGATGGTAGTGCTACCCATCTCCGTACGATGGTTGCATTTACTAGAATTTGTTCAAAATTAGCAATCTCTTCAAGTTTAAAACGGAGATCTCTATATTTTTACTGGGAAGTCGTGGATCGAGAGGTTACTATAACCAATCACATTCTCTTAGTTGCATTATGTCTTCTCAGAACAGTACGTGAGGCAGGTGATCGCGCTCCAATTAGATTTTCCGAGATTGTTACTGCCTTTGCAGAGAATGGTCACCGGGTTACTAATAAGAATCTCTTGAGATTAGCCACCGAATTGGACTTCGATTTGGCTCCCATACGTCGAACTGCAGAGGATTATATTGAGCGAATTGCAGCAGAACTCTGTGCCTTTCCATCAATCCTCTCAAGAGTAGCGAGGACAGGACTACAATCAAACCGGTATGAATTACATCTGATTCAAGTATCCCTTATTTTCTTGAATAATTTGACACGTAAGGACCGAGGTGGTGTCCAACCGTTTCCCTTTGCTGTTTCAATTGTCTATCTGGCAGATCGAGCAATTTCAAAAGTACGGGGACGTCGGCCAATTCTCACTCAGAAACTGGTTGGTACTGCTCTTGATGCTGCGGAATTTACAATTAGAGATCATATATACCGTTTTCTTGGGAAATTATATGAGCGGGAAGAAGAGGATTTAATCGATTTTATCAAGGAACGATTGGGTTAGCTTAGGAGTAATTAGTCCTCTTTCGCCGATATAATACTGTAATCATTGGTATGACACTAATCATAGCAATCCATGGTGCGGAAAGAAATCCATTCTTCCCATTACCCGGATTAGATTGTGTCGAATTGGTATTTGACGCCGTATTTGTTGTACCACTTCCGATATTCAGGTTGAAATACGTTTTGAGGGTATTCTGTGCAACTTGTTGATTATAATTGAGATTATATGATGTGGTATACCAGCTGAAATCACTTGCTACTGCCATGGGTAGAACATAATCAAATACCGGTGAGATTGGGAGATGATAAGATCTGAATCCTGGAAAACTGGATTTGAGAGTAGTTTCAATCGTATCTAGCTCTAATGCCTGTATAATTGCCTTGCGTACATCATACTTTTGGAGTATTGGTCGATTTTGATTGAAGAAAATCCTGATAGGTGCAACATCCGTAGCTAATGTGGTTGAAAACTGATCTGAAGAGAGGTCTACAGTAATTCTTTGTACTGGTGGGATCATAACAAAATCAAATTCACCACTCATAAACTGCTCTTGTAAACTCCCAGTACCATATGTTCGAAATTTAACATATGAGATAGTCTGCGATGTTGGTTTCTCATGGATCTGTGTACTTGGATTATCAGCATATGCCCAGTAATAGGCTTCAGGTGGAGTATCATAGATATGTGGAGCAAAATATGAGAGATTATATGCTGTGGGATAATTATCGAATTCAGTTTTGAATGATGCGTACTGAGATTCAGCATCCCATTCATTGGTGAATGGAAAATCTGGATTGGCTTCAAAATTCCACTGCTCTGCAGTATTGTCGACGATTATATCCTTGAATTGCATAGCAGAGACCTGTGTACTCCCATTTAAGGTATAGTAATGCTGGAATTCAACACTATCCCTAGCGGGTAATGAACTTGTACGGAAATTAAAACTCTCTCCTGTAGTTGTGGTTAAGTTTCCCCCCAGTATGTGATCAGGAAGGGGGTACAACGAACCAAGTAACGCAGTTTGTTGATTTGAGGTAGTGTTAAGGTAGACAACCAACGTATCATTCGTTGTTGTCGTGGATGTACTTTCCCATTTGACAACTGATTTGAAATTGGTTGCCCCGTAAAGTGTCTCACTCTCAAGTAAATCATCTGCCATCAGATCAAGGGTCAGACCAAAATCATTAGCATCCACATGTTCGGCTGGGACATTTACTGTACTGTTATTCTCTATTGTAGTGGTTGCCGGGAACTGGTGTGTAGTATCTATAAAAAAGGTGAACTTGCCACCTTTGACAATATCGGAACCATCACCATTGACATCCCAATCCTCTTGGATGAAATTATATGCAATATCAGGATGTACGCGATGATGTCCATCAAAGCTGAGAAGAGTAGAACTGAAGATGTCTCCTAATTCAGGATTCATCTCACGAAGTCTATACGGGTCGAGGAGTACTGGTCCATAGGTGCGATCAAGGGGTAAACGAATGGTAGATTTATTTCCGAAACGTTGTGCTGAGGTACTACTGTTCCATGATGCACCAAGTTTTCGAGAATCAAGTATGCCATCGTATTTGTCCCAACCCTGATACCCTTTCCATCCAATTATCTGCTTGTCCTGTGCAAATAGGGGAAGATCATAGAGGAGTTTGCCATAATACAGGTTAAGGAATGCATTAAGATTTGACGCTACGGTAGTCCCATCCGTTGAAGTTTTAATCATCTCAATCAATGGATCGACGTCCTGTTTTTGATCGACATTTACCTCTGATTTTAATAAATCCAAATAGGTTGTATTTCCCAATTCATAAGCTGCTTTAGCGATATCGTCCGTACTACTGTATCTGAGCTGAGTTGAAGGGAACATTCTAGGTTTCACAGGATTATTATCTTGAAGAGGTCCAATAGCCAGATCATATTGTGTGGAATCTGGATTTGTCAATACCTCTAAGTAAAACTGATAATATGGTATTTGCTTAATCTCAACGTTGAATCCAATATTTTGTAGATCATCTTGAATTGAGGTAACTAATGGTGTAATATAACTGGATGCAACGATCACAAGATCTGGGTCTTCTTTGCTTGTCTGAGCTATACCTTGAGGATATGAACTTAAACACAATATTACAAGGAGTAGCCAAATCAAGTATTTTTGACGCATATATGGTCTGCTTATTTTTTCTGATTATATAGTATCGGTTTTTTAATTTACTTATCTAGAAGTTTCATTGAAATTTTACCCAAATTAGATGTCAGTCCCCCGTTCAATGTCTCATTAGTATTCGTTGAATGACACTCTTTGATATCATTACAATTCCAGTTACTGAAGTAATCACATAAATTATGGTGATATCAGCTACTCATGTGTTATATCCTCAGAAAATCTCAAGAGCTAGCTCATTATCTGATCTGGTAGATATTACTGTTCCAATAATCAAAGAATCCAACCCAGTTCTCGCCACTACCATGGGTGTCATTCTCTACAATAATTTGTGGCCTGACATATCAACGCATGGTGTTGACCGAGATATTCGTACTTGGAAAGCGATTCAAACTAAATTGAATGAGATCTCAATACAACCCGATGAAGAAGATGATTTTGCGTTGTTGAAGTGGTTTGTTACGATGAATCTTTTTGAACTGGAAGAATTAAGGTATTGGGAATCAGCTCATCTGCTTTCATCCTTGGTATTCCGGGGTATATCCACTCTGGTCAGTAAATCTGTTCCTGATCAGACTTCACGAGTAGAGTCTATTATTGCCAGGCTTCGATCAATTGCTCCCTTGATTAAAGGAGAACAACGACGCTTGATCTCACCGGTCAAACTATGGGTTGATGCAGAGATCCAATCTCTGAACGGAGTGATACGCTATATCCGAACTCTTTCTGGAATGTTTTCGGATGAATCAAAGGAACTAGTTGATGAACTGGATCAGACTGCAAATTTCTGTATCTCTGAACTTGCTAAACATATGCAGTGGCTTGAAAAGCTCGAGGGTGGAGACCTACCGATTAACCCTGAGATGTATGAAAAATTATTGGAACTACGTAAAATTGGATACAGTAGTGCAGAGTTAGAACAACTTGGGTGGCATTATCTTGAATGGACTGAGCTGGAACTTGAAAAACTGTGTGATGCACTTGACGGTGAAGATATTCAGTCCCTCAGGCAAGAAATTCGCGGAGATCATGAAAATGATTTTGATGCTGTACTACAATCATACAAAGTTCTAGCAGATAGGGCAAAGAATTTTCTAGTGGGGAATGATCTAATTACCCTCCCCGAGGAGAAACTGATTGTTAAATTCACCCCAGAACCTCTACGGAATGCCCTTTCTATTGCTGCTGCTGGTATGCCAGGTCGATTTGATAAGGATCAGACAGGTTATTTCTACTGTACGCCTCATGATGATGATGCCATGCTGGAAGAACATTCCTATGCATACCAGCCTCTTCTCATCTCCCATGAATCTTATCCAGGTCATCACCTTCATGGTGCTTGTCAGAATCAATATCCATCACTCATCCGTTCAAGTCTCTATTCCTCATCTTCTGCCAACACAGGTCTGATGTATTCATCGCAACTAGCAGATATTACCGAAGGGTGGGGACTTTATAGTGAAGAAATGATGTGGCGACAAGGATTTGAAAATGACCCTGCTGATCCAGATTTACGGCAGCGTTTTCTGCAGGTTAATGCCATGCGTTGGCGAGCTGCAAGAATAGTAATTGATACACAACTTCACTCAGGTCGAATGAGCTATGATGAGGCTGTGGAATTTCTTATCGAGAAGACTGGTTATCATAGAAAAACAGTAGAAGCAGAACTGTTGATGTACTCCCGATCTCCTGGGTATTTTTCCAGTTACCTGCTAGGTAAACACCAACTAACCGACCTCTACAAAAAAGTTCAACCCTATCTTTCATTGAAAGAATTTCATGATACCATTGTGTATGCAGGGAAAGTTCCTCTCTGGTATATCAAGCAATTAATCCTGGCTAAGGCTGAGTAAATAAAATTCAAATAAGATGAGAGAATTACTAGAATTTCAACCTCTTTCTATCATTAAAGCGTATATTTCATTTAGGTCGTAGAATTTACCATATTGTGAGATATTCTCTGTTTAGCCTTCAGTGCATCTCAATTGTCCTTCTCTTGCTGTTAGCTACCCCTGCATATGCAGTAACTCGAAACAAAAGTATAGTTGATTTTGTGGACTCTACTCGAGTATCAGATCTTGGGTTTGCAGATACTCCCGATGGTATATTGAATTTAGAATCTACCTATAATGCCCTTGTAGTGCATAGTATCTTGGGTAAGCCTGTTAATAATACTCTAGATCTACTCTATTATATTCAGACCCTTCAAAATAGATCTGGTGGCTTCTCCAATATGGAAAATAATTCTCAGAGTTTTGATGCCACAGTTCTTGCAGTTGGAGCACTCCAGTACCTCAACTTAAACCGATCACAGTATACTAAGTGGCAAATATTCCCTTTCCTGAATGATACTGCTAATCAGCTACTCTTTACCGATAAAAATGGTTCTCTTGAACTTGCAAGGCTAGATTTATCGCATCTTGAGACATGGAATAAATTTATCCTGACATCTGCATATTTGAATAATATTCCAGATCTACCTGTGATTGATTTAGTAGATCAGGTAAAATCTCTGCAGTATGCCAATGGGAGTTATTATTCCTTCGGATATGCTATTCAAAGTGTGATATTACTATCTACTTTGGGAGAGCTACCCAATGACCCGGATCTTGCGGCCAAATACATCCTCTCTTATATTCAATCAAATGGAGCGTTCTCATCAACGATTGACGGTTCTCCATCACTACTCGCAAATTATCAGGCATTAAAGGCCTTACGACATTTAATTGATGTCTCTTCTCTGAAGGAGGTTGCAGATATTACTCGATATATTTTCTCCCTTCAAGTTGCAAGATCAGGGTTTAGAGAAAGTAAAGGCTCAGATCCAACCTTAACTGCGACAATGCTTGCTCTTTCTGTTCTGTCCTATTTGCAGCAATTGGATGAGCTTCAGGCTCCAGATGTACTTCAGGAAGTGGGATTTATCTCATATCCAACAAGCTTCATGCTCATGAGTATTGGTATAATTGCTATGATTTGGAGGAGAAGAAGATGAGTGAGTATGTGATTGAGATGGAACATGTTTCCAAATTCATTCAAGGAAAACCCATCATCTATCGGATGAACTTGAAAATTCCGGTAGGCACACTGTATGGACTATTAGGTCCAAATGGTGCAGGGAAAAGTACCTCAATTAAACTGATGACAGGGAGGATCAGACCAAGTAGTGGAAGAATAAGAATCAATGGGTTGGATCCTTGGAGAGATCGAGTGGCAGTAAATCGGAATATTGGGTATCTCCCCCAAAATTCCATTCAATATCAGGAAAAATTAGTGGGTGATTTTATGACCTACATGGGTCGATTGAAAGGAATGAGTCGAGACCAGGCACGTGAGCATGGTAGAACTATTTTAGACCAAGTTGGGATGGGTAGATTTGAAAATTCGATGATCGGAAAATTATCAGGTGGAGAAAAACAACGTCTGGGTTTTGCCAATGCACTTCTTGGTGATCCCGATCTTCTGATTCTAGATGAACCAACAGCATCACTTGATCCTGCAGGTAGGGTCTACGTTATGAACCTGATCCAGCAATTAGCAGAGGATGAATCCAAAACCGTGATTATCTCATCTCATATCCTTCCTGAAATCCGTCGAATGACGAATCACGTTGCAATTATGTCAGAAGGTTCAGTTCTCACCTCGGGTAATATCAATCACCTTACTAGAAATATCTTCGACACCGAATATGAAGTCCGTACCAATAATCCGGAGCAATTTCTTAATTTAGTTTCGGAAGCAGGTTATGATGCGACGATGGAGAGAGATCGTGTCTATATCTCTGCCAATGGCAGTTTACACCAATTTTGGAAGGATATACCTCTATTATGTCAGTCGAACAATATTGAGCTAAGATCATTGACTCCAGTCCGTGATTCATTGGAGAAACTCTTCTTGGAATTAGTTTCAAGAAAAAAGGAGGAAGAAACAGTTGAATAGATTAAATTTTGACCTACCATTCCTACCAAAAGGATACGGCAGATCAATTCCAATTATTATTGAAGAAACGGTTACCTCATTCATCAAAGAGAAGAGGTTCTATATTTCCATAGTCTACTATGTGTTACTCCCGATTATCCTTGTTTTGGGTGGTTCAGGATCTGCATTGATTCAAACTGGTACTGGGATTGCTATTTATTACGCACAGTTGAATACATCATTTTTCATCAAATCGCTATTTCTCACATTTTTCCCGGGACAGATCTTTCTAGTTATCCTATCTAGTGATCAGATCGCAGGTGAGGTTGAGTCCGATACACTTTCGCTAGTATTGAGTCGACCAACCTATCATTCTGAGATTATCATCGGCAAATACTTAGGATTATTAACTATTCTAGCAATTTTGCAAATCCCATCATTGTCTTTCATTTACTATTTCAATCTTATCAGATATGGTGCAGCCTTTCCTTTTGCCTTCTGGTCATCTTTGGATGAATTCATTGCCATGCTGATAATCATATTACTGATCCAGTCGATGATTTTGGCACTAGCGCTTCTGATCAGCTCAACTTTTGATCGATCGTTATATGCAATCTTGTCAAGCATCTTGGGATTGTTTGTACTGTCCTCACTCTCAGATACTTTTGCTTCAGATCCAAGTAGTGTGAATTACATGAGTTTACCTTATTATGTTGATAGTATCTTGCCATCGATTTTCTTCAATCTTGAACCACTTGAGAAAGGACCCAACGTCCTCTCGATGATGATGGTCATCTTGGTCGTGGTAGCTGTATTTCAGATCTGCTCTGTTCTGATCCTACGAAGAAAGGAACTCTACTAAGGAATTAAATTCTATTGGATCGAAATACTATCGCATCTGTGTCAGGTTCAATCAATTCAACGAGAACCAAGGGGTCAATGGAGTAGCGGAGACCATGCCCGGTGCGATCTCTTACCTCATAGATAAGTCCCAATCGATTGTGGTGATAGGTATTCCACCAGGTATATTCTTCAAGAAAATAGTCACAGATTTCATATATATCAAAAGTTACCTGTTCTTCAGTTCTCCAATATTGATGGTCACATACCGGATAGTCTATTGCATTATCTACTCCGTCGATAACTGCCTTAGTAATCAACTCCATTTTGGTTGGTGGGAAGGTTGCTGTATCTACCGTGCTAGATGCTGTAAATCGTTGCCATAGTAATTTTCTGACTTTTACTATATCACAATGGAGCAGAAACTGTTTCAATCGGTACGTATTCCGATTAAGGAGGTGGATATAGAGAAAGGTGAGTAAGCGACCTTGCCCTCGATATGTCTCGATAGGACTGAAAGGTGGGAAAAATTGATCTATAGCACGGAGTCTAATCTGGCGAATTATTTGTCGGATATGATATGGTTGTAATAATTTAACCGGGTGATCTTCCTCAAGAATATCAATTGTCTGTGACAAAAATTCGATCATCGCAATTAATCATTCACAGCTGGTTTTATATCGATATAGACTCTTGTAAGATGATTAGATCATTTCTCTGTAATCTCCCAAATCCATATCACAAAAGCTACTTAGTTGGATCGATTTTGGCAATCAATTTTATACTAATAAAAAATGAACAGTACAGTGGATTTGAAACCCAATGAGAGCTCTAAACCTGATGAAATAATACTTGAGTCAACAGGTATTCAGGGAGAACCCATGCTCGTCGATTATTCTAACATTCGAAATTACAAGCTCAATATATTTCTTTGGAGTTTGTATGATCTCGCTAATACGATTTATTCCATGGGTATAGTGTCTTTAGTTTTAGTACCTCTCATTACGATTGTATCCATTGCTTCATTTGCAGGAGTGGATCCTGCGACTTTGATTGCAAATTCTGCCACGGTGACCAAAGCCGATTATATTGCAGGTACGAATTATGCAAATCTCATTTACCTGATAGTGGTCATCATTGGTAATGCTCTAATGATCGTATTGTCTCCAATTATTGGTGCGTATGCAGATCAACTCAGTAAACGCAAGTATTTACTAGGACTGATCACAATTTTCACTCTTGTCTTTATCAGTGCAATCGCAATCAAGCTTAGTGTTATCTGGATTCTAACCATGTTTCTTCTGGCTAATTTGACCTATCAGACGTGCCTGGTAATATATGATTCGATGATTCCATTTATTGCCAAACCACAGCACACTTCCAAAGCCTCAGGATTTGGTATTGCCTTTGGATACTTCGGTTCATTCATTGCCATTGGTATCTCTTTCATTATGGCTAGTGGTGGTAATGATTATAGTTTAGATGAGGATCTACGGATGATAAAAATCGGCTATATCCAGGAGTATATCCCTATTGTTGCAATAGCATTTCTCATTCTTGGATTTCCAATTCTATTTACAACTGAGGCACGAGGCGAGCATCGTTCGCCCTCATTTCGGGAGCTGGTCAGGAAAACATTTGAAGATTTACGTAAGACACTCCGCGAAGTCTGGCAGGTGGCTGATTCACGATACTTCCTCATTGGTTGGTTACTGTTTGTTGATGCAGCCAATGTTACCATTGCCTATATGTCCGTTCTGGTTACATTAGGATTGGGTCTTCCCCCCTCGACGGTGACCTTTGTTCTTGCCATAGGAATTGCCAGTGCTGTAATATTCACCTATCCTGTGGGATATATTGGTGATCGTATCGGACCTAAGAAATTATTCTATCTTGTTGGCTTTCTCTGGATTTCTGCACTATTTGTTGGAATAATAACCAATCTTCATGTTTTTGGAATGACCACCCCCGCTTATTTCGCATATATCATGGCAGTAATTGTTGGTCCGGGTCTAGGAGGTACATGGGTAGCTCAACGCCAAATGATAACTGAATTAGCACCAAAAGATCGTTCAAGTAATTATTTCGGTATTGCCAATGTATTTGGTAGAATTAGCTCAATCATAGGTCCTGCGATAGTTACTCTTACTCTATGGATTCTAACGAAATTGTTACATCAGGATTTGAATACTTCATACCGTGTAGTAATGGGTGTACTGGCTTTACTCCTGCTGATAGGTCTGAGTATTATCACCCGAGTAACCGATCATCATGAAAAGTATGTCAGCGGTTATCGTCATATCGGTGAAGGTGAATGGGTTCAATTTGAGAACTAGATCGACAATTTATCTAAATATCAATTTTATTATGTAACGACAAGAAGACCCCGTCCTTCAGGGTGGGGTAGTTCACTATGTAACGTATCTCCCGTTCAATACAGATTGGACATCTTATTTCCCAATGGTTGTAGATGCAATACTCAACTGGTATGATTACGCATTCGTCAATTCAAAATAGGATTTTATCTTGGTCACTTTAGGTATAGTTTTTGATAGTGAGGTCATAGAGTACCCGTATGACTTCTGAAAATCACCATAGGTATGAAAATCTGCAATCTGTTTTCTCGCCAAAGTCTGTTGCTGTCGTTGGAGCATCGCGTCGACCAGGTTCAATTGGTAGAACCGTATTGAAAAATATTGTAGATGGTGAATTCGAGGGTATTGTCTATCCAATCAATCCAAATGCTGACAGTGTCTATGCAATCAAAGCATATCCAGATCTTCAATCAGTTCCCGGTCCAATCGAGCTGGTAATTGTTGTTGTTCCTCAAAAATTAGTAAAGAAGGTGATTGAAGATGCGATTGAAGTTGGTGCTAAAGGTGCAGTTATCATTACTGCAGGATTCCGAGAGGTAAATGAAGAGGGTGCCAAATTGGAAAAGGAAATTACGGAGATGGCTAGAGAGGCGCATCTGCGATTAGTTGGTCCCAATTGTATGGGTATTATCCATTCGCATTCTCCTCAACTCAATGCTACCTTTGCCCCTCGACCAGCTCTACCTGGATCATTAGGTTTCATTTCTCAATCTGGAGCACTCGGTATTATCGTCATAGATTATGCCACCTCTCTTGGATTGGGTTTCTCTAAATTTATTTCATTAGGTAATAAGGCTGATATCAATGCTACGGATATGATTGATCTCTACCGTGATGATGATGAAACCGAGGTAATTCTAGCTTATTTAGAATCCTTCAGTGACCCCTGGAATTTCTCCGAAGTGGCAACGAAAACATCTAAGAAGAAACCGATTATAATGGTAAAATCAGGTAGAACCGCAGCTGGTGCCCGAGCTGCCTCCTCACATACTGGAGCTTTAGCCACATCTGAAACTGCTTTGAAGGCTTCACTATCAAAATCAGGAGTAATCCGAGTTGCCTCTGTCGAAGAATTATTCGATACCGCGATGGCTTTTTCCAAATTACCTCTACCGAAAGGAAATCGTGTAGGTGTTTTGACAAATGCTGGAGGTCCCGGCACTCTGACAACCGATGATTTGATTGCTAAAGGTTTAGTCCTTGCTGAATTTGCCGATTCAACCATTGCACGAATTGAAGAATTTATCCCAGCAGAAGCATCTGTAGCCAATCCTATTGATCTCATTGCATCTGGTGGCCCTCCTGAGTATGAGAAAACCTTGGATGTCCTTATTGAGGATGATAATGTAGATTCTATCATTGTTATTCATGTACCTCCGATAATTCAAAATCTTGGGAAGATTGCCGAGGTCATTGAGGAGGCAAATCAAAAATCAACCAAACCAATTTACGCCGTTCTGATGGGCGCAAATGATCTGATTTCAGAATATATCTCAAAGGAGCAAACTGAGGAATTCAGCTATCCCATCTACCAATTTCCCGAATCTGCTGTCAATGCTCTTCGAGCGATGACGAACTATGCAATTTGGCGTGATCGACCAGAACAAGAACCAGTCTTCCCAATTGACCAGGAACAGGCTGCTAAAGGTCAGGAGGTAATCAATGATGCTGTGGCAAAAGATCAAGAAATCCTGTCACAAAATCAGGTTGAGGATCTCTTTGCTGCCTATGGATTCAAGTTCCCAGCTAGTAAGATTGTGAGTTCTCTTGAGGACGCCTTGAAAGAGGCTGAAACTATCGGATTCCCCCTCGTCCTTAAAATGGCAAGTGAATCAGTATTCGCCCATAAATCTGATGAAGGAGGTGTATTTCTGGATCTACGTTCAAATGAAGATCTACTAGAAGCCTGGACTAGGATTCAAAAATCATATGATCGTTTGAATGTACCTGCAGATGATCGAGACATTTTGGTCCAAAAATTCTATCACGGTGGAGTTGAGATGGCTCTTGGAATCAGTATGGATGCGCAGTTTGGTCCGATGGTCATGGTTGGTTCAGGTGGAGTGATGGTCGAAATTCTTGATGATGTTCAATTTTCCACAATTCCCCTCAGCAGGCAAGATGCCCGGAAAATGATTAAGAAATTGAAGGGCTATCCGCTACTACTTGGGTATCGTGGTGATAACCCCGTAGATATTCGAAAATTGGAGGATGCTGTACTTCAACTATCTCAAATGGCAAATGATAACCGGCAAATCTCTGAATTGGATATCAACCCTATGCTCGCCCTCGATGTAGGTGAGGACCCAGTTGTTCTCGATGCTCGAGTAAAGTTAAAACATTAGTCCAGTTGATATCTATCCGGGATAGTATATAATTTCAGCGGCATTATCTATATCATGATTGGTTTCACAGATCTAGCCCATTGTGAAGCATCAGAGAATGCAGTAAAATGATTGCCATCAGATATCTGAATGAATTCAGCTTGCTTTGCTGAATCGCAATATTCTTTGGCTTTTGGCAGGTAAGAATTATCCCGTTCTCCTGCATAGAAAATCTGGTGTATTGATGATGCTTGTAATTTTTTGAGCGTATCTCCGAAACCCTGCCATTGTAGGATTGACTCATCCATCGTATTAAGTGCCTTAGGATCATTGCTGAGCAGGACATCTCTGGTATAGTCATCCAATTGTACTCCTGCAGAAGTCAGGTGGTTGATCCAACTTGACATCCCCTCTGCTATTATTTGCTGTCTTTTCCGAATTTGGTTGAACACATTACGAACCGGGTAGGGATGCATCCCCCCAACAATTAATTCCTGAGTCTTACCTGGATACTTAATGGCATAAGCAATAGCCATTCTCCCCCCATAAGAATATCCCATTACTTTGGCAGTATCTATGTTTTCCTGATCGATGACGGCTTGGATCTGCATCACCTGATTATTTGGGAAATAATCCACTATATTTGTTGATTTTGTACTACGGCCATGTCCGAGAAGATCAATGAGTATTAGTGTGCGATTATGAAGATAATGGTGGTAGTTATTTTCTATCCAATCCTCACCTTTTCCAAAGATCCCGTGAAGGAGAATTATCGGATCTCCGTCTCCCTGACAGGTATAGTATAACTCCAATCCTCCGATTTTGGCAAATGGCACAATTTACCTCAGTACATGGTAAAAAATAAGTTTTTTTAGATAGGATAGCTTCGAGTACTTTCAATCACCTCTGTAGAACCCTTTTATTCGAACTCACCAAGGTTACTCTGAGGATAACACTTCGGTGGTATCGGTTGCTGGGATTCAGCTGTTCTTCGGGATATAAATCTGATGAACCAGTAATTCTCTCATTCATCACCTAACAGGTGGTGACGGCGAAAGTGACAAGATTATCATAAATTGATGGCAGTCTAGCGATCAACGCCGGTAAGATTTGCGTCATCCTAGTGGCTAGCCAGTCGGTGGCACTATCGTTGGAGCCTGCTGAAGTTCTCGAATGACGGTGTCGAGATAGAGAAGAGAAAGGTTTTGTAAAAAACATTTTTTAGATCATGTTTCTAAAGAATTTCCTGATGTCACGCAGGATCTATCCTATTTGGGAAAGTTAGACATTCTAAGGATATTCCTGATTCTCTAGGAAATGAATTTATATTCGAACGTCGATTGATTCTATGACGTTTGATTCATTTCTCCTCGGGGAATAATTTCCTGCGGAATTAGTGAATAAAGTTTTACATAAAATGTTACCCTTGTCGGGGAAACATTGGAAGTATATAAATAGGATTTGTACATATTATAATACAGAGGTCACACTATGGCAAAGTATCGCTACGTCATTATTATCCCCATCCTAACAACTATTCTGATTTTCGCCAGTACTGCAGGTATCATAGGTAATGCCTTTTTACTGAAAAATCTCAATAATAATGTTTCCAGGACCAGTTATCTCGATTTAAACTCAAATGAAGTAGTTTCTCGATCAATTAATATCCCATCTGAGATCAGAGATTATGAATTAACTATTTCTATCGATTATCTCAATTCTCCAAATATCCTCTCCCTTGACATATACCTCATGTCAGCTAGATTATCACTTGGGGTCAATACATTGGATGATTTCATTAATTCAACGGACTTTTCAAATAACCTTATTGATTTCTCAAAAGGGGTTCATCGGGAAGAGGTATTTTATCTTGGCAGTAATCCTTCCTACAATAATTTGTATGTGATCTTTGCCAATCCTGCAAATACAAGTGTAAGCCTTCAGGTTACTATGCTTCTTAAAGATACCTCTGGTCAGAGTTTGGCATATACTGGTCATATACTCGGCACAATATTTTCAGGATTGTTTACTGCAATATTTTTCTTTCTCTCCATTTATCTCTGGATGGATTATTTTGGTAAAGTTTCACCTTCTATCCTTACTAAGAAACTGGAGAAACGGTTGGAGGAACTTCAAGATCAAGCCGTATCATGGGAATTATTTCTTGCAGGAGTATCTGTACTTCTTCTGATAATTGGGTATAATGAGGTATTACTCGGTCAGGGATTTGGTAGTATTATTGGTGGAGCCATAGCTGGCATTGTTGTATATTACAATTATTCAAAACGACAAAAACTGGAATCTCAGATTCGGGTGGTGCTGATCTCACATGGCACCTTGAGTCTTACTGATCTTGCCGAATTGGTAGCCGAGACAAAGGAGAATACGAAGAAAGTTCTTCTCGATGCAATACTGTATTCTGATATGCCCGCGGAATATGATTTCAAAACAGAAACCGTTAGATATGCACCAGAAAAAGACACCATGCCAAAACAGGTAGAAATGGAGTCGAAATTCGAGGTTGCCTCAACTGAAATCCAGTCCCAGAAAATTGAAGAGACTGCAGCTGACGACACACGTCCAATGCCTGTTTGTGCTTACTGTGATACTGAAGCAATTTCAAGAAATTCCCAGTTTTGTTATGCTTGTGGTGCAAGCATGAGTTCTGCTAAGTGAGGTCAATAATATGAGTCGTGAAGCATACCCTGATCTAATACAAATACTCTCTGACTTTTCTACCAAGTCATTTACTGAGTTACAGGCAGCTGCATATGTAGCATTGGTAAAGATGGGTGAAGAATCTGGAAGTGCTGTTGCTGGAGAGGCAGGAATCAATCGATCCAAAATCTATGATATTCTTGGTCAACTCGAAGAGATGGGTGCAGTCAAGAAAGTAAGTCGTGATGGAAAGAGTCGGTATGTCGCAGTATCTCCCGAAGATCTCCTTCCCAAATTAGTTGAGAAATTCAAGGAGGATATCGGTAAAGCACAGGAATCACTACTTGATATACAGGGATTACAAGAAGAGATAGAAGAGGCCAAAATTACCCTGACTACACTTGATCTCACTGAACTGGACACAAATGTATTTGATTATCTCATATCATCTACGGAGAAATCTCGAGTTAAATTCACGGATAAATTGGACAAGGATAATCGTCCTGGTAGTGCAGTACGGATCCTCAATCTCAATACCCCGAATCAGTCCCGTGGGTTAATTTTCCTGCTAGGAAAGGACAATTGCTATTTCTTTGGCACTCCAACGGGAATGCGAGTTGAAGCCCTGCAGATTACCTCCGTTGAGATGATCAATTTTCTTCGGGATATGATTGAATCAGCATGGATCCGGGATATACCAGAGTATGTCATGGATGAGATCAGAAGCGGAGATAGACTGGCCTTGGCGATAGATAAAGCAACCTATGTCTTTTATGAGTTCTATGCACAGAATCAGGAATACAAATATGAACGCCCTATCAGTGTTGTGATCTCAGATAGTTTTATCTCCTTCTTCTATGAGGGCATTGAAGAGCTTAAAATCCCCATGCAGTTCATCAAGCAGACTGAAATCCTGGAGGATGATGTCACAATTATTGTCAAATTTGCCAGTGCTACCAAAGCAATTGGTGATTTGCAGATGCGGGTGGTCTCAAGACCGATTCTCATCAGAAATATACTTCAACATATTATTCGATCTAAGATCAACTAATAGGGATTGGAAGCTATTCTGTCAAATACGTAGTCATTCTAGTCATCTTATCGCCTCGTATTTGTTCAATAATGATATTATTTTATACTATTATTGGAGGAAATAATTATATGGATATTGATATACTTACAGAGACGGACAACCCTCTGCTAGAACGAAAGGAGTTAAAATTCCGGATTGTCCATGAGCAATCTGCTACTCCTTCCCGAGAGACTGTTGCATCTAAACTTGCAGCAGTAATGAATGCTGAGAGGTCCAGAACAATCATCCGAAAAATCAACAGTGAATTTGGTCTCAATTCAAGTATTGGTTATGCCAATATCTACGAAACAGATGAATCAGTTAGCACTGAGCCAAAATACATCCTTGCCCGCAATGGAATTGGAGGAGACGACCAATGAGTGAATACTTTGAAATCGATGGCGAGAAGCTGAAACGTAATTACAAACAATGTCCCGAATGTGGCGAAGGTTACAAGATGGGAGAACATGATGATCGCTACCACTGTGGTAATTGTGGTTTCACCATCAAGAAATAAATCAGATATTAATATACACTCACCTAACGTATGATTCGCTTAATCTCTTGATACCGAATTTATAAAAAGTTTGAATTTATTTAATTAATCATGAGTACGACGAAAACTTTCCCTGATATTGCAATAACTGCATCAATTTTTGCTATCATCTTTAGTATGCTTTACACGATTGTAACTGGATCTCGGGTATTATTTGGTACGACTGATCTCTCTCAATTCACACCAAATATCACCCTGTTATTCATATCATTTGTATTATATCTTATTGCAGTAATTTTTCTGACCATTGGTAAGGTATGGTCAACTCCGAGTCTGAATGGTGTGGCCTCCGTGGTATTGAATGTAGTTTATTTCATCTTTGGGGTCGTCCCGTTAGTTTACTATAATATTTATCGGGTGGAGAATACTGGAGAACCAATTACACTTGCGTTCTATCGTCTATTATTCGTTCTTTTCCCGTTTCTCCTTCACGCATATATTTCAGCTAGGTTCGTATATATCAACTACATCGCAGATATAGATCCTCCATCATCTGTCCCCACCTCATCTTGATTTACGATCCATCCTCGAAATCAAGCTTCTGGCTCTTTTTCTTACATGAGGCTCTACTTTGAGTAAAACAGCTCCCTTATTGGGTTGACCATAGATAATAATCGCATCATCTGGTAGCTCAATTAACAATGGTAGGACCAGTAAATCCTCTTCACCAGAGATTTTGATATGAATTCTCCGTTGGGTTAGTTTACCTATTGCATCTCGGAGGGTATACCATGTCTCAGAAGTTATCTGGGCTGCAGGGTTCTCTGCAGTCATGATTTCGTATCCCTCCCAATCTGGCCAGGTATTCAGCTGTTCACGCTTCGTTTGGCCGTCAGTAATGATCAACTCAGGTGCAAGATCATGTTCTATTAGGAGGGTAGCTGACACATCACCAACAGCAATGAGGAGAGATTCACGATTTGACAGACGACGTTTGAGAATCGGAATTGTATCCCCTGTGGTCCCCTCAATCAAATCTCCCATTGGTTGTGCGAGTTCTGATCTAAGTGATGTTGGAAGGGTATACTGAAAATTGGCTAGATCATCCATATTTCAAGAACAGCTACGTACGTTAAGTATTGTCCGATTATAATCCATTAAACTTTGATGTTTTACTATTTTGAATATTTATCTCACACGTAATGCGTAACTTCCAGGTTTATCCACTTGGAGCTTCTTAGCTATCTCACTATCTGCAGGATTGATTATGATTACCATTCCACTGAAATCTTCACTCAAATCGGTTGAGTGACAATTAGGGCAGCGATTACTCTTATCTTTCTCGATCTCATCATCCTTCAAGATCCTTCGACATTTTCTACATGCTTTCATTAACCATCAACTCTTATTCAGCAGTGGCAGGATTGGCTAATCCTTCTTTCCACTCCTGTATCCACTCCATTTTACCCAGACCAGTTTGACGCATTGTCACACCGACACGGATGGCATTTCTTTGCATTCCAACAACGACAATTCTACCACGAACAATATCATCTCGGCGAATGGTTAGATTAGTCTGTTTTCCAATGAGAACTTCTTGACCACTGTTATAATTGAAGAAATCATTTGCCATCTGACTGACATGGCAGAGTGCATCAATCGTACTGACCCTGATGAATGCACCAAAATCAATCAATTCGATAACTTCGCCCTCGATAACTTCTCCACGTTCAGGGATATAACTCAGTATTTTGAAATCACACTCATAAAAAGCACCAGCATCTCCAGGGATAAGTCTACCTTCTTCTACTCCTCCAGCCTCTAGCACGGCAACAATAAATCCAATTTTCTCAAAGATCCGCTCTTCGAGACTTTCTCGTGCTAACTCAAGTAAGATTTCTGAAAGATCTTCGGAGAACCTTTGTGGAGGTACCCTCAGTGTGGAACGAATAGTGCTAATATAGTAAATAATCAATCCCTCTTTATTGAATTATTAATCGAAGTCCAACTAAACCATAGCCGCATTATCGATTAACGTAAGTTGACTGATTATTTAAGGATTATAAAGAATTTGAAAGATTCTAGAAAGCTCAGGTGAACATACCTCTTTGGTTTCATTCTTTGAAATTATCCGTTGGGATACTTTCATTCTTCTCTTAGTTAGTAATTGTCAGTCGCAAAATTGTGCGTTTATACAAAGTAGCTTCATTGCCAAAGGATCAAGCTTACTGCATAACATCAAGAAGTTCTTTATCACCACAAACTTCTAATCTATCCTAAGTATCTTCTGAGACACTGATTGTCTTGTTTAACTGTATCGCCTGAATTCACATTCCTTATCAAATGTATCCATCTCCACTCTATTCGGGCTTAGCAGTTGACTCGATACGATAAACCCCTGTAGTAAAGGTCTGAGACCGCTGGATACGCTACAATCAGGATACATGTTGGGACTGATGGCGATTGTGGTAAAGCAGGAAATGACCATTAACTCACTCTGATAAGTTTTGAGTAAGTCTGATACAACAGAGAAGTCGTGTAACCTATGGAAGTAATTAAAAAAGACAAGATTTAATCAAATATGTAGAGTAATCATGGCAGATAGATTAATACTTAACATAGGTACAGATAGCGGAAAGACGCATAAGATTATCCTAGAAGGTGAGAAACGAATCCCTCTCTATGGCTTAAACATCGGTCAAGAATTCGCTGGAGACATTCTAGATCTTGATCTTGATGATTATAGTTTCCAAATTACTGGAGGATCTGATGATACCGGAACTCCCATGCGTCAGGATATCAAAGGTTCCGCACACCAGCGTCTCCTGCTCAAAGGTGGAGTTGGCTTCAAACCTACCCGTCCTGGAATGCGACGAAAGAAACGTGTTCGAGGTACCGAGGTTCAGGATGATATAGCCCAATTGAACCTAAAAGTTGTCAAAGAAGGTTCAAATCCTTTAACTGAGCTCTAATTCGCATTAACGCACACTTTACTTACAGGAGTTGTATTACCATAGGCCGAAAGAAAAAAACTGAAGAAGAAGAAGTAGAAGAAAAGCCCAAAAAACGGAAGTCACGGGCAGCAAAGAGTACGACGAAGAGAAAATCTCGTGCAGCTAAGTCAGCTGATGATGATGATTCTGGTAAAAAGAAAAAATCCAGTAAGAAATCTAAGAAAACCAGGCCAAAAGTTGCTCCCGAGGTTAATATCGGAACTGCAGGTCATGTAGATGAGGGTAAATCAACTCTGATTCAATTACTCACCGGTAAATTCCCTGATGAACACTCTGAGGAATTAAAACGTGGAATTACAATCCGATTGGGATACGCAGACACTGATATTCTGAAATGTCCCGAATGTGAAGATCCTGATTGCTGGACAATTGAGGATGTCTGTCCTAATTGTGGTGCTGATACTGAGATCGCCAGAAGAGTATCTTTTGTTGATGCTCCCGGTCATGAAATCTTAATGAATGTCATGTTATCCGGTGCTGCACTGATGGATGGAACTCTGATGTTGATTGCTGCCAATAATTCTGTTCCTCAGGCACAAACCCGGGAACATTTGGCTGCGTTAGAAGCACTTGGTATTGACAAGATTGTAATCGTTCAAAACAAAATTGATCTTGTTACTACGGAACAGGCAAAACAGAATTACAAGGATATCAAAGCATTTCTCAAAGGCACTATTGCCGAGAATGCCCCAATTATCCCGATGAGTGCACTTCATGGTGCAAATCTCAATATTTTGCTTTCTGCAATTGAACATTTTATTCCCACACCCAAACGAGATTTGAAAGCAGATATGCGAATGATGGTCGCCCGATCATTTGATATCAACCGTCCAGGAACAGTTCCCTCAAAACTAAGAGGAGGTGTACTTGGTGGATCACTTATTCGCGGAACCGTCAAGGTTGGTGATGAAATTGTTATCCTTCCTGGCTTGAAGAAGAAATCCGGAAGAGAAACCAAATACATTCCAGTTAAGACCACAGTGGAAAGTATTCAAATCGGATCCTTAGGATCAGTTGATGAAGCCAAACCAGGTGGACTCCTTGCATTGCAGACCAAGATCGATCCTTCAATGGCTAGATCTGATAATCTTGCAGGTAATATTGTCTCTGCTGTTGGTGCAGAACCCCCTATTATATCTGAAATAACATTAGAAACTCATCTGTTTGATGAGGTAGTCGGTGCTGATGATCAGGAAGAGGTAAAACCCATTGGTCCTCAGGAAACAATACTTCTCACCGTTGGAACTGCCACAACAATGGGTAGTGTGGTACGGATTGCGAAGAAACGACGAATTGTATTCAAAGTCAATCCCGTAATTGCGATGAACCCCAACTCAAAAATCGCTCTCTCTCGAAGATTTATGAAACGATGGCGATTAATCGGATATGGTGAAGTTCATGACTATGAGGCAATCGACGCAGATATTGTCGAATGATACTGATATACAGAACACCTGATTGCTATGCTCCCCGTAATAATTCTTCTTGATACAAATGTGTTATATCACGCCTTAGATTATGGGATACAGATCCGTGAAGCAGTTGCACGAGTGGTATCCAAGAATTTTGAAATCTATGTGCATACCATGGTACAGAAGGAAATATTACGAGATCTGAACAAACCTGATAAATTAGGGAGACAGGCAAAATTTGCCATGCAATTTATGAAAGAATATGAAAATTATGAGGATAATAGATCTTATACTGGTACTGATACTGCCTTATTAGAAACTGCCCGACGAATTAATGGGGTAGTTTTCACCTTTGATAAGGAATTACGAGATCGTTGCAAACGGGAAAATATCCCCGTCATCACTCATCATACCACTGGTAAAGTCCAGCTTGTAGGTTATATTCACTAGTTAAATTTCCGGTATTATACCTAACACCATCCTTTCAGGAAAATTCTTCTATCTTGTAAATTTTGTTGTTTCGAAGTTTGTAAGAATTGTTTGTATAAATAAAATTAACGAGCACGAGGGGATTTGAACCCCCGACCTCTGGCTGGCTGCTGGCAAAAATTGGATTTTGCGAACCGCAGGCCAGTGCAATTCCAGACTATGCCACGTGCTCAATTGTTCTATATGTGAAAACCTTGATCTTCACACATATCAATTGAAATACTAAGCTCTTTAATATTTTTGATTCCGTTCGGGTAGATTGTCTGATGTCCATAGACCGTTGAAAATACCTGATCTAGCTCGATGGTGTTGACATAACCGTACTGGAAGCCTTCTTAGTTGAATTTTTCTCCGACTCTGAATTAAGTGTATCACGGAGAAAGGCGAGAATTGCCAATGCTCGAAATGCCATCAGTGGGGGGTATGTCATATCAAGACCGGCTAGGATAATTGCAATCGCTCGTGGTGATCTCTTCGCAAGTAATTGAATCATGAGGAGATTGAATACCTCCGCAAAATGCAGGGATAAGAAGAATTTTGGCCCTATTCCAGCAACCACTGTGAATTGATCCACTGCAAGTGTTTGAGTGAAAAGTGTTGATGCGATCAGATTGGGTACATCAAGACTGGCCACCAGGTCCCCAAGATACCAGCCGATGATGGTGGCAATAATGACGAGAAATAATTCATCATACATGAAACCCAAGGAGTAGTTGTAGTAGATAAGCCCGATTAAAATAATCAGTTCTACAATAGGTCCTACGATTGGTGTGATATTTGCAATATTGAATACTTGAGCGATTAGTTGAAGAATTTCTAGAATATAGACTGCCAAGAGAAATACCCGTATCTGATAATGCTGATGCAGGATCAACGGGATAGTAGTCAGGATCGCAATAATCAGTAATAATAGGGAATAGCTCACCAATTCCACTGAGAATCCTACCACTCGGAGAATTGATCCGGTCAAAGCTAGGAATACTGCCATATACAATGCTTTTTCATACCAGGTACTGGCAGGATTTTGCAGATAATAATACATCAATATCAATAAGAAGATAACGAGAAAACCAGTCCAGAGACGTTTATCTGGAACTGGTAATCCATGAACTGATGAGGTATTCAGCAGTACGATATAGATATGATGTAACAGAATGGAGGTAATCAGAATTCGTTCCTCGAGTGTCAACAGCTACAGTTTGAAGCTAGTTACATAATTATACCATGATAGGAATCAAATTAGAGGATCAATATCATTTCAATTCTATCCACTGTTCCAAAGCTCCATAGTAGGTATCATGGTAGATCGTGGGATTGTGAGATTTGGGGAGATGTAGGATATCGTCCTCCATGACATTTTTTGTAAGAATAACGACATTATGTAATTTTGATTTGATCTCTTTGGTGTATGATACATCTTTATTAGGTAAGATAACTGAATCCACTTCTAGTTGTGCTATTATTCGATCGATATTCAAGATACCCCGTTTGTCAAGGGGAAAGAGCAAGGAGGTTTTGTTACCAAGAGTGATGTGAAATGCGAGAGGTTTTGAGGTATCTACAGTTCTCTCTGAGGAAGGTTGTCTCAGAATGGTCTCTTTAATCATCTTAACTGGCTTCCAATTTAACGGATTTACCAATCCAATAATACTCTCAAGTGGGTTTGATTTTTTCTCCTTAGGAGCAGTAACTGTATCAGTCAGCTCCTCCATATAGACTGGGTCCACCTGCAAACCTTCAACCACCTCTTCCTGAAATCCAAGGATTCTGAGTTGTTTTACAGATAGGCCTTCAGATCTGAATAATGCTGCCGTTTCCTGATTGGTGATTATTGGTTTGTTTGTTTTCTCTGCGAGAGTGACTGTTCGATCAATCAGTTCATGATTTTCGATTGATGGCTGCATTGCCAGAATATGAGTCAAACTCTCGATATTAAGCTCAGCTTGTGTCTGTCCAACTTGGCCAGGGAGTTTAAGGTATGCTCCAGGATTAATGAGGACATGTATCCGGTTTTTTCGGATGATACCATCTAGATAGATAAATTCGTAGCAATAATCCGAATAACCTCGAATATACAGTGTCATATATACCCAATCTAGTTTAGATATTGGATTCTTATATTTTGTTGCTAACTATGTAGGGAGAAACGATATTTTGTCGGAATTTGTTTCAGGTTTCAACATATCTTGGATAGGTTAGTTTTGCTTCCTCCGCTAGTATCTCATTAATACTGAGTGTGTACCATGGTTGGTTGTATGAGGTTTTTGCCAGGAGTTCACCTTCAGGATTGATAATCCATCCAGTTCCTCCGAGCTCTGTCTTTCCATCAGCTCCGAGACCGTAATGATTTGAAGATAGACAGAAAGTACCCGAAATTACAGCAGCTGTCTGACAACCCGAAATCCATTTGGAGAGTGTTGATGTGGGAGTGGAACGAGGAACAAAGAGGAGATGTGCACCGAGATCAGCTAAGAGTTGAGCTTG
>Ga0102944_1000473_pt1 | contig 31135 bp, 27 predicted proteins | sample SalPonD_shore_MG_FD_78172 | JGI IMG/M metagenome (GOLD analysis project Ga0102944, IMG submission 78172) | Salt pond soil microbial communities from South San Francisco under conditions of wetland restoration - Salt Pond MetaG... | ecosystem: Environmental > Aquatic > Marine > Intertidal zone >... | reverse complement strand
GGCCGCGTGCTGTTCGACGGCGGGCCGATCGCCGATCCGGGCCTGGACGTCCGCGCCGTGCGCAAGCCGCGCGACGTGGTGGTCGGCGTCAATGTGCGCGGCACGCTGCGCAGGCCCAAGGTCGACCTGTTCTCCGAGCCGCCGATGCAGGAGTCGCAGGTGCTGTCGTACCTGATCGTCGGGGTGCCCCTCGGCGAAACATCGAGCGGCGAGCAGTCCGCGGTCGCGACGGCCGCGGCGGCGCTCGCGACCTCGCGCGAGGGCACCCGCCTCGCGAGCGATCTCGGCATCGAGCAGGTCAGTGTCGAGCAGGGCACCGGCGATCAGGGGGCGTCGCTGGTGCTGGGGCGCTACCTGTCCCCGCGGCTGTACGTGGGCTACGGCATCGGTCTCATGGAACAGGCCAACAGCGTACGCATGCGCTACGACCTCACGCGCCGCTGGACCGTGGAGGCCCGCTCCGGGGCCGTCTCAAGCGCTGACCTGCTCTACAGCATCGAGGTCGATACGACCTCCGAGGCGATCCGCGGAGTGACCGACCAATGAAGCAGACACTGGCGCATGCCTGGGGCGGGGCGCCCGCCACGGGGCGGCTGCGTACCGCGCCGGAGGACTTCCGGGTCGACGAAGTCCTCGGCTTCGAGCCGGACGGCCGCGGCGAGCACGCCTGGTTGCTGATCCGCAAGCGCGGCGCCAACAGCGAGGACGTCGCCCGCGCGCTCGCGCGTTTCGCCGGCGTGGCGCGGCGCAGCGTCAGCTACTCGGGCATGAAGGACCGCCACGCGGTGACGACCCAGTGGTTCTCCGTCCAGCTGCCGGGCACCGCGGATCCGGACTGGAGCCGTCTGGACGCCGAGTGCTGGCGCGTCGAGCGGGCGAGCCGGCACGCGCGCAAGCTACGCACAGGAACGCACCGCGGCAACCACTTCACCCTGCGCGTGCGCGATGTCGACGGTGACCGCGAGGCCGTCGACGCGACGCTGCGCCGCGTCCGCGACGCCGGGTTTCCGAACTATTTCGGACCGCAGCGTTTCGGCCGCGGCGGCGAGAACCTGCGCAAGGCCCGTGCGCTGCTTGGCGATGGCGGGCCGCGGCGCCGCGTGCGCGGCATCTATCTGTCCGCCGCGCGCAGCTGGCTGTTCAACCGCGTGCTCGATCGGCGCCTGCGCGAAGCGACATGGACCGAGGCGCTGATCGGCGATGCACTGATGCTCGCGGGCACCCGCTCGGTGTTCGAGTGCCGCGGGGACGAAACGGATCTCGCCGGCCGTATCGACGCGCTCGACCTGCACGTCACAGGGCCGCTGTGGGGCAGGGGACGCCAGCCGCTCGGCGCCGGCATCGCGCGCCAGGAGGCCGCGTGGCTCGCCGACGACGGCGACCTGTGTGCCGGCCTGGAGGCGGCCGGGCTGGCCGCCGGGCGCCGAGCGCTGCGCGCCGTGACCACGAACATCGACTGGGGGTGGGCGGGCGACACGCTCGAGCTCTCCTTCACCCTCGAGGCCGGCGTGTTCGCGACCAGTCTGTTGCGCGAGATCGTCGACTGCGGTGACGAGACCGGCTGACGCCAGGGTTGCGCGTGGACAGTGACAGGTCGGCTACAGTAGAATCCGCGCCGGCCTGAGAGGGGGCGGTCCGAAGATCGGCCGCGGTAGCGTCAACGGGAAGGGCCGGCCGGTCGTTCCCGTTTTGCATGTCTGGTGCCTGCGCAGGGATCCGAGCCCGGGCAGCCGCAGCGCGCGGATGCTCACCGCGCCGGCGCGCGCGGAAAGCATCCCCCGAGGGCCGATCTGGCGACCTGTTCTGTCTGGCGAGAGGTATCCCTTGACCACCCCGGCAATCCTCGCACTGGCGGACGGCACGATCTTTCGCGGCATCGCTATTGGTGCCCACGGGCAGTCGGTCGGCGAGGTCGTGTTCAACACGGCCATGACCGGCTACCAGGAGATCCTGACCGATCCGTCCTACGCGCAGCAGATCGTTACCCTGACGTATCCCCACATCGGCAACGTCGGCACGACGCCCGAGGACGACGAATCGGCCCGCGTGTTCGCCGCCGGCCTCGTGATTCGCGACCTCCCGCTGGTCGCCAGCAACTGGCGCAACCGCGAGAACCTGTCCGACTACCTCAGCCGGCGCGAGGTGGTGGCCATCGCCGAGATCGATACGCGTGCCCTGACGCGGCGGCTGCGCGAGCAGGGGGCACAGGGCGGCTGCATCGCCGCTGGGCCCGACCTCGACGAGCAGGCGGCCGTCGCCGGGGCCCGCGACTATCCGGGCCTGGCCGGCGCCGACCTGGCGCGCGAGGTTTCCACGCGCGAGCCGTACGCCTGGACCCAGGGCACCTGGACGCTGGAATCCGGCCTGCCCGAGCCGGCGGATCCCGCGGATTGCCGCTGGCACGTGGTGGCCTACGACTTCGGGGTCAAGCGCAACATCCTGCGCCTGCTCGCCGACCGCGGCTGTCATGTCACCGTGGTGCCGGCCGAAACGCCGGCCGCCGATGTCTTCGCCATGGAGCCCGACGGAGTGTTCCTGTCGAACGGGCCCGGCGATCCCGAGCCGTGCGGCTACGCGATCGAGGCGATCCGCCAATTCGTCGATTCGGACATGCCCACGTTCGGCATCTGCCTGGGTCACCAGTTGCTGGGCCTGGCCTGCGGCGCGCGCTCGCGCAAGATGAAGTTCGGCCACCACGGGGCGAATCACCCGGTGCAGGACCTCGACACCGGCCGGGTCATGATCACGTCGCAGAACCACGGCTTCGCGGTGGACCTGGAGTCCCTCCCCGCCACGCTGCGCTCGACGCACGTGTCGCTGTTCGACGGCTCTTCGCAGGGCATCCACCACGTGCAAAAGCCGGCGTTCGGTTTCCAGGGGCACCCGGAGGCGAGCCCGGGCCCGCACGACATGCAGCCCATGTTTGATCATTTCATTGAATTGATGGCCGCGCGCAAGGCGGCCTGACAGCCGGGTAAGGGGTCCGATGCCGAAACGCACCGACATCCAGAGCATCCTGATTCTCGGGGCCGGCCCGATCGTCATCGGCCAGGCCTGCGAGTTCGACTACTCCGGCGCGCAGGCGTGCAAGGCGCTCACGGAAGAGGGCTATCGCGTCATCCTCGTCAACTCGAATCCGGCGACGATCATGACCGATCCCGGCATGGCGGACGCCGTCTACATCGAGCCGCTCCATTGGTCCGTGGTCGAACGGGTCATCGAGAAGGAGAAGCCGGATGTACTGCTGCCCACCATGGGCGGACAGACATCGCTCAACTGCGCGCTCGACCTCGACCGCAACGGGGTGCTGGACAAGCACGGTGTCGAGATGATCGGTGCCTCGCACGACGCGATCGACATGGCGGAGGACCGCGAGGCCTTCCGCAAGGCGATGACCGACATCGGCCTGGAGAGCCCCGAGTCGCACATCGCGCATTCCTGGGAGGAAGCCCAGCAGGCCCAGGCGCAGATCGGCTTCCCGGTCATCATCCGGCCGTCGTTCACACTCGGCGGCTCGGGTGGCGGTATCGCGTTCAACCGCGAGGAGTTCGAGGACATCTGCAAGCGCGGTCTCGAGTTGTCGCCGACGCACGAGGTGCTGCTCGAGGAGTCGGTGCTCGGCTGGAAGGAGTACGAGATGGAGGTGGTCCGCGATCACGCGGACAACTGCATCATCGTGTGCTCGATCGAGAACCTCGATCCGATGGGCGTGCACACGGGCGACTCGATCACGGTCGCGCCGTCGCAGACGCTGACCGACAAGGAATACCAGATCATGCGCGATGCCTCGCTGGCGGTGCTGCGCAAGATCGGCGTCGATACCGGCGGGTCGAACGTCCAGTTCGCCATTCACCCCGGCACGGGGCGCATGGTGGTCATCGAGATGAATCCGCGCGTGTCGCGCTCGTCGGCCCTCGCCTCGAAGGCGACCGGCTTCCCGATCGCGAAGGTCGCCGCGAAGCTGGCGGTCGGCTATACGCTGGACGAGCTGCGCAACGAGATCACCGGTGGGGCGGCGCCGAGTTCCTTCGAGCCGACCATCGACTACGTGGTCACCAAGGTTCCGCGCTTCACGTTCGAAAAGTTCCCGCGCACCCAGCCGCGGCTGACCACGCAGATGAAGTCCGTCGGCGAGGCGATGGCGATCGGACGCACGTTCCAGGAGTCGCTGCAGAAGGCGCTGCGCAGTCTGGAGACCGGCGCCGATGGTCTCAACGAGATCCTGTCGCCGGAGCTGGACGACGAGGAGGTGCGCTCGCGCCTGCGCCACGAGTTGCAGGTGCCGGGCGACAAGCGCATCTGGTATGTCGCGGAGGCATTCCGCCGCGGGTGGACCGTCGAGGACGTGTTCGCCCTGACATGGATCGATCGCTGGTGGCTGGTGCAGATCGAGGACCTGATACGCACCGAAACGGCACTGGGCGAGACGTCGCTGCAGGCCCTGACCAGCGAGCGCATGTGGCAGCTCAAGCGCAAGGGGTTCTCGGACCACCGGCTGGCCACGCTGCTGCACACGAGCGAGGACGAGGTTCGGACCGTGCGCCACGACATGGGCGTGCGCCCGGCGTTCAAGCGCGTCGACACCTGTGCGGCCGAGTTCGCGACGGCCACGGCCTACATGTACTCGACCTACGAGAAGGAATGCGAGTCCGAGCCCAGCGGCCGGCGCAAGGTCATGGTGCTCGGGGGCGGGCCGAATCGCATCGGTCAGGGCATCGAGTTCGACTACTGCTGCGTCCATGCCGCATTCGCACTGCGCGACGACGGCTACGAGACCATCATGGTCAACTGCAACCCGGAGACCGTGTCGACCGACTTCGACACCTCCGATCGCCTGTACTTCGAGCCGCTGACGCTCGAGGACACGCTCGAGATCCTGCACAAGGAACAGCCCGCGGGCGTGATCGTGCAGTTCGGCGGCCAGACGCCCCTGAAGCTGGCGCGGGCGCTGGAGGCCGCGGGCGCGCCGATCATCGGCACCAGCCCCGATTCGATCGACATGGCGGAGGATCGCGACCGTTTCCAGCAGCTGATCGACAAGCTCGGCCTGAAGCAGCCGCCGAACCGCACGGCGCGCGATCCCGAGGAAGCGCGCGAGCTCGCGGCCCACATCGGTTATCCGCTGATGGTTCGGCCGTCCTACGTGCTCGGCGGGCGCGCGATGGAGATCGTCCACTCGGACGAGGACCTCGTGCGCTACATGCGTGAGGCGGTGCTCGTGTCGAACGAGTCGCCCGTGCTGCTCGACCGCTTCCTCGATGATGCGCTCGAGGTCGACGTCGACGCGGTGTCGGACGGATCGGACGTGTTCATCGGCGGCATCATGGAGCACATCGAGCAGGCAGGCGTGCACTCAGGCGACTCCGCTTGCTCGCTGCCCCCCTACACCCTGGACGAACCGATCCAGGACCGCCTGCGCGAGCAGATGCGCGCGCTCGCGCGCGAGCTCAAGGTCGTTGGCCTGATGAACACGCAATTCGCCATCAAGGGCGACGAGATCTACATCCTCGAGGTGAACCCGCGGGCCTCGCGTACGGTGCCGTTCGTCTCCAAGGCGACCGGCGTGCCGCTGGCCAAGATCTCGGCGCGCTGCATGGTCGGACGCACGTTGGCGGAGCAGGGCGTGCGCGGGTCGGTCACACCGCCGTATTACAGCGTCAAGGAGTCGGTGTTCCCGTTCGTCAAGTTCGCCGGCGTCGATCCGCTGCTCGGCCCGGAGATGAAATCCACGGGCGAGGTCATGGGGGTCGGCCGCAGCTTCGGCGAGGCATTCGCCAAGAGCCAGATGGCCTCGGGCGACCCGCTGCCGCGCTCGGGCACGGCGTTCATCAGCGTGCGCGACCAGGACAAGGCCGCCGCCACCGAGATTGCCCGCTCACTGCGGGAGTTCGGCTTCGATATCGTGGCGACGAGCGGCACCGCTGCCGCCGTTGAAGCGGCGGGTATTCCCTGCAAGCATATCAACAAGGTGAAGGAGGGGCGGCCGCACATCGTCGATCTGATCAAGAACGACGAGATCGCCCTGATCATCAACACGACCGAAGGCCGGTCCGCGATCGCGGATTCGTACACGATCCGGCGCGAGGCCTTGAATCACAAGGTCGCGTACACCACAACGATCGCGGGTGGGCGCGCCATGTGCCTGGCGCTCTCCTATCCCGAGGATGGACAGGTAAACCGGTTGCAGGAACTGCACCAGGAGATCGTATGAGCAAGTCGCCGCTGACGGCGCGCGGCGCCGAGAAGCTGCGCGAGGAACTGGACCGCCTCAAGTCGGTGGACCGGCCACAGGTCATCGAGGCGATCGCGGAGGCGCGCAGCCACGGGGACCTGAAGGAAAACGCCGAATACCATGCGGCGCGCGAGCAGCAGGGTTTCATCGAGGGCCGCATCAGCGAGCTCGAGGACAAGCTCTCGAACGCCGAGGTCATCGACGTCAGCTCCCTGGCGGGGAACACCCGGGTCGTGTTCGGCGCCACGGTCGACCTGTTCGACCTGGAGTCCGAAGACGAGGTGACGTACCAGATCGTCGGCGACGGCGAGGCCAACATCGACCAGGGGCTGATCTCGGTCAGCTCGCCGATCGCGCGCGCGCTGATCGGCCGCGAGGAGGGCGACGTGGCCGAGGTCAATGCGCCGGGCGGGCGCCGTGAATACGAGATCGTCGGGATCCGCTACGAGTAGCGGGCCCGCCGTCAGGCGGGCAGGGTGATGCGCGGCTTCTCGCTGTTGCGGCGGAAGACCGAGGCGGTGGCGCCGATCTGCTGCACCGGCTCCGCCCCGGTGCGCTCGCACAGCTCCCCCACCCACGCGGAGCGAGTCGCCCGGTCGGCGCCCGCGAGCCGGATCTTAACCAGCTCGTGGGCGTCGAGTGCCTGTTCAAGTTCCGCGACGACCGCTTCGGTGAGTCCCTTCTGCCCCACCCGGACGACGGGCTTGCGGCCATGAGCCTGCGCACGAAGATAGGCGATCTGAGAGCGGCTGAGCATGATGGGGCTCCGGGCGATTCCGCGGCGGGCGCGAGTCTAGCACGTGACCTGGCCGAGGGGCTTGCCGCCATCAAGCGCGAGCTGGCTGCCATCGTCCTGTTCGCGCTGGTCGCCTTCCCGTGCGTGATCATCTGGCTGGACGGCTTTCGCGAGATCGCCGTGCTCCTGGGATACGGGGTCGGTGCCTGGGCCTGGATCCGGGTCCGGGCGAAGGGAGTGATGATGGCCGCGCGCCGGCGCGACGCGGAGGACGGAGACGGGCCCGATGGCGCGTAGCAAGAGCAGCCGGCGCTGGTTGAAGGAGCACCACGACGATCCGTACACGCAGCGGGCTCGCGCCGAGGGGTATCGGGGCCGGGCCGTGTACAAGCTGATCGAGCTCGATGAGAAGAACGGGCTGTTGCGCCCCGGCATGCGCGTGGTCGACCTGGGGGCCGCGCCGGGGAGCTGGTCGCAGTACGCCGTGACCCGCGTCGGTGACGCCGGTGCGATCGTGGCGAGCGACATCCTGGCGATGGAGCCGATTCCCGGCGTCACGTTCGTGCAGGGGGATTTCCACGAGCAGGACGTGCTGGACCGGCTCCTCGCCGAGCTCGGCGGTTCGGGGGCGGACCTTGTAATGTCGGACATGGCCCCCAACATGAGCGGAATAGGGATCGTGGACCAGCCGGCGGCGATGGGCCTGGCGGAACTCGCTCACGATCTGGCTGTCCGCGTACTGAAACCGGGTGGAACGCTGCTGACGAAGATGTTCCAGGGCGAGGGCAGCGACGAATTCGTCCGGGCGCTGCGGGCAGATTTCGCGACCGTGCGTATCCGCAAGCCGAGGGCTTCGCGGGACCGCTCGCGCGAGATGTACGTGCTGGCGAGCGCCCGGAATCTGTAGTACGGTCAAAACGATGTACGGCCGCACCGGGCGGTGTGGCCCTGAACAAAGAGGTGCCAGTGAACGACCTGTTCAAGAACATACTGCTGTGGGTGGTCATCGCGGTCGTTCTGATGTCCGTGTTCAACAACTTCGGGCAGCAGAGCACTCAGCGTCAGGAAGTCCCCTACAACGAGTTCATCTCGGACGTCAAGGGCGGCGAGGTGTCGCAGGTGCTGATCGACGGTCGACGGATCGAGGGTCAGTTCCAGGGCGGCGAGCGTTTCGTCACGTTCAGTCCGGAGTCGGACAACACGGCGCTCGTCGGTGATCTGCTCGAGAACAGCGTCACCATCAAGGCCGCTCCGCCCGAGAGCACGTCGATCCTGACGCAGATCTTCATCAGCTGGTTCCCGTTCCTGCTGCTGATCGGCGTGTGGATCTTCTTCATGCGCCAGATGCAGGGCGGCGGCGCCGGCCGCGGGGCGATGTCCTTCGGCAAGAACAAGGCACGCCTGATGGGCGAGGACCAGGTCAAGGTCACGTTCAACGACGTCGCCGGCGTCGACGAGGCCAAGGAGGAGGTCGTCGAGCTGGTGGACTTCCTCAAGGATCCGGGCAAGTTCCAGCGGCTCGGTGGCACCATCCCGCGCGGCGTGCTCATGGTCGGGCCGCCCGGCACCGGCAAGACCCTGCTCGCCAAGGCCATCGCCGGCGAGGCGAAGGTGCCCTTCTTCACCATCTCCGGCTCGGACTTCGTCGAGATGTTCGTCGGTGTCGGCGCATCGCGCGTGCGCGACATGTTCGAGCAGGCGAAGAAGCACGCGCCCTGCATCATCTTCATCGACGAGATCGACGCCGTCGGGCGCCAGCGCGGCGCCGGTCTTGGCGGCGGCCACGACGAGCGCGAGCAGACCCTCAATCAACTGCTCGTCGAGATGGACGGCTTCGAGGGCAACGAGGGTGTCATCGTCATTGCGGCGACCAACCGTCCCGACGTCCTCGACCCGGCACTGTTGCGACCCGGGCGGTTCGATCGCCAGGTCACCGTGCCGCTGCCCGATCTGCGCGGGCGTGAGCACATCCTGCGCGTGCACATGCGCAAGCTGCCAGTCGACGACAGTGTCGACGCCCGGATCATCGCGCGCGGCACGCCGGGCTTCTCCGGTGCCGATCTCGCGAACCTGGTGAACGAGGCGGCGCTGTTCGCCGCACGCGGCAACCGCAAGAACGTGACCATGGAGGAGTTCGAGCGCGCCAAGGACAAGCTCATCATGGGGTCCGAGCGCCGCTCCATGGTCATGAGCGAGGACGAGAAGCGTCTCACCGCCTATCACGAGGCGGGGCATGCCATCGTCGGGCGCACGGTCCCGGACCATGACCCGGTCTACAAGGTCAGTATCATCCCGCGCGGCCGCGCCCTCGGCATCACCATGTTCCTGCCCGAGGAGGACCGCTACAGTCATACCAAGCAGGGCATCGAGAGCCAGATCTCGAGCCTGTTCGGCGGACGGATTGCCGAGGAGTTGATCTTCGGCAACGAGAAGATCACGACCGGCGCCTCCAATGACATCGAGCGCGCCACGCAGATCGCGCGCAACATGGTCATGAAGTGGGGCCTGTCCGACAAGCTCGGGCCGCTGTCATACGGCGAGGACGAGAACGAGGTGTTCCTTGGGCGTTCGGTGACGCAGCACAAGCACATGTCCGATGACACGCAGCACGCGATCGACGAGGAGGTGCGCCACTTCATCGACCGCAACTACGAGCGTGCCGAGCAGATCCTCCAGGACAACATCGACAAGCTGCACCTGATGGCCGAGGCGTTGATGAAGTACGAGACCATCGACTCCAAGCAGATCGATGCCATCATGGAAGGCCGCGAGCCGCCGCCGCCCGCGGACTGGAACGACGACGACCAGCCGCCGCGCTCGGGCAGCAAGGCGTCCGACGAGGTGCCGGAGGCGGCGGGGCCGAATAGCAGCAAGGGCTCGATCGGGGGGCCGGCGAGCCAGCACTGATACGGATCCCTGGCCACACCCACCGACGCACCGGTCAGCCTCGAGGCGGCCGGTGCGTCGTCGTTTGCCCTGCGCGAAGGCATCGTTCAGGCCCGCGCCAGCAGGACCACCATCATGACGCAAGTCAGCCACTCGCTCCGGGAACGCCTTCATGCCGGCCCCCCGCTGGTCATGGGCGTCCTCAACGTCACCCCCGATTCCTTCTCCGACGGCGGGTACTTCGCTGCGCCCGACCGGGCGATCGCCCAGGCCGAGCGGATGGCGGAGGAAGGCGCGGACATCATCGACATCGGCGGCGAGTCGACCCGTCCCGGCGCGCGGGATGTTCCCGTCGATGAGGAGCGCCGCCGCGTGCTGCCGGTGCTCGAGACCCTCGCAGACCGGGTACCGGTGCCGCTCTCGGTCGACACGAGCAAGCCGGATCTGATGCGCGAAGCCGTAGCGGCGGGCGCCGCACTGGTCAATGATGTCCGCGCCCTGCGCGGCCCCGGGGCGGTGGAGGCCGTGGCCGGGCTCGACGTCGCGGTCTGTCTCATGCACATGCAGGGCGAGCCGCGCACGATGCAGTCGAACCCGCACTACAATGATGTGACGCGCGAGGTCGGCGACTTCCTGGAACAACGCGTGCGCGCGTGCACGGATGCGGGCATCGCGCGCGAGCGGATCGTCGTGGATCCGGGTTTCGGTTTCGGCAAGACGCTGGCGCACAATCTCAGCCTGCTCAAGCACCTCGAGGAACTGACGCAGCGCCTCGGGCTGCCGCTGCTCGTCGGGATGTCCCGCAAGCGGATGATCGGCACCGTGCTGGGTGACGTGCCGGCGGAGGAGCGATTGCACGGCAGCGTGGCGGTCGCGACGATGGCGGTCGAGCGCGGCGCGCGCATCGTGCGTGCCCACGACGTGCGGGCGACGCGTGACGGCTGCCTGCTCGCCGCCGCGGTCAGGGAAGCGGAGTAGAGGCATGGGTGGTAAGTATTTCGGTACGGACGGCATCCGCGGGCGCGTCGGCACGAGCCCCATGACCGCTGATTTCGTGCTGCATCTCGGGTGGGCCGCCGGCCGGGTGCTGGCCGCACGCGGCAGCCGTGAAGTGCTCATCGGCAAGGACACGCGGCTGTCCGGGTACATGTTCGAGTCGGCGCTGGAGGCGGGCCTGGCATCCGCCGGCGTGAACACGCGCCTCGTGGGCCCGATGCCCACGCCGGCGATCGCGTACCTGACACGGACGTTCCGCCAGGCGGCCGGCGTGGTGATCAGCGCCTCGCACAATCCCTACTACGACAACGGCGTGAAGTTCTTCTCCGGCGCCGGCATGAAACTGCCGGACGCCGTGGAGGCGGAGATCGAGGCTCGGCTCGAGGAGCCCATGACGGTGGTCGACTCGGCTCGACTGGGTCGGGCCGCGCGAGTCGAGGATGCGAGCGGTCGCTACATCGAGTTCTGCAAGGGCACCATCCCCTTCGGCACCGACTTCAGCGGGCTCAAGCTGGTGGTCGACAGTGCCCACGGAGCGACTTATGCCATCGCGCCACGCGTGTTCCGCGAACTGGGCGCCTCCGTGGTCAGCATCGGCTCGGAACCGGACGGCCTGAACATCAATGAGGGCTGTGGCGCCACGTCACCCGAGGCGGTGGCGCGGCGGGTCGTCGCCGAACGGGCCGACGCCGGAATCGCGCTCGACGGCGACGGCGACCGCGTGATCATGGTGGATCGTCACGGCAATGTCGTGGACGGCGATGCACTGTTGCTGATCATGGCCCATGCGCGGCACGAGGCCGGAAACCTCAGCGGCGGCGTTGTCGGCACGTTGATGTCGAACCTGGGACTCGAGGTCGGCCTCGGCGCGCTCGGCATTCCGTTCGCGCGTGCCGCGGTCGGCGACCGTTTCGTACTCGAGCAGCTGCAGGCCAACGGCTGGAAGCTGGGTGGCGAATCATCCGGCCACATCGTGTGTCTCGATCGCACCACGACGGGTGACGGTATCGTCTCGGCTCTGCAGGTTCTGGCGCGCATGGTGGATACGGGGAAGACGCTGGACGAGCTCGCGTTGTGCATGGAGCGTTACCCGCAGGTGCTCGTCAACGTCCCCGTGGCCGAGCGTGTGGACCCGGCGACCAGCGCCGAGGTGTCCGCCGCGGTGGCGGATGTCGAACGCGAGCTCGGCGACTCGGGGCGCGTGCTGCTTCGCGCGTCGGGAACGGAGCCCCTCGTGAGGGTGATGGTGGAGGGGCCCGAGGAGGCGCTGGTCGAGCCGCTGGCGCAGCGTATCGCCACGGCCGTGCGCGAGGCATTCGGTACGCCGGAAAGCGCCCCGCCAAATTGATTTGTCAGGGTCACGCATGTAACCTTGCGACCCCTGACGCAAGGGAGTCGAAAGCGGCATGCGTCGACCGCTCGTTGCCGGAAACTGGAAGCTCCACGGTACGCTCGACGAGGTCGGTCGACGGGTCGACGATATCGTGTCCGGCATCGCCGGGATCGATGACGTCGATGTTGCGGTCTGTCCCGTGTTCGTCCATATTGCGCACGCCGTTCGCCACGCAGCCGGATCTTCTCTGGCCGTTGGCGCTCAGGACGTGTCCGACGAGGCACGGGGCGCGTTCACCGGCGAGGTCGCCGCTCCCATGCTGGCGGAGGCCGGTTGCCGCTACGTAATCGTCGGACACTCGGAGCGCCGGGCGCGTCACGGGGAGACGGATGCCGTTGTCTCCGCGAAATGCCGGGCAGCGCGCTCGGCGGGGCTGCATCCGATCGTCTGCGTCGGCGAGTCGCTCGAGCAGCGCGATGAGGGTGCGACCATCGACGTGGTCCGGAGCCAGCTCGGCACCGTGCTCGCGGACGTCGGCGTCGAGGGCTTTGCCGACGCGGTCGTGGCCTATGAGCCGATCTGGGCGATCGGTACGGGGCGTACCGCCACGCCGGCACAGGCGCAGGAGGTGCACGCCGCGCTGCGCCGGGTTCTGGCCGAGCACGACGAGGGGGTCGCCGGCCGCACGCGCATCCTGTACGGCGGGAGCGTCAAGGGCAGTAACGCGAGCGAGTTGTTCGCCATGGCCGACATCGACGGCGGCCTGGTCGGCGGGGCGTCGCTCGCTGCCGACGAGTTCATTACCATCTGTGGTGCGGCCCAGGCCGGCGCCGCGGCGGAATAGACAGACGGGGTTTCATGCAGACGATTGTCATGGTCATTCACGTGCTCCTGGCGCTGACCGTCATCGGCCTGGTCCTGTTGCAGCACGGGAAGGGCGCGGACGCGGGGGCGGCGTTCGGCAGCGGTGCGTCCGGGACGGTCTTCGGCGCGGCCGGCTCGGGTTCGTTCCTGACGCGCATGACGACGGCCTGCGCGACGCTCTTCTTCGTGACCAGTCTCGGGCTCGCCGTCATGGCGGCCCACCGCTCCGACGATTCGGGGAGTATCGTCGATTCGGCGCCTGCGGAGCAGCAGGGCGCCGAGACGGCGCCATCCGGCGGTGACGCCGGGAAGTCCGGCGACCTGCCCGCCGAGGGTGCGGGCGGCGGTTCGGGGGATCTGCCCCCGATGGACGAACAATAGGTTTTCGGTGCCTGGCAACGGGCTCCACATGCCGACGTGGCGGAATTGGTAGACGCGCTATCTTGAGGGGGTAGTGGCCACTGGCCGTCCCGGTTCGAGTCCGGGCGTCGGCACCATACACCGGGATCCGGCACCCCGCGCGCACGGGGCACACACGCGCGGGATGAAGGATCGCCGACTGTGATATCGTGGGTATGTTGCGCCCGTTCCGGGCGTGCCTGCCTGCATGGTATCCGCCCGGTCCCGCGGCGCTGAGCCCGCGGGAGCGCGCGATCAACACCGGGGTCCAGCATGATCGCGAACTATCTGCCGATCCTCGTGTTTCTCGTGGTCGGCCTCCTCGTCGGCGTCGTGACACTGGTGCTCGGGCGCATTCTCGGCCCGCACAAGCCGGACGCCGAGAAGACGGCGCCCTACGAGTGCGGGTTCGAGGCGTTCGAGGACTCCCGCATGAAGTTCGACGTCCGGTACTACCTCGTCGCCATCCTGTTCATCATCTTCGACCTCGAGATCGCGTTTCTCTTCCCGTGGGCAGTCGTCCTCGATGGCATGGCTCTGTCGGGATTCGTTGCCATGGGCATCTTCCTGGGCATCCTCGTCATCGGCTTCATTTACGAATGGAAGAAGGGGGCCCTGGAATGGGAGTAGAAGGCGTTCTCGAGGAGGGCTTCGTCACGACCTCCGCGGACAAGGTCATCAACTGGGCACGCACCGGTTCGCTCTGGCCGATGACGTTCGGCCTGGCCTGCTGCGCGATCGAGATGATGCATGCGGGGGCCGCGCGCTACGACATGGACCGGTTCGGGATGATATTCCGGCCGAGCCCGCGTCAGTCCGACGTGATGATCGTTGCCGGAACCCTGTGCAACAAGATGGCGCCGGCGCTGCGCAAGGTATACGACCAGATGGCCGAACCGCGCTGGGTCATTTCCATGGGGTCTTGTGCCAACGGTGGCGGGTACTACCACTACTCGTACTCGGTGGTGCGAGGCTGCGACCGGATCGTGCCGGTCGATATCTACGTGCCTGGCTGCCCGCCGACCGCAGAGGCCCTGCTGTACGGTGTCATCCAGTTGCAGAAGAAGATCCGGCGCACGAACACGATCGCGCGCTGATCGACGGCAGGCCCGGCGGACGTATCGGAGAAATGTCATGTCCGAACGCGTGCGGCAGCTCGCGGAAAAACTGACGGAACGGTTCGGCAGCGCGATCACGGGCACGACGGTCGCGCATGGCGAGGTGACGGCCGAGGTGCCGGCGGACCGATTGGTGTCCGTGGCAACCGCGCTGCGTGACGAGGAGCCGTTCCGGTTCGAACAGCTGACGGATCTCTGCGCCGTCGATTACCTCTCCTACGGAGTGGACGAGTGGACCCGCGGGGAGGAGAGCTCGAGCGGGTACTCGCGTGGCGTCGAGGGGGCGGGCAGCATGGGCCGGCTGCATTTCGGCGACGAAGCCAACAGGAGCGAGCTCGGCCACCCGCGTTTCGCCGTCGTGATCCACTTGCTGTCGTACACGAACAATCAACGCCTGCGGGTGCGCTGCTACGCGCCCGAGGACGATGCACCGCTCGTGCCCACGGTCACCGAAATCTGGCCCGGGGCCAGCTGGTTCGAGCGCGAGGCGTTCGACCTGTTCGGCATCCTGTTCGATGGTCATCCGGACCTGCGCCGAATTCTCACGGACTACGGCTTCGTCGGACATCCCTTCCGCAAGGACTTTCCGCTCGTGGGAAACGTGGAGATGCGTTACGACCCGGAGCGCTCGCGCGTGGTCTACGAGCCGGTGAGCATCGAGCCGCGCGTGCTGGTGCCGAAGATGATCCGGGACGACAACCGTTACGCGCACCCGCCGGAAGAGGGTGAAGGCGATGCCTGAGATACAGAACTTCACGCTCAACTTCGGCCCGCAGCATCCCGCCGCGCACGGTGTCCTGCGCCTGGTGCTCGAGATGGACGGCGAGGTGGTCCAGCGTGCCGACCCCCATGTCGGGCTGCTGCACCGGGCGACCGAGAAGCTGGCGGAAACGAAGCCGTACGTCCAGAGCGTCGGCTACATGGACCGACTCGACTACGTCTCCATGATGTGCAACGAGCACGGCTACGTCATGGCGATCGAGCGGTTGCTCGGCATCGAGCCGCCGATCCGCGCGCAGTACATCCGGGTGCTGTACGACGAAATCACACGCCTGTCGAACCATCTGCTCTGGCTGGGCGCGCACGCGCTCGACATCGGCGCGATGACGGCGTTCCTGTACTGCTTCCGGGAGCGCGAGGACATCATGGACATGTACGAGGCGGTGTCCGGTGCGCGCATGCACGCCAAGTACTATCGCCCGGGCGGCGTCAATCGGGACCTGCCGGACTACATGCCCCGGTACGAGGCCTCGCGCTGGCGCTCGAAGCGGGAGGTCGAGAAGCTCAACGAGGCCCGCTCCGGCTCTCTGCTCGATTTCATCGATGATTTCTGCCAGCGCTTCCCGCGCCTGGTCGACGAATACGAGACGCTGCTGACGGACAATCGCATCTGGAAGCAACGACTGGTCGACATTGGCGTGGTCAGTGCCGACCGGGCCATCGAGCTCGGCTTCACCGGTCCCATGCTGCGCGGTTCCGGTGTTGAATGGGACCTGCGCAAGAAGCAGCCCTACGAGGTCTACGACCGTATGGACTTCGACGTGCCCGTGGGCACGAAGGGCGACTGCTACGATCGCTATCTCGTGCGCGTCGAGGAGATGCGCCAGTCCTGCCGCATCATGAAGCAGTGCGTCGATTGGCTGCGCAAGAATCCGGGTCCGGTCATGATCGACGATCACAAGATCGCACCGCCGCGCCGCGAGGAAATGAAGGCGGACATGGAAGCGCTGATCCATCATTTCAAGTTCTTCACGGAGGGCTTCTCGACGCCGAAGGGCGAGGCGTATGCGGCGCTGGAGGCGCCCAAGGGTGAATTCGGTTGCTACATCGTGTCCGATGGTGCGAACAAGCCCTATCGCCTGAAGGTGCGCCCACCCGGGTTCGTTCACCTGGCGTCCTTCAACGAGATGGTTCGCGGCCACATGCTCGCGGATGTGGTGGCCATCGTCGGGACGCAGGACCTGGTGTTCGGGGAGGTCGACCGATGAGCGAACAGTCGCACGGCCCGTTGCTGTCGGATCACGTTCGCGGCGAGATCGACCACTGGATGGCGAAGTTCCCGCCGGAAGGGCGCCAGTCGGCAGTCCTGCAGGCACTGATGTCGGTCCAGCACGCCAACGGCGGCTGGGTCAGCACGGAACTTATGGATGCCGTCGCCGAGTACATGGATCTGCCGAAGATCTCGGTGTACGAGGTGGCGTCCTTCTACTCGATGATCGAGACCGAGCCCACGGGCCGCCACAGCGTATCCATCTGTACCAATATCTCGTGCATGCTGTGCGGCGCCGACGATATCGTCGCGCACGTCGAGCGAAAGCTCGGCTGCAGGCGCGGCGAGACGACGACGGACGGGCGCATCTTCCTCAAGGAGGAAGAGGAGTGCCTGGCGGCATGCCGCGGCGGACCGATGATGCAGGTCGATCACGTCTACTACACGGATCTCACGCCCGAAAAGGTGGACGAGATCCTGGACCAGCTGGAGTAGGGCGATGCTCGATCCGTCCCAGCTCAACCAGGTGTGTTACGCCACGCTGCAGTTCGACGAGCCGTGGTCGTACGACAACTATCTCAAGCTCGGCGGCTATCAAGCCTGGCAGAAGGTGCTCGACGGCGAGCTCAGCGCCGAGCAGATCATCGAGGAGCTCAAGACGTCGAATCTCCGCGGCCGTGGCGGTGCCGGGTTTCCGGTCGGCATCAAGTGGAGCTTCATGCCGCGCAACGCGCCGGGGCAGAAGTACATCGTCTGCAATTCCGACGAGTCCGAGCCCGGCACGTGCAAGGACCGCGACCTGCTCAGGTTCAATCCGCATGCGCTGATCGAGGGCATGGCGATCGGCGGTTTCACGATGGGAGCGACCATCGGCTACAACTACATGCGCGGCGAGTTCATGGACGAAGTATACCGGCGCATGGAACAGGCGCTGGCCGAAGCCTATGAGAGCGGCTGGCTGGGCAGGAACATTCGCGGCACCGGCGTCGACTTCGATCTGTACAACGTGCTCGGTGCCGGCGCCTATATCTGCGGCGAGGAAACGGCCCTGCTCGAATCGCTGGAGGGCAATAAGGGCATGCCGCGATTCAAGCCGCCGTTTCCGGCGCAGTACGGCGTGTACGGTCGCCCGACGACGGTCAACAACACCGAGACGCTGGCGTCGGTGCCGACCGTCCTGCGCCGGGGCGGCGAGTGGTTCGCCGGCCTCGGGGTGGAGAACTCGGGCGGCACGAAGATCTTCTCGGTCTCGGGACACGTCGACAAGCCCGGGAATTTCGAGATCCCGATGGGCACGCCCTTCTCGACGCTGCTGGAGATGGCGGGCGGCGTGCGCCACGGGCGCAGCCTGAAGGCCGTGATTCCCGGCGGATCCTCCGTACCCGTGCTGCCGGGTTCAACCATGCTCGAGACGAACATGGACTTCGACTCGATCACGCGCGCCGGCTCGTTGCTGGGATCGGGTGCGGTGATCGTCATGGACGACACGACCGACATGGTCGAGGCACTGCGGCGCATCTCGCGCTTCTACATGTCGGAATCCTGCGGCCAGTGCACGCCTTGCCGCGAGGGCACGGGTTGGCTCTACCGGATGCTCACGCGCATTGTCCGCGGGGATGCGTCGATGGACGACCTCGAGCGCCTGGAGCACGTGGCGCGCCGCATCGAGGGCAGAACGATCTGCGCGCTCGGTGATGCGGCGGCGATGCCGGTGCGCAGCTTCCTCAAACACTATCGGCCGGAGTTCGAGTACTACATCGAGCACGGCCGCAGCATGCTCGCCGACCGCGCCGCGGCGGCGGCGTGACCGGGTCGGTGCCGGCGAGACGGATATGACGGAAGAGACGGTCGAAACAGTCGAAATCGAGGTCGACGGCCAGCCGGTTCGCGTCCGCAAGGGGGCGATGCTGATCGAGGCGACCGACGCAGCCGGCATCGACGTGCCGCGCTTCTGCTATCACCGGAAGCGCTCGGTCGCGGCCAACTGCCGCATGTGTCTCGTCGAGGTGGAAAAGGCGCCCAAGCCGCTGCCCGCGTGCGCGACGCCGGTTGCGGACGGCATGAAGGTGCGCACCTCGTCGTCCACCGCCCTCGATGCCCAGCGCGGCACGATGGAGTTCCTGCTGATCAATCACCCGCTGGATTGCCCGATCTGCGACCAGGGCGGGGAATGCGAACTCCAGGATGTGGCCCTCGGCTACGGCGAGGGCATCTCGCGTTTCACCGAGGCCAAGCGGGCGGTGTCCGACGAGGACCTGGGACCGCTGATCGCCACGGACATGACGCGGTGCATCCACTGCACGCGCTGCGTGCGGTTCGGAACCGAGATCGCCGGGGTGCGCGAGCTCGGCGCGACCGGCCGCGGCGAAGACATGCGCATCGGTACGTATGTCGGACGGACCGTGGGCTCCGAGATGTCGGGCAATGTCATTGATCTGTGCCCCGTCGGCGCGCTGACGAACAAACCGGCGCGCTACACGTTCCGCCCGTGGGAGCTGATCCAGCAGGCGACCGTATCGCCGCACGACGCGATCGGCTCCAACCTCTACCTGCACCAGCGACGCGGCCGGATCATGCGCGCGGTGCCGCGCGACAACGAGTCGATCAACGAGACGTGGATCGCGGACCGCGACCGCTACGCCTGTCATGGGCTCTACACGGACGATCGGGTCACGCGCCCGCTGGTGAAGCGCAACAGCGGTGTCTGGGAGGAGGTCGACTGGGACGTGGCCCTGCCGGCGGCGGTCGACGCGCTGCGCGGCATCGTCGACCGGCACGGCCCCGACGAGTTCGGGGCGATCGTGTCGCCCTATTCGACGCTCGAAGAGCAGTACCTCCTGCAGAAGCTGGTCCGCGGCCTCGGCAGTCCGCACATCGATCATCGCCTGCGCCAGCTGGATTTCTCAGACCAGGACAGCGCGCCGGTCATGCCCTGGCTGGGCCAGTCGATCGCGCAGCTCGAGCAACTCGACGCGGGGCTGCTCGTGGGCTCCAACGTGCGCAAGGAACAGCCCCTTGCCGCGCATCGGCTGCGCAAGGCGATCCGCGGCAAGGGGGCGAAGGTTTCCTTCATCAACATGCGGCGGTTCGATTGGCATTTCGACGTGGACCAGGAAGTGGTTGTCCATCCCGACCGCATGGCCGCGGAGCTCGCGGCCGTAGGCGCGGCCGTGCGTGAGCGTACCGGGGCGGATGTTCCGGCGGGCGTCGAGGCGGCGCTCGATGCCGCGCGGCCGGCGGCTTCGCACCGCGCGATCGCCGAGGCCCTGATCGAGGGGGAACAAACGACCGTTCTTCTGGGCAGCCAGGCCCTGGGCCACCCCGCGCTGGCCGATTTGCGGGCGCTCGCCGATGCCGTCGCCCGGATGTCGGGGGCGCGCTTCGGTTACCTGCCTGAGGCCGGCAATGCCTGCGGTGCCTGGCTGGCGGGCTGCGTGCCGCATCGTGGACCCGCGTGCGCAGCCGTCGAGCGGCAGGGCGAGAGCCTCGAAGGCCTGTGGGAACGCCCGCGCAAGGGCTACCTGATGCTCGGGGTCGAACCGGAATTCGACGCGGCCAACCCGCTCGCCGCGGCGGCGGCGATGGAACGCGCGGAGACGGTTCTGTCGATCGCGCCGTTCACCACCGACGCCATGCTCCAGTACGCGGACATCATCCTCCCGTGCGCGACCTACGCGGAGACGGCGGGTACCTTCGTCAACGCCGAAGGACTGTGGCAGGACTTCGCGGCCGCCGGGTCCGCACCCGGCGACGCAAGGCCCGCCTGGAAGATCCTGCGCGTGCTGGGCAACGAGCTCGGACTTGGCGGATTCGACTTCTTCGCAGCGGACGAGGTGCGTCGCGAGTTGAAGGAGCAGTGCCGCGAGCTGGCGCTGGACAACGCCGTCGCCGCAGCCGACGTGCGCCCGGTGGAGCCGCGCGAGGGCCTCGTGCGCTTTGGCGACGTGCCCATGTATTCGGTGGATCCGCTCGTGCGGCGCTCGCGTCCCTTGCAGGAAGCGGCCGATGCGGGCAGGCCTGTGGCGCGGGTGGCGCGCGAGGACGCCGAGCGGCTCGGGCTCACCGATGGCGCACGGGCGCTCGTCCGCCAGGAAGGTAACGAGCAATTGTTCGAAATCGCGGTCGACGATGGCCTCGCTGCCGGTTGCGTGTGGCTGCCCCAGGGCCTGGTCGAGACCGCCGCGCTGCCGTCCGCGAGCGGGCCGGTGGAACTGGAACGGGCGTAAACGGCGATGATCGAGACCCTGATCGGATTCTGGGAGGCGCTGCCCGGCGGGCTGCAGCTGTTCATCACGATCAACCTGAAGATCCTGTTGATCGTGGGGCCGCTGATGCTCGCTGTCGCGTACTTCACGTACGCGGAGCGGCGCATAATCGGCTACATGCAGACGCGGCGGGGCCCCAACCGGGTGGGTTTCCGCGGCCTGCTGCAGCCGATCGCGGATGGGCTCAAGCTCATGATGAAGGAGGTGGTGCTGCCGACCAACGCCAACCGCTTCCTGTTCCTGCTGGCGCCGGTGCTGTCGATCGCACCCTCGCTCGCCGCCTGGGCCGTGGTCCCGTTCGCGGAAGGCTGGATCCTGGCGGACATCGACGCCGCTCTGCTGTACGTGCTAGCGCTGACGTCGGTCGGCGTGTACGGCGTGATCATCGCGGGCTGGGCGTCCAATTCGAAGTATGCCTTTCTCGGCGCCCTGCGCTCGGCGGCGCAGATGGTGGCGTACGAGATCGCCATGGGGTTCGCGCTCGTCGGTGTCCTGATGATCGGCGGGAGCATGAACCTCGGAGCGATCACGCAGGCACAGGAGGGCTGGTTCTGGACGTGGAACTGGCTGCCGCTGCTGCCGCTGTTCGTTGTTTACTGGGTCTCCGGCGTCGCCGAGACGAACCGCCTGCCGTTCGACGTCGCGGAGGGGGAATCGGAGATCGTTGCCGGTTTCCACGTCGAGTACTCGGGCATGGCGTTCGCCATCTTCTTCCTGGCCGAGTACGCCAACATGATCCTGATCGCCGGCCTGGCGTCGGTGATGTTCCTCGGCGGGTGGCAGGCGCCCTGGCCGGATGGCACGTTCGGCGGCAACTGGCTCATTCTGCAGGACGGCATTCACTGGTTCCTGCTCAAGCTGGTCGCGATGGCTTTCCTGTTCCTGTGGTTCCGGGCCACGTTCCCGCGCTATCGCTATGACCAGATCATGCGCCTGGGATGGAAGGTGTTCATCCCGGTGACGATCGTCTGGATCTTCGTCGAGGGCGTCATGGCCTACTACCAGGTCGCCCCGTGGTTCGCGTGACCGGGCCGATTCCGTTCGGATCGGACCGGGAGGTGATACTCAGATGAGTGCGATTACGCGCGTTTTCAAAAGCTTTCTTCTCTGGGAGCTGCTCAAGGGCATGCGGTTGACGGGGCGCTACTTCTTCGCCCGCAAGATAACGATCGCGTATCCGGAGGAGAAGACGCCGAAGTCGCCGCGCTTCCGCGGGCTGCATGCCCTGCGGCGCTACCCCAACGGCGAGGAGCGCTGCATCGCGTGCAAGCTGTGCGAGGCCGTGTGCCCGGCGCTGGCGATCACGATCGACTCGGAGAAGCGCGAGGACGGCACGCGGCGTACCACGCGTTACGACATCGATCTGTTCAAGTGCATCTACTGCGGGCTCTGCGAAGAGTCCTGCCCGGTGGACTCGATCGTCGAGACGGATATCCACGAGTATCATTTCGAGCAGCGCGGCGAACAGATCATCACGAAGCCCGAGCTGCTGGCGATCGGCGACAAGTACGAGCAGGACATCGCCGCCGCCCGCCAGCTGGATGCAGCCTACAGGTAGAGCGCAATGCCATTGGAACAGATCACGTTCTGGCTTTTCTCCGCCGTCATGATCGCGGCGGCCCTGCGCGTCATCACGGCGCGCAATCCCGTGCACTCGGTTCTGTTCCTGGTGCTCACGTTCTTCACGGCGGCGGCGCTCTGGATTCTCCTGGAGGCGGAGTTCCTCGGTATCGTCCTGGTCGTGGTGTACGTGGGCGCCGTGATGGTGCTGTTCCTGTTCGTCGTGATGATGATCGACGTCAATCTCGCGCCGTTGCGCGAGGGGTTCGTGCGGTACCTCCCGCTGGGAGCCCTGGTCGGGATCGTTATGACAGCGGAGCTGATCCTGATCGTCGGCCCGCGGTACTTCGGTGAAGCGCAGTACGCGGCGCCGCCGCCGGCGCCCACGGACTACAGCAACACGGCCAGGATCGGGCGAATGCTGTACAGCGACTACCTGTTCCAGTTCGAGATCGCCGCGGTCATCCTTCTGGTCGCCATCATCGCGGCGATCGCGCTGACGATGCGCAAGCGGCCCGAGACGACCAAGTACCAGACGCCGGGCCGTCAGGTCCGGGCGGGCAAGGCGGATCGCCTGCGAGTCGTGCACATGAATTCCGAAGAGCGCTGAAGCCGCCTGCGGCGCGGCGACGGGGAGACGAGCGCGAATGGTCCCACTATCACATTACCTGATCCTGGGCGCGGTGCTGTTCGGGCTGAGCATCGCCGGCATCATCATCAACCGCAAGAATGTCATCATTCTCCTGATGTCGATCGAGCTGATGCTGCTGGCCGTGAACATGAACTTCGTCGCGTTTTCGCACTTCCTGGATGACATGGCCGGACAGGTCTTTGTCTTCTTCATCCTGACGGTGGCGGCGGCCGAAGCGGCAATCGGGCTGGCGATCCTCGTCGTGCTCTTCCGCAATCGCGGCACGATCAATGTCGCCGATCTCGATACGATGCGGGGCTGAAACGATGGAAACCGTCTATCTCGCCATCCCCTTGCTGCCCCTCGCCGGTGCTGTTGTCGCCGGACTGTTCGGACGCTGGATCGGCCGTATCGGAGCCCATACGGTGACGATCGGCGCCGTCGGTGCATCGTTCGTGCTGTCGGTCGTCGTGTTGCGGCAGATGGTCTTCGAGGGCGCGCCGGCTTACGATCACGCGATTTATACCTGGTTGGTGAGCGACGGTATCCGCTTCGAGGTCGGGTTCCTGATCGACCACCTCACCGTGCTGATGATGACGACCGTTACGGCCGTATCGCTGGCGGTGCACGTCTTCACCATCGGCTACATGCACGACGACCCCGGCTATCAGCGGTTCTTCGCGTACATCGCGATGTTCACCTTCTTCATGCTCATGCTGGTGATGTCGAACAACTTCATGCAGTTGTTCTTCGGCTGGGAAGGTGTCGGGCTGATGTCGTATCTGCTGATCGGGTTCTGGTACGAGCGCGAGTCGGCGATCTTCGCGAGCCTCAAGGCCTTTCTGGTCAACCGGGTGGGCGACTTCGGTTTCGTGCTCGGTATCGGTGCCATCGTCGCCTGGACGGGTACCCTCAATTACGCCGAGGTGTTCGACAAGGCACCCCTGCTGGAGGCCGCGCGGATCGAGATCCTCGGCGGTGCCCAGTGGTCGGTGGTCACCGTGGCGTGCATCCTCCTGTTCGTTGGCGCGATGGGCAAGTCCGCGCAGGCGCCGCTGCACGTCTGGCTGCCCGATTCGATGGAAGGTCCGACCCCCATCTCGGCCCTGATTCATGCGGCGACCATGGTGACCGCCGGCATCTTCATGGTCGCGCGCATGTCACCGCTGTTCGAGTTGTCGGACGTCGCCCTGTCGACGGTGCTGGTGATCGGCGGCATCACTGCGCTGTTCATGGGGCTCGTCGGCATCGTCCAGCACGACATCAAACGCGTGATCGCGTACTCAACGATCTCGCAGCTCGGCTACATGGCGGTGGGGCTCGGGGCCTCGGCATATTCCGCGGCGATCTTCCACCTGATGACCCACGCGTTCTTCAAGGCCCTGCTGTTCCTGGCGGCAGGCTCGGTGATCATCGCGCTGCACCATGAGCAGGACATGCGCAAGATGGGCGGCCTGCGCAAGTACATGCCCGTCACCTACGTCACGGCCGTGATCGGCTCGCTGGCGCTGATCGGGTTCCCCGGATTCGCCGGCTTCTTCTCGAAGGACGCGATCATCGAAACGGTACACCAGTCCGAATTGCCCGGCGCGGGATTCGCCTACTGGTGTGTTCTCCTCGGCGTATTCGTGACGGCCCTGTACACCTTCCGCATGCTGTTCCTGACCTTCCATGGGGAGACCCGGATGGACGAACACACGAGGGAGCACGCCCACGAGAGTCCGCTGGTCGTGACGATACCCCTCGTGGCCCTCGCGGTGCCGTCGGTGGTGATCGGCGCCTGGACCATCGACCCGATCGTGTTCGGCGACTTCTTCGAGGGCGTGATGCCGGTGCTGCCGGCACACGACGTCATCGGGGAGCTCGCGCACGAGTTTCACGGGTGGGGCAGCTTCGTCCGTCATGGCCTCGAGGGCCCGGCGGTCTACCTCGCGCTGGCCGGCGTCGCGGTGGCCTGGTACGTGTACATGAGAAATCCGGCGCTCGCGGATGCGGCCGCGGGCCGTTTCCGCCCGCTGTACCGCGCGCTCGTGTACAAGTACGGCTTCGACGAGCTCTACCAGGCCGTGTTCGCCAATGGCGGGCGCAGGCTCGGCAACGGGCTGTCGCGGATCGGCGATGCCCGCGTGATCGACGGGTGGGTGGTGAACGGTTCCGCCCGCGCCGTGGGGCACTGGTCGGCGCTGATGCGGCACCTGCAGAGCGGATACCTCTACCACTACGCCTTCGTCATGATCCTCGGGGTCCTCGTGGCGCTGACGTGGGTGCTCGTGCGCTGAGCGCCACGGACAAGAAGACGACGAACAGGATACAAGACGCATGCTAGCCGACTGGCCATTGCTGAGCCTCGTAATCTGGTTGCCCATCGTCGGGGGCGTGTTCGTGCTCATGTCCGGTGACACGGGTGCACGCCGCCTGGCCCTGACGTTCGCGGTGGCGACGTTCGTCCTGTCGTTGCTGCTCTACGGCGGTTTCGACACGTCGACGGCCCAGATGCAGTTCACGGAGTTCCAGCCCTGGCTGCCGAGCTTCAACGTCAACTACCACCTGGGCATAGACGGCATTGCGCTGCCCCTGATCCTGCTGACGACGTTCGTCACCGTGCTCGTCATCATCGCCGGCTGGGAGTCGATCCAGTATCGGGTCGCCCAGTATATGGCCGCTTTCCTGATTCTCGAGGGGATCATGATCGGCGTGTTCTGCGCCCTGGACGCCGTGCTGTTCTACGTGTTCTGGGAAGCCCAGCTCATCCCGATGTTCCTGATCATCGGCATCTGGGGTGGGCCGAACCGCGTGTACGCGACGATCAAGTTCTTCCTCTACACGTTCCTCGGCTCGGTCCTGATGCTGGTGGCACTGGTGTACCTGTACTACCAGTCCGGCACGTTCGCCCTGTCCGATCTGTACACTCTGCCGCTGTCGCTGCACGAGCAAATCTGGATCTTCGTGGCCTTCCTGCTGGCCTTCGCCGTGAAGATACCCATGTGGCCGGTGCATACGTGGCTCCCGGACGCGCATGTCGAGGCGCCCACGGGCGGGTCGGTGATCCTGGCGGCGATCATGCTGAAGATGGGGGGATACGGGTTCCTGCGGCTGAGTCTGCCGATCGCGCCGGATGCGAGCTCGTACCTCGCGGAGTTCATCATCTTCCTGTCGCTGGTCGCCGTGGTGTACATCGGTTTCGTGGCGCTGGTCCAGAAGGACATGAAGAAGCTCATTGCGTACTCGTCGATTTCGCACATGGGCTTCGTCACCCTGGGCATGTTCCTGGTGTTTCTGTTGCTGGCCCAATCGCCCGAGGCCAGCGGTGCGCGCCTCGGCATGGAAGGATCCATCGTCCAGATGGTGTCGCACGGTCTCGTATCCGCGGCGCTGTTCCTGTGCGTGGGCGTGATGTACGACCGCATGCACACGCGCATGATCGCCGACTATGGCGGCGTGGTGAACGTGATGCCCGTGTTCGCGTCGTTCATGGTGCTGTTCGCCATGGGCAATGCAGGTCTTCCGGGCACATCGGGTTTCGTGGGCGAGTTCATGGTCATACTCGCCAGTTTCCATGCCGACTTCTGGCTGGCTGCCCTGGCCGCCCTGACGCTGATCCTGGGCGCCGCGTACACCCTGTGGATGATCAAGCGGGTCATTTTCGGCCCGGTCGCCAACGAGCACGTCGGGGCGCTCACGGACATCGGTGCCCGTGAATTCGTCGTGCTCGGTATCCTGGCCGTGGCCGTGCTGGCGGTGGGTCTCTGGCCGGCACCCCTGGTGGAGGTGATGCATGCGTCGGTCGACAAGCTCATCGGCCAGGTCGCGGCCTCGAAGCTGTAAGGGAACGGATTGATGACGACGAGCGAACTCCTGCCCGTGCTGCCAGAGATCGTGCTGTTGTGCGCGATTTGCCTGGTCCTGGTCGTTGATCTGTTCGTCACGGACGAACGGCGCGGCGCCACGTTCTTCCTGACCCAGACGGCGCTGGTCGCGACCATCGTGACCGCACTGCTGGTGCAGCCGGATGGGGCGCGTATCCTGTTCGACGGTGCCTTCATTGCCGACCCAATGAGCTTGCTGCTCAAACTGTCGGTGCTCGTGCTGACGCTGTTCGTGTTCGCGTATTCGCGCCCGTACCTCGAGGCGCGCGGCATCCTGCGGGGCGAGTACTTCGTGCTCGGCCTGTTCGGCGTGCTGGGCATGATGATCATGATCTCGGGCTACAGCATGCTCACGATCTATCTCGGGCTGGAGCTGCTGTCGCTGTGTCAGTATGCGCTGGTCGCGTTCCACCGGGATTCGCCGCGGGCGAGCGAGGCGGCGATGAAGTACTTCGTGCTGGGTGCTCTGGCGTCGGGCATGCTGCTGTATGGCATGTCCCTGATCTACGGCCTCACCGGTTCGCTCGACGTCATCGAGATTCACAATTACCTCGTGCGACAGGGCGTGGACCAGATCGGCGCGCTGCTGGGCGTGGTCTTCATCGTCTTCGGCCTGGCGTTCAAGCTCGGCGCTGTGCCGTTCCATGCGTGGGTGCCGGACGTGTACGAGGGTGCGCCGACATCGGTCACGCTCTACATCGGAGCCGCCCCAAAGGTCGCCGGATTCGCGTTGTTCATGCGGCTGCTCGCCGAGGGTCTCGGGGTGCTGCAGGCCGACTGGCAGGTCATGCTGGCCGTGCTGGCAGTGCTCTCGCTGGCGCTCGGCAACGTTGTCGCGATCGCGCAGACGAACCTGAAGCGGATGCTGGCGTACTCGACCATCTCGCACGTCGGATTCGTGCTGCTGGGTGTCCTTGCCGGCACTGCGCAGGGTTACTCCGCGGCGATGTTCTACGTGATCGTGTACGCGATCATGTCCACCGGCGCCTTCGGCATGATCATCCTGCTCAGCCGGCGCGGGCTCGAGGCAGAGGGGCTGGACGACTTCAAGGGCCTCAACCAGCGCAGCCCCTGGTTCGCGCTGATGATGCTGTTCTTCATGTTCTCGCTTGCGGGGGTCCCCCCCTTCGCCGGCTTCTACGCCAAGCTGTCGGTGCTGCGGGCGGTCGTTCAGGTCGACCAGATCTGGCTCGCTGTCGTGGCCGTGATCTTCTCGGTCATTGGCGCGTTCTACTACCTGCGCGTCGTCAAGCTGATGTATTTCGACGAGCCGACGGAAACCGGGGCCTTTCAGGAGGGCTTCGGCCTGAGGTTGGTGCTGTCGGCGAACGGGTTGGCCGTACTGGGTCTGGGCCTGTATCCTGCGGCCTTGATGGCGTGGTGCCTGGGCGCCATTTCCTGGTAGCAAGTGCGGTGGCCGGCCGGGTGCCGGCGACGCTTCCCCCAATGCCGCGTGGGGGGTTGCGTAATCCGCGAACCGGCACTATAATTCGCGGCTGCGGATGCGGGGTGGAGCAGTCTGGCAGCTCGTCGGGCTCATAACCCGAAGGTCGCAGGTTCGAATCCTGCCCCCGCTACCAACACGGGATTCGTATGAGGCCCCTTTTCAGGGGCCTTTTTATTCCCGGCGAAAAAATTTCGGCGGGCCGACGTGTCGGGTGGATTCTCAGGAAATGCGAAGGGCCTCGAGCGCGATCCAGGCATGTATCGAACCGGTCGTGCACGGCATGGGGTACGAGCTGGTGGGCGTCGAGTACGGTGGCGGGCCGGGCAACGGCTGCCTGCGCGTGTATATCGACACGCCCGCAGGCGTGACGGTCGATGACTGCGCCGCGGTCAGCGAGCAGCTCTCGGCCGCGCTCGACGTGGACGACCCGATCCCGGAGGCATACGTGCTGGAGGTATCCTCTCCCGGGGTCAATCGGCCGCTGTTCGCCCGGGCGGATTTCGAGCGTTTCGGCGGGCAAAGCGTGTTCGTGCGGCTTGGTGCGGGCGTTGAGGGCCGCAAGCGGTTCAAGGGATCGCTGGCCGGCGTCGATGGCGACGAGGTCGTGGTGGAAGTGGACGGCCAGACCTGGCGCCTGCCTCTCGATGACATCGACGAGGCGCACCTGGTCGTCGACCTGTGAATGAGTCTTCGAGTGGCAACGGTATGAACAAAGATATCCTGCTGGTGGTCGACACTGTCTCCAACGAGAAGGCAGTGGACAAGAGCGTCATTTTCGAGGCGCTGGAGTCGGCGCTGGCATCCGCGACGCGCAAGAAGCATGGCGGCGACATCGAGGTGCGCGTATCGATCGACCGGGACAGCGGCGAGTACGCGACGTTCCGGCGTTGGGAGGTGGTGCCCGATGACTATGAACAGGACGCGCCGACCCGCCAGCTGTCGCTGACCGCAGCCCGCGCGGACGAGCCGGACATCGAGGTCGGGGACTTCGTCGAGGAGCCCATGGAGTCGGTGGATTTCGGCCGGATCGCGGCGCAGACGGCGAAGCAGGTCATCGTGCAGAAAGTGCGCGAGGCCGAGCGGCAGCGCGTCGTCGAGGCCTATCAGGACCGCGTGGGTGAGCTCCTGATGGGGATCGTGAAGCGCGTGGAGCGATCCGGGATGTACCTGGACCTCGGCAACAATGCCGAGGCCTTCGTGCCGCGCGAGGAGATGATTCCGCGCGAGGCCGTGCGCCCCGGCGACCGGGTGCGTGGATTCCTGCGCGACGTGCGCAGCGAGCCGCGGGGGCCGCAGCTGTTCGTGAGCCGTACGGCGCCGCAACTGCTGATCGAGCTGTTCAAGCTCGAGGTGCCGGAGGTGGGCCAGGGACTCATCGAGATCAAGGGCGCGGCGCGCGACCCCGGTCTGCGCGCGAAGATCGCTGTGGAATCGAAGGATCCGCGACTGGACCCCGTCGGCGCCTGTGTAGGCATGCGCGGCTCCCGGGTGCAGACCGTCTCGAACGAGCTCGCGGGCGAGCGGGTCGACATCATCATGTGGAACGAGAACCCGGCTCAGTTCGTGATCAACGCGATGTCCCCCGCGGACGTGACCTCCATCGTGGTCGACGAGGACTCGAAGACCATGGACCTGGTAGTCGAGGAGGAGAAGCTGTCGCTGGCGATCGGGCGCAACGGGCAGAATGTGCGCCTGGCGAGCGAGCTGACCGGCTGGACGCTCAACGTGCTCGACCAGCAGCAGGCAGAGGAAAAGAGCGAGCAGGAATCGCGGGCCACGCTGGAGATGTTCAAGAATCAGCTCGTGGTCGATGAGGAGGTCGCGAGCATCCTGGTGCAGGAAGGCTTCACGAGCATCGAGGAGGTCGCGTATGTGCCGGAGTCCGAGCTGCTCGACATCGAGGAATTCGACGAGGATATCGTCAACGAGCTGCGCAACCGTGCACGCGACGCACTGCTGACGCGGGCGATCGCGAGCGAGGAGGCCCTCGGCGACACGAAGCCCTCCGAGGAGCTGCTCGGCCTGGAGGGCATGACGTCCGAGCTCGCATGGCGCCTGGCATCGAAGGGAATCGTGACGCCGGACGGCCTCGCGGACCAGTCGGTGGACGATCTGCTGGAGATCGAAGGCATCGACGATGCCGGGTGGGCGGCGGACATGATCATGAAGGCGCGCGAACCGTGGTTCGCGCAGCAAGCCCAGGAGGCGGCGGAGTAGCTCGCGCCGTCGTGATCGGCGGCGCCGCCGCGAGGCACACGCGCCGCTGCCGATGAGATGTGGGCTCACGCCGAAGGACAAGGGGTAATCGAATGGCAGAAGTGACCGTCAAACAGTTGGCCGAGGTGGTGGGCACGCCCGTGGATCGCCTGCTCGAGCAGCTGGGCGAGGCGGGTGTCGGCAAGTCGAGTGCCGACGACGCGGTCAGCGATGACGAGAAGATGAAGCTGCTCGACTACCTGCGGCGCTCGCACGGCCGATCCGAGGGCGGCAGCACCGGCGAAGGTGGCGGCGGCCGCATCACGCTGCGGCGCAAGCGCGTGAGCGAGCTCAAGGTCGGCGGCGGCGGCAAGAAGGCGGTCAACGTCGAGGTGCGCGGGCGTCGTACGTACGTCAAGCGCAGCGTGGCGGCCGAGGCCGAGCAGCAGCGCATGCAGGAGCTCGAGGCCGAGCGCGAACGCAAGGAGCGGGAGCTGCGCGAGCTCGAGCAGAAGCGTCTGCAGGCCGAGGAGGAGCGCCGCGCCGAGGAGGAACGACAGCAACAGGAGCGTGAGGAAGCGCGGCGCCAGGCCGAGGAAGAGGAAGAGCGGCAGCG
>Ga0102944_1000472_pt1 | contig 31144 bp, 31 predicted proteins | sample SalPonD_shore_MG_FD_78172 | JGI IMG/M metagenome (GOLD analysis project Ga0102944, IMG submission 78172) | Salt pond soil microbial communities from South San Francisco under conditions of wetland restoration - Salt Pond MetaG... | ecosystem: Environmental > Aquatic > Marine > Intertidal zone >... | reverse complement strand
GGTGAGCCCGAGCATCGCGAGCTGAATCATCCCGGAGACGCCGTCGACGCGCGCGAGCCACCGGGCGGCCATCTTGACCCACCATCGGGTTGCGGTCATGCGGGGTTGGTGGGAGTGGTGGGTAATGGGGGTTTGGTTCAAGAACCGCGGAGGTAGACCGACCCTCGACGATCTTCGGGAGTCCAAACCCTGATTATCGCCGCCGAAGTCGGCTCGATTAATGGACCTCTCTATCGTCGGCAGCGGTTACGTGGGGACGACCATCGCCGCGTGCTTCGCCGAGTTGGGTGTGCTCACAAGAAGGGACTGGCATGACAACAAAATAGATCGATGCCGTCAAAGTATCGAGGCCGACTGGTAGGCCACAGCACGCTCAAATTCTGTTGATGCTTACCATCGACACCTCGCTGGAGTTGGAAGAGAAGCGGCCTCTTCGGGTTCAACGGAGTCCTCCAAGTCGGACCACCCCCAGTCGGCGAGGAATTCGATACGGACCGTTCGAACTGCGGGCCAATTCGTTCACTTTGAAAGCGACTAGTTCAGCATCGGATTGGAAGCGATTGGAACCCTTGCTGTTATAAGCTAATGGAATCCTGTGTCGAATGATGCGGGTCAGCGTCGTCCTGTGTACGTACACTCTGGAAATGTACGGTCACTTTATAGAGGCAGCTGAGAGCATTCGGGGGCAGACCTACGATGACCTTGAGCTTGTTGTCGTTGTGGATGGGTCGAGGGAGGTATACGAGCGAGTCGAAGACGAGTATGGAGATGTCAAGGAGATTATCCTCCATATGAACGATACGAACCTCGGACTACTTTCAAGCAGAAATGTGGGTGCGGAGCTGGCTAGTGGAGACGTCGTAGCGTTCATCGACGATGACTCTATTGCTGACGAGCAGTGGATTGCCGAACTCGTGAGGACATATGAGGAAACTGGCGCTATCGCCGCCGGGGGTAAGATAGTTGGTGACTGGGTGGCAGGTAAACCGACATTTCTACCAGAGGAGTACTATTGGCTCGTTGGAGTTACCTATCGTGGTTTCACTGATCAGCCGGGTGAAGTACGTAATACCTTTGGGTCAAACATATCGTTTCGTCGAGACGTGTTTTTAGATTTGGGGGGGTTCGATACAGATATCGGTGGACGGAAAGGAGATGCCAATCTTCAAGGAGGCGAGACGGAACTCTGTGCTCGTCTGTGGGAGCGTAAAGGGAGAGGCGTCATGTACAATCCCGAGGCATTAGTTCATCACAAAGTGTTCGAGTGGCGTATCCGAAAACGCTGGTTGGCAGAACGCGCTTTTTGGCAGGGGTACTCAAAAGCCACGATTTCACAGGTTTTGTCGGGTAGATCATCCAAGGAGGAATCGGACTTTCTCTACCAACTGATCGTCTATGGATTCCCTAAGCGTCTTCGCGTGCTCGTATTGGGGCAAAACGGAGCCACAGCGAGACAACTCATCGCGCTCGTTTTATTGACCGCTTTCGTGGGGGCGGGGTATTTGTACGGTACTTTAAAAGCTAGATTGAACTGAGCCATCATGTCCACGATTTCTCTGCTTAGTTCTCCAATATAATCTTGGAATGGGTTCAGATGAACCAACTGGCTACCCGCTTCAAAGGGCCCAAGTCGACCCCGTATCGCTCCTCAAAGCTCAACACAATCATCACTTCCTCGCGTTCGATTCCTCCCATCGATAAGATTACCACGAAGTGTATGATCGTATAGGTGATTAAGAGACCAAGGAACACCAAGGGGGTAACTTTGACGTTGGTTATGGTTGCATACCACATGGCAATTCCGATGATGATCGACATGCTTCCAGGGAGGTACAAAGAGCGAGAGAAGGGATGGATCTTTGTCGAGAAGAATAGGATCGCTGAGTAGAAAAGGTTCTGTAAACCGTAGGCCACTGAAGTCGCGATTGCTGCACCAAGGATTGAGTACTGCGGAATCAAGTACAGATTCAGGGCGACGTTCGTCATCGCTGTGATCACGTCGACGTACATCAGGGCGTTCGTCTTTCCGATTGACGTAAGCGCGCTGGAGTTCGGACCGGCGAGTACAGGAATGAAGAATCCAACCGCAAGCACAATCAACGCAGCCTCGCCTACAACATATTGGGGGCCGAAGGTGAGAGATATCACCGTCTTTGGAAACAGCGCAATCGCGAAGAACACAGGAATCGTCGGAAATACCGCCCACTTCGTGGCGACCTGGTACATGCGGTGCATCTCATAATAAGCACCCTGGCTGTGTAATTCAGAGATGATAGGCACAAAGAGGAACGAGAGGGCAGTCAAAACGATAGGAAGGAGTGACGCAATTGGGTATACTACCCGGTAAACCCCGACGCCGCCCGTCGTGGTAGCCGGACTGACTCCGAGGAGCAACGTATCAATATCTACCAACACATTTGTCATGGCTGTACTGACAACAAGTGGAGCAGAAAACCTGAGCATGGACGCATGCATCCCCACTGGCTTCACCGATTTGAGTAAAGTGCTCTTAGTCAATACGTAGTACGTGCCCACAATGGCAGCGATGACGTAGGCAAAAGCGTAGGCGTATGCGATACCGATAATCTGATAACCTGTAATAAGAACTGCAAGGACAATTACGAAGCGAGTACCAGGGATAACGACGTTCCGAACCACAACCCGTCCGCGCGTTTGCTTAAGCCCCTGAATGACACCCATAGATAGTCTGACGAGAACGACCGCAGGGACTGCTGCGGCAAACACGCGAAGAATCGGCCCGATTGTAGGATCACTAAAGACACGCGATGCAATGACAGGAGCGAAAAACGCAATACATCCCCCAATTAATAAGGAGGTGGGAAGTGCAAGTTGGTAAGCCGAGAGGATTACACCTCGTTTACTTGAATCCTCGGCATACCTTGGAAGGTTACGACCGATTCCCTGGTTCAACCCGAGCAGGGAGAGTGTGGCCGCAAAGCCCATCACGGTCACGCCAATGGACACCGCACCGAAATCCACCTTCCCGAAAAATCGGGCAATCAAAAGTACAGCCACGAAGGAGAATCCCATCTCGAAGACCAGCCCGAAGAATACAACGCCGCTCCCCTTGAACAGTTGTCGGAATTTGGAATCGGTGTCCTGTGGCATGATGGTCCTCCCCTATGGATGGTATTCCCAGTCCGAAAAGGTCGGAATTCCCGGCAGAGTCACCGCAGGGAATGTGGGTGGCGCCGGCCCTCTACCGACCTCAGCTCACCAATACTGCTCCAGCCGTTTAGCCGCCTCTTTAAACCCTTGTCCTCGCCGTTCGTGTCCACGCCAAATCTCCGTGATGATCGGACCGTCGAAGTCACTGAACACTGGGGCCAGAGACTCCCAATCGATTTCGCCTTCACCGATTTGAATGCCTTCACCGTCCAAACTTGCGGCGTCCGCGACGTGTAGATAATCGGTATACGGTAATAGGGTCTCCGCATGGTCCACTAAATCAGCATTGGCATAATTACACCAGAGTTTAGCGTGAGATGTGTCATAACAAATCCGTTGATCGTTGCATTCGCAGTACTCCGCAATCTCGTCGGCCCGCATGAAGTTATTATGATATTGCTGCCCCCCGTATATCCAAGGAAACGGTGGCATGTTCTCGACCAATAGAGTCACACCCTCTCCATCGAGTTCCGCCATACTTCGCTCAAGCGCCTCGTTCATCTCGGACGTGGCGTCGAGGTCCATGTGATCTCTGGTAATCCCCCCGGGATGGATTACGATTGGGGGCTCCTCCGAGTTGAACGCAGGTTTCACATCTGTTCGAACCTTATCAATTAATTTCTGCATTATTTCGACAGCCCTTCGGCGCTTGGCCTCGCTCCTAGCACTCAAATCAACGATGTCATGCCCTTTCTGTTCTGGTGCGTGAATTCCTAACTCTTTGTTGTGTTTTTCAACTTCAAAGGGCTCATCGATGTCGGCGCCATTAATTCGGAACTCGAAGACGTCGGGGTTCCCCCAATCGTGTTTGTCGATGTCAGAGAAACGAACCACGACCCCCCAGTTGTCCAAGTGGACGTCGTAATCATCCAATACCTTGTCCCCGAGGTCGAGATCCTCCCATTGGAGGAGAGTATCTCGGTCAAGCCTACACGCGCTCTTGGAACCGACGACTGTGTAGAGGTCCTGTGGAGAGATGCCCTTTGCGGGACTTTTCGCCGTCAACAAGTCTCTAGTGATTTCTTGGCCTGCTTCAACGGATTCGGTCAGGACGAGGCTCTTACCAAGTGAAACTCTGTTGTTGTATTCACCTCTCGTCATGTGGCGACGGGGGACCCCGATACTCTCCTTTATGGCCCGAATGTCACGAACCGTCTTATGAAGGCCAGTCGGCGAGAGGCTCGCCGCGTGATCTGGTCCGTCCATATCCCTGGAGAGGGTAAAGTGACGTTCGAGCATCGATGCACCCATGACTGTGGCTGCTTCTGATACCGCTATACCGCGCTCGTGTCCTGAATAGCCCACTGGGACACCGTACCGTGATTTCAACTCCTCAATAAATGAGAGGTTGAGATTCTTGAATGGCGCAGGATATGTACTACGGCAATGAAGTAGGCCAAACTCGACGCCAAGACCGTTTAGGAAATCAACGGTGCGATCAATCTCACTTTCCTCGGACATCCCCGTTGAGACGAGTAGTGGTTTTCCGGTATCTGCAATCCGCTCAATGAGAACAAAGTTCGTCATGTCAGGCGAACCAAGTTTGTATGCGGGAATGTCGATCCTTTCTAGAAAATCGACGCTTGTGTTGTCCCACGGTGAACAGAGGAACTGTATCCGGCGTGTTCTGGCATAATTTGCGAGCTCGGCAAACTCATCGTCAGTGAGTATGACATCCTTTAAATTCGAAACCGTGTACTCAAGGCCCATTTCGCCTATTGAGGGATTCTCTACAATCTCCTCAATATACGTATCCTCGAGTTTTCTCTTCTGAAATTTGACAGCATCGGCACCTGCGTCGACCGCGATGTCTATCAGTTGTTTTGCAATCTGCAAACTCCCATTGTGATTAATCCCCGCCTCGGCAATAAAATAAATCGGTTCGTCGTCACTAATGCAACGCTCTCCGACCCATACCTCGGTCATAACGAGGCGAGGTGACCGGAGCCATTTAAATTATCTGTTTGGTACAACGTCGTACGTATCAACTGAACCCGAGTAATCATCAAAGTCGAGGCCTTAGCTGTCGCAGATGTGACCATGATTCCTCGGCGAATCCGAGTAATCCGAAGCGCTTTAGAGTAGTTTTCAGTTTGGGATGTTGGAGGTAGTAATTCAGATACAGGAAACGACGACGTTCAAGGCCGTTAAGGAATTCCAGGGCATGTGAGTAGTCACTAACGTATTCACCTGGCTCCTGAACCGAATGGTAGATAGAATGAATGTCCTCGGTACCCGAAACAAGGGAGAAGCCTGCTGAACGGAATATGTTGGTCATCGTCCTGAGACTCGGATAATAAATATGGGCCAACTGTATCTTTCGCAGAATGTCCATCTGATACTTCTCGTAGGCATATAATCCCCATTGTGTGTTGTACACAAACACGTCCTCGACGAGTGAATGAAGCGTCGAGAGTTGATCAACAGGGTTAGGAATGTGTTCAAGGACACCGATGTAGAGGACGAGATCAAATTCTGAAATATCCACTCCAAGGTCATCTATTGTCCCGACAAAGCCATCCAGGTCATGGACCTCTCTGGCGTACTCTACATACTCAGATCCAAGATCGCAGCCAGTAACCGTGTGACCACGCTCTTCGAAATATTTTAATGTCCCCCCGGCACCCATTCCGACATCGAGAATACGCAGGTTCTCCATGGGAATAGGAATATTGTTTTCAATGAATTTGTATATTGGGGCCGCTTGAGAGTAGCTTCGCCGGAATCGGTCGGCTGCTAGCCGCCGGCTTGAAAAGTGATCATTTGTCCTTACTTGTTCTCCCACCACAGTGGTCGTGTCGTGAAGAGGCCGGTAGTCGGATTCGTAGAAGTTGGCGAGAGATTGCTCGGTCATTCGCGGATTCTGTTGAATGAGACCACACTTGACACAGATGCTAATTGGGGTGTAGAGACCATATCGGTCTACCTCCCCGAGACGTTCAAAGCGAGTACCAAAACAGACTGGACATTCAACTTTTTCGAACTCATAACTCCCATCCTCCACATTCTTAGCAATCCGCTCGGCGACCTTGCGACTAATCCTAGGGAGTTGTATCTTCGGTCCGAGTTCCTGAAACCGGGGACTGATCAAGTTCTCGACTATTTCGATATTTCCTTGGTGTCTCTCTGGAATATTCCTTCGTGTGGTATTCATGGATATCATGGGAGTTCCATACCTCAACTAGTAAATAGCTATGGGACAAATATAGATATGGTCAATTCGATTTTCACCAATTTCGGCCTATCGCTGGCTGTTTAATCGAATATATTCAGTTAGTCATTCATTGTTCAACTATCGGATTTCTCAGTGTGCCGACTGATTCAATCTCCGTGATAAGTTCGCGTCCCGCCATTAGTTGGCCTGACACTCCACCGGGATCTCCGGTCGACAAGATGTCACCCGGTCGGAGTTCGATGATGGTGGACATATAGCTGATCATGAATGAGATTGTGAACCTGTGGCCTCGGGTGCTTCCCTCGCAAATAGTATCGTCGTCAAGGTACATACGAATGTCCAAGTCAAGAGGGTTGTTGATGGCTGTAGAGGGCGTAATAGCAGGGCCAAGCGGATTGAAGGTATCCATGATCTTATATCCGCGTGGTCCCGGCCAATCGGTACGCGCCGTGACGTCGTTTGAAACCGTATAGCCCGCTACTAAATCAAGGGCCTTCTCATCATCGATGTTACGGCCACCCTCACCAATCACGACGCCCAGTTCTGCTGCAGGCTTCACCTGTCCGGCAATTCGTTTTGGGAGCACGATGGGCGAATCCGGACCCACGATGGAGCTTCGGGGAACATACCACTGTTCAGGGACAGTGAAGAGATCTCGGTTCCGCTCTTCGAGGTGGCTTGTATAGGCGCCTCCGAGACAGAATAGCCGACCAGATTTTGCGAGAGGTGCCTTTATCGTAAGTGCGTCAGCGTCGTATCGACTTCCTTCGGCTGATTCGAGGAACGCCCTCGGTGACCATCCTTTGCTCACGCTCGAGGCGAGCAGTTCTGCGAACGGATCATTCTTTCCAGACAGTTGGTCCGTGACATCGATGATTGTCCCATCATGTTCAATCCCCGTGCGGGGGCCTTCCGTGTCCTCGGATTCGAAGACGAGATACTTCATTATTCGGCCCCCTCATCGAGGTTTATAAGTGCTCTTGCGACCCTGAGGTCGAACGGTTCATCAATGTCGAGGGAACGACTCGGCGGCATTTCTGATTCCAGCGTCTTGTCAGTGTAAAAACTTTTGAATTTCTTGAATGCATCGACGGTGGCGGCAAAGACCGCACCGTTTGGCCGTCGAAGATCCGGATACTCCTGAGAACGCGTGATTTCCCAGAGATACTCGTCGCCGAAGTACGGATAAAGGAACCCATCGTCATTCGTAGAGATCGCGTACATGGGTGGGTGATCAAACGCCACCGTCGTAACGATCGATTGTGCGCCACTCGCGGCTAGCGTTCCTATCGCATCATCGATGTCCTCGGGCGTTCGAAACGGTGTAGTTACTAACAGCATACAGACAATGTCAAACGTCTCACCGGTTTCGCGAAGATATTCGAGCGCGTGAAGCACGGCTTCGTCTGCGGTCGCTTCATCGGTCGCAAGATCCGGCGGGCGTTTGAACGGGACTTCACCACCCCATTCCTCGGCCACGCGCCCGATCTCGTCGTCCTCAGTCGAAACGATCACCCGGTCGACGTTGTCGGCAGCTTCTGCTTGCTCAATCGCGTGGGCAATCAACGGCTTCCCGTCCACTTCAACCACATTCTTCCCGGGGAGCCGTTTCGAACCGCTCCGTGCTGGAATGACGGCAAGCGTATCTCGCTTCATGCCTCACCTCGATCTCGAACCAGCTGGTTTCCGGTCCCGAGAATACCGGGAGATGACGCCGCGAGAGTGTCACCATCTGAGACAGATCGGTCAACCCTCGTCGGATCGCCGGTTAGTATGACATCACCATCGGTGAGACTCATCACATGTGACGCCTCCGAAACCATCTCTTCGGGGGTAAACCTCCAGTCCGACGTTGTGCGTTTGTCGACGAGAATGCCGTCGATGGAGAGTGCGAGGCTCAAACTTCCGATATCCCGGGAGGAACGAGGGACCACCTCTGCACCCATCTGGAACGCCGAGTCGAACATTCGGTGCCCCTCCAACCTCGGTACCTGATCGTGACTCACCAAATGCGCGAATATAACGTAACCAGCGATTGATGAAGAAGCGTCGGTACGATCGAGATTTTTTCCTCCCCCGTTGATGAGTAGTCCGAGTTCTAGACCAGGTACGAGGACAGAGATAGAACTCGGAAGTCGCACCTCAGTGGATGGACCGACGTAGGCCGACTCTGGAGCGCACCAAAGGCTCGGCCATTCCTTATTGAACATGCCAGCCTCATCAAAGTGAGAATCGATTCCCGAATCGACGAGGTCCTGCTCGTAGCACCCCTCCAAACAAATCAAACGACGTGGTATGGTCGGTGCGTGGAAAGTAACATCGTCAAGTGGGATGGTGTCCTCAGGTCGATTCGAAAGAATTTCTTCCTCCAATTCATCAATGCGTCCCAAGTAAGATTCGGTGCGAGACGGGTCCCCATTTACAAACTCGGCATATCCAGTTCGCAAATCCGTAATCCCGTCATCTACTCGAAAACCCGCTCGTACCTCTTCACCGACCGTCGAGAACCTGACGATACCCATATATCCCCCATCTTCTCACAACCCATATAGGCGTTTACCGGCACCGCCCGGTGTTGACGGCCTACATTGAGTCGATGACCCCATTTCCGGTTAGTTTTTTAGCCGGCGTCTACCAGTGGTGGATTGTGGTATCGACGTCGTTGTTATTAACCGATATCCGGTTAGATTCGGATAAGATTCAGAATACTCATTTTGACAATATCATCACGTTCGATTCCAGTGCTAAAGGAGATACATCGCAAAAGGGCCGGTACGTATTCGACCTAGCTTATCTCGATGATGAACAGTTCGTAAAGAATGAAGACTTCGAACTTATGCGCGAATGGCTTGCGTCCCTTGGAGTTTATGAGGGAATTGATTTCGGCCTATTGATGCACTCTGAATTCATCGATTTGTTCGGTCACCAACTCTTTCGCCACTTTCGTATAATCCACAGAATCATCGTCGAGGAGGCCCCGAGTGTAGTCGGGGTCCTTACGAAAGGACGTCCCGTCTACAGTTGGTTCCCGGTAGGTACGAACCTCGTTCATCCAGATGTCGTTTTGACGATATGTGACCAGAAAGGTATCCCACATCACGTGGACCATATTAAAAATAGTTCAATACTAAAGGATCATACATTCCGGTTGGCAGGTCCGAAAGCGCTCCTTAGCGTTGAGCATGCAACTGAATCTTGGATTCGACTACGTGACCGGAAACGACCTTCAGCAGGAAAAATCATCGTCTTCCTCGCAAATGTCCGCAATCGCTCGCGAATTAGGCCCGTCCTTAAAGAACTCACCGCTCGTGGATATGACCCCTTTGTCATCCTCCAATCTCATGGGTTTTTCAATCATGACATAGCGAAACTTAATCATTTTCGTGATATCGCAACAGTTCGGACTTTTGAATCTTACCAAGATAAGCATGTCTATCAAAAGGTAAAAAAGGAGGGTAATCGACTTGTGAAAAGTTGGGGAAAAATCGCCGCAGATCCATCGTCACTCGGCGTATTCGAGATTGACGGTAATGATATATGGTCCGCGTTAGAAGATCGTTTCTGGCTCTACTACGCGCTTCAGTTCCCCCGAATGGTTAAGTATATCGAGACCTGTCGGAATATTTTTAAAACCGAACGACCGGACATAATCATTCTAAAAGGGGATGGTCCACCACCCACAAGAACATTCACAACGATTGCAAGAGAGCAGGGTGTCCCCACCCTTATGATTCAACACGGAAGGCAGGATTCGTCGCGTAAGTTTATCTCCATCACGGACCACGTCGCGACGTGGGGGGAATACAGTGCTGAATTTTTCCGGGGACAAGGTTACCCCGAAGAGTTTATCACAGTCACAGGGGCCCCGCACCTCGATCATCTCACATCGTTGAAGGGAGAACCGTCGTCTCTCAGAGATACGTTGAATATCCCGAGCAGCGACTCGGTCATAACAGTCGTATCTCAACCAGTACAACATGCGGACCGACGGGACCTAATAGAGGCAGCCATCAACGCGGTCTCTGACCTCGTTGGAACAACGTTAGTGCTCAGGCCACATCCTCGAGAGGATGTATCGCTCCACGAGACCATGTCGGCATCAACGCAAGCAAACATTGTCGTCGCCGATACGGTGGAAATTCTCGATCTTATTCGAATGTCCGATTTGTTAATTGGTATTCGGAGTACGGCACTCTTTGAGGCGAGTCTCATGAATGTTCCTGCCTTTCCAGTCGAGTTCTTGACTGAGAAGCCAGACGAGTTCTATAAAGCGAACTTTCGAACAATCATCGACCGAGAGGAACTCAAGGCTGTCGTCGAGCGAACGCTTGAAAATTCAGATTATCGGAATGAGGTGCTCTCGAAACAACCACACCTTGGTCGACAGTTCGCCCATAACGAGGATGGTCGAGGAACTCAGAGAATCGTTGACCTTGTTGAAAAAATCCTAACTAATCCAAGTAATAATGTCCGTAAACTTTCATTCTAATTATTTAATCTTTGTTCAATTTCAGTTGTCCAATGAGTTCAAGATTGTTCCCCTGGGTCACTTCTCGGACATCATATCCAAGGTCTTTGAGTTTCTGCTGAACGATTTCCGATGGCGATTTGTAGTTCATGTGGGGTTCAACGATGATGGTTCTTGGTCGAATTGTAAGGTTTGTCAGAATCACCCTCTCGGCACCTTCACAATCTAATTGCAAGACGTCGCATTCTGGAAGATCAGAAGGATCAATGACTTCCGCATCGGAACTCGAGCTATATACGTTGACCGCGGGACCAACAATGCCGTGGATTACGTAAACTTGCTCATGCACTTCATTCAATTCGATTGCTTCATTTAATATCTCAACTTGCTCGATTCCAGCTTCGTACGTGATTACAATCCCTGTTAAGCCGACCTGACGTGCTGCCACGACCGTAGACACACCCACGCCGCCACCGACAATCACAACTCGATCACCTTCCATCACGTATTGGCGGAGTAGAGCGACCAAGGCTGGTTTGTATCCTGGTTGTACATCATTAAAATCTAAGAATCTAATTCCCCTCGTTACTACGCCATGAGATACCATTAGTTTTCTCGGGAGGTGTCGACGGATAAACAAGTTATATGCCGGGACGATAACCCTATTCTTGATGGTTGAACCCCCATAAATAGCGTTGGTTATTCCCATTGAGCATTGTTAATGTGAATCTATGTATTGAGAGTTTCGTCACGATATCCGTCTTCTAACAATCATCACAGCGCGCTCTAAATATCGAATCGAAGTGGAAGTAGGTAGCGGAACCAGGGCGAGGAACAGGAGAAAGTAAAACCTCAATTCCCACCAATTTAAACGTATCCCCCTTGTTATTGCAGCGATTGCACGAAAACGTTCGTTTTGCCTCAGCAACCTTTTCCCGCGCTTATACTCGGCGATTGCTTCGACTTCGTTACGAAATGGCTCTAACTCTGGATACCGACGGGTCAAATCATCGATTACGTTCATTTCGTCTTCGAATAGCTTGTTAACATTTGATGTAGCTGAGTTGGCACGTCGGCGGTATACGGTCAGGGCCTTTGGGATGCGTTGGACACTACATGTTCTTAGTAACCGGACCCAGAGATGTCGATCCTCGACGGTTAAAAAACCTGTATCGAAGCGGCGACCTTTTAAACAATCCCTCGATATAGCGACCGTACAGCAAGGGATACCACCTCTTCGAAAGTAGCGAACATAATGGTTCTGGGGGTCGTGAACTGACAATGTCGAGAGGTAGTGGCGGTGACCACCATCTCCCTCGACCAGCGTGTCCGAGTAAACGAAACCAACTCCCGATGAAATAATATCAACTTGACGTTCCAATTTTGTAGGTAACCAAATGTCATCGGCATCAAGAAATGCTATAATCTCTCCAGTGCAAACATCCAGTCCAGCGTTTCGAGCTGCACTTGGCCCATTGGGGGGCTCAACAAGATATGTAATATCGTCTGAGGAAACTGCAAAATCTCTTATACTATCGACATCGGAACTGTCAATGATAATTATCTCAATAGGTCGGTAAGTCTGTTCTTTTACACTCATCACTGCGTCGAAGATGAATTTGCCATCATTGTAAGTTGGGATAATTACAGAAACTAGTGGTTTACCAATAGTCATTTTAGAGTTAACAAACCGGGACTCAGATACTACTACCACATGACCACTTTACCCGGCGTACGTATTAGATTTATTGCGACCCATGTAATGCCCCAGCCTCGTTCGTCACACTACATCACCAAAATGGTGATATAGCAGGCGGAAAAACGACATGGAAATCAAATTAATATGCCATCCGAAGTGGATTTAAATAATATTACAATTGCCGTCGGTATTCCGACGAGGAACAACGAAGACACGATAGGGGAGACCATTCGCTCGCTTATTGAGCAGAGCCGAAGACCTGATCGGATCTGTATTATAGATGCTAGTGTGGATCGAACCCCAGATATTGTAAAAGAGCTCTCTTCAAATGATGTCGTCCCTATCGAATTACATAAACAATCTAACAGAGGTATCGGAGTTGGCGGTGCACGTCAGGATATCTTCGACCTTGCAAACGAGGATATCCTGGCATGTCTGGACACCCAGAAAAAAGTGGACAGGCACTGGGTTGAAAAGCGTCTCGAGTTCCACCAGAAAAGGCCGGAGTTCGACATACTCTCGGGCGTCAGGAGCCAATCGGTTGTTGACCGACCAGCGAACGGTGTGAAAGACCCGGTCTTCTTGCGGCAGTCAAACTGTTCTATTCGCCGTTCCGCCCTCGTACGAGTCGACGGCTGGGATCCCTGGATGGGTCGTGGCGAGGACTGGGATCTGCGAATTCGGCTCTGGACGTCTGGATCGAAGTCATACATCAAGAGTGAACTCGGCTGTAAATTCATCGAACCGGACGACTATCATACCGCCTTCGGCAAGATATTTGGTCGGCCGAGTTCGGCTAACTTCCTCCGAAAATACGGCTGGTGGTACTTCCAATTCCATCCGATTCACGTTCTCGGAGATGTCTCCTCATTGTTATCGATGGTTGTGGCTATCCTAGCGGTATTCCTCGCCGCCCTATGGACTCCCGTAGCTCTCATTCTCCTCGCTATTCCGCTGTTTGGCGCCACCACCTATCTCTACCTGAAGTCCTTCGGTGGCGACGAGGGGCTCCGGGATCTCCGACTGATACATGGCGTCATCGCGTTGCGATACTTCGTTTTGGGATATACCTTCCTCAGTCAGGTCGTCCACTGTGAGGATAACGAGTGGAACTACGGCGGGTTCGACCCAGATGGCCCGAAGTCCTCGGCGGCGGCCGACTTAATCACCGATTCGTAAGTCGATGCAATGGATTCCCAACCGAAGCTTGAGACGTAGGATTGATACTCATCGAGGGTTGCACTCATAGCCGCCTCCTCAATAGCCCGAGCGACATCAGCGGGGTCGAGCGAACAGAATGTGATCAGCCCGGTGTACTTCGACTCAGCGTCACCCTCTACGTTGACCGCCGGTAACCTTGCAGCACCGTACTCTAGGATTTTGAGCGTGTTTTTATCGTCTAACAAGCAAATACCGACGTCTGCCTCATAGAGTACACCTGGGATTAGATCATTGCCAATGGTTCCGAGGTAGACGACGTCGTCGCGATTCGCGGCGGCTTCCTCTAGGAGTTCACGCTCGGACCCGTCACCGAAAACGAGGAACTGCCACCCAGACAGATGGTCCATCGCACTGATGACCGTCGAGACGTGATATTCAGGCTCGAGCCCCCCGATGTAAACTACGGTTCGACGGTCATCGGATACGGCCCCCTCCAGTAACGATCCCACCTGTCGGCGAACGTTCAGATTGGGATCCGCGAACCGCTCGAAATCGACGCCCAGATCCGTCTTCGTCACCCTCCGAGCATATCGGTCCACACGAGGTAACTCCTCCCTGTAGACGACGAGGACGTGGTCAGCGATGATAAACGCGACCTTCTCTATTTGATCTACAATCCACGTCTTCACGGGTCCGTTGTTCCGACGAAGTTGGGATATAGGATCGATATGATCGACCACAAGAGGCGTCCCAGACAGCAACTTCTTCCATGCTCCAACAAATGCTCCAAGCCGCGTGGTTCCAACGACCACGTCGGGGTTCATCGAAAGAACGTCAATGAAGCTCCACAGAGTCACGTTTCGGACTTCGACTTCATAGCCTCTACGCCGGAGGACCTCCGCAATCATGTGTCGACCGACACTGATGTTGTCTGGTTTCGCGGGCCGGAGCCAGAGAATCTTCATCAAACCGACGCGTTTGTAAGTGAGTCATCGAAATCGAACCATCTGATGATGCGGAAAGCTTCCGCGTAGTCTACACCAACTTCCATCCCTCGTTGCCTCGCTTTGACCTCGATGCCACGCCTTGATCGTGGGTGTGGCCAATCCTCGAGTTCTGTATCGATTTCCTCCATCGCGTCGATTTTTCGCTCGATGGTCTCGGAAATATCGACATAGAAGTTGGGGTTGAAAGGCTCGCTGTTCCACTCGGAGGAACCCTGGACCTCGCACGTCATTATTCCAACCTGCCTGTCGATCGATCGTCCGACGATGAGGGCACTTTCAAAGACGTGCCGGTGGTCTTGGTTGACGTCCGTTTCTGCATTTGTGATGAGCAGATCAGGTTTCAAATCGAGCCCCTCGAACCCCCTGTTCAACTCGATGAGCGGGTCTCCGTCGAACCGCTGATTTGGGAAACCGAGGAAGTACACCTCAGACGGGTCGACGCCCAGAATTGTCGCCGAACGCTCTGCTTTCGGGCGGTTGTCAACCTGCTTTGGTGGATGAAGAAGTCCATCGGTGGCGTAGACTATCTTCACGTCGTGCTCCTTCTCGACTAATTGTGGTATAAGACCGCCGGCACCGAGCACATCGTCATCAACGTGGCTCACGTATACCACCACTTCCATGGCACGTCCTCAGTGACCAGCGCCAAAAACACTTCCAATCCCAATCGGATAGGCCCCAATTTTATTTTCAACCTCAACCTCTAGTATACCCTCGCCAGTTTGTACACAGAAGCGATTAGCAGAATCGAGTTCCAGTAGGACTTCTCCAGGCAATCCCTCGATTTGGGTCCTATGAGCGACGGACGCATGCCAGACCTTCACTTTATCCATTCGATGATACGTGAACGCCCCAGGATATGGATGCGTTTGGCCGCGGATGAAATCATAGAGAATTGACGCACTATCCTTCCAGTTGATGAGGCCCATATCTGGCCGCCTCGGATGTGTGTACGTTGCCTCAGCATCATTTTGTGGCACGGCGGGTATGACCCCGGAAACAAGTTGAGGAAGCAGCTCATCCAGCATACCAACCGTCGTGGCGGTCATTTTCGAAAGGAGATCTCCAGCCTCATCGCTGTCCTCGATGAGCACACGCTTTTGAGATATAATGTCACCACTGTCGATCCCATCTGTAAGCCAGAATAATGTCACACCAGTTTCATTTAAGCCTTGTATCAGCGACCATGCAACGGGAGCACGACCCCGACGTTTGGGAAGGAGAGAAAGATGTCGACCGATGAAGCCGAGGGTTGGTATTCCAAGGACATCAGTATTGAGAAGTTCTTGCCAAGCCATGACGAAGACTACATCGGGGTCGACTTCTTGCAGTATATCTTGGGCGCGTTCACTATTGATCGAATCGACTGTGTGCCAACGATCACCATATTCCTCATATGTCGCGAACCCGGAGACGCTCCCATCATATGATTCGTTGAACGAGATTACCGCACACGGATCGAGTACAGATTGCTCAAGGATTTTCTTACTTACGTCGGTGGATCCGATATATGCGTATTTGAAGCTCATCTTCCGCAAAATAGGGCAACGCTGGGCATATTTAACGTTTTGATGGGTTGGAACATGTTCAGGTGCAATATATCATGGGTATTTCGACATTATCGGACTCATAACCATAATCGCGGCGGAAGTAAATATCGTCACTAATCCGAACAACCACAATATTTACACCCATTCACGTTCGACATTTCAACACCCACACATCAATAATCGGGTGATAAGATGACAGGACGGCGGAATATATCTGAGAATCGACCAGTGGCAAGGGAACGATTCGACATATTGGAGACGGATATTTCGCAGATATACCAAGCCCATATGGCATTGCAGGCGATGCACCTTTATGATACGGAGTCTGACTCCGGTTGCTATATCCACCCTTAAGCAGTTGCCACTTTGGTTACGACATAAGCGCATGCTATACGAGGGGTGCCTTGAGGTTCAATTTCATTTCATACTACGAAATCAATGGAGACAGGAAACATATTTTAGCAATCGAAGGGGCCATGGGTTTCGACACCCTTAAACGATTATCGAGAGGTGGCTAGCCCAATGGCCGACCCTGACTGGCGGTCCCGCGCGCTGACCTACGGCCCATACGCCCTCCTCCTCGTCCTCTTCGCCCTCCTGCTGTGGATACGCCTCGAGCCAGCGCACCGTTTCATCACGAGCACGTCAGTCGTATTCTCTGGTAACGACCCGTGGTACCACTCCCGGATGGTTCAACTCGCGGTGCACCACTGGCCCGTTGGAACCCAGTTCGACCCCTGGTCGTACTTCCCCTACGGGACTGGCCATCACTCTGGGTTCGGCGGTCTCTTCGACCAGATCATCGCCACGACCTCCCTCATCTTGGGCCTCGGCCACCCCACGACCCTCTTCGTCGAACTCGTCACCGTCTACGCCCCCGCCGTCTTCGGTGCGCTGACCGTCGTGCCGGCCTACCTCATCGCGAGAGAGCTTACGGACCGTTGGTCGGCGCTGCTGGCCGGACTGCTTCTCGTCTTCGTCAACGGCCAGTTCCTTACCCGGACCATCGTCGGCGTATCTGACCACTCGTCGGCCGAAGCGCTCTTCCAGGTGCTGGCCCTCGCCGGGTTCATCTACGCCTTCCGCGTGGCCTACCTTGAAAAGCCCACCCGCCACGATGTCGTCGACCGGAACTGGCGGGTGTTGAGACGGCCCGTCATCGCCGCCGTCGGCGGCGGCATCGCCCTCGGCGCGTACTTAATGCTCTGGCCACCAGGCGTGTTCCTCCTCTTCGGAATCGGGGCATTCGTAGTCATTCAACTCTCACGTGAACACCTCCGCGGCCAGTCGACGGAGTACCTCACCTTCGCCGTCGTGACGTCGTTCGTCGTCGCCGGCGTGCTGACGCTACTGTACGCCAGAACCACAACCCTCTCCTCGACAGCGTTCTCGCTACTTCAACCGCTCACGTTCTTCGTGGTCGCCATCGGCTCCCTCGTCATCTGGTGGCTGTCTGAGAATCTCCCGTTGTTACTTTCGAAGCACCTCAATCGCGACACGTATGACCCCCGTACCCTCCCGGCAACTATTGGCGGCCTCATCCTCATCGGCCTCGGCCTGATGTGGGCCGTCTTCCCAGAAGGACTCAGCCTCCTCGACCAGCTCCTCGTCCGCATCTACTCCTTCGGTCTGCTCACCAGCCCCTCGGCCCTCACCGTCGCCGAGATCCAGCCCGCCACCCTCAACGACGCCTGGTTCGCCTACGCCCTGCTCTTCCCGCTCGCCATCCTCGGCCTGGTCCTCCTCGCCTACCGCATCTACCGGGAAGACCGTCCCGTCGAACTCCTCGTCCTCCTCTGGGGCCTCACCATATTCTCCGCCTACTTCACCATGATCCGCTTCGGCTACTACATGGGCGTCACGGTGGCCATCCTCTCCGCATACGCCATCTGGTACGTCCTCAGGGCCGTCAACCTCCACGAGATTCGAGAGACGAGCGACGTCCAGACCTTCCAGCTCATCGTCCTCGCCATCGTCGTCATCGCCGTCGTCCCGGGCAACGTCATCGCCGTGAGCGGGACGAGTCCGCCGGCCTGGCAGTCGGCGAGCCACTACCCCGGCGCGAACACCGCGTGGCAGAACGAACTGCGGTGGGTCAACCAGAGCACACCGCCGGAGCCGTTGAACTACTACGGCCGCTACAAGCGCCCGCCGAACGGCGACTTCCCCTATCCACCGGGGGCCTACGGCGTGATGTCGTGGTGGGACTACGGCCACTGGATCACCTACACTGGCCACCGCATCCCCGACGCCAACCCGTTCCAGCAGGGGCCGAAGGTCGCCTCGGCCTTCCTCCTGGCCCAGAACGAGACCCGGGCGAACCTCATCCTGGACGCGCTCCCGGCCCACGACAAGCGACAACAGATCCCGTCGATGACCGTGCAGCAGCTCCAGGCGACCGTCGACTCGGAGACCGCCCAGCAGTCCCACGAGACCACCCGGTACGTCATGATCGACGACCAGATGGCCGCCGGCAAGTTCGGCGCCATCGCCACCTGGACCGGCCCCGGGCCGGGCATCTACTTCGGCCGCGGGAAGTTCCAGGTCGGCAACGGACAGGCCACGCTCGTCGGGACGAACAGCCGGTACCGCAACACGATGCTGGCCCGGCTCTACTTCAACGACGCGAGCGGGCTCTCGCACTACCGGCTCGTCCACGAGACGCGGAGCCAGACGGCCATCGTGAGCGTCGCCCGGAAGACGCAGAGCGGGTGGACCTCCGACCTCAACGGCGACGGCCGCCTCGGCGACTACGTCAACCGGCGGCTGTCGTCGGGGGTCTTCAACGCCGTCCAGGGGAACCCGAACCTGGCCTTCTACGACGTCCACCAGGTCTCGACCGTCAAGACCTTCGAGCGGGTCCCGGGGGCGACCTTCACCGGCCAGGTGGACACGACCAACGCCACGACGATCTGGGCGACGGTGCCGATGCGGACCAACACGGGCCGGAACTTCACCTACGTCCAGACCGTGAAGACCGACGGCCAGGGCCGCTTCTCGCTAACGGTCCCCTACGCGACGACGAACACCGTCGGCCCGACCACCGGCGGAACGGACTCGGGCGTGACGGCCACGGGCTCGTACACCCTGTTCGTCGGCAACCCGTTCGCGCCAGCCGCGACCGGCACCGCGAACGTCCCCGAGCCGGCCATCTACGGCGGGACGTCCATCCCGGTCACGCTCACGCCCGTGACGCCGGGGAACAACACCGCGTCGAACAACGTGACCGTCACCGGAGCGAACTCGTCGGCCATCGTCGGACCGTCGCCCGCCGGTCCGGCCGGGGACGTGGGCACGGTGGCCGGCAGTGGTGGCCGGGCTACCGGTCAGGATGGATTCGAGGCGAAGGCCGCGAGCGATGCCTGACGGCGCCGACGAACCCGCCGTCGAGCGCGCGACCGTCGCGAACGGAACCGAAGCGACCGCCGTCGACCCCGCCTCGACGACCGGCACCGTCCGCGACTGGCTCGTCGTCTACCTGAAGGGCGTCTGCATGGGCGCGGCCGACACCGTCCCCGGCGTCTCCGGGGGCACCATCGCCCTCATCACGGGCATCTACGAGCGGCTGGTGACGGCCATCGCCGCCTTCGACCTCGAGGTCGCCCGGGACGTGTTCGGGGTCGGGGCCGCCGAGGGTCGGCTGGCCCTCCGCGAGGCGCTCCGGCGAGTCGACCTCGCCTTCCTCGTCGTCCTCGGGCTGGGCATCCTGACGGCCATCCTCGGCGTCTCCCGGGCCGTCGAGTTCGGGCTCGTCACCTACCCCGGGCCGATGAACGCCTTCTTCTTCGGGCTCATCGCGGCGTCGGCGGTCGTGCTCTACCGCGAGGTGTCGCTCGACACGCCCCGACAGTGGGCCGCCGCCGTCCTCGGGGCCGGCTTCGCCTTCTGGCTCACCGGCGCGACGGCCGGCGGCGACGTCCCCCACGGGCTCCCGGTCGTCCTCGTCACCGGCGCGGTGACGAGCTCGGCGATGCTCCTACCGGGCATCTCCGGCGCCGCGCTGCTCTACGTCCTCGGCCAGTACGCGTTCATGATCGACGCGCTGCACACCTTCGTCGACGCGCTGGTCGGGCTCGCCGCCGGCGGCGACGTGGCCCGCGTCGTCACCTCGGGGGCCGTCGTGGTGACGTTCCTCGTGGGCGTGGCGGCGGGGCTGGTGACCGTCTCCCACGTCGTGCGCTGGGCGCTGCGCCGGGACCGGGCGACGACGCTGACCGTGCTCGTCAGCCTGATGGTCGGCGCGCTGCGGCTCCCGGCCGCCGAGGTGCTGTCGGCCACCGCCCGCTGGACCGCCGGAACGGCCCTCGCCATCGTCCTCGCCGCGCTGGTCGGCGTGGCGCTGGTGCTCACGCTCGACTGGTTCACCGGCGACCTGGAGTACGAGCTCTGACGCGGGCTACCCGGTCGTCGCTGGCTTGCGACCCGGCTGCGTCGTCGCGAGGAGCGCCAGGGCGACGAGGGCGTAGGCCGGGAGCGTGATCATCGCGGCCCCGAACGTGACGGTCCCGACGAACCCGAGCGCTACCAGCCCGACGGACAGCAGTCCGAGGACGCCCGTCACGAGCGCGAGCTCGTCGCCGCCGTCGGTGTCCCACCACCGCAGCGGGAGGCTGATGATGCCGGCGATGGCGGTGAGGAGGAAGAGCGGCAGGGCCCCCAGCGGCGGGCCGTAGGCCGGCTGGAGCGACGTGACGAAGACCTCGGCGAAGCTGAAGCTCGTCACCCCCAGCAGGAGGGCGATGGAGAGCTGGTGCGCCTTCTCCCGGTCCATCGTGCGGAGGACGTGCAGGGCCGACGACGGGGTCGTGACGGGGTCGTCCGCCGACCCGATGCTCTCGACCGCCTCGGTGAGGCGCCCTCGCGCTCGGAGCAGGCTCGCCGCGATCGGTTCCGGGAGCCGTTCGTCGAGCGCCCGCGCGGCTCGCTGGCGGGCATCGGCCAGCCCCGTCGACCCCGAAGGATGCCCCATCGTCCCCGCCTCGCCGCTCGGCGCGGACCCACCCGGGCCTGGCACCGAGACCCCGTCGGGGTCGACCCCAACCTGCCGCATCCGACGTTCGATCGCCTCGATGGCCGTCGCCCGGTCGGCCCCGTCTCGTTCGGCCCGGCGGATGCCCGCGAGCAGTTCGGGCTCGTCGACGAGTTCGAGGACCTCCCCGAGCTCCGAGACGGTGTACTCGCCGGGGTCGACTCCCGACTCGAATCGGCTGGCGGTCGATGGGGCGTCGCTGGGTGCAGATCGGCTCATGGGTGGCTCGGGCTCGTGTTCACGTTCCTCGACCGGCTCACGCGTCGAGCGCCGACTCCGCGCTCGCCAGGCTCGCTCGGCCTCGAGGGCGTCGCCGTTCCCGTCGGGGGCGGCGGTCGGCGTCGCCGCCCGGGTCGAGTCAGTCGCCCAGGTCCGGTCGATCCAGGAGCGCTCCGCATCGCGAAGGTGGCGGACCTGTCTGGCCCGTCGTCTGAGCCGCGCCCCGGCAGCGGGCTCGTCCGACCACGACAACGAGTACTCCCGCCGGAGGTGGCCCGCGACGCCGGGGTCGACCCCGAGCGTCACGAGTTGGAGGTAGGTGACCGACCCGTCGCGGACGTCGTCGGCGGTGACGTCGACGTTCGCGAGCGTCTCGGCGGTCGATGGGCCGACGAAGCGGAGGGCTTGGAGGTCGTCGAGGGCCACCTCACGGGCCGCTCTGACCGTCGTGAACGGGGCCTCCGAGGGGGATGGGTCGGTCATGGCCTGGGTTCCCGGCACGCGGCGTTCCCCGCGTGGGCGGTCTGATTCCAGCCGACGGGTGTCAGTAACATAAGATTAACTTTTCGTTAAATCGTTCGCCGGAGCCCCTTTAGAGCCGTTCGGCCGATGGTTCGGTTCGGTGGCCGCGTCAGCCCGTGGGGGTCATCGGCCGGAAGCCGACAGCCTCATCCTCGCGCGTCGAGCAGAGGCGCGGGATGCCCCCACCCATCGTCCTCGACATCGACGGCACGGTCTCCCGTCGGGACCGGTCCATCGAGGGTCGCGTGGTCGACGCGCTGCACAACTGGGACGCGCCCGTCGTCCTCGCGACGGGCAAGGCGTTCCCCTACCCGGTCGCCCTCTGCGACTTCGTGGGGCTGCCCCAGCGGGTCATCGCGGAGAACGGCGGCGTGGTCTACGCCGACGACCGCGTCGTCTTCGAGGGCGACCCCGCGGCGTGCGAGCGCTTCACCGCGGCTCTTCGCGAGGCGGGCTACGACCTCGGCTGGGGCGAGGTCGACGTCCTCAACCGCTGGCGCGAGACGGAGGTCGCCGTCGCCCGCGAGGTCCCCCGGGCCGTCGTCGACGAGTGCGCGGCCGCCGAGGGACTGCAGGTCATCGACAGCGGCTACGCCTACCACGTCACGGCCACCGACGTGAGCAAGGGTCGGGGGCTCCGGACGCTCTGCGAGGTCGAGGGGCTCGACCCGGGCACCTTCGTCGCCGTCGGCGACTCGGAGAACGACGTCTCGACGTTCGCGGTCGTCGGTGACTCCTACGCGGTGGCCAACGCCGACGACCGGGCGCTGGCCGCGGCGGACCACGTGACCGAGGGCTCGTACGGCGAGGGGCTACTCGAGGTGCTGGCGACGTGCCGAGCATGAGGGTGCGCGTGGGGGCCGGACGAACCCCTAAGTAGACGTACGTCCATACGTACACGTATGGGAACCAAGAGCCTCACCGTCACCGAGGAGGCCTACGAGCAGCTACGAGCCCACAAACGGCCCGGTGAGAGCTTCACGGAGACCATCCTTCGCCTCACCGGTGCGAACCGAGACGTCATGCGCGGCTTCGGCGCGATGGCGGGCGTCGACGGGTTCCGGGACGGGGTCGAATCGACGCGGACGACGCTCGATGACGACCTCCGGGAGCGAGCGGCCCGGTGATCGTCCTCGAGACGACCTTCCTCGTCGACTACCTGGAGGGCGTCGACGCCACCCGGGAGTTCCTCGAAGATCACGTGGATAGCCCGCTGTTCACGACCACGCTCTCGCTGTTCGAGGTGTATCGCGGCGGTGCTCGGGCCGATGGTCAAAGCGGGCTCGAACGGGTCGCCGACGGGCTCGATTGGCTGTGGCCCCTCCCGCTCGACGAACGGACGGCCAGGGAGTCGGCGCTCGTCGAGGCTGAGCTGCTCGAGGTGGGGGCTCCCATCAACCTCCGTGACGTCGTCATTGCGGGCATCTGTCGGCGTCACGACGGGCAGCTCGTCACCAGAGATCGACACTTCGGGACGGTGCCCGACCTCGAGGTCGTGACGTACTGACCGCAGCTGCACCGCTACCGCGGCGTCGCCGTTCCCCACGTCTCGAGCGCCGCCGCCAGCTCCGGGAGGTTCCCGGCGGCGTCCTCGAGGGGAAGGCCGTCCATGGCCGCGTGGGTCGCCTGCCGGAGCGCCTTCGCGCCGGCGTGGGTGCCGTCCGGGTGGCCGTGGACGCCGCCGCCGGCCTGGATGACGAGGTCGGTCCCCAGCGCGTCGAGGAGCGCCGGCACCAGCCCGGGGTGGAGCCCGCCGGACGCCACGGGCAGCACGTCGCGCAGGCCGTGGAGGTCCGACCGGAGCCATTCGTTGACGCCGGGCGTGTCCTCGTTCTCGAGCTTGCCGAGCCCGGCGGTCCCGGTGTGGAGCTGGTCGACCCCGGCCAGCCGGGCGAACCCCGCGAGACACCGAAACGAGACGCCGTGGTCCGGCACGCGGTCGAAGGCGGCGTGCATGGCGCGGTGGGCGTGGATGGCGAGTCCCAGCCGCCCGCACCGCTCGCGGACCGACTGGAGGGCGGCCCAGCCGACCGTCACGACGTCGACCATCACGAACCGGCCGCCCCGCTCGGCGACGGCGTCGACGCGGTCGAGCATGGTCTCGGTCTCGGCGGTGACGTTGACGAGGTAGCCCTTGCGCTGCCCCGTCAGGTCCTCGGCCTCGTCCCGGCGGGCCAGACTCGCGTCGAGCCGGTCCGCGAACGGGTTGAACGGCTGGTCGGTGAGGTTCTCGTCGTCCTTCAGCAGGTCGACGCCGCCGGTCCAGGCCTGGAAGCCGACCTCGGCGTGGCGCTCGGGCGAGAGCCCGACCTTCGGCTTCGGGACGGTCGCGAGCACGGGGCGGTCTTCGGCATCGAGCAGCTCGGTGCGCACGGCCGAGCCGAACTGCGGTCCCGGGAACGACGTGGCCAGCGACGCGGGCCAGGCGCAGTCCTCGAGCCGCAGGCGGTCCACCGCCGTCATCCCCAGGACGTTCCCCGCGACGCACGAGAGCACCTGCGGGAGGTTGCCGGGCTCGAACAGCGCCGAGGGGTAGGCGATGCGGACGCGGTCGCCGGCCACGTCGAAGGCTCGCGCCGAGACGTCGGTGAACCCGGCCGCGGCGACGTCGAGCGCGGCCCAGGTGCCGTTCGAGCTCTCCGAGGCGACCCGGCTCGCCGCCGCGGGCATCGACACGTCGGCGGCGGGGGTCACCCGGAACGTGCACACCAGGTCGTCGTCGCTCGGCTCGTAGCTCGGGTCGTAGAAGTCCTCGTACGCGAGGCCGGGCATGGGTCAGATGACGGGAGCCGGCCGTAAATATCGGGCGCGTCGACGGCCGAATATCCGGGCGAATCCGCGTCCGACGAACCGGGCGCGTCGGGGGTCGATGTCGCCGGCTAGACCGTGACGACGGCCGGCCTGAATCGCTCGAGGAGGTCGAGGAGCTCGTCGCGCTCGGTCGTCCCCACGTCGAACGCCACGAGGACGGCCTCGAGGTGCCCGACGAAGGTGTCGAACGCGTCGTCATCGATGGCGAGCGGCGCGTGGACGGCGGCCATCTCGCCGCCGGTGTAGCCCGCCGGACCGCCCGTGCCCTCGACGAAGAACAGTGTTTGGTGGTCCATGAGCGTCGACATCGCGACCCCCTCGAAGTAGCCGCTCACGCGGTCGTCGGCCGCGACGCGCTCGTGGAAGGCCTCGACGGCCGCGCCGATGGCCTCACGGCCGCCGAGCCGGTCGTACAGCGACGGGTCGCCCGCGGACGCCATCCGCGGTCACTCACCTTCCTCGACTTCGTAGATCTCGTCGGCGACGAGGCCGTGGGCCTCGCGGTGAACGGCCTCACCAGCGGCCTTGCTCGGCGCATCGAACAGGCAGAAGACGGCGCCCTCGTCGTCGTCGACCCAGTAGCGTCGGTAGGACACGCCGTGTTCCTCCGCGACGGCGAGGTCGGCCCGATGGGCCTCCGCGACGGCGGTCGCGTCGGCTTCGACGTTTCGGTGGACGTCCATGTACAGTGGCATGTGGGTGAACCTCCAGTCCGACCGACGCGAGATTCGAGGATAGCTTCTCCCGGCGTCCACGGGCACACGCGATGTACACGGAACACGGCGTGTCGGACCGTTCAACCCGTGAACGACTCGGCGGTGAGGGGGGTCGCCGAGCGTCGGAAGCCCTCGAACGTCTCCTCCGCCCACGACCGAACGACCCCGTCGTCGCTCTGGACGAGCGCGGTGGCCGCCCCGCCGTCGTCGGCCAGGCGGATGTTGACCCGCGACCCGGAGATGATGACGACGTACGGGATGTCGCCGTCGTAGCGGTGGTACGTCGCCCGACCCGAGGCGAGCAGCTCCCGGGACCACCGGGCCATCCTGGGATTCGAGACGAGCACCTCGAAGACGGCCGGCGTGAACACCCACTCCCACGTGGCGGACCCCGCCGTCACGGCTCGCCAACACGCCTCGAGGAACTGGCCGGTGATGGCGAACGAGAAGGCACGGACGCGCCCGCCGTCGTCGAACTCCCGGACCAGTTTCGAGATCGGCGCTGCGGCATCGGCCCGACTCACGAGGGTGATCTCGGCATCGTGGAGCTGCTCGATGGGGAAGCCGAAGCCCTCCGGCGGAAACCAGGGGGCGACCGGCCGAAGCGAGCGCTCGGCGGCCATGACCTCGCAGAGCGCTTCGAACGACTCGCGCACCCAGGAGCCGAGCGGGGTGATCTCGGCGACCTGGCCCCGCTGAGTGATCCATCGCCGCTCGGCGAAGTCGTCGAGGATGCGACCGACCGTCACGCGGGAGACCCCCGCCTCCTCGGCGAGGACGTGCCTCGAGTGGGCGCCGCCCTCGAGGCGTTCGAGGACCGCGACGCGATTCGCCGAGTTCGCGAGGAACGCGATCTCGTCGATGGCGGGGTTGTCGTCCGTGGCGATCGGCATGCGATTCGTGGCCACTACAGGCGGCCGGGCACCAAGAAGCTGGTCGATGGTTGAACCGCCGCTCGGCCGCCCGTGTCAGCGGAGCCTCCTCGTCACCGACGCGTGTTGGGATGCGGGAGCGAAGGCCGTGGCAGGTTATCCGACCGGTTCGACCGCCTCGGCTCGCCACGCGCCGAACGCCTCGAGCACGTCGGCCTCGTCGAACCGTTCGACGCACGGGACCTCGGCGGGATGCGCCTCGACAACCCGGGCGGCGAGGCGGTCGAACCCCTCGTCGATGGTCTTCGCGAGCAGGATGCCCTCCGGCTCCTCGACGACCTCGCCGTCCCACCGATAGGTCGAGTCGCACGCGACGACGTTCACGCAGGCCGCGAGGCGCTCCTCGACGAGCAGGCGGGCGAGGTCGGCGGCCGACTCGGGCGGCGCCGTGATGTAGGCAGTCGGCATACGCTGACCGGGCACGACGGCCGTCGGCAAAGGAGTTCCCTGCTCGTCCGCGCCCGCTTACTCGAGGACCGGCCGGTGCGTGCCGGTGATGTCCCACTCGTGCAGACAGTAGGCGTCGCCGGCCTGTCGTTCGCCGTTCGTCACGCGGATGCACCACTCGCCGGCCTCCGGGTCCCAGACGTCCTCGCGTCCGCAGTCGAGACAGGCCCGTCTCGTCGGCGGATTCAGCGTCGCGTCGGCCATTGCCCGCCCCAGGCCCTCCTGGTATATAAAATGGCCGCCCCAGATGGGCGGGTCGTCGGCCAGCCGTCTGACAGCTGGGCGGCTCGAGGACCCGCCCGTCAGGGGGCGTAGGTGCCCTCGAGCTGGTCGGCGGCGAGGACGTGACCGGCCATCGCGGACCCCACGTCGGCCTCGGCGGCCGACGGGGGCAGGTCGAGCCGTCGGTCGAGCGCGAAGCCCTTGAACCGGTAGGTGTGGACGCGGTCGGGCGGGGCGGGGCCGCCGTAGCCCCGCTCCCCGAACGAGTTGACGCCTTCGACCGCGCCGGTCGGCTGCCAGTCCGTCGGGACGTCGGTCGTCGCGGGGTCGACGTTCCAGACCAGCCAGTGGAGCCAGACCCGGCCCGCCGGCTCGAGCGCGTCGGGGTCGTCCATCACGAGCGCGAGCGAGGCGGCGTCTGCCGGCACGCCCGCGAAGCGCAGCGGCGGGTTGACGTCGCGCTCGTGGCGGCCGTACTCCCTCGGGATCGGTCCGCCGTCGGCGAACGCCGGGCTGGTCAGCTCGAGCCCGCCCGTCGGGGTCACGTCCCCCATCGCGGGGTTGTCGGCGGTCGTGGTCATCGGCGCCTCGGTGGCGGTTGGACGGTCGACGCGGCCGGAACAGCCCGCGAGCGCGACGTCGATGGCGCCGACGGCGGCCCCGACGACGAACGTCCGCCGCGAGACGCCGTGGCGCCCGGGCCGGGAGGGACGACCGTCGACCATGGTCCGTCCAGGAGTGACGCGCGTGACGGACATATCGCTACCGGGGGCCCGACCCGACGACGGGCGCCCCGACCGCCGGCACGAGGCCGCGGGTCACTCCCCGAAGTCGGGGAGGTCCGTGGGTGGCTCGAACGACGACTCCCAGTCGACGTAGTCCGCCTTCAGCACCTCCGACACCGTCTGGCCGAGCTCCGTCAGCCCGGCGTTGATGGCCGAGACCGTCGCCCACGAGTCCAGGTCGGGGTGGTAGCCGCGCTCCTTCCAGTCCTCGGGGATGCCCGGCGCGTGGTAGCCCACGCGGTCGGCGAAGTCGTCCCAGAAGAAGTCGAAGCCGGCGAACAGCCCGAGGTCGTTTGCGATGGCGAACTCCGCCTCCGTCAGCCGGGCGGTGGCCGCCCACCGCTCCCACGCGTCCGACCACGCACCCTCCTGGAGGAACGCGTCGAGCTCGGCGCGCCGGTAGTCCCGCGCCTCGGCGACGTCGGCGTCGGCGTAGGCGCTGGCGTCGAGGCCCGGCTCGAGCCGGGGCGGGGCCGGGGGGTCCACCTCGAGGGTCATGGGCCGACTTGGGGGGACGGGTGGATAAGGGTTGACGCCCAGCCCGGACGCCCGCGACCGGCGGTCGGGGGCGACCGAGCCGGCCGGGGGAGAACCAGCGGCTTTTTCGTGGGGGTGGTGGTTCCCCGAGCCGTGATGGCCCGACCGCCCGCCGACCGCCCCGGCCCGCCCCAGAGGACGCGGGCGAGGCGGTGACGAGGTGGGGCTCCTCTCGGCGGCGGGCGACGCGATCGCCAGCGGCCTCGACCGGGCGGGCGTCATCGAGGCCCGGCGCGTCCGCCGGGTCGTCGACCTGACCTGGCCGCGCATCGTCACCGGCTTCGGCCGGAACTCCCAGCAGACGGCCGACATCGCGATGGTGGGGGTGGCCATCGGCCCCGCCGCCATCGCCGGCGTGACCTTCGCGCTGGCCTACTGGCGCATCGGCATGTCGGTCTCGCTGGGCATCGCCGGCGCCACCATCAGCCTCGTCTCCCAGCGCTTCGGCGCCGAGGACCACGACGCGGTCGCCGTCGTCGTGAAGCAGAGCGTCTGGGTGATGCTCGCCGTGATGCTCCCCCTCTCCGCCGTCGTCTTCCTCGAGGCGGGGCCGCTGATCCGGCTCCTCGGCGCCACGTCGGCGGTCGCCGACTACGGCGTGACCTACCTCCGGGTCGTCTCGCTGGCGTTCGCCTTCGAGGCCCTCAACCACGTGGGGAGCCGGTCGTTCGCCGGCGTCGGCGACACCGTGACGCCGATGTACCTCCGCGCCGGCGGCGCGACGGCCAACATCGTCGTCAACGCGGTCCTCATCTTCGGCCTCGGCATGGGGGTGCTCGGCGCGGCCATCGGGACCGCCGTCGCGACGATGCTCGTGACGCTGGGGTTCGCCGTCGCCCTCCTCGGGGGACGGATACCGGGCCGCGGTGGCTTCCCCATCGACCTGCGCTCGGGCCCCACGAACTGGGACCCCGTGGCGGCGCGCCGGCTCGTCAACATCGCCGTCCCGCTCGTCTTCCGACGGCTCGCCGAGACGCTGTTCGCCTTCCCGTTCATCGCCGTCGTAGCCAGCTTCGGGGCCGTCGCCGTCGCGGCCTACGGGGTCGCGCTCCAGGTCCGTCGGCTGCTCAACAGCCTGAACTGGGGCTTCGCCATCGCCGCGAGCAGCATCGTCGGCCAGCACCTCGGGGCCGGCGACGAGGCCGAGGCGGTCGCCGCCGGGTGGGACATCGTCCGGCTCTCGACGGTGGTCTACGTGGTCCTCGCCGCGCTCGTCTTCGCCTTCGCGGTCCCCGTGGCGCGGGTGTTCGTGAGCGACCCCGGCGCGGTGGCCGCGGCGTCGACCTTCATCCGGGTGGCGGCGGTGAGCTCCATCGGGCTCGGCGTCGAGCGCTCGACGAACGGCACCCTGCGCGGCGCGGGCGACACCGCCTGGCCCTTCTATGGCAAGCTGGTCGGGCTCTACTTCGTCGCCCTCCCCATCGCGCTCCTCGGGAGCGCGCCGGGGCTCGGTTTCGGCCTCGCGGCGCTCTACGCCGCGTTCGTCGTCGAGACCGTCGTCCCGGCCGTCGTGAACACGTACCGCCTCCAGTCGAACGGCTGGCTCGTCACGAGCCGGCGGCTCCAGGCCGAGCCGAGCGACTAGCGCTCCTCGCCGTCGAGGGCGCGGTCGCGGAGCTCGACCGCGCGGTCGGACTCGGCGGTCAGCTCGCGCTCGATGGCGATCGGCTCGTGGTCCTCGTCGATGGCCACGTAGACCGCGTAGGACTCGGTGGTCGGCTCGGTCTGCCCCGTCCGGGGGTTCTCGCGCGCGACGAGCAGCCGCACCCGGACGCTGGTCCGGCCGACGGCGTAGACGTAGGCCTCGACGAGCGCCACGTCGCCGACCTCGATGGGCCGGTCGAAGTTCACCTGGTCCATCCGGGCCGTCACGCAGGTCCGCCCGGCGAACCGCATCGCGGCCATCGCGCCGGCCTCGTCCATCCACTTCATCACGTTCCCGCCGTGGGCCGTGTCGAGCGCGTTGACGTGGTTCGGCTGGACCAGCCAGCGGTTCTCGAGCCGGGTCTCCAGGAGGTCGGGCATGTCGCCGGGTTGACGCCCGGGGTGGAAAGAGCCACCCTTATCCGACGGCGGTGGCCGCCGGCTACGACCCGGGCCGCGAGTAGATGTAGTCGTCCAGGACGTCCCGGGCGTTCGCCATGACGGACGAGCCGTGGTAGACGAGGGCGACGTCGAACGAGAAGTCCTGGAGCCGCACGAGGCTCTCCTCGGCCTGGTTCAGGTCGACCGTGTAAACGCCCGGCGGCAGGTGGAAGTACCCGACGGGCAGCCCGCGCTGGTCCGCGCCCGAGAGGGCGTCGCCGAGGACGGCGATGCCGGCGGCCTCGTCGATGAGGGCGTGGTTGTCGGGCTTGTGGCCGGGCAGGTGGAGCGCCTCGAACCGGCCGATGTGGTCGCCGTCGCCGTACCGGTGGTCGGGCTCGTGCGCCACGTCGAGCTCGGTCTGCTCCGGGACGTAGGTCTCGACGCCGTACCGGTCGACGACGGCGTCGAAGCCGCCGACGTGGTCGCCATCGCCGTGGGTGATGACGAGACGTTCGGGCTCGACGCCGACCTCGTCGAGGCCCGCGAACAGGGCCTCGGTCGAGTTCGAGAGGCCGCAGTCGACCAGCGTCGGCGTCTCGCCGTCGAACAGGTAGGCGCGGATGCGGCCGCCACCCTCGCGGGTGAGG
>Ga0102944_1000471_pt1 | contig 31190 bp, 35 predicted proteins | sample SalPonD_shore_MG_FD_78172 | JGI IMG/M metagenome (GOLD analysis project Ga0102944, IMG submission 78172) | Salt pond soil microbial communities from South San Francisco under conditions of wetland restoration - Salt Pond MetaG... | ecosystem: Environmental > Aquatic > Marine > Intertidal zone >... | reverse complement strand
CCACGGTTGGAGGGTGATCTCGGCGGCCACCGCGGGGTTCTCGACGGCCTCGCGGAACGAGTGCTGCTCGCGGAGCGCCCGGTACTCGGGGAGGTGCCGGCCGGCCTGGCGCATGAGCCAGACCGGGGGCCGCTCCGTGCGCTCGCCGCGGGCGGCCCGGAGCAGGAGGTCGTTCATCGTCCCGCGTCCGCCTCGTCGCGGGTTAAGGGTTGTTCATCGTCTCGGCCGGTCCCGGGAGCGCACCGCCACCCCGCATGCCAAACGTTTTGTGACCACCGGGTTTAACCACCGGGTGATGAAACGACGACGCTACCTCCGCGGCGCCGGGGCGGCCGGCCTCGTCGGGCTCGCCGGGTGCCTCGGCGGGGCGGGCGGTGGGGGGGAGACGCCGACCGGAACGGGAACGCCGACTGGGATGGCGACGCCGACCGGCGCGACGACGGGCACCGATATGCCCGGCGGCACGCTGACCATCGCGACCTACGCGTCGTTCACGGGCAAGGGCACGGCCGGGACGTGGCTGAAGGGGCAGTTCGAGGCCGAGCACCCGGGCGTCACCGTCTCGTTCGTGACGCCGGAGAACGGCGTCAACCAGTACATCCAGCGCGCCAAGCAGGGGGCGCCCATCGACGCGGACCTCTACGTCGGCGTGAACACCGGCGAACTCGTCCGCGCCGACCGCGAGCTCGACGCCTCGCTGTTCGCCCCCGTCGAGTCCCAGCTCGACCGGGCGTCCACGGTCAAGCCGAACCTCCGCATCGACCCCAAGGGCCGGGCCATCCCGTACGACACGGGCTACATCTCCCTCGTCTACGACGCCCACCAGGTCGACGCCCCGGGGACGTTCGACGCCCTGCTGACCCCCGCGTACGAGAACGCCCTCATCACGGAGAACGCCCAGCAATCGGACACGGGTCGGGCCTTCCTGCTCTGGACGGTCATCGCGAAGGGCGAGAACGGCTACCTCGACTACTGGTCGTCGCTCGTCGACAACGGCGTGAAGGTCCTCTCGGACTGGGAGCCCGCCTACAACGCCTGGCTCGACGGCGAGGCGCCCATCGTCGTCTCCTACTCGACCGACCAGGTCTATTACCACGGCCAGGGCGTCGACCTCCAGAAGCACCAGGTCGGCTTCCTCGACGGCCAGGGCTACGCCAACCCGGAGGCGATGGCGCTGTTCGCCGACTCGCCCAACGCCGACCTCGGCCGGCGGTTCATGGACTTCGCGCTCCGGCCCGACGCACAGGCCGGCATCGCCGTCCGGAACGTCGAGTTCCCCGCCGTCGAGGGGGTGGACCCCGGGCCCGAGTTCACGAAGTACGCGTTCGAACCGCCGAAACCGGTGACCTTTACGTACGACCAACTCGCCGGTCACCTCAGCGGGTGGGTCGACGCGTGGGCCAGACAGATCGCCACGAAGTGACGGCCGCGACGCGCCGAGCCGAGCGCCTCGCCCTCCCGGCCGGGCTCGCGCTGACGCTCGGCGTCCTCCTCGTCGTCTTCTACTTCCCCGTCGGCCGGGTGCTCGCCGAGGCCGTCGTCCGGGCCGGCCGGCTCACGCTCGGCCCGCTGCTCGCAGTCCTCCGCGACCCGTTCTACACCGGCGCGGCGGCCGGCCTCCTGCGCGACCCGCTCGGCGTCCCGGCCGGCGTCCTCGGCTGGCTCCGCGCCGGCGCGCCGCCGCCGCGCCTCGGCCTGTTCGGCTTCACGGCCTACCAGGCCGCGCTGTCGACGCTCGCCAGCGTCGCCCTCGGGCTCCCCGGCGCCTACCTCCTCGCCCGCTACGAATTCCGCGGCCGGGCGACGCTCCGGTCGCTGACCATCCTCCCGTTCGTCCTGCCGTCCATCATGGTCGCGGTGGGCTTCCTGGCGATGTTCGGCCAGCGCGGGACGCTCAACGACGTCCTGCGGGGCCTCGGGCTCGGCCCGGTCCACCTGCTGTTCACGCTCCAGGTCATCGTCCTGGCGCACGCCTTCTACAACGCGCCGCTCGTGACGCGGCTGGTGAGCGCGGCCTGGGAGACCGTCGACCGCCGGCGCCTCGAGGCCGCCCGGTCGCTCGGGGCCTCGCCGGCGGCCGCCTTCCGGGACGTCGTGCTCCCGGCCGTCCGGCCGGCGCTGCTCACCGCCGCGCTCCTGACCTTCCTCTTCACGTTCATGTCGTTCCCCATCGTGCTGGCCCTGGGCGGCCTCCGGCTGGCGACCGTCGAGGTCTGGCTGTACGCCCGCGTCCAGGACCTCCGGCTCGGCGAGGCCGCAACGCTCGCCACCATCGAGACGGCCTTCACCCTCGGGCTGACCTACGTCTACCTGCGCTACGAGGCCCGACAGGCCGCGAGCCGCGCCGGGGGCGAGCCGCCGGCCCGGCGGCCGCTTTTCGACGGCTGGGCGACGCTCCGCGACCCGCGACGGCTCGGCCTCCTGGCCTACGGCGCGGTCGTCATCGTCGTCTTCGTCGGCCCGCTCGTGAGCCTCCTCGTCGAGAGCGTGACGGGGCCGGGCGGCGGGTTCACGACCGCCTACTACCACTTCCTCGCGGACCAGCAGCTGGCCGCGGCCGCGGGGACGGTCAAGCCGCTCCCGGCCATCCGCAACTCGCTCGTCTTCGGCGTCGGGACGCTGCTCGTCGCCGTGCCGATGGGCGTCGTGGTCTCGCTGGTGGCGACCCGGGGCGGCCGCGGGAGCCGGCTGGCCGAGGCGCTGCTCTCGGCGCCGCTGGCCGTGAGCGGCATCGTGGTCGGCCTCGGGCTGCTCCAGTCGTTCGTGTTCGGGACGACGGTGTTCGGCGTCCGCCTCGTCCTCGTGGGCCCGGTCGCCATCGTCGCCGCCCACGCCGTGGCGGCCTACCCCTTCGTGGCCCGCAACGTCACGCCGGCACTCGCCGACCTCGACCCGCGGCTGGCCGAGGCCGCCCGGTCGCTCGGCGCGACCCGGCTGCGGTCCCTGACGGACGTCGAGCTCCCGCTCGTCGCGGGGGCGCTCCTGGCCGGCGCGGCGTTCGCCTTCGCCATCAGCCTCGGCGAGTTCAGCGCCACTGTGGTCCTCGCCGAGGGCGTGAAGAGCGTGACGATGCCCGTGGCGCTCGAGCGCTACATCGGGAACCGGTCCATCGGCCCGAGCCTCGGCCCGGCCACGGCCATGGGGACCGTGCTGCTGCTCGTGACGGCGGTCAGCTTCGTCGCCATCGACCGGCTGGGCGGGCGGTGGGCGCCGTGAGCGACGTCGAGCCCGGGGTGGAGCTCGACGGGCTCACCGTCGCCTTCGACGACGTCGTCGCCCTCGACGACGTGCACCTCGCGGTCGAGCCCGGGGAGTTCTTCACCCTCGTCGGGCCGTCGGGCTGCGGGAAGACCACCACGCTCCGCGCCATCGCGGGCTTCGAGACGCCGTCGGCGGGCGCCGTCCGCATCGGCGGCGTCGACGTGACCGGCGTCCCGCCGGAGGACCGCCAGGTCGGCATCGTCTTCCAGGACTACGCGCTGTTCCCCCACCTCAGCGTCCGCGAGAACGTCGGCTACGGCCTGCGGTACCGGCCGCCGCCCGGCGGGGGGGCCCGGGCCGAGCGCGTGACCGAGCTCCTCGACCTCGTCGACCTGGGCGGCCTCGGCGACCGGACGCCCGAGCAGCTCTCCGGCGGTCAGCGCCAGCGCGTCGCCCTGGCCCGCGCCCTGGCGCCCGGCCCCGAGGTGCTGCTCCTCGACGAGCCGCTCTCGGCGCTGGACGCGCGGCTCCGACAGCGCCTCCGGGTCACGGTCCGGGCCATCCAGCAGGAGCTCGGCATCACCACCATCTACGTCACCCACGACCAGGCCGAGGCGCTGGCCGTCAGCGACCGCCTCGCGGTCATGCACGCGGGCCGGCTCGAGCAGGTCGGCACGCCGGAGGCCGTCTACCGCGAGCCCGCCTCGCGCTTCGTGGCGTCGTTCGTCGGCGACAACAACCTGTTCGAGGGAACGGTCGCCTCGGTCGACCCGCCGACGGCCACGGCCGCCGGGACCGTCTTCGCCCTGCCGTCGGCGGCCGGCCTGGCGACCGGCGACGCGGTGACGCTCGCCGTCCGGCCCGAAGCCCTCCGCGTCGGGCCCGGCGAGACGACGCTCGAGGCGACGGTGCGGAGCGTCGAGTTCCTGGGCGAGACCTACCGGCTGCACTGCGCCTGGCGAGACCGGACGCTCCTCGTGACGGCCGACGCCCGGCTCGAGCCCGGCGACCCGGTCAGCCTGGGCGTCGACGCCGGCGACGTCCACCTGCTCGAGGGCGGGCCGCGGGCGGACGCGTCGCTCGACGCCGACGGTCGGCCGGCCGGCGGTGACGCGTGATGGCAGTTCGACGGCCTCGGGGCCGAGACACCGTCGCCTACAAGTGGCGCTCGACGGATAGGCCGCCATGACCGGGCTCGGGAAGATCGACCGGGAGACCTTCGAGGCGGTCATCGCCCCGCAGCTCGGGGCCACCCGGCCGGACGTCGCCCTCGGGCCGACCCACGGGGTCGACTTCGGCGTCGTCTCGGTGGGCGACCAGGTCCTCGTCGTGGCCACCGACCCGCTCTCGGTCCTCCCCGAGCTCGGCCTCGAGCGCGCCGGGCGGCTCGCGCTCGACATCGTGCTCGCCGACGTCGCCGTCTCGGGCGTCGCGCCGACCCACGTGACCGTGAGCCTCTCGCTCCCCCCGTCGATGACCGACGACGAGCTGGCCGGCGTCTGGGGCGGGCTCGCCGGCTACGCCCGCGAGCTCGACGTGGCCGTCGTCGCGGGCCACACCGCCCGGTACGCGGGTATCGACACCTCCTGGGTCGGCGGCGCGACCGCCCTCGGGGTGGGCGACCCGGCGGACCTCGTCCAGCCCGACGGCGCCCGGGTCGGGGACGCCATCGTCGTGTCCACCGGCCCGGGGGCCGAGATGACCGGCCTGTTCGCCCACCTGTTCGGCGATCGACTGGACCTCGCCGCCGCCGACCTGGCGGCCGCCCGGGGCCGCCTCGACGACGTCGAGACGGTCGCCGACGCCCTCACCGCCGCCGGCGCGGGTGACGTCTCGGCCGTCCACGACGCGACGGAGGGCGGGTTCGTCGGCGCGCTGACCGAGATGGCCACCGGCGCCGGCGTCCGGTTCGCCGTCGAGCGCGCGGCCGTGCCCGTCGGCGACGGGGTCACCGCCCTCTGCGAGGCCATCGACGTCGAACCATGGCACGTGTCGAGCGCGGGGACGCTCGTCGTGACCGCCGCGCCCGGGGACGCCGGGGCGGTCGTCGACGCCCTCGAGCGGAACGGGACGCGGGCCGCGGTGGTAGGCGCCGTCGTCGAGGGCGCCGGGGTCACCGTCGACGGCGAGGTCGTCGAGCCGCCCGACGCCGACCCCTCGTGGGCGGCGTTCGCCCGGCTCGCCGGGGACCGGTGAGGGCCAGCCGAGGAGCGGTTCGGGAGGCGGCGTTTTGCCCCCGCCGCCCGTGTGGACGGCCGAGCACGCATGCCACGGCTCGGGTTCGTCGGCGACGTCATGCTGGGCCGCCTCGTCGACGAGCGGTGGCGAACGCGGGACGTCGCGGCCGTCTGGGGCGACCTGCTCGACCGGCTCCGCGGGCTCGACGGCCTGCTCGTGAACCTCGAGTGCTGCCTGTCGACGCGCGGGGAGCCGTGGACGCGGCCGTTCCACGCCTTCCACTTCCGGGCGGACCCGGGCTGGGCGGTTCCGGCGCTCCAGGCGGCCGGCGTGGACGCCTGCGCGCTGGCCAACAACCACGTCCTCGACTTCGGCGAGCCCGCCCTCGAGGACACCCGCGACGCCCTCGACGCGGCGGGCATCGCTCACGCCGGCGCCGGACGCACTCTCGACGCGGCGCTCGAGCCCGCCGTCTGGTCGCTCGACGGCCTCGTCATCGCCACCGTCTCGTTCACCGACAACGTGCCCGAGTACGCCGCCGGAGAGGCCTCACCGGGGGTCGCCAGGGTCGGGTTCGACGTCGATGACGACCGGACGCGCGCGCTGGTCGGCGAGGCGCTCGAGCGAGCGACGGCCGCCGACCCGGACCTCCTCGTAGCCTCGCTCCACTGGGGCCCGAACCTGACGGAGGCCCCGCCCGAGGCGTTCCGGACGTTCGCCCGCTGGCTCGTCGGGCGCGGCGTCGACCTCGTCCACGGCCACAGCGCCCACGTCTTCCATGGCGTCGAGGTCGTCGACGGCCGGCCCGTCTGCTACGACGCCGGCGACTTCGTGGACGACTACGCGGTGGACGACCGCCGCCGGAACGACCGGAGCTTCCTGTTCGAGCTCGAGCTGGCGGGCGACGGCCGGCCGACGTCGCTCCGACTCGTCCCCACGGCCATCCGCGGCTGTCAGGTGCGTCGGGCGACCGGGACCGCGGCCCGCTGGTGCCGGACGCGGATGCGGTCGCGCTCGGCGCCGTTCGGGACGGCGTTCGAGACCGTGGGGTCGGAACTGGTGCTGCGGCTGTGAGGTGGCGGCGGCGAGACCGGTCGCTGGGCAGTGATGGGTCGTCGACGTCGTGGACGAACGACACGACCGGCGACCGCGCCGGACGGACGGCTCACCACCCGGCGCGGGCGTCAGTGCCGGACCGAGCGGGCTTCCCGCACGTCGGCCCCGTCGCGGACCTTGTCCTCGCAGAAGGGACACACTCGCGGGTTGTCCATGCCGTCGGGCGCGAAAACCCGGACGTAGGCTCGGGTCACTGATGCGCCGCAGTTCTGACACGTCGGCATGCAAGTCGGGACTCGTAAGTCACCTCGCATAAGTTTTCTGTGTTTTCTCCGTGATTGAAACCGGGTACCGGGCCCCTGACAATCGATATCGAAGCATCCGCCCCGTGGCGGGCGCCTACCCGTCGAGGCGCGCCGTGGGGTCCGGCGCGGGGTCGAGCGGCGGCCCGTCGAGGACGGTGACCGACGGCGTCCCCGTCGTGGGGTTCCGACCGACCGCCACCCGGCCGCCGAAGGTGGCCTCGAGGTGGTCCGCGGTCAGGACCGCCGCCGGCGGTCCGCTCGTCCGGACGCGCCCCTCGGTGACGAGGACCAGCTCGTCGCAGAATCGGGCGGCGAGGTCGAGGTCGTGGATGGCCGCCAGGACGGTCCGGCCGTCGGCCTCGACGAGGTCGCGCACGAGCCCGAGCGTCCGGACCTGGTGGTGGACGTCGAGGCTGGCCGTGGGCTCGTCGAGCAGGAGGACCGGCGCCGCCTGGGCCAGCGCCCGGGCCAGCAGCACCCGCTGGCGCTCTCCGCCGCTGACCGCGGTGATGGGTCGGTCGGCGAGGTGGTCCGTGGCCGTCCGCCGGAGCGCGCGGTCGACCGCGTCGGGGTCGGGGTCGCGGCCCCCGAACCGGGGCCGGTGAGCGTGGCGGCCGAGCTCGACGATCTCGCGGACCGTGAAGTCGAAGGCCAGGGTCGTGTGCTGTGGGACGGTGGCCACCCGTCGGGCCAGCGCCCGGGCCGAGCGCGACGCCACGGGCTCGCCGTGGAGGGTCACCCGCCCGGCCGTCGGCGCGAGCAGGCCGTTGACGGTGTGCAGGAGCGTCGTCTTGCCCGCCCCGTTCGGCCCGACGAGGCCCACGAACCGGCCGGCCTCGACGTCGAGGTCCACGCCGTGGAGCACGGGGGTCCCGCCGAGGACGACCCGGACGCCCTCGAGGGAGACGGCGGGCTGGTCGGCACCCGGGTGACGGTCGGCCGTCACACCGACCGCACCTCCCGGGTCCGCAGCAGGTAGAGGAAGAACGGGGCGCCGAGGGCGGCCGTCACGATGCCGACCGGCAGCTCAGCGGCGCCGATTCGGGCGACGGTGTCCGTCGCGACGAGGAAGGTGGCCCCGGCCAGCGCGCTGGCGGGCAGCAGGACCCGGTGGTCGGGGCCGACGACGAGCCGGACCACGTGCGGGACGATGAGGCCCACGAAGCCGATGACGCCCGCGACGGCCACGGCGACGGCCGTCACGAGGCTGGTGACCGCCAGCAGCACGCGCTTCGTCCGCTCGACCTCGACCCCGACGGCGTAGGCGTCCGCCTCGCCGAGCAGCAGGGCGTTGAGGTCGCGGCCGAACGGGACCAGGACGGCGAAGCCGAGAAGCGTGGCCGGCGCCGCGAGGGCCACGTCGCCCCAGCCCGCCGTCTGGAGGTGGCCCATGAGCCAGAACATCGCCTGCCGGAGGTTCCCGCCGCTCTCGAGCAGGAGGAAGGCGACGACGGCGCCGAGCAGCGCCTGCACGGCGACGCCGGCGAGCAGCAGGGTCGCCACGGGCGTGCGCCCGCCCTCGGTGGCCAGCCCGTAGACGGCGGCCGCGGCGACGAGCGCGCCGACGAAGGCCGCGGCCTCGAGCCCGAGCGGGGAGGCCACGCCGAGGGCGATGGTGGCGACGGCGCCGACGGCCGCGCCCGAGGACACCCCGATGATGGAGGGGTCGGCCATCGGGTTCCGGAAGAAGCCCTGCATCACCGTCCCCGACGCGGCCAGCGCGAAGCCCACGACGGCGGCGAGGACGATGCGCGGCAGCCGGAGCGTCGTCACGATGGTCACCGCCGACGCGGGGACGCCGGGGTCGACCGGGAGCCCGACGAGGCGGTCGGCGCCGGCCAGTAGGGCGGCCACCACCGTCGCCGGCGAGAGCGGGACGGGGCCGACGCCGGCGCTCGCGACCATCGTGGCGGCCAGGAGGACCGACAGCGCGGCCGACCAGCCGACCGCCCGCGCCCGAACGTCCATGTGAACGCAAGTCTATTTGCATTAGATAAATACTTGTTGTATAAGCTGGCACGACCGGTATGGACCAACGCGCCGCCCTGCTCGCCGCGGTCGTCGTCGGCCTCGTCGTCGGCCTCGTCGCCGCGGGCGCCGTCGGGACCGTCTCGCCCGTCGCGGCCGCCTCGTGCGCCTTCCCGTACACCGCCACCGATTCGACCGGTACGGCCGTCACGGTGGACTCGCCACCGTCGCGAGTCGTCGTCCTCGGGGGCTCCGCCGCCCAGACGATGTGGGACCTCGGGGCCGCGGACCAGGTCGTCGGCATGCCGGTTCAGTCGTACACGGCCTACCTCTCCGGCGCCGAGAACCGGACGCCCGTGATGAACGCGGGCGGCTACACGGTGAACGTCGAGGCCGTCGTCAACCTGACGCCCGACCTCGTCCTCGCGCCGAACATCATCCCCGCCGAGACCGTCGCCACGCTCCGCGACGCCGGGCTGACGGTCTACCGCTTCGAGGCGGCCCGGTCCATCGACGACGTCGCCGCGAAGACCCGGCTGACCGGCCGGCTCACCGGGAACTGCGCGGCCGCCGAGGCCACCGTCTCGGACATGCAGCGGCGACTCGCCGTCGTCCACGAGGCGGTCGCGGGGGAGCCGGCCCCCCGGGTGGTCTACCCGCTGGGTGGGGGCTACGTCGCCGGCCGGGGGACCTTCCTCGACGCCATCCTCGCGACCGCCGGCGGCGACAACGTTGCCGACCGGGCCAACATCACTGGCTACCAGGCCATCAGCCCCGAGGTGCTCGTCGAGCAGGACCCGCAGTGGATCGTCCGGTCTTCCGACCTCCCGAGGGACGAGATCAGGGGGCCGGCCTGGAATGGCACGACGGCCGTACGGACGGGCCAGGTGGTGGTCGTGGACGGGAACCTCGCGAACCAGCCGGCGCCGCGCATCGTCGAGCCCATCGAGACCATCGCGAAGGCGCTCCACCCCGCGGCGTACGCGGCGGCCAACGCGACGGCCGCCGCCACGACCCGGCCGGGAGCATCGGCAGTCGCCAGTCCGACGACCGCGTCGCCGGCCGGCGCGACCGGCCCGACGACGACCGCTCGCCGGGGCGCCCCCGACCAGCCGGGGTTCGGCCTCGCGGCCGCGGTGGCGGCGCTGCTCGCGTTCGGGCTGCTCCGGCGCCGGCGGTAGGTCGTTCCCGGTTCGGCCGGCCGCGGCGGGGCCACGTCGCGCGACGCCCGGTCGCGAAGGCAAGGCGTATTGGCCCCCACCGACAACCCGGCCCATGGTCGACAAGGTCATCTGGCCGGCTTACCTCGACGCCGGGCTGACCCGCCGGGAGGGCCGGCGGGTGCCCAGGGACGCGGCCGTGGCCGAGCCGACGGTCGACGAGATCGCCGACGCGGCCCGCCAGGTGGGCTACGACGCGGTCATCGAGCGCGACCTGGCCTACTCGCGCCAGCCGTGGCGACGCACCGGCCGGGTACGCGTGAAGGACGCCGACGACGCCGCCAAGAACGACCTCGTGCAGGCCGTCGCGGCGTACGTCGCGGCGCTCCGGGGCTGATGCGTCGCGTCGGCACGGTCGTCAGGGCCGTCCAGGGGCTCGCCGTGGCCCGGAGCCCGGACGACACCCACCCGCCCATCGGCGTCACGGTCGTCGACGAGAGCCTCGAGCCGGTCGGCCGGGTGGTGGACGTCATCGGGCCGACGTCGCGCCCCTACGTGGTCGTCACGCCGACCCGCGACGCGTCGCCGGTGGCGCTGCTCGACGCGAAGCTCTACGTCCGGTAACCGGGGCCATTCCGGGCTACCCGCCCCATAACGAAGGCCACCTCGGCCGAATCCGGCGGCGCACGCGGCTCGCGTGCGGTCATCGACATGCCGACGTACATCACCCTCATCAACTACACCCAGCAGGGCATCGAGGCGATCGAGGACGGTCCGAACCGGCTCGACGAGGCCAGGGCGCTCATCGAGTCGATGGGCGGGACGTTCGACCAGTGGTTCCTCACGATGGGCGAGTACGACGCCGTCGCCGTCACGACGGCGCCGGACGGGGCGACGGCCGCGAAGTCGCTCCTGACCATCGCCAAGGACGGGGCCGTGCGGACGACGACGTTCGAGGCCTTCCCCGAGGACGAGTACCGCGACATCATCGCCGGGCTCCCGTAGAGGTCCGACGCCCGCCGCCCGCGGCTCACCGAGGACGACGCCCGAGCAACCGGAAGGCGGAAAGGACCCCGCGCTGAACCCCCGGCCCATGGACACCCGCGGGCGGCTGACCCTCGCCAGCGTCGGGGCGGCGGGGCTCTTCCTCCTGGTGGAACTCGGCGCCCTCGCGCTGGCCGAGCCGTTCGTCTCGGCGGGCTACCAGGCCGTCAAGGACCCGGGGAACCCGGCCAACAGCCTGCTCTACCTCGTCGCCATCCTGGTCATGACGGGGATCCTGCTCGTCATCATCCGGTTCGGCGCCACCTGGCTCCTCCGGGCGGTCATCATCCTCCTGAGCGCGATGCTGACCTGGTACGTCTTCTCCGTCGTGGTGCCGGTGCTCGGGGGGCCGTCCGGCGTCGTCGCGCCGACCGTCCTCGCCGGGGTCGTGGCCCTCGCGCTCTACGTCCACCCGGAGTGGTACGTCATCGACGTGGCGGGCGTGCTCATCGGCGCCGGCGGCGCCGGCCTGTTCGGCATCTCCTTCGGCCCGCTGCCTGCCGTCCTCCTGCTGCTCGCCCTCGCCGTCTACGACGCGGTGGCCGTCTACGGCACCCGACACATGCTGACGCTCGCCGAGAGCGTCACGACGCTGAAGCTGCCGCTCCTGCTCGTCGTGCCCCTCTCGTCGGCCTACTCGTTCCTCGACGAGGGCCCCCTCGACACCGACGCCGAGACGGCGCCCGAGGAGCGCGAGGCGTTCTTCATCGGCGTCGGCGACGCGGTGATGCCCACCATCCTCGTGGCCAGCGCGGCGGTGTTCGTCGGCGCCCCGAGCCTCGGCGTTCCGGGGCTCGCGCTGAACCTGCCGGCGCTCGGGGCGCTCCTGGGGACCCAGCTCGGCCTCCTGGCGCTCCTCTGGCTGGTGGCCCGGGGGCGGCCCCAGGCGGGGCTGCCGCTGCTCAACGGCGGCGCCATCCTCGGCTTCCTGGTCGGGGCGCTCCTGGCCGGCGTGCCGCTGGTGCAGGCGCTCGGTCTGGCGCCGTACCTCTGACGGCGGCCATAGGTTCTGGGGGGTCGGCGGCCCCGGTCAGTCGAAGCCGCCGGGCATGGCCTCGCTCGCCGGCGCGAACTCGATGGGGGTGCCGTAGCCCCGCGCCACCGCCCGCTCGTAGAGCATCGCGGCCGCCGCGACTGTCTCGATGGCCGTGCCGCCGCTGTCGAAAACGGTCACCTCGTCGTCGCGCGTCCGGCCCGGCCGCACGCCGGCGACGACCTCGCCCAGCTCGGCGTGGACGTGGTCCTCGGTGACGGCCCCGGCCTCGAGCGCCGAGAGGAACGACCCCGCGTCCCGGGTGACGCGCGAGCGCAGGTCGGGCACGTAGGTGGCCCGGGCGACGGTCTCGTGGTCGAGCTCCCGCTTGTTGGGGTTGTACTGGCCGATGGCCGTCACGTGCGTGCCGTCCGCCAGGTCGTCGCCGGCGAACACGGGCTCGGACGCGGTGGTCGCCGTGATGACCGCGTCGGCGTCGGCGACGGCCGCCGCGGCGCTGTCGACCGCCTCCACCGTCGGTTCGAGCCGGGCGTCGAACGCGGCGGCGAAGGCCTCGCGGTGCGCCGCCGTCGGCGAGTAGACCGACACGTGGTCCCAGTCGCGGACCGTCGCGGCCGCCACGAGCTGGCCGCGGGCCTGCTTGCCGGTGCCGATGACGGCCAGCCGGGTCGCGTCGGCCCGGGCGAGGGCGTCGAGGCCCACCGCGCCCACCGCGCCGGTCTTGAGCGGGTTGAACCCGGCGCCGTCGAGGACTGCCAGGGGCTCACCGGTCGACGCGTCGAAGAGGGGCGTGGCGAAGAACGCGTCGCGGGCGCCGAAGCCCGCCGAGTAGACGTAGCCGCCCATCGCGCCCGTCCCGGGCAGGATGGCGACGTAGCTCGTCAGCAGTCCCGGCGGGTCGGCTCCGACGAGCGACGTCCGCGGCTCGGCGGGGGCGCCCTCGCCGACCTGTCGGTACGCGTCACGGACCGCGTCGACGAACTCGGCCGGAGTCGCCAGGTCCTCGAGCTCGTCGTTGGATAGGAAGACCGCCTCGACCATGGAGGGACCGCGGACGGGGGCCGCCTAAAGGGTGTGGGTCCGCCCGCGGCGGGGGTGGGGATGGTCGAGGCTCGCGGTCGCGACGCCTATGGCTCGAGCGTGGGTGCTCACCGCGGTCGAACGACGCTGGTCAGTCGACCTGCGGGGCGAAGCCGGTCTCGACGGCGGCCGACGGGTGACGCACGTGGCCGGTGGGCGCCCGCACGAACATGGCGTGGCCGATGAGGGCCGCCGCCAGGGCGGCGCCGAGGGGGATGGCCAGCGTCAGGTCGAAACCGATGGCCGAGAGCAGTCCGGGAACGCCGACGAGCGAGACGGGGACGAACACGAGGACGAAGTCATAGTAAGAAACCATGTCTATCATCTATTATGATGTATAGCTACTTAACTGTTTCCCAGGGTTTACTTTTAGTTTTCATAGGGGTCACAGGGAAACCCCGGGAGGGCGACGCATTACCAATGAGTAGGTTATACGTAAGTTACTCATGGCTATATTACTGCGGGTAATGCCATCACGACATAACCAGCCGTCATACCGCCAGCCGCCGGACAGGTGTCGGGCGCCGCGATGGCGGGCCGGCGACCGTCGCGCTACCCAGCCAATAGCCAGCGCGTCGCGACGAACCGCCAGCCGCCGACGAAGAGAGCGCCGAACCCGATGGACGTCAGGATGAACGTCACCGGGATGGCCGTCTCCGGGGTCGTGAGCAGCCGGACGACCAGGCCCACGAGCGCCGCGAGGATCCACGCCGTCGCCCCGAGCCGGACGGCCCGCCACGGGGTCGACCGGACCCCGACGGCGTAGGCGCCGACCCAGAGGCTCGCCACGACCCACCCGACGCCGAACTGGGTGAGGGTCGCCAGCCCGCTCGAGAGCGAGCCGGCGTGGCGGACCTCGCCGACGGCCACGAAGAGCGCGATGGCGACGAGGTCCCCGGCCGCCAGGGCGAGCGTTCGGTTCGACGCCTCGAATCGGCCGCCGAGCCACGACGCTGGCATGGCCGACCGGACGGTCGTGGGGCTCATGGTCGTCCCGGTTTCGGCGCGCGGGACCCCGCCGGCCGCTCACCCGACCGGCTTGCGCCCGACGACTGTGCACGAGAAGCCGCCGTGGAGGACCGCCGCCTCCAGCCCCGCCGCCTCGAGGGCGGCCCGGAGCTCGTCGGCGGTCAGGAACCGCGATTCCATGCGGATGGCGTGCTCGACGGCCTCGACCAGCCGGCCGCGGACGGTCCCGCGGTCGAACTCCCGGACGACGAGGACGCCGCCGGGCCGGAGCACCCGGGCGACCTCGGTCAGCACCGCGTCGTGGGCCGGCAGGTGGTGGAAGGCGTCCACGACCAGGACGGCGTCCACGCTCCCCGCGGCGACCGGCAGGGCGGTGGCGTCCGCGCGGGCCGGGTTGAACGCCCTCGGCACGCGCTCGAGCATGCCCGGTGAGGCGTCCACGACGAGGGTGTCCAGCTCCGGGAGGGCCCGCGAGGCCCGGCCGGTGCCCCCGCCGAGGTCGAGGACGCGTTCCACGGGGCCGTCCGCCCGGGCCAGCCCCTCGCGGAGCGGTTCGGCCGCCGACGCGGGCATGGCGAGGTCGTACCACCGGGCGACGCGGTCGAAGAACCAGCGGTCGCCCGGGGCCATGGGGGTCTCTCGGGGGCGACGCGGTATTGGGTCCTCGGTTTGGGACCCGCACGGACGACCGATGCGCGTCACCGATGAGCGAACGATGCGCGCGAGCCCCGACACGCTCAAGCGCCCCAGGCCCCCAGGCGGGCCATGGAGTGCCGGCTCGTGGGCTGGCCGGCCGACGGGCCCCGGCTCGAGCTCGACCACCGGCGGTTCGCCTACGCCGGGAAGTTCGTCATGACGCGGACCGGGAAGGCCGTCGTCGAGGAGGGGGACGACCTCCTCGGGGCCGTCTCGTTCGACCGGGACCGGACCGACGGGGCCGTCTGGTGGTGTCGCATCGTGACCGTCCGGCGCGACCGCCGCGGCGAGGGCCTCGGCCCCCGGCTCCTCGACTTCACGGCCGAGGCCCTCCTGGCCCGCGGTCGCGCCGTCCGCATCGCCGTCAACAACCCGTTCGCCTACGAGGCGGCCTACAAGGCCGGCTTCGGCTTCACCGGGGCGGAGACGGGGCTCGCGGAGCTCGTCCTCGAGCGGCCCGACCCCCGGCCGACGGCCGCCTACCGCGACGGCCTCGACCGCTACCGGGCGCGGTCGAGCCTGTCGTCGGCCGAGCGGGCGTTCCTCGCGGACCGTTCGGGGGCGGTGCCGCCGCTCGTCGACGGTTCGCGGTGACCGCGTCGACGGCTCAGACCCGCTGTACGTTCGTCGCCCGTGGCCCCTTCTCGGCCGCCTCGATGTCGAAGGAGACGGATTCGCCCTCCTCGAGATCCGGTCCCTCGACGTCGTCCATGTGGAAGAAGACGTCCTCGTCCGAGTCCTCGGTTTCGATGAAGCCGTAGCCCTTCCTGTCGTGGAAGAATACGACGGTACCAGTCGGCATTGTCGCGTGCCTCGCCGAAGGTCCGCGAGCCGACTACTAAAACGCTACGGTGGTTTCGACCGGTCCGACCGCCAGCGTACCCGCGATCGCCGGTCTCGGGCGCGCTCGCCCCCGACCGGGCCGGACGGGGGGTGACCCACCCGCGCCGGCCCCCCGTCGAGGACCCGCCGACCGCGGGTCGGAGGGGCACCTTGAAACGCGAGGCCGGCGTAGCCGGGGCCGATGGGGAACGCGGCGCTCCGCGACCTGGCCGTCGTCCGCGACGTCCCGTTCGACTCGCTCGCCGGGAGCGTCGTCGCCGTGGACGCCCACAACTGGCTCTACAAGTACCTCACCATCGCGGTCCGGTTCACCGCCCCCGAGGTCTACACGACGGCCGCCGGCGAGGAGGTGGCGAACCTCGTCGGCGTCGTGAAGGGGCTCCCGAAGTTCCTCGAGCACGACGTCGTGCCCGTGTTCGTCTTCGACGGCCCCCCGACGCCGCTCAAGGCCGACGAGATCGCGGCCCGCCGCGAGGAGCGTTCGGCCCGGGAGGAGCAGCTCGAGGCGGCCCGGGCCGCCGGCGACGGCATCGAGGTCGCCCGGCTCGAGTCCCAGACCCAGCGGCTCACGGCCGTCATCCAGGAGACGACCCGCGGGCTCTTCGACCGCCTCGACGTGCCGTACCTCGAGGCCCCGGCCGAGGGCGAGGCCCAGTGCGCCCACATGGCCCGCCACGACCCGGCCGTCGACTACGCCGGGACCGACGACTACGACGCCCTGCTGTTCGGCGCGCCGTTGACCCTCCGGCAGCTGACCAGCTCGGGCGACCCCGAGTGCATGGACCTCGCGGCGACGCTCGCCGAGCACGACGTCAGCTGGGAGCAGCTGGTCGACGTCGGCATCCTCGCCGGGACGGACTTCAACGCGGGGCTCGACGGCGTCGGGCCGAAGACCGCGCTGGCGGCCGTCCGCGAGCACGGCGACCTCTGGGGCGTCCTGGACGCCCGCGGTGAGACCATCCCGTACGCCGAGCGCATCCGCGAGCTGTTCCTCCAGCCGCCGGTCGTCGAGGGGTACGACCTCGACCTCGACCTCCGGCCGGACTTCGACGCGGCGCGGGACTACCTGGTCGATGACTGGGAGGTCCCGGCCGACGCGGTCGAGCGCGGCCTGGCCCGCATCGAGGACGCGACGGTCCAGACCGGCCTCGACCGCTGGTCCTGAGCCCGCCGGCGGGGCGGGCAGGCGGAAACGGTTTCCCGCCCGCGGTCGATGCCCGGCCATGGAACCCGACGAGGTCGCGGCGCTCATCGAGCGTGGCATCGACGGCGCGAGCGTGGCGGTCGAGCCCTCGCGCATGGACCACGACGACGTCCACCTCCGCGCGGTGGTGGTCGCGCCGGCGTTCGAGGGGCTGTCGCTCGTCGAGCAGCACCAGCTCGTCTACGAGGCCCTGGGCGAGCACATGACCACCGACATCCACGCGCTCGAGCTCTCGACGTTCACGCCCGAGGAGTACGAGGCCGTGACCTGAGGACCCCCGCATTTCGGGGGCCTTGACGGCGAGCGGACGGGGCCGACACACGCCGCTTTCGTTGCCTTTTACCTCCGGCCCGTCGGACGCGGATACATGGGCGAGGACTACCGGACGGAGACGGACAGCCTCGGCGAGGTCCAGGTCCCGGCCGACGCGTACTGGGGGGCGCAGACCCAGCGCGCCGTCGAGAACTTCCCCATCAGCGGCCAGACGTTCGGCCGGCGGTTCATCCGGGCGCTCGGCCTCGTCAAGCGGGCGGCGGCGCAGGCCAACCGCGACCTGGGGCGCGTCGACGAGGAGACCGCGGCCGCCATCGTCGAGGCCGCCGACGAGGTCGTCGCGGGCGACCTCGACGACCAGTTCCCGGTCGACGTCTTCCAGACCGGCTCGGGGACGTCGTCGAACATGAACGCCAACGAGGTCATCGCCAACCGGGCGTCGGAGCTGCTCGGCGCCGAGGTCGGGTCGAAGGCCGTCCACCCGAACGACCACGTCAACTTCGGGCAGTCCTCGAACGACGTCATCCCGACGGCGATGCACGTGGCGGCCCTCGAGGCCATCGAGCGCGACGTGCGGCCAGCGCTGGAGACCCTCCGCGACGCCCTCGCCGACAAGGAGACGGCGTTCGACGACGTGGTCAAGACGGGCCGAACGCACCTCCAGGACGCGACGCCCGTCCGGCTCGGCCAGGAGTTCGGCGGCTACCGGACGCAGGTGGAGAAGGGCCTCGAGCGCCTCGACGCTGTCGGGCCCCACCTGGCCGAGCTTGCCCTCGGCGGCACGGCCGTCGGCACGGGGCTCAACACCGACCCCGCCTTCCCGGGCCTCGTCGCCGACTACCTCGCCGAGGCGACGGACCTCCCGTTCCGCGAGGCCGACAACCACTTCGAGGCCCAGGCGGCCCACGACACGATGGCCGAGGCCCACGGGGCGCTCCGGACCATCGCCGGCTCGCTGAACAAGATGGCCAACGACCTGCGGCTGCTCGCCTCCGGGCCGCGCAACGGCCTGGGCGAGCTCCGCCAGCCCGAGAACCAGCCGGGCTCGTCCATCATGCCCGGGAAGATCAACCCGGTCGTCGCGGAGGCCGTCACGCTCGTGCACAAGCGCGTCGTGGGGAACGACGCCACGGTCGCCTACGGCGCTGGCGAGGGCCAGCTCGAGCTGAACCTCTACAAGCCGGTGGTCGCCCACGACTTCCTCGACTCCACGACGCTGCTGGCCAACGCGGCCGAGACGTTCGCCGAGCGGTTCGTCGCCAAGCTCGAGGCGAACCGCGACCACGTCGCCGGCCAGGTCGAGCGGGCGCTGGCCCTGGCGACGGCCCTCAACCCGCACATCGGTTACGACAAGGCCGCCGAGGTGGCCCACACGGCCTTCGACGAGGGCCGGACCATCCGCGAGGTCGCCATCGAGAAGGGCTACCTGACGGCGGCCGAGGCCGACGAGGTGCTCGACCCGCGCCTGATGACCGAGCCGGGCATCCTCGGTGCCGACGACTGAGACCCGGTACCTTCTCGGGTTCACACCTCTGGCTTCGACGCCGACCGCACCCTACTTGGCGCCCCTGGCTGAGGGACGGGCATGGCGCTCGATACGGACCCCTTCCACTACGACTTCTCGCCCGGCCGCCTGCGCTTCGGCCGGGGCTGCGTCGCCGAGCTGGGGCGCGACCTCGCCGACCTCGGCCTCGAGCGCGCCCTCGTCGTCACCGGGACCCACGTCGGCGCGAACGCGGGGGTGATGGGGCCGGTGACCGACGGCCTCGGCGACCGGCTCGTCGAGGTCTTCGACCGCACGACGCCCGACTGCCGCATCGAGACGGCCTACGCGGCCCTCGAGGTCATCGAGGCGGGGGACGTCGACGTCCTCGTGGGCGTCGGCGCCGGCAGCAGCCTCGACATCGCGACGATGACGAGCGTCCTCCACGCCCGCTACCGCGACCTCGACGCCATCCGGGCCGAGGTCGACGAGACCGGCGGCCTGGTCGTCGAGGCCGAGGGCGACTTCCTCCCGCTGGTCTTCGTCCCGACGACGCTCGCCGGGGCCGACCTCTCGGCCGGCGCGGGCATCGCCGTCCCCGGCCGGACCGGGGAGAAGACCCTGCTCTCGCGGGCGCTCATGGCGACCGCCGGCTTCTACGACCCGGACCTGTACGACACGACGCCCACCTCGCGGCTCGTCGGCTCGGCCATGAACGGCTTCGACAAGGGCATCGAGGCGTGCTACTCGTGCAACGGCGAGCCCATCACCGACGCCACGGCCATCCGGGGGCTCGCGTACCTCCGGTCGGCCCTCCCCCGGCTCGCCGCCGGCGACGCCGACCCGACGGTGATGGAGCGGGTCGTGCTCGGCCACATCCTCGTGCAGTTCGGCGTGACCGTCCCCGGCGCGACGAAGCTGGCGGTCATCCACGCCTTCGGCCACGCCCTCCGCCACCGGTACGGCGTCCAGCAGGGCGTCGCCCACGGCCTCGTGGCCCCCGACGCGCTCCGGTGGGTCCTCGGCGAGACGGGGGCGGGCCTCGACGACCTCGCCGCGGCCTTCGACGTCGCGGACGCCCCCGACCCGGTCGAGGCCGTCGCCGGGGCCGTGGCCGGGGTCCGCGACGCCCTCGGCCTCCCCGGCCGGCTCCGCGACGTGGACGGCGTCACCCGCGACTCGCTCCACGAGACCGCCGTGGTGGCCTACGAGGACGCCTACATGTGGAACGGCCCCGCCGACCTCGACCCGACGGTCGAGGAAATCGAGGCGGTGCTCGAGGCCGCCTGGTAGGCCGGGGCCGGCTGACCTCCAGCGCGGGCCCTACCCGGTCTCTTCGAGGAGCCCCGCGTCTCCGAGCCCTGCGAGGTAGTCCTTGATGACCCGGCCCTCCGCCCGGTGGAGGGTCTCGCTGACGCTCGACTTCGCCGCGCCGAGGTCCTCGGCGAGCGCGGTCAGCGAGCAGGTCCGCGGCGTGTCGTAGTAGCCGGCCGCGGCGGCCGCGACGAGGAGCCGCCGTTGGCGGTCGGTCAGCAGCCGGTCGGTGTCGATGTAGTGCTGGACCTCGTCCACGTGGTAGTCGATGCCGAACACGTCTAGCTGCTCGCCGAGCCGCGAGAGGCGGTCGTGGGAGGCCGTCAGCTCCCAGGTGGCCACGCCGTCGCGGATGTCGAAGGGCAGCCCGAGCGGTACCCCCGCGGTCTGGACCGGGAAGAGCAGCAGGGGGTCCGACGTCTCGAACTGGAGGTTGGCCCGGTCGTCGTGGTGGTGGAGCACGGCCACGTCGGTGACCGTCTCCGCCGCGTCGATGGCCTCGGCGACGGCGGCGAGGTCCGCCGCGATGACCTCGACGAGCCCGACCCCGTGGTCGCCCTCCGGCATCGCCGAGAGGACCCGGAACGTCGCGGTGGGGTGGTCCCGCGAGACGGCGCCGATCCAGACCGAGGACGGGATGTCGATGGACAGCTTCGCCCGCGCCATGGCCGCGGCTACCCGGCCGGCGGCCTTCAATCTACCCGAACTTGTTCGGCGCCCGGGCCCGCGGTCGGGGCCGTCGTCGATGCCCGTGGACCGCCCCCGCCGTTCGGCGAAGCCTACTTCGTCGCGGCGGCTCGGGTTGCGGCCATGCAGACCATCACCGTGTCTCGTACCGTCGCCGGCGACGCGGCGGCCGTCCGGGCGGCGATGGCCGACCTGGAGGCGTTCATGGCGGCGGGCGGCTTCGCGTCGGTCTCGGTCGACGGCGACGAGCTCCGCATCGGCCAGCCCCTCGGCCTCGGCCGCATCGAGCTCGTCCTCGACGTCGTGGAGCGGCCCGGCGCCGCGCTGGCCTACGTGCAGCGCGAGGGCATCTTCGAGGCGATGGAGACCCGCTACGAGCTGTCGCCGGTCGACGGCGGCACCCGCGTCGCCGCGACCACCGACTACACGCTCGGCGGCGTCGTCGGCACGGTCCTCGACGGTACGGTCATCGCGCGCCGGCGCCGACAGGAGCTGACCGCCCAGTTCGACTGGCTCGCGGACCAGGTCGCCGGCGGCTGACGGACGACCGTCGGCCCGCGGGCGAACACGTTCGGCCTCGTCTATTCCGCGCGGCCGGGCCCCAAACGCGTCATGGACGCCGGACGTCGACCGTCGTGGGTCGATTCCGTCGACACGAGCCGGCGGCCCGTCGTCGTGGTCTGGGAGCTGACCCAGGCCTGCTCGCTCGCGTGTCGCCACTGCCGGGCCGACGCCCGGCCGGAGCGCCACCCGGATGAGCTGACGACGGCTGAGGGGCAGGCGCTCCTCGAGGCCGCCCGCCAGTTTGGGGACCGCCAGCTCGTCGTCCTCTCCGGGGGCGACCCGATGGCCCGCGACGACGTGGTCGGCCTCGTTCGCTACGGCGACGACCTGGGGCTCCGGATGACCCTCACGCCCAGCGGCACCGAGCGGTTCACCCCCGACCGGCTCCGCGCGCTCACCGACGCGGGCCTTCGGCGGGTCGCGCTCAGCCTCGACGGGGCGACGGCGGCGTCCCACGACGACTTCCGCGGCGAGGCCGGGAGCTTCGACCGTACGTTGGCGGCTGCCCGGGCGGCCCGGGAGGTGGGGCTCCCGCTCCAGCTCAACACGACCGTCTGCGCCGACACCGTCGACGAGCTCCCGGCGATCCGAGAGCTGGCCGTCGAGCTGGGCGTCGTCCTCTGGTCGGTGTTCTTCCTCGTGCCCGTCGGCCGCGGCCGGCTGCTCGAGCCCATCTCGCCCGCACGCGCCGAGCGGGTCATGACATGGCTGGCCGAGGTGGCCGACGTCGCGCCGTTCGGCCTCAAGACCACCGAGGCGCCCCACTACCGGCGGGTGCGGCTCCAGCGGCGCACTCGGGCGACGGTGGACGGCGGCGGCTCGACCGACGACCGGCGAACAGACGCCGTCACGCCTCGCGTCGTCGCCGGGGACGGCTTCGTCTTCGTGAGCCACCGCGGCGAGATCTATCCGTCGGGCTTCCTGCCGATGGCTGTTGGGAACGTCCGCGAGGCCTCGCTCGTCGAGCGCTACCGCTCGGCGGACCTCTTCCGGCGGCTGCGGGACCCGGAGGCGCTTCGCGGCAAGTGCGGGGCTTGCCCATTCAACCGCGTCTGCGGTGGCAGCCGGTCGCGGGCCTACGCGACGACTGGCGACCCGCTCGAGAGCGACCCGCTCTGTCCCTACGTGCCGCCGGGCTACGTCGGGCCGCTCCCCGCGTCCCTCGACCCGGCGGCGGCCGCCGACGTCCGGGCGCGCTGAGGGCTCGGCGGTGGGCTCGACGTCCCGTTGCCAGCCGCCGTCCCGGCGTCGTGCAAACCGCCTCCTCGGCGTCGTCCGGCCGACCTGGAACCATTTTTACCCGTCCGTGTACGAGTGACGCTAATGACCGAGCCCGACTACGCGGCGGTGGGGCTGGTGGCCGGCCTCGAGATCCACCAGCAGCTCGACACGGCCGCGAAGCTCTTCTGTGGCTGTCCCACCGTCCGCCGGGACCCGGCCGACGCCGTCCGGACGTTCACGCGCTTCCTCCACCCGACCCGTTCGGAGCTCGGCGAGCTCGACGAGGCGGCCCTCGAGGAGAGCCGCGTCGACCGCGAGTTCGAGTACCTCGCCTACGACACCACCTGCCTCGTCGAGGCCGACGACGAGCCGCCGGGCCGGCTCGACGACGAGGCGCTCGAGACGGCGCTCGAGATCGCTCAGCTCCTCGACATGACCGTCGTCGACCAGGTCCACGTGATGCGCAAGCTGGTCATCGACGGCTCGAACACCTCGGGCTTCCAGCGGACCTCGCTGGTCGCCCGCGACGGCGAGATCACCACCGACGACGGCCCCGTCGGCGTCGAGGACCTCATGCTCGAGGAGGAGAGCGCCCAGCGCGTCGCCGAGACCGAGGCCGGCGTCCGCTGGAGCCTCGACCGGCTCGGCATCCCGCTCGTCGAGATCGGCACCCGGCCGGACATCCGGACGCCCGAGCAGGCCCGCGAGGCGGCCGAGCGCATCGGCATGCTGCTCCGCTCGACGGGCAAGGTCAAGCGCGGGCTCGGCACCATCCGGCAGGACGTCAACGTCTCCATCGCCGACGGGGCGCGGGTCGAGCTGAAGGGCGTCCAGCGCCTCGACGACATCGACGACATCGTCCGGCTCGAGGTCGGGCGCCAGCTCGCCCTCCTCGAGGTCCGCGACGCCCTCGTCGAGCGCGGGGCGTCGGTGGACGACCCGGTCGACGTCTCGGCCGTCTTCGAGGGCACCGGGAGCGGCGTCGTCCGCGGCGCGCTCGACGCCGGGGGCTCGGTCGTGGCCGTTCGGCTGGCGGGCTTCGACGGGCTCGTGGGCCGCGAGCTCCAGCCCGACCGCCGGCTCGGCTCCGAGCTCTCCGACCACGCGAAGCGCCACGGCGCCGGCGGCATCTTCCACACCGACGAGCTGCCGGCCTACGGCGTGACGGCCGACGAGGTCGACGCGCTCCGCGAGGCCGTCGACGCCGAGCCCGACGACGCCGTCGCCATCGTCGCGGCCGCGACCGACGTGGCCGAGGCGGCCGCCGCGGCGGTCGCCGACCGCGCGCGGGTCGCCATCGAGGGCGTCCCCGAGGAGACCCGCGGGGCGAACGAGGACGGCACGACCCGCTACCTGCGGCCGCTCCCCGGGGCGGCGCGGATGTACCCGGAGACCGACGTCCCGCCGGTCGAGCCCGACGTGACCGACGTCCCGACGCCCGAGCTCCTGACCGACAAGGCCGCCCGCTACGAGCGCGAGCTGGGTCTCGACGCCGGCCTCGCCGAGCAGGTGGCGACGGGCGAGCGCTGGCCGCTGTTCGAGCGGGCCGTCGAGCTCGGGGTGGCGCCGACCCTCGCGGCGGGCACCGTCGAGTCGACGGTGATCGCGCTCCGGCGCGACGGCGTCCCCGTCGAGCGGCTCACCGACGCCCACTTCGAGGGCGTCTTCCGGCTGCTCGCCGACGGCGAGCTGGCCCAGGAGGGCGTCGAGGCGCTCCTCGCCGCGCTCGCGGAGGAACCCGACCTGGACGCCGAGACGGCCGCCGAGCGCGAGGGGCTCGGCAGCGCCGGCGCCGACGCCGTCCGGGAGGTCGTCCGGGAGGTCGTCGAGCGCAACGCCGACCAGGTCGCGACCGAGGGCATGGGGGCGTTCTCCGGCCTCATGGGCGAGTGCATGGCCGAGCTCCGCGGCAAGGCCGAGGGGGGCGTCGTCAGCGAGGTCCTCCGCGAGGAGATCCAGGCCCGGGCCTGAGGTCGGGCCTCGTCCGTCGCCGTCGTCGGACCGGCGACGACGCGGAGTTGCGGCGCTACCGTGGGCGCCCGACGAACCAGTGCCAGCGCTGCTCCACGGGCCCGTCGAGGCGGTCCTCGAGCCCGGCGAGCAGGGACATCGCCTCGCGCCGCCGCTCGTCGGGTGGCAGGTGCGGATAGAGCCGGGCGGCCCCGGCGGGCATCGCGTGGAAGGCCCGGACGGCCGCCGGCGAGGAAGGGACCGACCAGCGGCCCCCGTCGAGGTCGAACGCCGCCTCGAGGGCGGCCCGGACGTCGTCGACGGTCCGTGGCGACCGCGACTCGCGGGGCAGGCCGTCGAAGACGTCCCGACCCCCCGAGTACCAGCCCGCCGGGACCGTCGCGCCGACGAGCCCGTCCTCGCGGACCACGCGACGGGCCTCGCGCGCGGCCGCCGCGGGGTCGGGCACGGCGAACAGCGACGCCGCGAACGCCACGACGTCGAAGCGGCCGTCGGCGACCGGCAGCCGCTCGAGGTCGCCCAGCACCCGGTCCGGGACGGCGTTCGCCGCCAACATCCCCCGGCTGGCGTCGAGTGCGACGACCGGGCCGGCCTCCGCGAAGACGGCCGTGCTCGCCCCCGTTCCGGCCCCGAGGTCGAGGACGCGGTCGAACGTCGCGCCGCGCTCGGCGAGCGCGTCTCGCAGCCGCCGGGCGAGCCCCGCGAACCGGCCGGTGTCGGCCTCGTAGGCCAGGTAGCCGTCGACGCTCAGGTCGAAGTTGTCGCGGACCTGGCGCTTCACGGCCCCGGTCGCCCCTCGTCGGCCTCGACGGCGTCGGGCGGCCGGTAGCCAGCGGCGGCCCGACGGAACACGCCGCGGAGCGTCCGGAGCTCGCGACCGGTCGGGTCCGCCCGGCCGACGAGCCGGCGGAGGAGCCGCGCCGTCTTCGCCCGCTTTTCCTCGGGGTAGTGGAGCGTGTCGAGGAACGCGGCGAAGTGGTCGTGGAACGCCTCGACCTCGGCCGGCGTCGCCCGGTCTTGGCTCCGGTCGGGGAGCTGGTCGTCGCCGGCGCCGAGGCTCCGGAGCTCGTAGAGGGCGACGGTTGCCGCCTGGCCCAGGTTGAGCACGGGGTAGTCGGCCGAGGCGGGGATGGCGCAGACCTCGTCGAGACGGGCGAGCTCGGCGTTCGTGAGGCCGACGCGCTCGCGGCCGAAGACCAGCGCCGTCGGCCCATCGACAGTCGCGAGACGCTCGGCCAGCTCGGCCGGCGTCGAGAAGGGGTACCGGACGTGCTTGTCACCGCTCTGGTTCGTGATGGCCGTGAAGCCCACCGTGTGGTAGCCCGCGGCCAGCTCGTCGAACGAGAGCTCGCGGGCGTTCGGGAGCACGTCCTCGCGGGCGTGACCGGCGAAGCCGTACGCCTCGCCGTCCCGGTCGAGCGGCGGCGGGTCGACGAGGAGCAGCTCGGCGAAGCCGAAGTTCTTCATGGCCCGGGCGACCGTCCCGACGTTCCCCGGCGTCTCGGCGTCGACGACGGCGACGGAGACGTCGGCCGCCATTCAGTCGCCCTCCTCCGTTTCCTCCGCCCCCGCCTCGTCCACGGCCGCCGCCCCCGCCTCGTCCATGGCCGCCGCCCCCGCCTCGTCTATGGCCACCGGTCCCGCCTCGGCCGGGCGCTTCACGAGGTCGACGTCGGCGTCGAACGTCGCCGGGTCGAGGGCCCGGAGGGCCTCCTCGACCGGGGGCGGGGTGGGCAGGTCGGTCGGGTCCGTGTCCACGTGCTCCAGGCCGGCGTACCCGTCCGGCGCCCGGCCCCCGTCGAGGAACCACTCGTGGAAGGCGTCCTGGAGGGTCTCCTCGCCTCGGTGGGCCTCGCCCCCGGCCTCGCGGTACCAGTAGAGGAAGTCCGGCTCGTGCGCCGCGCAGAGGACCACCTCGGCCATCGGCTCGCCGTAGACGACGGCGGCGGGGTTGCACGCGGCGATGTCCGCGTCGCCGTGTATGAGCCAGCACGCGTGACACGGAGTTCCGACCAGCGCCGAGAGCCGGGAGACGCGCCGGGCGTCGTCGTCGCTCATCTCGTCGAGGGGCCGGAGCCGCCCGTCAGGGGTGAAGACCTCGGCCTCCTCGAACCGCCAGCCGCGGAGGCCGATGCTCACCTTGCCCATGGGCGGTCGGTCGGCGCGGGGGACCAAAAGGCGTGCGTTGCGCCCGATGCGGGGTCGCCGGGGTCGCCGCGGAACGGTCGCCCGACCCGAGCCAGGCAGGTATAAGGCGGGCCGTCGGGGACTGGGGCCATGGGACTCATCGAGGCGAGCTTGACGGACGAGCACCGGGCCTTTCGCGAGCGGGCCGACGCCTTCGCCGAGGAGGTCGTCGAGCCGCGGGCCGAGGAGATCGAGGCGAGCGACGACTTCCCGCGTGACGTCATGGAGGCCGCCGGGGAGCGCGGCCTCCTCGGCGTGCTCCTGCCCGAGGAACACGGCGGCGAGGGTTCGGACTTCCTGTCGTACTGCCTCGTCGTCGAGCGCGTCGCGGCGGCCAGCGGCGCCGTGGCCGAGAGCATCCAGGGCCACGCCTTCGCCGCGCTGCCCATCGCGGCCCACGGCACCGAGGCCCAGCAGGAGCGCTACCTGGAGCCGATGGCGCGCGGGGAGGCCATCGGCGCCATGCTCCTGACCGAGCCGGGCGCCGGGAGCTCACCCTCCGGCCTGGCCTCGGTCGCCGAGGCCGTCGACGACGGCTACCGGCTCTCGGGCGAGAAGGCCTTCGGGACGAACGCCGGCGTGGCCGACGTCCACCTCGTCGTCGCGCGGGCGCAGCCCGCGCCCGAGGACTCACACGGGGTCAGCGTCTTCCTCGTCCCGGGCGTCGACGCCGTCGAGGGGCTGTCGTTCGAGCGGACGGCCTTCATGGGCATGCGCGGCCACGTCACCGGCGACACGACGCTCGACGGCGTCGCGGTCCCGGCCGACGCGCTCCTCGGCGAGGTCGGCCAGGGCTTCCGGCTCGCCATGGGGACCATCGACATGGCGCGCACGGGCCTCGGGGCCATCGGGCTGGGCCTCGCCCGGGCGGCCCTCGACCGCGCCATCGCCTACGCCGGCGACCGGGAACAGGGCGGCCAGGCCGTCGGTGACTACCAGGCGGTCCAGCTGCTCCTCGCCGACATGGACGCCCGGCTCGCCGGCGCCCGCCACCTCGTCTACGACTCGGCGGCCCGCATCGCCGACGGCGAGGGCGACACCCGGGTCTCGAGCCGGGCGAAGTACGTCGCCAGCGACGCCGCCGAGTTCGTCACCCGCAACGCCATCCAGGTGCACGGCGGGGTGGGGTACAGCAAGGCGCTCCCGCTCGAGCGCTACTACCGCGACGCGAAGATCCTGAGCATCATCGGCGGCACGACCGAGATCCAGCAGACCACGGTGGCTCGGTCGCTCCTGGGGCGGTGACTCGCCCGTGACGCGCTACTTCGAGGACTTCGAGGCGGGCACCGTCCGCCAGTTCGGGTCGTTCTCCCTCTCCGAGGACGAGATCGTCGAGTTCGCCACGCAGTACGACCCGCAGTACCTCCACACCGACCCCGTTGCGGCCGCGGACGGGCCGTTCGGCGGGCTCATCGCCAGCGGCTGGCAGACTGGCCTCGAGTGCATGCGGCTGGTCGTCGAGGGCCTGCTCGGCCCGGCCGACAGCATGGGGGCCATCGGGCTCGAGGAGCTCTCCTGGCCCGCGCCCGTCCGGCCCGGCGACGTCATCGAGGTCGAGAACGAGATCCTCGAGACGCGGCCGTCGTCGACGCGCTCCGACCGCGGCTACGTCCGCAACCGGACGGTCGCCAGCCACGACGGCGAGCCGGTCCTGACCTGGGTGGCCGTGAACATCATCGGCACGCGCGACCGGTGAGGGTCATCGGGGCGCGCGGGCGCCGACGAGCCGTCCCGAAGTCGGCTCCTGGAACGGCCCCGTAGCCCCCTGCCGGCACCGCTCGCGGCGCCGCTGGCCGCATCCCATCAACGTTTTAGCGGTCGGGGGATGACCGGCCACCATGGACTTCGAGGTTCGCCACGCGGTCGTCGACGACGGCGACCAGCTGGTGGCGCTCTGGCACGGCTTCACGGACTACCTCTCCACGTACGACGACAAGTACTCCCATCGGGAGACCGCCGACGAGCGCTGGCTGCACTACTTCGAGGACCAGCTCATCGACTCGAAGTACGGCACGGTGGTCGTCGCCGACGGCGAGGACGGCCTTCTCGGGGCGCTCGAGGCCCGGGTGATGGGCAACCACCCCATCTTCCAGCTCGAGAACCACGGCTTCATCCACGGCCACTTCGTCCGCGAGGCCTACCGGGGCGAGGGCGTCGGCCGGGCGCTGCTGGCGACGGCCGAGGCGTGGTTCACCGAGCCGCCCCGGGAGGTGGACTTCTACCGGGTGCGGGTCATGTCCGGCGACGACCACGCGGCCGGCGTCTACCGCCAGGCCGGCTTCGAGGCCGTCGAGCGCATCTTCGAGAAGGACCTCGACTGAACGAATGGTCGAGACCTACGAGATCGAGCTGGTCAAGGAGGGACGGACCATCCGCGTGCCCGGGAACCGGTCCATCCTCGAGGTCGCCGAGGAGCAGGGTCTCGAGCTGCCGTACCAGTGCCGGATGGGCGTCTGCGGGGTCTGCTGCGCGAAGCGGCTCAACGGCGAGGAGGCCGAGCAGTCGGAGGGGATGTTCCTCACGCGGGCCGAGCAGGACGAGGGGTACATGCTGACCTGCATCGGCCGGCCCCGAGCCGACATGCAGCTCAAGACCCACGAGAGCCCCTGAGGGCCCGGATCGGCCGACCGCCTACCCACCACGGCCTACTCCCCGCGTTCCTTCGCCCGCAGCTCCGTCCGGCGTATCTTCCCCGTCTCCGTCCGCGGCAGCGACTCGACGAACTCCACGGCCCGCGGGTACTTGTACGGCGCCAGGATGCCCTTGACGTGGTCCTGGAGTTCGTCGACGAGGTCGTCCGAGGGCTCGTAGCCCTCGGCGAGGACGACGAATGCCTTCACGATCTGGCCGCGCTCCTCGTTCGGGCTCCCGACGACGGCCACCTCCGACACGGCGGCGTGCTCCTGGAGCACGTTCTCGACCTCGGGGCCGGGGATGTTGTACCCCGACGAGATGATGAGGTCGTCGCGCCGGGACTTGTACTCGAACCGGCCGTCGGGGCGCTGGACGAAGATGTCTCCGGGGTACGACCAGCCGTCGACGACGGCCTCCGCCTGCTTCTCCGGCCGGTTCCAGTACTGGATGCCGGTCGGACCGCGAACGGCGAGCAGGCCGGGCGTCCCCCGGTCGACTTCCTCGTAGGTCTCCTGGTCGACGACCCGGCACTCGTAGCCCGGGACGGCGTAGCCCGTGGCGCCCGGGTCGATGTCGTCGGAGGCGCGGTGCGAGAGGAAGATGTGGAGCATCTCAGTGGTCCCGATGCCGTCGAGGACCTGGATGCCGAGGTGCTCCTCGACCGCCTCGAACGTCGACGGGGCGAGCGGCTCGCCGGCGCTCATCCCGAGTCGGAGCGACGAGAGGTCGAACTCGTCGGCGGGGGCCTCGTGCTGGGCCAGCATCTGGTTGTACGCCGTCGGGACCGAGCAGAGCACCGTGATGCCGTGGTCCTCGACCGCCTGCAGGAGGTCCGTCGGCGTCGCGTCCTCGACGAGGCTCGTCGTCGCGCCGAACCGCAGCGGGAAGGTCAGCAGGTCGCCGTAGCCGTAGGCGAACGGCAGCGGGGGGTTGCCGCCGAACACGTCGTCGGCCGTCGGCTCGACGCAGTACCGGGCGTAGCTGTCGGCGCTCGAGAGCACCTGCCGGTGCGTGTGGATGGCGCCCTTCGGCTGGCCCGTCGTCCCGCTGGTGTAGAGCATCAGCGCGAGGTCGTCGCGCTCCGTCTCGTGGGCCTCGAGCTCGGGGCTCGCCTCGGCGAGCAGCTCGTCGTAGTCGAGGTGGTCGTGTTCGACGCCGTGGCGGTCGGCGACGACGACCGTCTCGAGCGTCTCGAGCTCGGGCATCGCCCCCTCGAGCTCGTCGAGCAAAGCGTCGTAGACCACGGCCGCCACGATCTCGGCGTTGTTCCCGATGTAGGTGAGCTCGCGCGCCCGGAGGAGCTTCATCGAGGGCAGCGCCACGGCGCCGATCTTCTGGAGCGCGAGGCAGGCGACGACCGGCTCCGGGCGGTTCGGGAAGCGAACGAGGACCCGGTCGCCGGGCTCGACGCCGAGGTCGAGGAAGGCGTTCCCGAGCCGGTTCACCCGCGACTGCAGCTCGGCGTAGGTGATAGCCTCGTCCTCGAAGCGGATGGCGTCGTCGTCCCCGCGTCCCTCGCGGACGTTCCGGTCGACCAGCTCCTCGGCGACGTTGAGCTGGCGGGGGTAGTGGAGCTCCGGAAGGGGGTAGATGAAGTCAGGGTCCTCCGCCTCCGACGGGAGGTAGCCGGTCGGCACGTTCGCTTGCATGGCAGGTCTGGGGAACTGTTCAGGAGGTTTCAGGAAATAGCTACCGGTCGCTGGAACGCCGGTGACGCCCGAATTCGGCCGAGGAGCGGCGCTCGCCGGCCGGCGTCGAACCGGCCTCAGCCCGACCAGAACCCGTCGGGGTCGAACGTCCGGACGAGGTCGAGCACCTCGTCGGTGGGCGGCGCCGTGGTCCCGACCGGGCCCTCGCCGACGTCCGCGGCCGTCTTGAGCGCCCACGGGAAGTCCTCGGCCACGGCGGCGGCGTCCTCGCCCGGGTGGACGGTCCGGAGGAACAGCTCGCCGGTCTCGTCGAACCCGAAGGTCGCCTTCGACGTGACGAGGGCGGACGGGCCGCCGCCGGCGACGCCCTCGCGCTCGCGCCAGCCGTCGCCCTCGCCGTGGCCCGGCGAGGTGTTGTAGTGGACGCGCTCGACGAACCGCCGCGGCTCGTGGTTCATGAGGATGACCGTCCGGCCCGAGAGGCAGGCGATGTCGCAGGCGCCGCCGCT
>Ga0102944_1000470_pt1 | contig 31239 bp, 23 predicted proteins | sample SalPonD_shore_MG_FD_78172 | JGI IMG/M metagenome (GOLD analysis project Ga0102944, IMG submission 78172) | Salt pond soil microbial communities from South San Francisco under conditions of wetland restoration - Salt Pond MetaG... | ecosystem: Environmental > Aquatic > Marine > Intertidal zone >... | reverse complement strand
GTCAACACCCAGTACCTGCAGGAGGAGTGGCTGAAGGAGAACAAGCCCGCCCTGTACTGGAGCATGCTGCAGACCGCGGAGTGTGTGGCCGAGCGCTACAGCATCCCCAAGGAGAAGCAGGACGAGTACGGCGTGCGCAGCCAGCAGCGTGCCGCCGCCGCCCGCGAGGCCGGCAAGTTCGACGGCGAGATCGTGCCGCTGACCACCACCATGGCCGCGGCCGACAAGAAGACCGGCGCCATCTCCACCCAGGAGGTGACGGTCTCCCAGGACGAGGGCATCCGCCCCGACACCAACTTGGAGGGCGTCTCCAAGATCCGCTCCGCTCTCCCCGGCGGCGTGATCACCGCGGGTAACGCCAGTCAGTTCTCCGACGGCGGCAGCGCCTGCGTGGTGATGGACGCCAAGCTGGCCGAGCAGCGCAACCTGCAGCCCCTGGGCCTGTTCCGCGGCTTCGCCGTGGCCGGCTGCGAGCCCGACGAGATGGGCATCGGCCCGGTCTACGCGGTGCCGAAGCTGCTGGAGCGCACGGGTCTGAGCGTCGACGACATCGGCCTGTGGGAGCTCAACGAGGCGTTCGCGGTGCAGGTCATCTACTGCCGCGACAAGCTGGGCATCCCCGATGACAAGCTCAACGTCAACGGCGGCGCCATCGCCGTGGGCCATCCCTACGGCCTCACCGGGTCCCGCCTGGTGGGCCACGCCCTGATCGAGGGCAAGCGCCAGGGCGTGAAGTACGTGGTGGTCACCATGTGCGTCGGCACCGGCATGGGCGCCGCGGGGCTGTTCGAGGTCGTTTGACCCCAGGGGCGCGTCTCCGGGATGCCGTCGTGCATCCCGGAGACCCGGCCGCTCTTCCCTCCGCCAGCCCTACCGACGGACAACGGCCGGGGCCCCGGCCGCGGCCCGACGGTTGTCCTTGCCGCCGTAGGCGCAGGCGTGCAGCCGTGGCATCATGCCCGCACGCTGGGTCGTGCACCCGCCGGCTTACGGCACCGTCCCCTGAAACCACCGAGGTAATGCCCATGCACCAACTCGAGGAAGCGCTGCGTACCCACGACGGCAAGGAGGTCGGCAAATCCGACTGGGTGGTCGTCGACCAGGCCCGGATCAACGCCTTCGCCGACGCCACCGACGACCACCAGTGGATCCACGTCGACGAGGAACGCGCGCGGCGCGAGCTGCCTTACCAGTCCACCATCGCCCATGGCTTCCTGACCCTGTCCCTGATCGCCGGCATCATGCCCAAGATCATCAAGCTGCCCGGCGTCGCCATGAGCCTGAACTACGGCCTCAACCGGGTCCGTTTCCTGACACCGGTCCCGGCCGGCAGCCGGCTGCGGCTGCATGTGGTGCTCAAGGCGTGGGAGAAGACGGACAAGGGCTACCGGGTGACCTGGGAGTCCACCATGGAGCTGGAAGGCGCCGACAAGCCGGCCTGCATCGCCGAGTCCATGGCGCTGCTGCAGCCCGCCGAGTAAGCATATTCGGGTACGGGCCACCTGCCGGCAAATTCGGCCTCGGGCGAGCCGTACCCCAGACCGTGCGCCGGCTCCACGATGCAGGAGCCCGGCCGTGCCGGGCGATCAACCAGGATCCGGCTGCTCAACACAACAACCCGGACCCGCCGGATGCCCGGATCTCGACTCTGACTGGATCGCCCAGCGGAGCTGGGCTCCTACCACGGAGTGCGGAGACCCGGATTTGTCCTGCGACGGCACCGAAATGAACACGAGGAGGAACAACCAGTGAAAGCACTCAAAGGCAAGGTCGCCGTAATCACCGGCGGCGGCAGCGGGCTCGGCCGGGAAATCGCCCTGTGCTGCGCCCGGCGCGGCATGAACCTGGTGCTCGCCGACGTGGACGAGCCCGGCATGGCGGAGACCGTCAAGCAGGTGGAGCAGGCGCAACCCGACACCGAAACCGCCACGCTCAAGGTGGACGTCTCGAAACTGGAGCAGGTGGAAGCCCTGGGCGAGCTAGCAAAGGAGCGCTTCGGCACGGCCCACGTGGTGTTCAACAACGCCGGCGTCGGCGTCAACGCGCCCATCTGGGAGAACACCGCCTCCGACTGGCAGTGGGTCCTGGGCGTGAACCTCTACGGCGTCGCCTGGGGCATCAAGGTGTTCACGCCCATGATGCTGGAGCAGGGCGAGGGCCATATCGTCAACACGGCCTCCGCGGCCGGCTGGATGAACATGGCCGGCAGCGCCGTCTACAACGTCAGCAAGTGCTCCGTGGTGGCCATGTCGGAGACCCTGGCCAACGACCTCAAGGACGCCGGCGCCAACGTGGGCGTGTCCTGCCTGTCGCCGGCCTTCTTCCCCACCCCGATCATCGAGTCAGAGCGCAACCGTCCCGCGGAGCTGGCCGACAGCGCCCCGGACAGCGAGCTGCGCCGCAAGCGCCAGGAACAGCTCAAGCACGCCGTTGCCCACGGCAAGCTGTCGGCGGCGGACGTCGCGGAAATCACGGTCAAAGCGGTGGAGGACGACCAGTTCTATATCTTCCCGCACCAGAAGATCAAACAGCTGATCCTGGCCCGGGCGGAAGCGGCCCAGGACGAGAAGACCGCCTACGATCCGACCGCGGGGCGGTAAGGCTGAAGACCCTTTTAGCCACAGATGAACACGGATTGACACAGATCTTTAGTTTGAGCAATCGCGACGGAGCCGCCGTTCCCACGATGCCACGATCTACCGCGGGAGCGGTCCGGACCCCACGCCACAACGACATCGGTGTTTATCTGTGTTCATCTGTGGCTGATTTACCTTTTTTGGGAGATACCACATGAGCGTGAAGAATCTGATGGATCTCAGCGGCCGCGTGGCGCTGATTACCGGCGGCTCCCGGGGGCTGGGGCTGCAGATGGGCGAGGCGCTGGGCGAGCTGGGCGCTAAATTGGCCATTACCGCGCGCAAGCCCGACGAGCTGGAGCAGGCCGCCACGCACCTGAAGGGCCAGGGCATCGAAGTGCTCACCGTCCAGGCCGACATGTCCGACTTCGACGGTATACCGGGGCTGGTGAACAAGGTCGTCGACCACTACGGCAACATCGACATCCTGGTGAACAACGCCGGCGCCACCTGGGGTGCCCCCGCCGAGGAGCATCCCCCCGAGAGCTGGCACAAGGTCATGAACGTGAACGTCAACGGCCTGTGGTTCCTGACCCAGGAGGTCGGCCGCCGCTGCATGATCCCCAGCCGCTACGGCAAGATCGTCAATACGGCTTCCGTGGCCGGGCTGCTGGGCAACCCCATCGGCATGAACACCATCGCCTACAACACCAGCAAGGGCGCGGTTGTGAACTTCACCCGGGCGCTGGGCGCGGAGTGGGGCAAGTACAACATCACCGTCAACGCCATCTGCCCCGGCGTGTTCCCCTCCAAGATGGCCAAGAGCCTGGTGGAAAACATGAGCGAGCAGATCATCGCCTCCACGCCGCTTCAGCGGCTGGGCGGTGAGGAGGACCTGAAAGGTCTGGTGGCGTACTTCGCCTCGGACCTCTCGCGTCACGTGACGGGTCAGTTCGTGGCGGTGGACGGGGGTGCCTCGATTATCTGATCGGGATGGGGAATCGCGGCGGGGTCGCCGCTCCCACGGGGGCTTCGAGAAAGGCTGGCGGAGCCCCCCCCGATTATCTGATCGGGATGGGGAATCGCGGCGGGGTCGCCGCTCCCACGGGGGCTTCGAGAAAGGCTGGCGGAGCCCCCCGATTATCCGATCGGGATGGAGAATCGCGGCGCGGTCGCCGCTCCCACGGGGGCTTCGAGAGAGGTTGGCGGAGCCCCTCGATGTTCCGATCGGGATGGGGAATCGCGGCGGGGTCGCCGCTCCCACGGGGGCTTCGAGAGAGGCTGGCGGAGCCCCCCGATTTTCCGATCGGGATGGGGAATCGCGGCAGCGTCGCCGCTCCCACGGGGGCTTCGAGAGAGGTTGGCGGAGCCCCCGCGGGAGCGGCGACCCCGCCGCGATTCCCTATAACCGGCTACTCGTCGCCGGCAGCGGCCGGTGCCTCCTCCTGCCGGAAGAACCGCTGCACCGTGGCCAGGCTCCGGGTCCGGCGCATGGGCGGCAGGCTGTCGATGAACGTGCGGCCGTAGGGCTTGGTCACCAGGCGCACGTCGCCCAGCATCAGCACGCCGCGGTCGGCGCTGTCGCGGATCAGCCGACCCACGCCCTGGCGGAGCGTGATTACCGCCTGGGGCACCTGATAGGTCATGAACGGGTTCTCGTCGGCCTGGCGAAGGGCGTCGATGCGGGCCTGGACCACCGGGTCGCCCGGCGAAGCAAACGGCAGCTTGTCGATGATCACGCAGGACAGCGCCTCGCCGCGCACGTCCACCCCTTCCCAGAAGCTCTGTGTACCCAGCAGCACCGCGTCGCCCCGCCGCCGAAAGTCCTCCAGCAGCCGGTTCTGGGAGGCGCTGCCCTGGATCAGCACCGGATACGGAATCCGCTCCGGCAGCCATTCCGCCGCCTGTCGAAGCGCCCGGTGGCTGGTGAACAGGACGAAGGCCCGGCCCTCGCTCGCCTCGATCACCCGGGCTGCCTCCTCCAGGAAACGCTCAGTGAACTGCGGGGCATTGGGCGGCGGCAGTTCCCTGGGCAGGTAGAACACCGCGTTGCCGGCATAGTCGAAGGGGCTCGCCAACTGCAGGGTGCGCGGCTCGTCCAGGCCCAGCCGGGACGTATAGTGGTCGAACCGGTCGTTCACGGACAGGGTGGCCGAGGTGAAGATCCAGGCGGCCTGATGTCGCGCCATCTGGCCGCGGAAGCTCTTGGCCACGTCCAGGGGCGTCAGGCGCAGGATGAACGACTGGGTGTAAGTCTCGAACCACTGAACGAACTCGGAGCGCTCCGGGTTCAGGAACTCGCCCAGGGCCGTGAAGAACTCCCCCGCCCGGCGCCAGCAGCTCTCCAGGCCCTTGCCGCGCTGGGCCAGGGGCGAGAGCGCCTCGCCCAGGGCCGACAGCGCATCGTGCATGGCAGCGAGGGCGCTCTCGACGCCCTCCTCGGCCGCTGCCTCCGGCCAAGACTCGCGCCGGCCCTCGCGGCCCAGCGCCAGCCGGAAGTCCTTGACTGCCTTGGCCATGGCGTCGGCGAGCTCGGGGATCTGGGGCACGTCGCCGGCCTCGCGCCGGTACTCCAGGTGGGTGTCGCGGGCCAGCTCGGCCAGCTGCCGGCTGCCCAGGGACAGGCCGAAGAACTGGGCCGCCACCTCGGGCAGCTGGTGGGCCTCGTCCAGGACGTAGACGTCGGCCGATGGCAAAACCTCGCCGAAGCCCCCTTCCTTCACGGCCCAGTCCGCCATCAGCAGGTGATGGTTGATGACTGCCACATCCGCCTCCTGGGCACGCTTGCGCGCCTCCATGAGGAAACAGTCACCGTAGAGCGGACACTCCTGGCCCAGGCAGTTGTCGGCCGTGGACGTGACCTGCGCAGCCAGGGGCGAGTCGGCCAGCGGCACCGGCGCCTCGTTGATGTCGCCGCTGCGGGTCACGCCCGCCCATTCGCGGATGCGCTGAAAGCGGTGGGTTTCGGCGCGGCTGCCGAACCGGCCCTCGTCGGCCGCCATCTCCATGCGGTACAGGCAGAGGTAGTTGGAACGGCCCTTGAGCAGCGCCATGCGCGGCGTGCGCCCGAGGGCCCGGGCCACCAGCGGCAGATCCCGATGAAACAGCTGGTCCTGGAGCGTCTTGGTGCCGGTTGCGATCAGGGTCTTGCGGCCGGCCTGCAGCGCCGGCGCCAGGTACGCGAAGGTCTTGCCGATGCCGGTGCCGGCCTCCACCACCAGGGTCTCGCCGGCGTCGATAGCCTCGTCAACGGCCTGGGCCATGGCCTGCTGCTCGGGGCGCGGCTGGAAACCCTCGACAGTCTCGGCGAAGGGGCCGTCGGCACCCAGGAGCGCCTCCATGTCCCCATCGGTCATCAGTCGCCGGTCTCCTGCTGCAGCTGCTTGACGTGATCCTGGGCGGCCTGGGCGCCCTCGTCGTCCCCCCGTGCCTGCCGGGCCGCCGCGATCAGCGCCCAATTGCGGCGCTTGAGCGCGGGCTCCGCCGAGAGGGCGTTGGACTTCATGGCCAAGCTCTCGGCCTGCTCGAAACGCCGCTGACGATAGCGCACCACCGCCAGGTTCTGCCACAGCACCGCGTTGCGCGGCGCGATGTGGATGGCCCGTTCCAGGTACGCCGAGGCCTGGTCGTGGCGGCCCGCAGCGGACGCCGACTCGGCCTTGCCGACCAGCTCGCGGACCGCCAGCGACGCCGGCGCGGCTTCGGTTCCGGCCTTCTTCTGCGGAGCCATGCTGCAGGCGGCCAGGGTCAGCATCAGCGCGGCGATCAGCGCCGCCGCCGGCTTGCGTTGTCTCATTCGAACAACCTCCTGACCCAGCTGGCAGCTCTGTCGAGCACGCCCCGGCCCTTGATGCAGGGCGCCTTCTTGTCCGGCGCGTAACCGGCCACATAGGGCAGCTCCACGGCGCCTTCGCAGCCCGCCGCGGCCAGCTCACCGGTGTTCTCCTCCACCCAGACCTGCTTGATGGACTCCGGGGCGACCGGGTTCAAGGGCTGCAGCTGAAGATGGCTGAAGGTCTGCCCCCAGACCTGCATGGCGCCAGTGGCGCCGGTCAGGCCTGTGCGTCCGTTGTGGTCGCGGCCCACCCAGACGACCCCCAGCTTGTCCCCCGTGAAGCCGGCGAACCAGCTGTCCCGGGTGTCGTCCGTGGTGCCGGTCTTGCCGGCGGCGTGGACGGAACCCGGAATCCAGTGGGACAGAAGCTGTGCGGTGCCCTGTTCCACCACCCGCTGCATGCCCTTGGTGATCAGATAGACGCCGGTGTCGTCAAAGGCCCGGTCCACCGCCAGAGGATAACGCTTGAGGGGGTCGCCGTTCGACTTCGTCACGGCGCGGACGGCGCGCAGAGGGATGCGGTAGCCGCCGGACGCCAGCGTCTCGTACATCTGCGCCACCTGCATGGGCGACTGCGGCACCGCCCCGAGCAGCATGGAGGGGTAGACGTGCTGGGGCGGCTCTCCGCCGAGCTCGACGAGGGTATCCACCACGGCCGGCAGCCCCAGATCCAGGCCGAGTCGGACCGTGGGCACGTTGTAGGAGTGGGCCAGCGCCTGCCACAGGGCGACCTTGCCGTGGTACTCGCGGTCATAGTTCTGCGGCGACCACTGCTTGCCGGCCCGGTTCTCCACCGTCAGCGGCTTGTCCTCGAGGATCGTGCCCAGACCGTACTCGGAGGGCTGCGACAAGGCCGTGAGATAGATGGCCGGCTTGATCAGCGAGCCGATGGGCCGGCGTGCATCCAGCGCCCGGTTGAAGCCGTCGTAACGCGGGTCGCGGCCGCCCACCACCGCCGAGACCTCCCCGTCCTCCACGTTGACCATCACGGCCGCGCCTTCCATGCCTTTGCCCCAGCGGTCCAGGTGACTGGTCAGCGCCTTCTCGACGGTCTGCTGCACGTCGGGCTCCAGGGTGGTGAAGATCCGCAGACCCTCGGTAGTCAGGTCCTCGTAGCGGTAATCCCGCCGCAAATGCCGTTTGACCAGGTCGATGAAGGCGGGGTAGTTGGTCACCGCGGTGCGCCCGCGCGGTACGACACCGAGGGACGATGCGCTCGCACGCCGCTCCTGGTCCTCATTGATGACCCCCTGCTCGCGCATTTCCTGGAGCACCAGGTCGCGGCGGTCCTTGGCACGGGCCGGATGAGAGCGGGGATTGTAGTACGACGGGCCCTTGACCATGCCGATCAGCAGCGCCTGCTCGGAGAGGTCCAGGTTCTCCGCGGGCTTGCCGAAGTAGTAGCGGCTGGCGAGCCCGAAGCCATGGATGGCGCGGCCGCCGTCCTGGGCCAGGTACACCTCGTTCAGGTATGCCTGGAGGATCTCCTCCTTGTCGTAATGCAGCTCGAGCAGCACGGCCATCATGGCCTCGTTGGCCTTGCGCCAGAGCGTGCGGTCCTGGCTGAGGAAGAAGTTCTTCACCAGCTGCTGGGTCAGCGTGCTGCCGCCCTGCACGACCCGTCCGGCCCGGATGTCGGCGAGCAGGGCCCGTCCGATGGCGATGGGCGAGATGCCGAAATGGTCGAAGAAGCGGTGATCCTCCACCGCGATAAGCCCGGCCACCAGCGTCGGCGGCACGTCCTTGAGCTGGACCAGGATTCTGTCCTCGCGCTGGGCCGGGTAGATACTGCCGATGCGCGCCGGGTCCAGCCGCACGAGCGGCGGCGCCACGTCCCGCTGCGGCTCGCGCAGGTCGGTCACGCGGTCGCTATCCAGCGCCAGGCGGATCAGCCGCGACGGCTCCGAGCCGTCCCAGAACTGGAAGGCCCGGGAATGGATCAGGAAGGTATCGCCGCGCCGGCTGTAGCTGCCCGGAGTGCCGGCCCCGGATCGCCGGGCGTAGTCGAGCGCCTGCAGCTCGGTCTCGAGGTTGTCAGGGGAGATCCGCAGCCCGTCGTAGAGCTCCAGCGGCCGGGCGTAGACACGGGCCGGGATCGCCCAGCGATTACCCTCGAACTCGTGGGTGATGCGGAAGTCCAGGTAGCCGACATAACCGGCGAGCACCACCAGCGCGGCCAGCCCACCGCGCCACAGCCACTGCCTGCGGCGCCCCAGCGACGGCTGTTGCCGGGTATTGCGCTGGCTGCGATTGACCTTGCGGGGCTTCCCTTTCGCCATGCTTCCTAGTGTCCTGTACCACAACTTGGTGGCCTATCTGAGCGCAGCGGCGGCTGCTGAACGAGGCTCGCGGCTTTGGCGCCGCAGGACGTGACCCCGCCACGCCGGCGCACCGCCGCCTTGCGAGCGCGCCCGTGCACACGGCAGATAGGCCACGAGCTTATGGTACAGGACACCAGCCAGACCCTGCCCGTTTCAGGCCCTTACCGCCGCCGCGGCAGATTGGCCAGAATGCCGAGTCCACCGATACTCAGGTAGCCCATCAGGGTCCAGGCGGGAATGGTCAGGCCCCAGAACTTGTCGACCTCGGCGCACTCTCCGGAGCCCTCGAGCACGGTGCGGATGGTCTCCAGCAGCGGGAAGTTGTTCAGCATGTACTCCAGCCCCGGACCGCAGGCCGGCACCTGGTCCGCCGGCAGGCTCTGCAGATAGAGATGCCGCAGCGCCAGCGCCACGCCGGTCCCCGCGGCTGCCAGGATCAGCACCGCGTAAACGCCCTGACCCCAGCGCCGGGGATGATGCACGGTTGCCGCCAGAAAGACGACAGCCATGGCGAAGAAGGCCATACGCTGGAAAATACAAAGCGGGCACGGTTCGAGTCCCTCGGCGAACTGTAGATAGTAGGCCCATGCGAGCAGTGCGGCGCAAATGGCGAAAAGCGCAAAATTGACGGGCCTTCGCCTGTCCCTGAGCGTATCGATCATGTGCTGCTGTTAGATGTCGTTGGCGGTTGCAGGTTCCGCCGCGATAGTAGCAGAAATTGGCCGGGGGGACGCGTCCCCCCGGGGAAAGCGCTTCAGTAGAGTTCGCGGGAGTAGATGACGCTGTCCGAGCCACGGTAGATGCCGAAGGTGGCACGCCCCCTAGGGTTCTCCAGCCCGGCCGCCCCGGTGTCCCAGTCGAACTGCAGATAGGCCGGCACGGACAGCACCACGTCCACCGAGCCGTCCTTGCCCGGACCGTCGGTCGAGGACGCGTCGTCGGCAACCGTGAGGGGGTTGGCCGGGTCCGCCCGTCCGCCGGTCAGCGTGCCGCTGTGGTAGGCGGCGATGTCCGACGCCGTGAGCCCGCTCAGGTTGGCGAACGACGCCCCGGAAGCGGCATAGGTCGTGCAGGCGTCCGCCTGGTTGGTCACGAAACCGTTGCCGTCGTAGTACTCCGCGTACAGGGGCATGTCCAGGGGCAGTCGCTCGGAGCCGTAGGCGTTGCCGACGCTGAGCCGGCCGTAGCGCAGGAACCGGTCATTGGTGGCGTTGAGGGAAGTGACGGGGTCCGACTCACCGTTGAAGCCGATATGGCTCACCGCACCCGTGCCCGTGGCGTCGCCGTCATCGACGTCGATCTGGAGCCTGACGTCGCCGTCGAACGGGGCCGCGGCGGCGCCAGGACGCTGATAGACGAACTCATCGGTGGGATCGCCGTGCAGCGTGAAGCTCACTTTGCCATGCACGGAAGTCGGATCCCATGCGGTCGTCGTGAAGGGAGCCGGGCTCGTCGGCCCCTGTAACGGGGTGACGCCGGTCTGGTCGGTGTACTCGAAACCGTAGCTTCCCGAGCCCTTCTGCGACAGCGCCGAGCCCAGCCGCCAGAAATTGCCCGTGTAGTTGTGCGTCTGGTTACCCGCCGTATTGACCGCCGTGATGGTGACCGAAGGCGGTGTCACGAACAGGAACGGTTGACCGAGGTACGTGAAGCTGCCGCAGGCCGGGCTGAACAGGGGCTGGGTAATGGACACATCGAACGAGGCGGGGTAGAACCGCCCGACATACCCGGAAGCGCCCCGGGGATCGGCGCCGCCGGTGCCGAGATAGTCGCCGTCGGCCACGTTCGCCTGGATTCCGACGATGCCCACCTCGGTGAACTGGTTGGTGGTCTGATCGCCGCCGCCGGGCGCGATCTGAGTGGAGCCGGACAGCCCGGGGTCCACGGTGCCGGCGCCCGTCGGCAGCACCAGGTAGCTCGACAGGGCTATGGCTTCCGGCGAGCTCTCCCGGCCGTAGTTGGGCGTCGCCGCGTTGTCGGACAGGTCCGCGTTGTTGCCGGGGTCGTTGTCCGCGAAACCGTCCGGTACGCCGTCGTTGTCGGTGTCGTCCGCTGCCTGCCACGCCACCGCCTGGGCGTGGGTGACGAAGTCCGCGCCCGCAGCGACGAAGGCGGCACCTGCCGCCGATGACGCCCCCGGATTGCCGTCCACCCAGACGTGGAACCCGAACGGCCTGACCACGAACGGTGCGCCGCCGCCGACGACCTCGTCCCCGGTCGTGTCGGGGGGCTCGCCGATGCCGTTGTCGTCACGCGCGTGAAGCTGGATGCGGCCGGCGTCGGGATAGACCGTCTGAAGCGTGGCAACCCCGTTGCTGAACGTCACCGACTGTGCCGTCGAGCCCGCCTCGGAGGCCGCGATGGCCGTGCCATCGACGCTGACCTGGGAGGTACCCGTACCGGGATCTTCATAGTCGAACCAGAAGTTGACGCTCTGGGCACCGGTGTATTCCTCGATGACGCCGCAGGAAGGATCGCTGGGCAGCTGGCCCACGGCGGTCACCGTAACGTCGAAGGGCCGGCCGGCGATCTGAGTGGGCATGGGATTGGGCGTTATCTCGAAGCCGTACGGGCGGAATACGATGTCGCCTTCGGTATCGTCGTCCACGGCGGTGCCGTCGGCGACACCGACGTTGACGGACTCCTTGTGCGTGTCCCGAAGATTCAGCATCACCTGGCCGTTGTCCGACGATACGAACGTGTAGGTGGCGGCGCCGTCGTCTCCACCGCCGCTGGAAAGCGAACCGCCCGCGGCGTTCACGGACCAGTCTCCGTTGGCGGTGCTGGTGGACAGATCCACGCTCCCGGTATAGGACGTGACCGTATTGCCCACTGCGTCGACGGCGCGAATGGTCACCGGCTCGGCCCGGCAATTGATGCCCGCGCCGTCGTGGCTGATCTCGAAGTGATCGACGATGGGCGCACAAGGCCTGGTGGTATCCCGTAGCGTCAGAATCTCGGACGTGGACAGCGCTCGATCGTGGATGCGTACTTCATCGAGCACGCCGTCGAGGTAGTCATGCACGTTCGGATCGCCGAACGCCCCCAGATACAGGTCCGAGCTGAAGACCCTGTTGCCGTACTGGACGAAAAAGGTGTTGGTGTTGTTGGTCAAAGAATCGGAACCCACGAGCCCCGAGTCCGTATAGAGCCTGAGCTCGGCGTTAATCCGGTTGCCGCCGGGCCGGTTCGCCGTGAGCGCGAAGAAATACCACTGGTCTGCGGCCATGCCGCCCACCTGCATCGAGTACGGGGTGTTATTCCTGCCCCACAGCGTGGCATTGAGCGCGCCGCCGCCGTCGATGTAGATCCGGTACTCGTCGCTGGTCGTGTTGAACCCCTTGTGAATGATCGTCCCGGTCCCGCCGGGGTTACGCTTGACCCATCCGGTGAGTGTCAAGGCGCCGTCGGTCAGCAGCGGCGAAAGCGCATCCGCGTCCGGGACATCGACATAGCCCCCGCCGCCCTGGAAATCTCCGCCGTAGCAGACCTTCGCCGGGGTCGTGCTGAGCCCGCCATTGGGCGTGCCATCATGACCGTTCCCGCTGGAATCGATCACCTCCCCTGAGCCGCCTGTCCACTGTGCGGCGTCCATGCGGTACTCGGCCACCGCACCGGAGCCCTGACAAGGGTGTGTCGCCGTATACAGCGCCTGGACGTCCGTCTGGCCGAGCACGCTGTCATAGACGCGCACCTCGTCGAGCTGCCCCCGGAAATAGGTGGGCGTGCCGGCGGTATCCTCGATCCGGCCGATGCTGGAGAAAGCGGTGCCGATGGTGCCGGCCGTCGTGGTACCGCTGCGGTTGAGCGAGCCGTCGATGTAGATCCGGTAGTCGCCCGTGCCGGCGTTCCTCGTCAGCACCACGTGGTGCCATGTGCCGTCGTTGATTGCAACCGTCGACTTGGGGTTCTGGTCGTCGCCCACCGTGACGCCGATGTGGTCGCCGGCGTCGATCCAGCCCCAGAAGATGTCGTCGGTGCCCCCGGCCAGCTCCACGCCGGCCACCCCCGGCGCCTGCCAATCGGTGTCGTTGCCCGACTGGGTCGTCTTGATCCAGAAGCTCAGGCTGGCGGTCCCGCTCAAGATATCGGAGAGGTTGTTGACCTGGACATAGTCGTCAGTGCCGTCGAAGGTGGCGTAGCCGCAGGTACCGGGATCGCCGGCGATGGCCGGCGTGGACTGGGAAGTCTGTGCACCGTTGACGGCGGTTCCGTTCCGGCCGTTGCCGCTGGAATCCACCACCTCGCCGCTGGTACCGCTCCAGGAGAACGCGTCCATCCAGTAATCCGCCAGCAGGTTGCCGGCGATGCCGCTGGTCGGGTAAAGCTGGGTCTGCGGCACGACCACTGGCGCAGTGGACGGCGCGGTGGAGGGGCTGGACCACAGCAGGCGGGCGTCGTGCTGACCGAAGTGCTCGTAGTATTCGATGGTGATGTCGTAGCGCTGGCCGCGCACCAGTGAGATGGCGTTACTGATGTCTTCCCTGGCGCTGTGGTCGTTGTAGTCGTCGATGATCAGATTGCCGTCCAGCCAGACGCGGACGCCGTCGTCGCTGATGGTGTGGATCTGGTAGTCCTCGGTGTACTGCGCCTGGATCTGCCCCGTCCAGCGCACGCTGAAGGTCTGGTTATCGATCCCCGAAGCGGGCCAGCCGGCATCGCCGTCGTTGAAATCCACCGTCGAGTCGATGCGGGTGACGTCGGGGTTGGCATCGCAGGGCATGTCGTAGTTGCCGTTGCCGCGGTTGCAGTAGTCGCCGGTCAGGCCAGTGCCGGTCCCGACGAATGGGCCGCCGCGTTCGGTCACCACCACGTCGTCCACGTGCCAGTAGTCATAACAGTAGTTGGCATAGAAGCAGGCGTTTCCGCCTGTCCGCCGGAGCCGCAGCTGCAGCCCCGAGTGAAGCGCGTTGGCCGGCAGCGTGAAATTCGGCGTGAACACCTCCCCGGGCGTTCCCGCACCGGGAAACGTCCCGCCGGAAAATGTCTGCCAGTTTCCCGCGTCGTCCAAGTACTGGACGACGAGATCCTCTCCCGAATCGGGGTCCTCGCTGAAGCTGTCGTCTCCGCGGCGAATCCACATCGTGACGTCCGCGGCGGGAACGGCCGCGTCGATAGTGGGGCTCACCACGGGGCCGCCGCCGTCGGTCCCACCGGTTCCCCCATTCAGCGCGAGGGAGTAGCTGCCGGACTGGGAAGTTGCCTGATTCACGTCAACGGAATAGTTGACGCCGTTGTTGGTCCAAGGGGCGAGGTTGCCGTCCTCGAAATCGTCGCTGAACAGCACGTCGCCGGGAGCGGCCGCGCAGATACGCGCCGCGGCCAGCAGCAGGACGAGCACCAGCGCGGGATACGCCGAGACCCGACCATGCCTTCGTATTCGCCTGAGTAAACGGACTGCCATTGTCAACGGATGTCCACCATCGGTGCCCCACGTGCTCCGGCCGCGGTCATCCTAACCGCGGTCGAACACCGAAAGCACTCGGTGAGGGTGCGACGCCATGCCCCGGATGGCACGTCCCGTGGATCGCGCTGTTGGTAACCGCCCCAGACGGGGGCATTCGGTCGGGCAGGCGAGACCTTCCCCGGGTCACCGCCGCTCGCAGCAGCACCTGCTAGCGCCGTAGTCCGCGGCGTTGGCTACAGGCAGGCGAACCAGATTGACGGACTCGGCAGTGTAGAGGCGCGCCGCGCAGTTGCAAACGGCCGGTTGCCGGCCCCAACCATCCCGATCCGGCTCAACGGCCTCGATCCAGGCTTCGGAACGCCGCCAGGCGGCGCCGCACCCAGCGTGGGGCGTGGTGCCGTACCAGGCAGCGCAGCTCTCGGAGAAGATTTGGACCGCCGCCTCGTAGAACCCCGCGAACTGTAACAGCCACATCTGGAACATACCCCCTCCTCAGCGCGGAAACTTCGTTAACCCGGGTAAGCCGCGCCCTTCCAGGTTTTCATGGCCGATACCCCGATACTGTGCATCGCTTCGCAGTTCGGCACAGCCGCCGGCTGGCGGCAACCGTCATGCAGTCACTATCCGGTCCCTGCCGGCCCGCTTGGCGTTGTACAGGGCCCGGTCGGCCTCTAACGCCAGGTTGACGGCGTCTCCGACGTCCGGATAGCTCGCCACGCCGCCGCTGAAGGTGACATTGAAGACGCCCTCGGGGGAAAAATGCCGGACTTTGGCAAAGCTGCGCCGGATGCGGTCCAGAACCGCCACCGCGTCTTCCGCGGTGGCCTCCGGGAGAATGACGGCGAACTCCTCGCCGCCGTAGCGGCCGATGTAGTCGGAGCTGCGCAGGCGCTGCGGCAGCACTCGCGCCAGCGTCTTGATCACCCGGTCGCCCACGTGGTGGCCGTGGGTGTCGTTGACCGACTTGAAATGGTCGATGTCGAGCATGGCGAACGCAATGCCCGAATCCTTGCGCCGCGCCCGGGCCACCTCGTTGTGCAGCTGCTCCTTGATGCGGGTGTGATTGAGCAGCCCGGTCAGGTTGTCGGTCAGCATGAACGAGCGCAGCGTCCGCGCCCGTTCCGCCCGAATCGCCACGGAGCGGATCAGGTGCGCCGGATCGATGGGCTTGGTAAGAAAGTCGTCGCCCCCGAGACTCATGGCGTCGAGCTGACGGTCGATCTCGGTCTCGGCGGAGAGGAACACGATGGGGATGCTCGCATACATCGGAAACTGGCGGACCACCTTCGCCAGCTCGGTACCGTTGCAGCCGGGCATGTACATGTCCATCAGGATCAGATCGGCCGGCTGCTCGGCCAGCACGTCCAGTACCCGCAGCGGGTCCCGGACCGCCGTGCACTCCATGCCCGCGCGCTGCAGTATGGCCGAGTAGTAGGTCGCCTGGGTCTGGCTGTCCTCGACGATGAGCACGTGAAAGCGGTTGCCTTCCCCGCCGCCAGTCACCTCGTCCAGCCGGTCGATCAGATCGTGCATGTCCACCGGCTTGACGAAATACGCATCGACATCAGCCCTGGCCGCCCGCAGACGGTTCTCCATGTCGCCATGCTGGGTCAGGGCGAGGATCGGCACCGCCCTGCCTGCCTTTTCACGGATCTGTTCGGCCGCTTCCTCGATGCCCAGACTCGCGTTGGGCGGCCCCACGTCCATGACGACGGCATCCGGCCGTTCCGTTTCCAGGCGCTGGAGCAACGCCTCGAAGCCCTCCAGGGCGCAGACCCGGTAGCCAAAGTGGGCAAGCTGGCGGGACAGATCCGATGCCAGGTTGGGGTCGGGCTCGAGGATGTGAACGCAGGTCGTATCCTCCGTCGTGCCCAGGAGCGCTTCCCTGGGCGGCGTGGTCACCCGGGCCTGGACCGGGACGGGTGCGTTCCTGGCGAGCCTCTCCAGAGCCTTCAGGTAATCGCGCAGGATCTCGCGAAACTCTTGGGTCAGAGGCTCTTGGCGGGCAACGACGGGTGCCAGCATGACCTCGACGATGCTGGCAAGCTCGGCGAACTTGGAATGGCCGGCCGCGAGCCCGTCGCCGATCAGTGCGTAAGCCGCCTCCCTGAGCACTTCAAGGGCCTCGTCCGCAGGGTCGTCGCCCAGGTCGTGACAGATCCGCTCCAGGTCCCGCACGCGGGCGATCAGGCCGGCACTCTCGTCGGCCGCCCGCCGCATGGAATCGTCCTGCCGGCTGTCGCCGGTGGAATCGGTCACCACCGCTCGCTCCTCGTTATGATTGCCTCTTGAAGAAAATGCCGGGTCGCTGCGCAGGGCCCGGTGAGATCCGACCTCCCTAGTCGGCCGACCAGCTGAAACTTCCGGGAACCACCGGTCTGGCGAGAGCGGCAACGTCGTCAATGCGCGACGCTGGCGGTTTTCAGCCGCCGTGGCGGGCTCCGGTCGGCCGGGTGTCGCGGCAGTGCGTCATGCGCGGTAACCCGGGTGGAACCGCCGGCAGGCGCCGTTTCCATTAATGCTAAACAACCCGGAGAAGTTGGAATGATAACTATGTCACACTTGACTGTGGCATGGAGAAACGGGCCACGCCGCTACATAAATCCCAGCCGCAGCCTTGCCGCCTCCGACATGCGCTCCATGGTCCACTGAGGTTCCCAGGTGAGCAGCACTTCGGCCGCCTTGACACCCTCGACCTGCTCCACCGCGGCCTTGACCATGCCGGGCATCTGGCCGGCAACGGGGCACGACGGCGTGGTGAGCGTCATCACGACGTCAACGAATCCTTCCTCGTCCACGTCCAGCTCGTAGATCAGCCCCAGCTCGTAGATATCCACCGGAATCTCGGGGTCGTAGACGCATTTCAGCGCCGCGATCACCTGCTCCCTGAGATCGGCGTTTTCGGCATGGGCCTGGGTGGCAACCGGCTCCGTCATCGGCTCACTCGGTGCTAATGCTCTCGCGCTCCTCCAGCGCGGCATGCAGTGTATGCCAGGCCAGCGTGGCGCACTTCACGCGGTTGGGATAGTCCTTCACCCCGGCCAGCACGGCCAGCTTGCCCAGCTCCGGACCGGCGCTCGCGTCATCCATCGTGACCAGGTCGTGAAACCGCTCGAACAGCTGCTGCGCCTCGTCGATGCGCTTGCCCTTCACCACCTCGGTCAGTATCGAGGCGGAAGCGGTGGAGATGGCGCAGCCCTCGCCCTGGAAGCTCACGTCCTCCACGACCCCGTCCACCACTTGGACGTAGATGGTCACCTTGTCGCCGCACAGCGGATTGTAGCCATCGGCGTGGTGCGTGTGCGGCTCGGCCACCCGGAAGTTCCGGGGCCGCTTGTTGTGATCCAGGATGACCTCCTGGTACAGCTCGCGCAGATCAGACATCTAATCGGCTCGGTATCCGGTCGTTTGGGTATGAATACGGGCGCGCAATACGGAACTCAACCGAAGAATTCCCGTACCTTTTCCAGCGCCGCCACCAGGGTGTCGACGTCCTGGCGGGTATTGTAGAGGCCGAAGGAGGCGCGGACGGTGGCCGGAATGCCGTAGTGCTGCATCACCGGCTGGGCGCAGTGGTGTCCCGCGCGGATGGCCACACCTTCCATGTCCAGCACGGTTCCGATGTCGTGCGGGTGGGCGCTGTCCATGACGAAGGAGATGACACCGGCCTTCTCCGGCGCGTTACCGATGATACGCAGCCCCTCGATCCCGTTCAGACGCTCGGTCGCGTAGCGCAGCAGCCCGGCCTCGTGGGCGGCGATCGCTTCCATGCCGACCTCCCGGACATAGTCCACCGCGGCGCCCAGGCCGATGGTGCCGGCGATGTTGGGCGTCCCCGCCTCAAAGCGCTGCGGCGGCTCCGCGAACTCGGTCTTCTCGAAAGTCACGTGGCGGATCATGTCGCCCCCGCCCTGATAGGGCCCCATGTCGGCCAGAAGGGCGGCTTTGCCGTAAAGCGCGCCGATCCCGGTGGGACCGTAGAGCTTGTGGCCGGAGAAGCAGTAGAAGTCGGCGTCCAGCTCGACGACGTCGACCCCCATGTGGGGCACGGACTGGGCGCCGTCCACCAGCACGGGCAGGCCCCGCTCATGGGCCATGCGGATCATTTCCGCGACGGGATTCACCGTCCCCAGGGCATTGGAGACGTGAACGATGCTGACGAACCGGGTCCGATCGCTGAGCCGCGCGGCGAAATCCGCCAGCGACACGGTGCCGTCGTCCCGCAAGGGCACCACGTTGAGGCTGGCACCGGTCTCGTCCCGCAGCAGCTGCCACGGCACGATATTGGAGTGATGCTCCATGCCCGTGATCAGGATCTCGTCGCCGGGCTGCAAACGCGGCCGCACGAAGCTGTGCGCCACCAGGTTGATGGCCTCGGTGGTGCCGCGCGTGAAAACGATCTCACTGGTCTGACTGGCGCCCAGCAGCTCCGCCACTTTCCCGCGGGCCTGCTCGTAGGCCTCGGTGGAACGCTGGGACAGCGAGTGCACACCGCGGTGAATGTTCGCGTAGTACTCGCGGTAACAGCGCTCCACGGCCTGGATCACAGCCTCCGGCTTCTGGGCGCTGGCGCCGTTGTCCAGGTAGACCAGCGGCCTGCCGTTCACAGTCTGAGACAGGATCGGAAAGTCCCGCCGCAGACGCTCCACGTCCGGGACCGCCGGCGCCTGCCCTCCCAGCGGGGTCGGAGCACTCATTCCACTTCCCTCACGGTTTCGTCGCCGGGGAGCTGCCGGAACAGCAGCGCCCGCTCGTATTCATGCAGCGAATCAATGCGAATGGGCCGCAGCATCTCGTTGGCAAAGGCGAACGTCAGCATGCCCTTGGCCTCCTGCGGCCCGATGCCGCGGGAGCGCAGATAGAACAGCGCCGCCTCGTCCAGCTGTCCGGTCGTGGAGCCGTGGGCACATTTCACGTCATCCGCATAGATCTCCAGGCGCGGATTGGAATGGGCCAGGGCCAGCTTGGACATCAGCAGGTTGCGGTTCTGCTGCTGAGCGTCCGTCTTCTGTGCGCCCTCCGCCACCTTGACCAGGCCGTCGAAGACCGTCTCCGAACGCCCGTCCAGCACGCCCTTGAACACCTGCCGGCTGGTGGTGTGCTCGGCGTTGTGGTTGACCCACGTGTGGTGGTCGCAGAACTGCTGTCCGGCAGTCATGTACAGCCCGTTGAGCTCCGCCTCGGAACCGGGGCCGTCCAGGTCCACGTAGACGTCGGTGCGGGCGAGTTGACCGTCCGCGGCCAGGGCGTGCAGGCGCAGGCTCGCGTCGCGATCGGTGCGCGCGTGCACCGTGCCCAGCTGCAGCCCCGCCTCGCCCAGCTCCTGGAGCCGGTAGTAGCTCAGCACTGCCCCCTGGCCGGCATCCAGCTCGGTCACCGGGCAGCTCAGGTACTTGGCACCGCCGCCCAGATGCTGTTCCACGATTCGCAGCTCCGAGCCCGGCTCGGCCACCGCCAGCAGCCGCGGATACGCGGCCTGCTCGTCGCTGTCGGAGCTGGCGAATACCACCGTGATCGGCGCCTCGCAGACCTTGCCGGCGCTGGCGTGAATCACCAGGGCGTCCTGCATGAACGCGGTGTTCAACGCGGCGAAGGGATGCTCGCCAATGGCGGCCAGCGTGCCGAGGTGGGCCTCGGCCACCGCACTGTCACCGGAGGCGATCAGCTCGCTCAGCGGCGCCGCGGTAACCCCGTCCGGCAGCGCCTCGCGATCCGAGCGCCCGGCGTCGAAGCGACCGTCCACGAACACCAGCCGCGGCCCGTCCGCTACGGGTCGGCGCTCAGCCAGCGGCGCCGACAGGGCGCCGGGTTCCTTGACCGTGAAATGGCTGTTGGCCACGGCCGTGAGCTTGGTCTTCCGCCACGCCTCTTCCCTGCTGTGCGGGAAGCCGCGGCGCTCGAACGCCTCGATGCCCCTCCGGCGCAGGGCGGCGAGCCACTCGGGCTCCCCTTCGCGGCCCGGCGCCTGCTCGAAGTCGCGGAGGTAGACGCTCTGCTGCTCGGCGATGGATGCGATGGCTTGGCTCATGACGTCTCGGAAATCCGGTTGTGCGTGTTGGAAACCAACGTGCCTGCAGGGCTGTCCGCCGATGCGCGGCACCCCGCGCCCCAAACGAACATCACGCCGCCTGCTCGCCGAACATGGCGTAGCCCGTTTCTTCCAGTTCCTCGGCCAGCTCCTTGCCGCCGGACTTGACGATTTTGCCGCCCAGCAGCACATGCACGCGGTCCGGCACGATGTAGTTCAGCAGCCGCTGGTAGTGGGTGATCACCAGGAAGCCACGGTCCTCGCTGCGCATTGCGTTGACGCCTTCCGCCACCGTACGCAGCGCGTCGATGTCGAGGCCGGAGTCGGTTTCGTCCAGGATCGCCATCGACGGCTCCAGCACGGCCATCTGGAAGACCTCGTTGCGCTTCTTCTCGCCGCCGGAGAAGCCCTCGTTCACCGGGCGCTGCAGCAGGGCGTCGTCCAGCTTCACCGTCTGGGCGCGCTCCTTGATGAGCTGCAGGAACTCCATGGCGTCCATCTCGTCCTGGCCCCGGTGTTTGCGGATGGCGTTCACCGCGGCCTTGAGGAAGTAGGTATTGGATACGCCCGGAATCTCCACCGGATACTGGAACCCCAGGAAGATGCCGACACGTGCCCGGATCTCCGGATCCATCTCCAGCAGATCGTCGCCGTTGAAGCGTACGCTGCCCTTGGTGACCTCGTAGGCCGCGTCGCCGGCGAGGACCTTGGCGAGCGTACTCTTTCCGGAACCGTTGGGGCCCATGATGGCATGCACCTCGCCCGGATTGATGGCGAGGTCGATGCCCTTGAGAATCTCGGTGCCGTCGATGGCGGCGTGCAGGTTCTCGATTTCCAACAAAGCCATTACGCGTGGCCTCCAAAAGACTGTGTTTCAACCGCGGTCGGCGCGCACCTCTGCAGGAGCGCCGCAAGGCGTGGTGCCTTACCCGACGGAGTCCTCCAGCGTGATCTCCATGAGCTTCTGCGCCTCGACCGCGAACTCCATGGGCAGCGTGCGGAAGACGTCCTTGCAGAAGCCGTTGACGATCAGGCTCACCGCGTCTTCCTCGCTGATGCCGCGCTGCTTGCAGTAGAAGATCTGGTCCTCGCCGATCTTCGAGGTGGTCGCCTCGTGCTCCAGCTGCGCGGAAGGGTTCTGGCAGTCGATGTACGGGAACGTATGCGCCCCGCAGGTATCGCTCATCAGCATGGAGTCGCACTGGGAGTAGTTCCGCGCGTTCTCCGCCTTGGGCGTGATGCGCACCAGGCCGCGATAGCTCTGCTGGCCGTGCCCCGCGGAGATGCCCTTGGAGATGATCGTACTGCGGGTGTTCCGCCCCATGTGGATCATCTTGGTGCCGGTATCCGCCTGCTGATAGCCCCGCGTGACCGCCACCGAGTAGAACTCGCCCACGGAGTCGTCGCCGCGCAGCACGCAGCTCGGATACTTCCAGGTAATCGCCGACCCGGTCTCCACCTGTGTCCAGGAGATCTTGGACCGGTCGCCCTTGCACAGGCCGCGCTTGGTGACGAAGTTGTAGATGCCGCCCTTGCCGTTTTCGTCACCCGGGTACCAGTTCTGCACCGTGGAGTACTTGATCTGGGCGTCGTCCAGTGCGACCAGCTCCACCACCGCAGCGTGCAGCTGGTTTTCGTCGCGCTTGGGCGCGGTGCAGCCTTCCAGGTAGGAAACCTGGCTACCCTCCTCGGCGACGATAAGGGTGCGCTCGAACTGACCCGTGTTGGCCGCGTTGATGCGGAAGTAGGTGGACAGCTCCATCGGACAGCGCACGCCCTTGGGGATGAACACGAACGAGCCGTCCGTGAACACCGCCGAATTCAGCGCGGCGAAGAAGTTGTCGTTGTGCGGCACGACGGTGCCGAGATACTGCTTCACCAGCTCCGGGTGGTTCTCAACCGCCTCGGACATGGAGCAGAAAATGATGCCCTTCTCCGCCAGCTTCTCCTTGTAGCTGGTGGCCACGGAGACGCTGTCGAACACCGCGTCCACGGCGACCCCGGCCAGCATCTCCTGCTCGTAGAGCGGAATGCCCAGCTTGTCGTAGGTCTCCTTGATCTTCGGGTCGATGTCGTCGAGGCTCTTGGGCCGGTCCTCGTTCGACTTCGGCGCCGAATAGTACGAGATCGCCTGAAAGTCGATGGGCGGGTAATGCACGTGCGCCCAGGTCGGATGCGGCATCTCCAGCCAGTTGCGATAGGCCTTGAGCCGCCACTCCAGGAGCCACTCCGGCTCGTCCTTCTTGCTGGATATGAGCCGTATCACGTCCTCGTTGAGGCCGGGCGGCACCGTATCCTGCTCGATCTCGGTGACGAAGCCTGCCTCGTAGTCGCGGGTGGTGACTTCTTCCAGGGTCTTAGTGGTCGCTGACATAGCGAACTCCAGCAAACTCCAATGGATGAACCGCGGACTGTCGATCGTCTCCCTTCACGGGCGTCCCCGGCTCGCTCATGTCCTCCAGGGTGATGCCGGCCAGCGCCTTCCGCACCACCGTATTGATCCGGCTCCAGTTGGTGCTCACCGTGCAGTGGTTACTGTACTGACAGGCGTCAACGCCTTCCTCCACGCATTCGGTGAGTGAGATCGGACCCTCCAGGGCGGTAATGACCTCGGCGACCGTGATCCGGTTGGCCTCGCGGGCGAGACCGTAGCCGCCCTTGGCACCGCGATAGGACACCAGCAGCCCGGCCCGCGCCAGGTGCTTGAGTATCTTGCTGACCATGGGCTGCGGCAATCCGCGGTTCTCCGCCAACCAGGCGGCATTGAACCGCTCCCCCGGGCTGCGCGCCATGAGGCTGAGAATGCCGATCCCATAGTCCGTTTCACGGTTGATCCTGATCATCGCGTCGGTAATTCTAACGCAAAGTGGACTAGATTGGTACTCTTTAAGTCCGTTTCAGGCCAGGGCCACCGCCTTGACCTGCACGTACACGGTCTTGCCCGGGCGCAGGCCGAGCCGCTCCCGGGACAGGGTCGAGACCCAGGCCAGCAGGCCAGCCTCGCCGATCTCGATGCGTACCAGGCACTGGCCCGGCGCGTCGTCCCGCTCCACCACATCGGACAGGCGGCCGGGCAACACGTTAAGAATGCTGGTGTCCCGCGGCGGTTCCAGCACGATGGAGACGTCCCGGGCCCGGATCCGGATGCGAAGCCGCTCGCCCTCCTTAGCCCCTTCCCCCGGCAGGAAGAGGGTGTGGCCCTGGACGACCGCCTCGGTCAGGTGATAGCCGGGCATGGGACGCACGGCGCGGGCGTCAAGCACCGCACCGAGGTCCTCGCGCTGGGCCACGGGGAGGTCGACCCGTCCCAGCATGGCCGTCAACGGGCCGCTTGCGGCCACCCTGCCCGCCTCCATCAGCACCAAGTGGTCGGCCAGCCGAATCACCTCGTCCAGGCTGTGACTGACATACACCACCGGCACGGCCAGCTCCCGCGTCAGACGCTCCAGGTAGGGCAGTATCTCCTGTTTCCGACCGGCGTCCACGGCCGCCAGCGGCTCGTCCAGCAGCAGCAGCCGCGGGCGGGTCAGCAGCGCCCGGGCGATGGCCACCCGCTGAACCTCGCCGCCGGACAGCGTCTCGGGGCGCCGCTCGAGCAGGTGGGCGATCCCCATGAGCGCCACCGGCGCCGCCAGCGCGTCACGGTCCGAGGCGCTGCGGCGCATGGCGTAGTGCAGATTTCCCGCCACTGTCAGATGCGGGAACAGGCGGCCGTCCTGGAAGACCATCCCGATGCGTCGCCGGTGTACCGGCAGGACCCGGTCCTCGGCCTGCCAGATCTCCTCGCCCAGGGAGAGCCGGCCCTCGGGCTGCTCGAGGCCCGCCAGACACCGCAGCAGGGTAGTCTTCCCGCAGCCCGACGGCCCGAAAACGGCCGTAACGCCCCGCTCCGGCAGGTCCAGGTCCAGGTCCAGTCGGAAGCCGGGCCGCCGCAGGCGAAAGCGCGCCCGCAGGCTCACGGCTGTACCACCCGGGAGCGGCGGTTGAGCGCGTAAACCACGGTCAGCAGCACCAGGGAAAAGACCAGCAGCGCCGCGGAGAGCAGATGAGCGCGGCCGTACTCCAGCACCTCCACATGGTCGTAGATGGCAATGGACAGGACCTGGGTCTTGCCCGGGATATTACCGCCCACCATCAGCACGACCCCGAACTCGCCGACCGTGTGCGCAAAGCCCAGGGTCGTCGCGGTCACGAAGCCGCGGCGCGCCAGCGGTAGGGCCACGGTGAAGAACCGGTCCCAGCGCCCCGCCCCCAGAGTGGCGGCGGCCTCCAGTGGCCCTCGTCCGGTGGCCGCGAACGCGTCGCGAAGAGGCTGCACCACGAACGGCAGGGAATAGACCACCGACCCAACCACCAGCCCGCCAAACGTGAACGCCAGCGGCTGCGCACCCAGGGCGCTCAGCAGCCGGCCCACGGGACCGTTCGCGCCCAGCGTGATCAGCAGATAGAAGCCGAGCACCGTAGGCGGCAGGACCAGCGGCAGCGCCGTCAGCGCCTCGACCAGCGGCCGCAAGCGATTGCGCGTATGCGCCAACCACCAGGCAAGGGGGGTGCCCACCACCAGCAGCACCACCGTGGTTGCCGCCGCGAGCTTGAGGGTTACGTACAGGGCGGCCAGATCGGGATCGGTCATGACCCCTGTTCCGGTACCCGGTAGCCGAGATCCCGGATGACCTTACGTGCCGAGGCACTGCGCAGGAACGCGACGAAGCGGCGTGCGCCGGGCGACTCATTGAGCCGCACCGCCTGCTGCTCGATGGGCTGGTAGAGGTCCTGGGGGATCAGCCAGTGACTGCCGCCCCTGCTTCCCGCCCTGAGCTGGGAATAGGCCACCAGCCCCACCTGGGCGTTACCGCTGGCCACGTACTGGTACGTCTGAGCAATGTTCTCGCCCATGACCAGTCGGTCCTGCACCCGTCTCCAGAGGCCGAGGCCCTTGAGCACCTCTCGCGCAGCCTGGCCGTAGGGCGCCGTGCGGGGATTGGCCATGGCGATGTGGGTCACGCCGCGAGCAAGCAGCGCGTCCTGGGGCTTGGGCGGCAGACTTGAACGGCGCGACCACAGCACCAGTTGCCCCTGGGCATAGGTGAACCGCGAACCCGCGACCGCCAGCCCCTTGTCCTCGAGCACGCGGGGCCGGCGCACGTCGGCTGCCAGGAACACGTCGAACGGCGCGCCGTGGCTGATCTGGGCAAAGAGCTTGCCGGTGGAGCCGCTGCTGACCGTCAGGCTGTCTTCTCCCTCCGCCTCGAACAGGGGTTTCAGACGCTGAATGACCGGCACGAAGTTGGATGCGACGGCGACCGTGACCTCCGCAGCGAAGGCCGACGGCGCGGCAAGCAGCAGCGCGGACAGTGCGACCGCGCACAGGAGCGGTTTCCAGCTCATTGCCAATGGTTTCTCCGGACGGAAAACGTGAGCGCAGATTATATCGGCTCACCGGGCCTGTTCCCATGACACGCCGCGGGAGCCCGGGCACGGCGATCTGCCGCTGGCCGGATCACGGCGGCCGGGCGGCGCCGCGCCGTCGCCGCCGGCGCACCCGACCCGGCTGCATATCTCTCCGGCGGCTCGCAGCGCATGCACCCACTCAGAGGGACGCTCAAAAGCCGTTGCATCAATTACGGTTCGTCCATCCCGCCCCTGCAGCGGGCTCTGTAAATTGTGCCTATTCACACCTAAATATGCAGGGGTTCAGATGAATTTTCTCAACATTTCCGCTGCAGGCTGCCCGATGATTGACTAAGCTCTGCCGCGTGGCGTCACAAAGAGGTCATAATGCGTCCGCCCCGACTGCCGGCAGAGGCTGCATTCAGGGGGCTCCGGTCGTCGCCGCATTGAACGTTTGACCGCCTCGCCGCAGCCGGTGCCTCTGGCAAGCCATGGACAAGAAGCCGTTCCATATCAACCAACAATGGAGTGCTGCCCAATGACAACCTTCCGCAAATCAGCGATCGCACTGGCGCTGGCGGGTGCGGCGATTCCCGCCGTGCACGCGGAGATCCCGCTGGCCGGCGACAAGCTGGCCGTCTACGGCAAGATCGACATCTCCGCCGATTACATGGATTCGGACGTCAGCTCGTCCCAGGCCAATGCGTCGAGGACCGACAACGTGGTCGAAAACAACTTCGGCATTTCAAGCAATGCCAGCCGGCTCGGATTTCGGGGTGCGTACCCCGTCGACAGTGCTTGGACGGCGACTTATCAGCTGGAGCAGGAGATCCGCTACGACTCCGGCAATAACGGTTTCGCGACCCGCAACAGCTATCTCGGCCTGAAGGCCGGCTGGTTCGGCGAGGTGCGCATCGGCCGCCACGACACGCCGTTCAAGTCCGTGGCCACCGGGTTCGACGAGTTGGGCAACTCCGTGGGTGACGACCGGGCCATCCTCGGCGCTAGCGCCACCAGCGGCAACGTCATGAACATCCGCGCCGACAACGCCGTGATGTATCTGCGCGGCTTCGACCTGGGCAGCAGCAAACTCAAGGTCACCGGCATGTACTCCGCGGATGCGGGTAACAACAGCGGTTCCGCACCGGACGACAACACCCACAGCCTGATCAGCGTGGGCGCTTCCTGGATGCTTGGCCCGCTGACCCTGACCGGCGCGCTGGAGAACGTTCGCAACCTGCAGACGGCGGAAGGCTCGGGTGACGCCACCGGGCTGCGGATGGCCGCGGAGTACGGCTTCGGCAACTTCACGGCCGGCGTCCTGCTGGAGAGCATCCAGCACGACCTCAATAACGCCGACAGCAGCCTGCAGCGCGACGCCATGGGCCTCAAGCTGGTCCACGACTCCGGCGCCAACAAGCTGGTGGCCCAGTTCATGGCGGCCGACGACAACGACGTCAGGAACAACTCCAGTGCGTTCCAGACCGCGGTCGGCGGCTTCCACAAGCTGGGCGGCGGGCTGTCGGCCTACGTCATTGCTTCCCGCACGTCCAACGGCGACAACGCCGCCTATCAGGGCGTGGACGGCGGCCACGGCGACGAGCTGGGCACCCTGGCCGGCCACGATCCCCTGGCCCTCTCGGTGGGTGCGGTCCTGAAGTTCTGAAGCATTTCTTGCCGACAAGCGGCCGCCCCGCCGCGGGGCGGCCGTCTCTCAGACGCTGCTCTCCTCGGCCGCCGTTTCGGCGGCTATGATGCGCCGCGCCGTATCGCGGCCCGCCACGAGCACCGACACCAGTCCGCCGCGCAGCGCCGCCAGAGCCGCGGGCAGGCTGCCCTGGTCCTCATCCGCGATCAGCACCGAACCGCCGCGCGCCGCGAGGCGCCTGAGGGCCTCCAGCTCGATGCCGGCCCTCGCATAGGCACCCGTCGGCGCTTCCAGCCCTTCCGCGTCCACGCAGATACCGGCCACCTGGCCCGCGCAGAGGCCGTCGAACGCCGAATCCAGGGCGGGCGGCACCGGCAGTCCGGCCGCGCGTCGTTCGTCGCCGGTCAACGGCCCGCAGCCGATCAGCGCCACGCCGGCCCCCTCCCAGACGGAACGGATCTCGCCGGACACCGGGTCCGCCGAACCATCGGCAGTGAACGCGAAGGTCGACAGGCTGCTCGCCCTGCCGCCGGTGAACCGCGCCAGCCGCTGCGCGCCGTGGTTCGCCTCCAGGGAGGCATCACGCGCACCGACCAGTCCCAGGGCCGGCACAATGTCGCAGCACGCGGGGCGCTCGACGGCCGCGGGCAGCAGGGTTTCCGACAAGCCCGTATGACGGCGCTGCAGCGCCGCCAGCACGCCCGGAATCCCGCCTATGGCCTCAACGGCGTCGCGCGCGGCGCCGCCGGGCCCCACCACGACACCCAGCCGCCAACCCGCAGCCGCGCAGCGTGCGGTACGCTCGGCCAGCAGGGACCAGACGTACCAGGCGGCGGCGTCGACCACCTGCCGGCTCGATGCGGGATCGTCGACCGCCACCAGGTCAGCCCCCCAGTACCGGCGGAAAGCCGCCACCAGCGGCAGCCGCCGCTCCAGGCCCGCGCGGCGACAGGCGTCGATGCCGTGGGCCCAGCGGGCGGCGGTCTTCGGGTCGTGGAGACAGACGGCCTCACGCCCCGGAATCCGTGTCGCCCGTTCCAACAGCTGGATATCCGCCTCGTGCTCCCGCGAGACGTGCGGATCCTCGAAAAAGACCACGTTCCGGCAGACACCCCGCCGCACGAGCTCGGCGACTTCCACGTCGCCGCCCCTGGGGCCGCTGGCCATGGTGGTCACCCAGTCGCCGCCATGGTGCTCACCCAGCGCCTTGCTCAGATCACGGGTCGCCTCGGCGTCCGCCAGGGTGCGGCGCAAGGCCTCGGATTCGACTCCGAGAACGTCCAGGGCCTCGGCCTGGGCCCGCTCCTCGCGCCAGCGGGCCTCGAGCCGCTCCGGCACCTCGCCGTTGAGCAGGGCGCCCGTGGTCCCGGTGGCCAACCGGCGCGAGAAGCCGTCGAGAAAGTCGAAGTGCTGCTCGGCGAAGGCGAGCATGTCCCGCTTGAGCGCGTCGTGGGCAATCAGGGCCAGGGCGTCCTGGTCGTCGTGCTCGCCCGCGAACAGGGTCTCCTCGGCGGATTCGTACACGAACCAGTCGCGGCAGCCGGGGTCGTCCGAGGCCATCTGCCAGCGCGGCAGGAGCCAGCTTTCCGCGGCGCACTCGGTGGCCAGGAACGGCGTACGGGTCACGACGCATTCCCGCTTGAGGGCCTGGCTGTCCGGAAACATGGACGTGGCGTCCCGGGGGTCTAGGAAGTAGACCACGCAGTCCAGCCGCCGGCCGTCCTCGAGCCCCGCCACAACACGCTGACTCAGAGCCACCAGCCCGCCGAGCCGCCCCGCCGTCACCGGACGGACGAACGGATAGTCGTGCAGCAGGCCGCAGCGGAGCATGGAGCGATAGGTGCCTTCCAGCACGAGGATCTCCGGCTGCCAGACCTCCCTGATGAACGGTTCGAACAGGCGAAGGAAGCGCGCCATGGCGCTGTCCGGCCCGCAGCGCATGTCCCGGCTGGCCAGCAGGGCCAGCACTTCGCGGGTATCGTTGCCGTCCTCCACGGGGCCTTACCTCCATTCGTTGCCTGCCGGCTCTCGCCCAGCCTCCGTGCAGTCAGCCGGTTGCGGGCTTTCGCCGTGCAATGGTTTCAGTCTTGGCGCTCCCGCGACGAGCGTCAACTTGGCTCGGACTGGTGCGGCTCCCGGTTTCCGAGGCAGGTCTGTTCCGAACGGAGAACGCGCTGACCGACGACGGTGACTGGAAAAGAATCGACGGCTGTCAGGGCGACGCCGCCAGGCTCGACCAGGCCTTGGGGTAGAGACTGGCCACCGTCGGGCCCGACGGGGCCCGGCGCAGATAGCCCACGCCGATCACGAACCCCCGGTAGCGGATCAGTACGTGACCTTCCCAGGCGGTCCGCGCCTGGACGTCCTCCAGTGGAAACGGCACCCGGCGCAGGAACGCGCCGGCCTGGGCCCGGTCCACGTCGGCCGCCCGTTCGGTGGCCCGGTCGCCGAAGCGCATGGCGGCCGCCGTGGTCAGCTTCACCGGGCGGACCTGGACCCCCAGTGCCGGCAGTCCCAGGTATTCGGGCTCCAGATCGGCCGGCAGCTGGTGATCCGCGCTCACCAGATGCACGTACCGGCTCCCGAAGCGCACCGCGGCCAGTCCGCGATTCCAGCCAGCCGGAAAGCCGAACCCTTCGGCCAGGGCGGTGAGCGCCGCGGGCTCCGCCGCCGGCAGCTCGCGGGTGCGCGCGACGTGGCGGGGTCCTTCCAGGCGCTCCAGCACTGCGACGAAGAAGCCGCCGGTATCATTGAGGTGGGGCCACAGCCGCAGCGCTCCGGCGAGGCTGCGGTCCAGTCGCCGTCCGGCCCACTCGGTGAGGCCGGGGGCTCCCAGGAAGCCTGACACCCGCGCAGGGCGCACGCGCACCGCGCCCCGGAAGCGTGTCAGCACGCTGTCGACAACACATTCGTTCTCCTCCGGCGCGAAGGTGCAGGTGGCGTAGACCACGCGCCCACCGGGGCGCACCAGCTGCAGGGCACGCTCCAGCATTCGGGTCTGCTGGGCGACGAGATGGGCACGCGCCTCCCCGTCCGCACCGGCCAGGACGTGCGGATTCTTGCGCACGGTACCTTCACCGCTGCAGGGCGCATCGACCAGTACGCGGTCGAACGGGCCAAGACGCAGCGGAAACTCCTGCCCCGGGCGACGGGTGATGGCCACATTGGTCAGACCCAACCGCTTGACGGTCTGCCGGAGGGCACCGAGCCGGCCGCGCTTGATCTCGTTGGCGATGAGGGTGCCGCTGTGTCCCATCGCCACCGCCATCTGGGCGGTCTTGTTGCCCGGTGCGGCGCAGAGGTCCAGCACCCGTTCACCCGGCTGCGGATTCAGGAGCAGAGCCGGCACCATCGCCACCTCCTCCTGGGACTGGAATAGCCCGGCCATCAGCCCCCAGTGCCGGCCCGGAGCGAATTCCGGCGCCAGTCGCAGCCCATGGGGATGCCACCGCAGCGCCCGCGCGTGGACGCCCTCCTCCGACAGCAGCGCGCGCAGCCGGTCGCGGTCGAGCCGGGTCGGGTTGGCCCAGATCGTGGTGGGGAGGGGGCGGCACAAAGCGGCCCGGAACGCGCCCCAGTCGTCCACGACGGCCGCGTAACGGCCCAGCGCCGCGTCGATCTCCGCCGGCGAAGCCCGGGTCGGTTCGGATGAGTGCCTTGAATCGACGGTCACGGACATGCTTTCGATGTTGGGTCGCCTCGACGCGGTCGCCAGGCAGCGACTGCGTGAAGGCTGGTGCCGACGAGCCGGGAACGCCTCGCTTGCAGCGACCCGTTTCTCCCGGACTTGGGCCGGAACGGGAGTCAATCGACCCATTCCCGGCATTTCCATCATGCGCCGCGCCCGCCGTACACACAAAAAAGCCCGCAACGGCGGGCTCTTGGGATCTTGGTCGGGGTGAGAGGATTTGAACCTCCGACCACCTGCACCCCATGCAGGTGCGCTACCAGACTGCGCTACACCCCGAGCGGGCTGTGATCATACCGCATTGGCCCGGCCGCGCAAAGCCGCACCGGGCCCCGAGGGGTTCAG